>Ga0073934_10004001_pt1 | contig 25425 bp, 16 predicted proteins | sample LarsenN4metaG_FD_76834 | JGI IMG/M metagenome (GOLD analysis project Ga0073934, IMG submission 76834) | Hot spring sediment bacterial and archeal communities from British Columbia, Canada, to study Microbial Dark Matter (Phase II) - Larsen... ... | reverse complement strand
GGGAAATGGTACAAACAGTAAGCGATGAAGTAGAACGCTTTTTCCTGGGAATGAGTGACATGGTAGACACTTTTTTTGAAGTGACGGAAGAAGTTACTGAACAATTGCACAATACAATTGTTGTAGAAATAGATCAGTATTTTCAGGAATTGACTGAACCATTTTTAGAGATGTATTGGGAATTAGAAGATATAGTAGGTGATGATTTAGATCCTGCCTTTCCTTACCCAGTTGAACCCTCAGCAGAAAAAAATCCCGCTTGCATTGGTTGTTGCCACTATCACGGTCAAGCTTATGGTGGTAATTTGTTAGTCTGTGGTATGCATCCCTACGGATGGGATGGTGAGAATTGCCCAGATTGGCAATCAGAAGAATCATAAGTTAAAAACCAACAGTCCACTGACAATTGACTATTGACCAGTTACTAGTTTTAAATTTTATGAGTAATTCTTTATCGGAAAGTGTGTCACAGCCAAGTCAAGAAATGAAGTATGGCGAACGCGAAATTGCAGAAGGAAAACTCATTACCTTTCCGAATCCGCGTGTAGGACGACGCTATAACATAGATATCACATTGCCGGAATTTACATGTAAATGCCCCTTTTCCGGCTATCCAGACTTCGCCACTATTCATATTACCTACATACCCGATCAACAGGTCGTAGAATTAAAGGCACTCAAGCTTTATATTAACAGTTACCGCGATCGCTACATCTCTCACGAAGAATCTGCTAACCAAATCTTGGATGATTTTGTCGCCGCTTGTGACCCTTTAGAAATCACTCTCAAAGCTGATTTCGCCCCACGTGGTAACGTGCATACAGTGATTGAAGTTCATCACAAAAAACAATAGCACTGCTGTTTAATCATCGTCATCATCTTGATCTCTAACACCGTCATCATCAGCATCGTCATCATTTTTGATTTTTGATGATGGTGCTGTAGGTTTATTTGCAGGGATTGACAAGGACTCTTGTTTAAGAGGAGGTGGCGTTGTAGGTGTAACTTGTTGGTTTAATGGTGTGCTAGGAAGTAGCGATCACCTTCTCCTCATTTGTTTGTTCTTGACTTAGGGAATCCAAAATTCCCAACATTTCCTGCTCAAATGCTACCTGGGCGCGATTAGTTTTGCCACCCACATATAGACGTCCATCTATCTGCAAAGCCCAAATTTGGGAGTGGGAAAAATAACTCATCACCACACCCAACATCAACAAGGCAAACCCAGTATAAACAATAGGAATTCCTGGATCAGCTTTAATTTGTAAACCGGTACTACCAACCACATCCAAAACAGTCAGTTTCACACCATTGATTTGGGTGGACATACCTGTCCGCAAAGTGTTGAATAGTTGACCTGCGGCGTCATAAATTAACACTGTTCCTTGTAAATCTTTGGCTAGTAACGAGACACCCTCACTTAAATCTGGTTTAGTGGGAATCCAGGTTCCCCAAATACGGCCATTACCATTGGTATTTAATAGCGCCATTGGTATCTGAAAAACGGGGCTTTGGTTCACCCGCACTCGCACAGCAGCAATTCCCCAGTCTGTTTGGTAAAAAGTCACACCCCGATAGCGCAGAGGTTGATTAACAAAAATTTTCTTGTGATCAACTTCTTGGTTTTGGTTATTTAAAACGGATAAATCTGAGTAAAACTGGTCAATACTGCCACTAGGAGTATAATCAATCCAAAAACGATTCACACGTACAGACCAATCTTTAGGTATGCGTGTGGCGGCCCAAGGACCTGCATCAATAATATTTTTAACTTGGAATGTATTACCACTAGCAACCATTTCCTGGGCCATAAATCCAGTCATCGCCCCCCAAATTGACCCCAAAAGAATCACAACTATACCAATATGTACAATGATTGGACCAATGCGTCCAATTATGCCTTTGCGAGCATAAAGAATATTAGTTTTATCTGTTTCTTGAAAAACTTTATAGCTGTGGTTCTTTAATATTTGCTTAAGGGAATCAACAGAACCATTATCTAGTTCTGCACTCAATGCTAACTTCGTAAATTGTCGGGGTTGATCATAAAATTTCCAACGACGGGCTGCTTTTAAAGCAGGTAACTGACGGGTAAAAGTACAAGCAGTCAAGCTAGTACCAAAAAATATCAGTAAAGCTAAAAACCACCAGGTACGATAAACATGATCTAACCCCAAAGTTAAAATAACTTTCCAAGATAGAAAACCAAATAAAGCTGGGTGTTCTGGATAATTAGCTTGGTAAAAATCCAGTGATTGACCTTGTTCAATGACTGTACCGGTGATACTAAACAGAGCAATAATTAGTAAGAGTGCGATCGCTAAACGTAAATCTGTTAGTACAGGTAAAAAATCCTGTCGTAATATCCGCGCGATCGACCATCCGTTTGATTGTTCTGTAGATTGTTCAGTAACTGTATTATTTGTATTGTCTAAAGTCATTTGAATTAATAAATTATGTAGTTGATCGTTGGTAGTTGATTGTTGGTAGTTGGTCGTTGGTAGTTAATTGTTGGTAGTGACAACATCCAAACAACAAATATCAAATAACTGACGACAAACGCCAAACAACAAACAACCATCAACAAAAAACCCTATTAAAAAGAAATCCGAGAAACGAGAGAAAAAACACCAAATCCTACTAACAACGCCCCGCTAATTGGGTTAATCCAACCAGACCAACGGCGTAATTCTAGTATCTTTTTAATCGAAGCAGTAAAGGTACCTGCCAAAATTAATGGTGCTACATAACCTGCGGTGTAGGAAATGAGCAAAACCGCACCTAAAATTAAGTCTTGTGTATTAGCAACCCAACCTAATAAACTTGCCAAAACAGGAGTACTGCAAGGAGAAGCAACTAAACCAAAACTCAGACCGATCGCATAGGCGCGCACACCTTGGGGTAATTCTTGAGAAATCCACTCTGTACCACCAAAAGAGGGCATTTGTAAGGGTAAAGCTTCTAGCAAATTCAGGCCCATCAGGATAGCTATAACGCTAACAATAATTGGTAAACCAAAACCGATTTGACCGTAGACTTTTCCAACCAAAGCTGCTACGATTCCTAAACTTGCAAGCGTAGTTGCTAATCCAAAAGCAAACCAAGTAGACTGGGCAGCAGCTTGTAGGCGGCTTTTCGCTTCGTAACCGCCGATGTAGCCGATAGTGATAGGCAACATAGACAGCATACAAGGTGTGAGACTGGTGAGTAGCCCAGCAATAAAAATAACACCTATGCTTAGTAAACTCAGGTGCGCCAACTGATTAGAGACAAGGGAGTTGGCGAATTGTTCTAGTTCGTAAAACTGGGTTTGCAGGTTTTCAAGCATGGGCTAGATAAATGGAAAGTCCTTGCACTGCTTGAATTGTAGCTTAATTTGCGCTAATGGGTGGGAGTTATCAATCACAGTGTCACTGGATGAAAGATGCGATCGCCACATCACTTTAGTTGTTGTATAACAAAGTAACCAATCCTAGCTGTTATGAAGATTGCTAGGCTGGAGGTATTTCCAATATTATGGGTGTGTTGTTTTCATTCAAAACGAAACAACCTGTGATATCAAGTCCGGCTAATTGCTTACGATATTATGCTTCGGTTTAGGTAATTGGTTTTTCCCATTACCCTTCTGGTTCGCTACTTTGCCATCTCGGCATAAGCCAAGACGGCAAGTAGTCTCACCGATTACCCATTGCCAATTACCAACCCACGCAACAGTATAAGTATTTAAGCGAACATGATATGAATATTATCGTTCTATCATACATCTTCCACCAAAATATAAAGACGCCAAGTGATTCTTAGCGTCTTTGCATGAAATAAATTTGGCTGTTTTACCCTATACCATCTCGGAGGATGTCTGCACTACTGCTTGGGGTTGTGGTTGGAACATAAACAAGGAGTAGACCACATCTCGACGAATATTGGTCATCATATCCAAGAAGAGTTCGTAACCCTCGGTCTTGTATTCAATCAATGGATCTTTTTGACCGTAACCCCGTAATCCTACGGATTCACGCAAAGCATCCATTTGTTGCAGGTGTTCTCGCCAGAGGGTGTCAATTCGCTGCAAGATAAAGAAGCGTTCAGCTTGGCGCATCAATCCGGGTTGAATTTGGTCTATTTGCGCTTCCTTCATGTCGTAGGCGATCCGCACTTGTTCGTGCATGAAAGCTTTAATCTCACTCATTGACATATCTACTAGTTGAGATGATTGTATGTCTGCTAGTAGATAAACAAATTCTTTGACTTTTTCAACTAACTTGTCTAGTTCCCACTCTTCTGAGGGTAAGTCTGGATTAATGTAGTAGTTAACGATGTCATCCATCGTTCTTTCAGCGTACTCGATCACTTGTTCTTTGAGGTCTTGTCCTTCCAAAACCCGGCGGCGTTCAGCGTAAATAGCACGGCGTTGGTTGTTCATCACCTCGTCGTACTCAAATACCTGCTTACGGATATCGTAGTAGTAGGTTTCAACTTTTTTCTGAGCGCCTTCTAAGCTACGAGTCAGCATCCCAGATTCAATTGGCATGTCTTCCTCTACACGGAAGGCTTCCATTAATTTAGCAACGCGATCGCCACCAAAGATCCGCATCAAGTTATCTTCTAAACTGAGGAAAAATCTGGTGGAACCAGGGTCGCCTTGACGTCCGGCGCGTCCCCGCAACTGGTTGTCAATCCGCCGTGACTCGTGACGTTCTGTACCAATTACGTGTAAGCCTCCCAGTTCTACTACTTCTTGGTGTTCCCGGCTGGTGAACACTTCATACTCCTGCTTGATGCGGTTGTAAGCTTCCCGTAATTTCTGAATTACAGGGTCTTCAGTGGGAGCTTTTTCGGCGGCGATAGCAACTTTTTCTTCTGCTTCCAATTCTGGCAGACTACGTTCACCATAGGCTTTGACTGCCATTTCTACTGCTTGCTTGAGTAGTTGTTCTGCTTCTTTAGAAAGCTGAGTTGGGAAAACCTGGGGGGAAGCTTTCCAAGTTTTGACTTTCTTGCCAGGGGCAAAGCCTTGTCCACCACCAGAAGCGGGAGGCAAACCAGCTGCCCTGTGGACGCTAAACATAGCTTCATCTTCTGGCTTGACGATCCGGGGCATGAAGTATTCCCGCATCTTCAAACGAGCCATATATTCAGCGTTACCACCCAAGATAATATCCGTACCTCTACCAGCCATGTTAGTGGCGATAGTCACAGCACCTTTGCGTCCTGCTTGAGCGACAATCTCCGCTTCTCGCTCCACGTTTTCTGGTCGGGCGTTGAGCAATTCGTGGGGAATGTTCATTTGCTTCAACAACTGGCTGAGATACTCAGATTTTTCCACACTTGTAGTTCCCACCAATACGGGTCTACCAAGTTGGTGCATTTCGGCACATTCTTTGGCGATCGCTCGCCACTTGCCCGCCTCATTCTTAAACACCATGTCGGACAAGTCTTCCCGTCTTCTGACGCGGTTGGTAGGAATGACGGTTACTTCCAGTTTGTAAATTTTTTCAAATTCGGCTTCTTCCGTTTTTGCCGTTCCTGTCATTCCACCTAATTTTGGATAAAGCAAAAACAGGTTTTGATAAGTAATGGTCGCCAAAGTTTGAGTTTCTGGTTGAATCTCTACGTGTTCTTTGGCTTCAATTGCTTGGTGCAGACCATCACTCCAACGCCGTCCAGGTAGAACCCGCCCGGTAAATTCATCAACAATGACTACTTCTCCGTTGCGGACAATATAGTTAACGTCCTTCAAAAACAGTTCTTTGGCTTTAATCGCGTTGAAAACAAAGTGCGCCCAAGGATCTTCAGGGTCAAATAAATCTTTTACTCCCAACAGTTGTTCTGCTTCCGCAAAGCCTTCATCCGTTAGCAGGACGTTACGGGCTTTTTCATCTACCTCATAATGCTCATCTTTTTGTAAAGCGGCGGCGATCCGGGCTGCTTCTATATATTTTTCTGTGGGGCGTTCGACTTGCCCAGAAATAATCAATGGTGTCCGCGCTTCGTCAATTAAAATTGAATCTACCTCGTCAATCACACAGTAGTTAAATGGGCGCTGCACTACATCCGTGATTGATGTTGCCATGTTATCCCGTAGGTAATCAAATCCTACCTCACTGTTGGTTACATAGGTAATATCACAGTCGTAGTTTTTTTTGCGCTCTTGGGGGGTCATACTAGCCTGAATCAGACCTACACTCAAACCCAAGAAGCGATGCACCTGCCCCATCCATTCCGCGTCCCGACGAGCCAGGTAATCGTTAACAGTAACTACGTGTACACCTTTGCCCGTGAGAGCATTTAAATAGCTAGGTAAAGTTGCTACCAGGGTTTTACCTTCACCAGTTTTCATTTCGGCAATTTGCCCTGTGTGCAAAATCACACCACCCAGCAACTGCACATCAAAGTGCCGTAGCCCTAAGACTCGCCGTGCGGCTTCCCTGACTACAGCAAAAGCTTCGCTGAGAATGTCATCAAGAGTTTCGCCTTTTGCCAGACGCTGCTTAAACTCTGCTGTTTTGCCCTTAAGTTCTTCATCAGAAAGGGCTTTGATATCTTCCTCTAAGAGGTTAATTTCAGTGATGTAAGGTTGGTATTTTTTAAGCTTACGAGCGTTGGGGTCGCCCAACAAAGTTTTTAGCATGGCAGATTATTTAGCAAAATCAACGGGGACGGGAATTTTAGATTTGGGTTATTGATTATATGGATTTGACCCAACTGAGTTTTATCAGTTATTCAGTTGTCAGTTATCAGTTATCAGTGTTGTTCTTTGGATCAAAGTTTCCCACCAATTGGTGGTAAGTCGCAGCTAGTTGTTCGTTGCGGGTAAAATACCCGACGATACAATTGATAACTGGTAACTGTTCACTGTTCACTGAATTTAATACTCTATAAATTGGTTGGCAGTGGACAATTTCAACCAAAGCAGCAACAAGACAAACTAAATCTAGTTACTAAATGATGGCTTTAAATTAGAAGTTTATATTTGAAACTTTATTAATAGTATCATTTCGCTTCCAGATGAGGCAGTGAAGCCCGACCATGCTCAAGTAGCGATCGCCGTTCTTTGTGGAGTAAGGGGTGTGAGGGGTGTGAGGGGTGTGAGGGGTGTGAGGAGTATGAGAAGTACAAGGATAAATATTTCTTTTACTCCTCACACTTTCCCCACTCCTCACACTTCCCCACTTAATTAGAATTCTCCCACTCCGGAGTTAGACGGCGGAAGTTATACTCATTGGCACTAGGATGACAGGAGACACAGCTATTGATCTCCACAGGACGTGGCAATTTAACTTGGGGATGCAAAGCTTTGAAAAAACGAGAACTGTTGACTCGATAGGGAATTTGTTCGTCTTCTAGAATCGGACGGGAAAAAGTGGAAAGATATCTCCAAACCAAAAGCCGTGGTGGATCGACAAGAGGCTGAATTTGACCGCCGTAATGTTGCGAGTCTTGCAGGATATTTTTCCAAGTCTGGGTGGGTAAAACTTGTGGTGGTAGGGCAATGTGGCAACTAGAGCAATTTTCTAAGTAAAGTTCTTGTCCGAGTTGGTACTGAGCAGGTACTACATCTACAGTGCCTATTTCAGAGGTAGGAGTTGCACCTTGGGCATTTGTTGCGAAGGAGATGAGCCAACCCATAGCCAAACTCCAAGTTATGGCTACTAACAGTAAACCTAAAGATTTTCTCTGAAGTTGGCGATGCTTGCGATACTTAGTTAGATTAGTCATTCCTCACACTCATTAGATTTTAAATTTTGAAGAAGACAGATAATAATGAATTTAAGGAATAGGAACTACTCGCAATAATCTTTCCATCACAGTTTTAGCACTGCGTCCACCTGTGGGGATGAGACGATGACAAAGAACATGAGGAGCAAGAAATTTCACGTCATCGGGAATAGCATAATCACGCCCCAATAAAAAAGCCAGTGCTTGAGTAGCTCGATGTAACGCTATCGTACCACGGGGACTTACTCCTAAGGTAATTTCCTCATCGCATCTCGTTGCCCGCACTAAGTCAAGGATATACTGTTGCAAGGAAATATCTACCTTGATTTGAGCTACGATTTGCCGCAATTCTTGGACTTCTGCCAAGCTAATACAAGGCTGTAAATCGGCAACATTAACTCCTTTGTGCAGGCGTTGCAGCATTTGTAGTTCTTCTGCTTGGGAAGGATAACCCAAACTCAAGGACAGCATAAATCTGTCCATCTGTGCTTCTGGCAGAGGAAAAGTACCTTGGTATTCAATCGGGTTTTGAGTAGCAATCACAAAAAATGGTGTGGGAACAGCACGGGAGACCCCATCGGCTGTTACCTGTTGTTCTTCCATAACTTCTAGTAAAGCCGATTGAGTGCGGGGTGTAGCGCGGTTGATTTCATCAGTTAACAAGACATTGGCGAATACTGGACCAGGAAGAAAGTGAAATTCGCCGCTTTTGGGATTCCAAATGTTAGTGCCGGTGATATCGGTTGGTAGTAAATCAGGAGTGCATTGTAGTCTTTGAAACTTGCCATCAATCGACCGGGCGAGTGCTTTTGCTAAGAGAGTTTTACCGACTCCCGGCACATCTTCAAGTAAAGCATGACCACCAGCTAGTAAAGCAACCAGAACTAAGCGTATTGCCTCTTTTTTGCCAACAATAGTGTAAGCCAAATTTTGTGTGAGGGCGTCAATTTTGTCTCTCATAATAATTGGGGATTGGGTAGCGGGCGATGGGGAACTCGGGGCCCCTGGTGGGGATTAGGGGCAGTGGAGAGATGGGGAGTGTGGGGAGTAATGTAGAGACGCGCTGTTTGAAGCGTTTGGGAGTGTGTGGACGCGCTTTGCGCGGCTTCCCGTAAGGGTGGAGTGTGGAGAGAATAATATAGTAACTAATTCCCTTTGTCCCCCTTGTCTTCCTTGTCTTCCTTGTCCCCTTTCCTTCATTAGTGTTCCCTTAGCGAGACAAAATTAACACTCAACACTTAAAAAAAGCTCTAGCGGCACTACAGTCTAGTTGAATTTGTGTTTTTAGTGCTTCTAGATTAGGAAATTTTTGTTCTGGTCGTAAAAACTTTTCGAGATGCACCGCCAGTTTTTTACCATATAAATCACCAGACCAATCAAACAGATGGACTTCTACTGAAAGATGAATACCATTGACTGTAGGGCGATTACCTATATTCATGACACCAAAATAGCCATTTCCCATAACATCTAATATTTCATTCACGGTAAAGACACGGACTGCATAAACACCGTGGTGAGGCAGAAACTTATCTTTGGGTAATTCCAGGTTAGCGGTGGGAAATCCAATAGTTCTGCCAACTTGTTGACCTTGAATCACAGTACCGATGAGGGTGTAAGGTCGTCCCAACAATTGGTTTGCTCGTTCGATATTGCCACTAGCAAGAATTTCGCGAATCAGTGAACTGCTAATCCGAGTCTGTTGGTACACCTGGGTTTTTTTTTCTTGAGATTCTGCACAAGTTTCTAGAGAGGTGATAGTAACAGGAATGTTGTATTTAGCAGCAATGATTTGTAGATCATGAGCAGTACCACTACGTTTAGAGCCAAAACGAAAATCTTGCCCGACGCTAATTTTTACTGCTTGTAATTGTTGAACGAGAATTTTTTCTACAAATTCTTCTGGAGTCAAAGCACATAGTTCTTTATCGAAGGGTAATAGTACTAGTTGTTGTACTCCAAGCGATCGCAACTGGTGGACTTTTTCATCCAATGGTGTGAGCAAACTCCTGGGTTTACCTGTAAAAAACTCTTGGGGATGAGGATCGAAGGTGACGACGGTCGAGTAGATGGAACCGTTGTGGGGTGGTGGGGTAACTTTCTCCCCATCTCCGGTTCTTTCCATCTCCGGTTCTTTCCATCTCTCAATCTCCCCATCTTTCCTAAACGGCGGCAGAATTGGTTGGATCACTCGTTGATGACCACGATGTACACCGTCAAACTTGCCAAGTGCGACAGCAGTTGGCGTGAGAGCCAATTCAGGTGAAGATGTTACCCACACAGAACACCCATTTTGAGACAAATTTGGCACGTCGATTCTGGGATTTTAGGTTTGTTCAGCTTGTTTGCTAACCCTCAGGGAATTGCCTTTGTGGGCGTTGTTAGCCTGTGGTAGGCGCTTTCAAGACATTTAACGCTATCAGCTTTTGTCTTGTGACTAACTCATACCACAGACACCCAAAGGGCGCTTACCTGTAGAATAAGCTCTTGATCACCAATCTAATCTAAAATCTAGAATTACTTCCTTGGCAATATCTACACAGAAAACTTACTAATAGGAAAAGATTCTGATAAAGGAACTGAAACAGGAACCTGAAGCACCATTCCTTCCCGTGCCATAACTGCACCAGGAAATTTCTGGCGTGCTTGTTCCCCTACACGATCTAAGAATTCATCATCATGGGCAGGATCGTGGTGAAAAATTACTAGTGTCTTAACATTGGCGGCTTTGGCCACTTTCACAGCTTCTTGCCATGTAGAATGTCCCCAACCAATTTTAGGATTGGTCGGTGAATGATATTCTTCATCGGTGTATGTGGAATCGTAAATCAGGATATCAGCGTCACGGGCTAGCCACAAGACATTTTCATCTAGCCTATCTGCAAAATGTTCGGTATCTGTGATGTAAACAGCAGCACCACCACGCCAATTGACTCGGTATCCAACTGCTTCACCTGGATGATTAAGTGGAGCCGTTTCTACGGTAATATCATCAATACCTATGGCTTGTCCTGGTATAACATCGTAGAAATCTAAGTTTGCCTGCATAATTTGCAAGGGAACAGGAAAATTCGGATGCAGCATCTGGTCATTGAGACGCTGTTCTATGGTTGAACCATCAGGGGCGATCGCCCCATAAATATGAAAGGTATTTCCCTTCACAAAGCCTGGTGTAAAGAAGGGAAAACCTTGCATGTGATCCCAATGGGAGTGAGTGAAGAATATGTGAGCTTCTACAGGCATTTTGGGCAACAAAGATTGCCCTAAAACATGTAGTCCCGTGCCACCATCAAATATTAAGCGTTTGCCATCCACTTGCATTTCAACGCAAGGGGTATTACCTCCGTAATGGACAGTGTTTGGTCCCGGACAGGGGATACTGCCACGAACGCCCCAAAAATGCACGGTAAATTGGTTCTCTATCCTTGACATGGGTGTTGCTTGCTGGACTGAGCGGGCGGTCATCCGATTTTAGATTTTAGATTTTGGATTGGCTCCACAGATTAATCTGGGGGCTTGTACCATGAAAGAATTATCGGTCAATCAAAAAATGTTACTTATTGTGCTAAGTTTATGCCGTTTCACTTGTTTTGATAGATATGGAATTTATTGGTAACACAGCATACCTTGACCCAGGTTGATTTTACTCAAGTTGAATCAGGTAAACTCTAAGTCAATCTCAAGTTTTTCGAGTTTTTATAAGGGTTATCTGCAAGTGCGCTCCTACTTTATAGCCTATATTTAATCGTGATGCATTTAACCATCACTTAGATCTTGCACTTACTTTTTCGTCCGCCAAGAAATAAATTTTACTAGTCTTTAGCTCAAGTAAGCTAAAGCTCACTGGATATACATTTGAGTCCGTTTTAACTGACTTGGGCTATGAGGGTTGAACTTCACTTCAAGGGGTACTCAGGGCGAGGTGCTCCTAAAACCTACTTTAGTTTGAAGTTCCACTGGGATAATTGATGCAACCCTGTGCCATAGGTCAGGTTATATTGTAATGGCGTCACACTAATGTAGTTATCACGGACGACATGCACGTCCATAGGTATATCTTGAGGCAAATTCAAACCTACTGGTGGTTCTATATCTTCTAAAACCTCTCCGGTTAACCAGTAGTAAGTTTTACCACGCGGATCAATTCTTTTATCAAAAACATCAACGTAGCGTCGCACTCCTTGGCGAGTGATGACAACTCCGGAAATTTCTTCCCACGTCACAGCAGGAATGTTAATGTTAAGCAACATCAAATCCACCAAAGGTTTTGCTGCTAGATATTCCACTAAGATTTTGGCAAATTTCGCTGCGGGTTGAAAATCTCTATAAGAGAAACTAGTAAGACTAAGTGCCACACTGGGAATACCTTCAATTAAGCCCTCCATTGCCGCAGAAACAGTACCAGAATAAAGAATTTCTGTTCCCAAATTCGCACCTTGATTAATACCAGAAATAACCAAGTCGGGGGGAGAATCAAGCAAGGCCCATAGTGCTAATTTTACACAGTCAGAGGGAGTACCATCACAAGCCCAAGCTTTGACGGCAGGATGAAAAATAGACTCGACAATTTCAGCACGAATTGGTTGATGTAAGGTCAGCCCATGTCCAGTGGCCGAACGTTCTCGATCCGGACAAACTACAGTTACTTCATGTCCTGCTTCTGCCAATGTATTAGCAAGGGTGCGAATACCCAGGGCATAAATCCCATCATCGTTACTGATTAGTAATTTCATTTGTTGATTACAGTGCATGTGTCATTTGTCATTTATTAAGTCATTAGTCAATAGTCTTTGGTTAATTGTCAATGTCATAAGTCACAAGATATGAAAAAAGGGATTGGGAATCGGGAATTGGGGAGACAAGGGGGACGACTTGGGGGACAGGGAAGAATTTCTCCTTTGTCCCCAATCCCTTGGGGAACTCCCCGTTCCCTAATATCGCTTCTAAACTGGTAGTAGCAGGTTGCGTTGCAACCGTTGCCTTTGATGCACAATTGACTTATTAATTAATTTGATTAGTCTTTTGTCGTTTGTCATTAGTCCCAAGTTAATGACCAATGACCAAAGAAAGGATGAAGGCTGAAGGATAAAGGATTAAGTATAAAAAATTTTCATCCTTCATACTTCACACTTCATACTTTAGATGACCAATGACTGTTGATTATTAACTAATGACAAGTAATTTAGAGACTCAACTTTTGGCACTGCAAGAGGAAGGAGAAAAAGCGATCGCAGCTGCCACCACCTTGGAAACTCTTGAGGAATTAAGAGTCAAGTACCTGGGCAAAAAAGGTAGTTTATCAGTGCTTCTGGGCGGTATGGGTAAACTCCCAACAGAGGAACGACCAAAAATTGGTGCGATCGCTAATACAGTTAAAGAAGCACTGCAAACAAGCCTTGACCAGCAACGCACGGCCCTGGAAGCAGCTCAAATTCAAGCACAGCTGGAGGCGGAAACTTTAGACGTCACAATGCCGGGAATTTACCGCCCTCAAGGTCGAGTCCATCCGATCAACGGTATGATTGATCGGGCGCTGGATATTTTTGTTGGTATGGGCTACACGGTGGCTTCTGGCCCAGAAATGGAAACAGACTACTACAATTTCCAGGCCCTAAATACCCCGCCCGATCACCCCGCCCGCGATATGCAGGATACTTTCTACTTGCCAGATGGTAACTTGCTACGGACTCATACCTCATCGGTACAAATTCGTTACATGGAAGCCGAGGAACCCCCTATCCGCATTGTTGCACCAGGAAGGGTCTATCGAAGAGATAACGTGGATGCTACTCACGCGGCAGTGTTTCATCAAATTGAACTTTTGGCAATTGATGAGGGACTAACTTTCACCGATCTCAAAGGCACAATCAAAGTATTTTTAAATCAGATGTTTGGAGATTTGCCTATCCGCTTCCGTGCCAGTTATTTCCCATTTACAGAACCATCTGCGGAAGTTGACTTACAGTGGAATGGACGCTGGTTAGAAGTGATGGGCTGCGGTATGGTCGATCCAAATGTGTTGAAAGCGGTAGGATACGACCCAGAAGTTTATACTGGCTTTGCTGCTGGTTTTGGTGTGGAACGCTTTGCTATGGTGCTGCATCAACTGGATGATATTCGTCGTGTGTATACTAGCGATTTGCGCTTTTTGCAGCAGTTTTAAAATCGTTATTTGTCATTGGTCATTTGTCATTGGTCATTTGTTTAAGTAATGATCAAATGTACGGGCGAAGCCTTTGGGCGATAATTGATTGGTTTTGTGGAAAGATTACTCATCAAATGCTTCGCCCCTACGACAATTATCACAATGACCACAACGCCAATTTTCACCCTTTTGATGAAAACCAAAGGCGTTTAACAAAAACTGCCAACGGCACTGCTTGGTAGTAAGATATTTATTCATCTGCTTGGCGGCGTGCAATTGACTTACAGGCTGAGTTTTCTTACTAGACACAATGGTGTAGTGAAAAGGGTCAAGCCAGTTGAGTTGACCAGTACTGTGCAACAGAGAAAGAGCAATAGCAGCATCAGGATATTGTCGTGTGACTGCGTTTATTTCCCCTGTTTTTGGTAGTTTTTTGATTAATTGCTGTGCTTGTTGCTGTTGCGATCGCATTTTATCCTCAAAAAACTTCTGCCTTTGCTTGTCTTCTGGATCTAACCAACCCGTAGGTTCACTTACCAAAGTTAATGTCTGTGCTGGTTTACCATCTCGTCCGGCGCGTCCAATTTCCTGTACATACTCTGATAAAAACAAAGGTGCGTGAAAGTGAACCACCCAACGGACATCTGATTTGTTTATCCCCATACCAAAAGCAGAAGTACAAACAACAAATGGCATTTTCCCTTCTATCCAAGCAGTTTCAATCATGCGCCGTTCTTCTGCACTCAGTCCTGCATGGTAACTGGCTGTCACATAACCCATCTGTTGCAGCCATGCAGCTATATTCTCGCTATCTCGCCTGCTGCGAACATAGACTAATCCCGCTGTTTGTTGTTTTTCTCTGATAAATTTGAATAATTGTTGCTTTCTATCCCTTGGAGTCCAAATTAATCGGACTCTTGGGTTAAGATTAGGACGATAGGGGTCTAAAAGAAAGACTGCTGGTTGGTTTAGTTGTAAAGTTTCTTGGATGATTTTTTGGGCTAGAGGATCGGCAGTGGCAGTGAAAGCGGCTAGCGTTATTTTTGTTCCTATTGGTTTTGATTTCAACAATGCTGGCCGCACTGCCCCAATTCTTCGATAGGCAGGTCTAAAAGTGTCTCCCCATTGCACTAAACAATGTGCCTCATCTAATATCAAGCCGTTAATTGTCAGTTGTGGCTGGCATAATATTTGCCATACTGGGGGGCTAAATAAAGTTTCTGGCGATAGATATAATAATCTCAACTTTTGTTGTTCTAAAGCTTGCAGAATTTTTCGTCGTTGCCAAGATGACAATTCGCTATGTAAAAGTGCAGCGCTTAACTTGTGTTGGCGTAGTTCTTGAACTTGATTTTCCATCAGCGCTACTAGAGGTGAAACTACCAACGTTAACCCTGTTTGTAACAACGCGGGCAACTGAAAGCAAATAGATTTTCCGCCACCAGTAGGCATGATAATTAGTGCATCATTTTTTGCCAATAAACTGCGGATAATTTCTCCCTGTGGCGAACGAAAATCTTTGTAACCCCAAATTTCTTGAAATGCAACCAAAACGTCATTCCAGGATATTTTTGCAGAGTTATTCATGAGCAGCAGCGGATGTATTTAAATTTGAATATATCCTCTACTGAAAGATTCCTGGCTCAGTAATTTTATATATTTTAGCGATCGCTTCAAGTTACGTATGCTTGTTATTACCCCTCAATCCCCCTATAACGGCAGGACTGTTTCATTCTCGCAGGAAAAATGGCTGAATTAGGGTCAAACCCCATAAAGACTCTCTAGTAGGAGTACTGGAAATACCTCTATCAAGAGCAACAATTTACTTATTCAAAAACACTCTAATTAATTGATAAGCGCCACTTTTTCCTAAAGTTTGATAGCTATTTGATTGCAAACCCATTTCTGGAAACTTTTTCGGTTGAGCTAAAACTAAAATTGAATCAGATTGTGTTTTATTCACAGCCTCCTTTCTCACATAATCGCCCGCGGCTGCACTCATTTTGATGTAATTTACAGGACGTTGGCTATAAAAAACAACGGTGGGTTTTTGAAAGCCAACCATAACTAATTCTTCACCTGGTTTTTGGACTTGGACTGCGATCGCTGACAATTCTCTTAAAGGTAACTGACGTTCTTGATCTATCAAAAATAAGGCTGGAGTCAGGACAAAAATTAAAAACAGCGCAAATGCCAACAAATTCACACCAATCAACAGACGCCAACGGCGACGCAGTATTACCACTGCCAATACCACTGCACACACTAACCAGATCACGCTTCCCAACGTTGTCAAACCTGACTGTTGCAGCATTTGGCGAAATTGTGGTGCAGCCGGATCAGCACCTAACAACCGGGGTACGTAAAATAGTGCTACTGCGATCGCTGATACAAATATTACGTTGACCCAGCCAGTCCAGAGGAGGGAGGAAGGGAGAGGGGGAGTGGGGGAAGTAATGTAGAGACGCGCCATGGCGCGTCTGGGAGTGTGAGAAGTAAGGATATCTGTTTGTTTGCTTAACCTATGCTCTTTGAGTAAATCACTCCACAAAAGTCCTACTAGGATTGCTGCTGCTGGCATTAAGGGTAGGACATAGCTAGGAAGTTTGGTAACGGCAATGGTAAAAAAGCCGAAGATGCTCACAAACCAGAAAAAGGCAAATAAACCAAGCTGTTGCGATCGCTCTTGAGAACACCAATAGTTGCGCTGCCAAAATTTCAGCCTTGCCATTGATAGCGGCAAGTACACTGAGTATGGAGCAAAACCCAGTAATACTACCAGAAAGTAAAAATACCAGGGAGCTGTATGACCATTGACTACTTCTGTGAAGCGCTCAATATTGTGGTAGCCAAAAAACGAGTTAATGTAATTCCAGCCATTGCGCCAAGTCACCAGCACGTACCAAGGCAGTGATAAGACCAAAATAATTAGCATACCTAGCAAGAGGCGCATTTCTCGCATCACCTCTCGGAATTTGCCCAGATAGAGCAAAAACGCGCTGATAATTAGCCCTGGTAAAACAATACCCACCGGTCCTTTAGTCAAAATTGCACCAGCAATTAGTATGTAGCAGGCGAGATACCATTTCTTGGGGAGGTGGGGATTAGGGACAGTGGGGGGAGTATGGGGAGTGTGATATTCTCCGTGTCCTCCTTGTTCTCTGTCCCCGATCTCTGATCCCTCCTGACTTGCGTATCCCAAAAAAAAGCACAACAATGCTGATCCTATGCAGCCAGTGAGTAGCATATCCGAGACACCTGTTCTTCCCCAAACAATCATTTCGGGATTTAGTGCCATTACAGCTGCTACTACGCCAGCAGTTAACCAGCGCCTGGAAGGGCGAAAAACTTGTTCCAAAGCATCTTGTTTTGCCAGTTGCCATTGCACAGTATAAAAAGCCAAGCTAATGACAGCCATTGCCGCGATCGCACTTGGCAGACGTACAGCCCACTCATTCACACCAAAAATACTGTATGCGATCGCTTGACACCAGTAAATCAAAGCAGGTTTATCAAAGCGAGTTTTGCCGTTGAAAAACGGCGTGATCCAATCACCTGTTGTGTACATTTGGCGGGAAGCTTCAGCAAACAAAGGCTCGGTTTCATCTATCAGCCCAATACTGCCCAAATGCCAAAAAAATGCGATCCCACCAACTAAAATCAACCACAAGGTTGACAGTGCGATCACAAAGGCTGGACGTTTGCCAATCCTAGTTAACAACTGGTCAAGTGCGCGAATTGTCATTGAGTCACAAGTCAATGGTATAGGGTCACTAGTCAATAGTCGTTTAACTGTGATTTTTTGTTCTTTGTTCTCAAAACAAATATTAACCACTAATCACTAACTACTAACAATTAAACTACTAATCAAGAATCAACTCCCATTCTTGCTTTTGTGGGTTCCACACAGGAGTGGGAGTTTCGCCAACCACGTAAGGTCCCCAGTAGCGACGGGATCCATCTTGTGCAAAGGCAACTAAAATATCTCCCTTTTCAATTTTGATAGTACCGTTGGGTAGGGATAAAATCAGGCCCTTTTCACTACCTTCTCCTGGGGCAAAATCCCAATGCGCTGGAACTGCATAGCTTTGTTCAGACTTACTTTTAACTCCCGCTTTGCGTGCTAGTAAAGCAAGGCGGACTGGCTGTTCGGTTTGATTACTCATGCGTAAAATTCCCTGGCCTGTTGCTTTGACCGTCGAGCCTTGATGATATGTAAATAAAGATTTTGTAGGTGTCGCTACGGAAGTATTTAAAGTAGAAGCGATCGCACTTTCTGAGTTAGTATTTGCAGGAGATTCAGAGGGTTGATCTGCCTCAAAGGATACTTTAACTTCATAGCACCCTACAGGCAACAACAGCAATCCCAAGCAGGCAGCTGTGAGAACAGCATTACGGTAGATTGGCAATTTCATATTGATAATTATTACAAATAAGTATTTTTTCTAAGCTCGTTTAAGATACTAGCCCACTGTCAACGGTGATAATTGATTCAGTGAACATCAAAACTATGTCACCGATCACAAATAACTAGTAACTGGTGCAATTGCCGACACTGGCTTTTTGAGAATTTGGGGACAAGATGTATAATTTATGTCATCATGAGCATCAATATCGAAGGAAGTTAGGAAAAAATTCCTTGACGCTTCATTTCTTCGCCGTAGCTCAAGATGATGATATTATGTATTAATTTTTGTATTCACCCTAAACCCAAAACAACTTCAAATAATATCCACACAACTTTATGCTAAACCTAATATCTTCAAGATGGAAATATCTCATCAAATTTTGCTCAAAGTCTTTCTCAGGCTAGGTATGGGAGTATAAGAGTATAGCAGTGTAAATATCAAACAAAAACACTTTTCTTACATTCCTACCCTCTTAAACACTGAGTATTTCTACTGTTTTAAGTACTATCTCTATCATGCAAAATACTCGTCTCAATAACTTATTCAATGTACTTACTAGGCGTTTAGCAGAATGGATTCTCAACCCTTGGCGACGCATATCTATATTAATAATCAGTTTTTTACTCGGTTTTTTTCTTGGAAGCGCAGTAGCAACTACCGCTGGACAAACAGCAGAATGGGATATTGTAGTAGCTGGAACTTTAGTGTTGGCAACAGAAATTGCCAGTAGGATATTTTACAATCGTAGTGTTTTGGCACGACAAGTCTTTTGGGTGCAAGCAATCAACTACCTGAAAGTTGGTCTTACCTATAGTTTATTTTTGGAAGCATTTAAGCTGGGATCTTGAGGAGTGTGGGGAGATGGGGAGGTTCTGACCACTAACTACTAATTACTAACCACTAACCACTAACAAATGACCAATGACAAATGACTTGTTCAAATCTATCTATCTTGATGTGCTGGAATTTTGCCAAAGTCATCTCCAGATGCAGCCCCAAGCAGTGTCGGAGGTTTTGTGCAATGTGTGGCTACCTCTAGCTAAAAGGCTGGTATCCCATCGACAGCAACTCAATCGTCCGCTGATTCAAGGTATTTTGGGAGGACAAGGGACAGGTAAGACTACTTTGTGTCGGGTATTGGCTTTGATTATTGGGTATTTGGGATATAATGCCCTAAGTTTATCTCTGGATGACCTATACAAAACCTATCGCGATCGCCAAATTCTCAAACAGCATGATCCCCGATTAATTTGGCGTGGTCCACCAGGAACTCATGATGTTGAGTTAGGCTTAACTGTACTAGACAAAATTCGTAGCTGTGAATTGCCAGTGTCAGTGCCTCGCTTTGATAAGTCAGCATACAATGGTGCTGGTGATAGAACTACTCCAGAAATTGTCACAAATGCAGACATTGTATTATTTGAGGGTTGGTTTGTTGGTGTACGTCCAATTGATCCCAGTGCATTTGATCACCCACCGTCGCCGATTTTGACTCCCGAAGATCAAGCTTTTGCCCGTGATATCAATGATAAACTGCGTGATTATCTGCCACTGTGGGAAAGATTAGATAGCTTAATTGTGCTATATCCCAAAGATTATCGATTTTCGTTGGAATGGCGTCAACAAGCTGAAAGGCAAATGATTGCTCTTGGCAAGCCGGGCATGACAGATTCAGAAATTGAGCAATTTGTCAAGTACTTTTGGTGTTCTCTTCACCCAGAATTATTTATCAAACCCTTAATTGAATCTCCAACACTAGTTGATTTAGTAATTGAAATTAACTCCGATCACAGTTTTGGTAAAATCTTGAGTTAGTTGACAAAATTAGTGGTTAGTAGTTATTAGTTAGAACCTCCCCATCACCCCGATCCCTAATTACTCTATTCATTTGTTGCTAAAGCTTGATTAATATGATTAAGCAAATCTTCCATTGAGATTGATCGAGGCAAAACTTTGGTGGCGATCGCACCCACAGCATTGTCTAAGGAATGTTCCTGAGCAAGATCAGGATTTAATTGCTGATCTAGTACCAAAACGGGCGGCAATTTTACAGGTAACTCCCCTAGTACTTTCAGGGCTGAGTATACTTCTTTTTTTAGACTAGATTCTTCTAAGCAAATTAGCAACAAATCAACGCTTTCGTGGCGGAGTTGTTGTAGCAATTCTTCCCAGGATCTACCGATTGTCGCTTTCAGTCCGGCTGTATGCAAATACTGAATTAATGCTTGGAACCACTCGGAACCACGAGAGATCGTCAGAGGTTTCAAGCCTTGCTGGGGAAAATCTGCGGCTTGAGAGTCTTTGTCTAAACTTTTCCTACTAGAATGCTTGCGTTTTGCATCTGGCAAATCTGGTAATCCTGCCAATTCCACTACTAAGATACTGGGAGGACAGGATATACCAACTGCTATTTGCAACACTGATAATAAAGCATCTATTTTTTTACTATTATCGTTGTTGTTTGTGGGCGATCGCATTAAACAAGGAAACACGGACAAACCAGGTATTTGAGAAGCTATCTGTGTGGTTTTCACATCACAAGTAACCAAGGGTAGAGTTGCCAAGCGAGGAAAATTACTCAGTTTTTGCAGATAAGCTGCTGCTGCTGGGACTTCTGCATCCAATAAAACCACATCAAACTGCCATACTCTAGCTAGCAATTCTGCCTGTTCAATATCATCTACTTCTATGATCCGATGTTGGAGTAGGAGGGGATACAAATCAAGAGTGTCTCTTTCAGGATGGACTAATCTGAGAATTCGCAGTGGGGTATGAATTGCAGTTGCTTTAGCTTCTTTGTTGTGCTGCTTTTTCTGGGAAATTGTATACAAACTTTCCAATAGCGGTGCTAAAAATTGAGGTTCCACTGGTAAACTCAAAAAACCATCAGCACGATTGGCAAATGCTTGTTCTTTCTCCGCCGCCGTTGCTGTCACAATTACAGGGATATGGCGAGTCGTAGCATCGGATTTGAGTAAAGTTAGCACATCCCAACCGGAAAGCAGAGGTAGTAAGGGATTGAGAAATACAGCTTTGGGTTGCAAACGCCGGGCTTTTTCTACAGCTTCACATCCTGAACGCGCAATTACTACTCGATAACCTAAGCCTGTAAGTTGTTCGGTTAAATCTTCAATATAGCGGGCAACTGCTTCTACTACCAATACTAGTTGTTGGGAAGAACTGGAGTGATGAACTGTAGATGTCTGTCTTCGCCCCTGTTGTTCTTGCAGGCTTGGGGTGAGGTGGTGGTGGGATGGTTGATGGAGTGGTATGGTGGTGGGGTAGGGTGAAATCTTTCTCCCCATCATCTTTTTCCCCATTTCCTCGTTTCCTAATCTTCCCACTTCTTTCGGGGGACTCGGTGGTAATAACAAAGTAAACTGACTGCCTTTACCTTCACGAGATAAAAAGCTAACATCACCACCGTGGAGACGAGCAAGGGCCCTGGTTAAGACTAAACCTAGTCCTGTACCTTCAAATTGGCGGGTAAGGGGATGTTCTAATTGTTGGAATTTTTGAAATATCAGATGCTGTTGATGTTCGGGAATGCCAATTCCTGTATCCCATACTGTAAATGTGATCCAACCTTCCCAACGACTGACTCGCAGTCCGATTTCTCCTCCTGTTTCGGTGAATTTGAAGGCATTGGATAGCAGGTGTACTAACATTTGACGCAGGCGAAACTCATCTGCGACAATTTCTTCTAAACCTGGTTCTATAAAAAGACTGAATTTGTGTTCTTCTCCACCAGTCTGAGGATGAGAAGAGACGACGGTTTTGCGACTTTGGGCGTGGATAGCTTTTGCTTCACTGATAGCGCGATCGCACACTGTACGAATATTAACAATTGCTAGCATCAGTTCCATTTGCCCCGTTTCCATGCGGGTCAAATCCAAAATATTATTGACTACACTCATCAAATGCCTTCCACTTTGATGAATTAGTCCAGCATAACGCGCTTGCCGCTCGTTGAGTTCTCCTAATTGTTGATCTACCAACAACCGCGATAATCCCAAAACCGCAGTTAGGGGAGTTTTTAACTCATGACTAATACAGGCTAAAAATTCATCTTTTAACCGATTTAGTTGCATTAAATCGGCATTTTTTGCTGCTAGCTCTTTACAAAGCTGCTGCTGTTCAGTGACATCTGTGGCTAACATTAACCACAAATCTGAGTTAACTGCTGTGTCTGAACCGGGATTTTTAACTTTTAGTTCTGGACTATCTAAAGGAATTTTGGCAAATTGCCAGACTCTTTCTTGACCATTTTGTATTTCTACGACGCAGGTACAAGTTCCATGTCGGCTATCTAAAAAACAGCGATTGACCTTAGAAGATAATTGTGTCGGTTGTTCTAATGATGTGGGTGATTCTGAATACTGGCTTGTAGCCGTTGATAGCAGTACTTCACTGCTAGTTGACATATCGTCTCGAATTAGAGTTTTCGCGGCTACGGGCTGAGGTTGATAATGATGAGTATGATTAGTGATGCTGCTATTAGATAAGCCTTGGTGAGTACGATTTTCCAAGTTTTTGAGTGTTGCGGGAGTCAGGATTGCTTCTACTTGTTGTCTCACTCCTTCTGGATCTTTTAAAACTCCTAATTGCTGCCACCATGCTGGGTTTTGGGTTACAATTTTGCCTGTGTTAGTTTGCAGCATTAAAGGCCAGGGTAGTCTTTCTAACAGTTGAATTAAAGGATGATTCGGCGATGGTGAAGTTCCGAGTGTTACCTGTTTTTCTTCCTTTGTAGGCTTAGCAACCACAGGTGTTTTGCGGCGACGAGATTTGGCTTTGTTGGTAGTATTTTCGATCTGTGGTTGAGTTTGTGTTCTTTGCCGAACTACAAATTGCAGTAACCTTGAGCTATCTATTAACCCTAAAAATTTGCCTTCAGAGTCAATTAATGCCCAATCTCGGTTAATATTATTTTTGTTCTGTTGCGATCGCAACAAATAACTAAATTCCTCGACACCCCAGTCTGAGGGCAAATTTTGTATTGGTTGTATCAAACTTGCTCCCCAGCTTGTCAATGTTTGTTCTAAATCAAAAGACCCTGCTTGATTACTATTTGCTTGATTTGCTACCAAAATTTCTGGTAGCAAATGGGCAGAATAAATTACCCCAACAGGGTTTTGCTGCTCATTCAAAACTACCAGGCGATCGCACTGCTCTGTCTCAAAACTTGCTAACACAACCTTGAGAGTTGCTGTTCTTGAGCAGATGGGTACAGTGCTGATGAATTCGTAGAGCGGGTACTTTAACATTGACATAAGCTTTCGAGTATAATTCTCTCGGTGCGGAAACATCTAGCATCACCAAGTAGCTAACCTGGTGCTGTTTGCGCTCCCAGCCATATCTCACTTTGCCATTCGCGGTTATAAAACGATTCAGGTGAGAATATGGGTTTCAAAACTCACCCTTACACCTGCTTCTCAAAGAGCTTTGGAAATCAGACAATTCAACCTTCCAAGAGTTTGGGTAGGCGAAGGCGTTTGACTTTGCTCTTTTTGGTTTTGATACTAACCTAGCCTACAAACCTGTAAGCTAAGTACATTTACAGGGGTTTTAAAATAAGGCAGGAGGCAGAGGTCAGATGGCAGAAGGTATAAAAATTTTCATGTTTAGTTGTGGGATTTTCTCATGAATGGCTGACTTGAAAAAAGCAGCTATCAGTAGACAGAAAGAAAGTTTTTTCATTCGTTCTGATTGGTGAAGTTGTGTGATGGCTATTTAGTTCTTTATGTTAGTAAAAGGTAAATAATAAAACCTTTTCCTAGACACGTGACTTTTACCTACCACCAAAGGAATTTAGTGGAATGCAGTGCAACAGGGTAAGAAATAATACAAAAGCTTCTGGCATTAGTGTTATTTCTTATAGCCTAGTTGCCGACCACATATCTACCTTTTTCTCCTCAGCAGTCTGTATTAGCGATAACCACCGCTCAGAATTTAGCCTCCTGTTGCCAGTTGTGCTGCTGGTGTTAAAAAGCCTCTTTAGATAGCAACAACTAAAACAATTATGGCTCCAAAGATTCGCTTTAGAACCTTTAGGAATTATAATGATTTAGAATGAAACGAACATTTAACTTAGTTTAAGTATCTTATCTAAGGAGTAAAACTAGAGAATCTGTATTTGGTTAGAGATGAAGGACAAGAGCTAAAAGTCAGTCGATTTAGAATGGGACTAAATCTATGTCAATTTTATATCTGCTGCGCCTGTGAGTAAAAATGTCTAATAGCAGGCATTGATGACTTATTTCCTCTACACTCATCCCCTCCTTAAAATACAGTTCAAGTGTTTGCTTGAAATAGCATTTGTAACAGTTGTTAATAAGACTGTACAATTTGTTAAGAACCAAAATTCAGGTAACTTTACAAAATAACCATGCAGCTGATGCAACTGTGAGATTGTTCGCCAAATTACAAATGATACTTATTTACTGTTCTTAATTCAGTAAGTTTAGGAGGTGTACATAGGAATATTGATTATGCTGTTTGTTCACCATATTTTTTCTTCAAACAGATGTTAGTAACGCTATGAGGAAAAGTAAACATTAGATCAATGCAAAAAGCATATATATCTATAATTTTTGAAATAGAAATTCAATTTAAGGTAACTTTATGTTGTAATATTGTGTCCTCTTAAACACTTAATGTGATGTGTCGGATTCGGCAATTGCTTTAAAACTATCTTCCTTACCAATTACAACAAAACACAATTTCGTAACAAAGTAACTGGACTTGATGCAATCACCATAAATACTTGGGTAATAAAACTCAAGTACAATAATTACTCACCATTATCTGAATGGAAATGTGTAACACTAGTGACTTGACAAATTAAGTAAGATTGTTACTCAACGACTACCACTAAGACAATATTGAAAAATATGATCCTTGACTAAAGAAGTAGTTGCGTTCAAAGGTAAAAATCAAAAACCAAAGGAATATTTCACATGTGAATAGATGTCAGCAGCCAAAACAGCAAAGTTTTTTTCAGCAAATGACAAAAGCCGAACAACAGGCGTTTTTACAGGAACTCAAATCAGACTACCGCCAGATTCTTATAGATTACTTTACCACAGACAAAAAACTGAAGGAAAAAATTGATAAATTTATCAATGCAGTATTTTGTGCTAATATTCCTGTGCC
>Ga0073934_10004000_pt1 | contig 25426 bp, 28 predicted proteins | sample LarsenN4metaG_FD_76834 | JGI IMG/M metagenome (GOLD analysis project Ga0073934, IMG submission 76834) | Hot spring sediment bacterial and archeal communities from British Columbia, Canada, to study Microbial Dark Matter (Phase II) - Larsen... ... | reverse complement strand
TCGCGGAAGGATGCCGTGTGTTCAAAATCAAATTCAAATCGATTTCAGCTCTCAGTCGACCTAACATGATGAATTTCTATGACCTGCGGCCGCGGACCGGCAAAACGTTGGGACAGTAGTGAAAGTTTGTAATTTTTTACGAAAAAAAAGACTCATTCCCTTTATCAGCAGTTTTCGCCTGGGGCGAAATGTAAGGAGGATTGAGATGAGTTGGTCTTGTCATTGGTCGCGAGTGGCACTCGCGCTGATTGTCGTGTTCGTGGGCCTGGGCGCGCCGTATTTGTGGGCGCAAACTCTGGGGACTGCGCCGCAGTTCAACATTGCGGTTCCGGGTCAAACGGGAGCACAGCCGGAAGGGGCGTTCATGAATTTCATCAACTGGATCGGCAATGTCGTGGCGCCGGTTGGAGCTGGAGGCGCCGTCTTTGGAGCGGCTGTGGCCTTTATGTCGGGCCGATCCTTCGGGCGGTGGCTGCTGGCCTCCGGCGCGTTGCTCGCCGTGTCCGGGGTCACCCGGTTGATCGAGTTTTGGGTTCTGCAAGGAGTTGGAGGGGTTTCCTAAACGATGGATCTGGGCGCGTGGGGGCCGCAAGGCGCGATCTCGCGGCCGCGCGCGCCCACGCTCAAGTTCGCGGAGGCCCGCATGCCGACTCCACAAATCCTGGCGGACGTCGTTCGTCTGCTCATCCAGCTTCTGCCTGCGATGGCACTGCTGTCTCTGGTTCTCGCCGGCATTGCTCTGCGGTCTGAGGGTGGAACGACATTTGAGATCGGCGGAAGCTTCAGCAAGTGGATCCTGTGGAGCGTCATCATGGTCACGCTTCCACAACTGCTCTTGTGGTTCAGTTTTTTTGGATTGCCGGTTCCCTCGACCACCGGAGGGATCGGCACGACGTGGCTCGCGGGAATCCGCAACGATGTCAGCACCTTCGTAGACGACTTCATCGTCGGCCGGCTGACCATCGTGCTCGCTGCCTACTTCGTTCTGCGAGCCGTTTTGGATGCGGCACAGGGTGGTCAAGCATTGGGGTCTGTCTTGACGGCGATGTTTTTACTTGCGATACCCGCAACAGCAAATCTTCTTTCGACGCTTCAGACCGGCAGCAGGTTCGCGGCGGCCGATGTATTGGACGGCCTTTGGAACTACCTCGCCGGCCGGATCATGCCGGCCGCTGCGGGATTGGCGGTCGTTGGCGCGATTTTCAATTTCGTAACTCACCGTCCGGCTATGCGCCTGATCGCAGCAGCGCTGGGTTTTCTCACCGTGTCTGCGCTCTGGCGGCTTGTTCAGCAGATGATGTAGGCGCAATCCATGCTTTTCGAAAACGGCATCGTCAACCTCGCCAACTGGCTTGGCAACGTCGTCCTGCCAACCCTGTCGGGACTGTTCTTTGCGATAGCGATCGTTCGATTCGTCGGTCCGGGTCAGCATCAGCGCTGGATGTATGGAGGTCTCCTCTGCTTGATGGCTTCCGGAATCCTGCGCGCTTTGGAGGCGTTTTCATCCCAGCAGTCCTGGGATGATCCGGATCTCTACTGGATGTCTTTGATGAACCTGGTGAATTGGACGTGCAATGTCATGATGCCGCTTTACGGCGGCCTGCAGATCGTCGTTGGAGTCCTGCACTTCGCAGGCATCGGTCACCGCATGTATCACGGGGGCTCGTGGATGCGTCACTTCATGGCCGCGGCCGGATGCTTCATGTTGTCGGGGATCGTCCGGCTGGCGGAGTGGTTCATTCAGCAGGGCGCAGGCGGAGTCAGTTGAACCATGGAGCTGAACAAGACGCCAGTCTATCGGAATCTTCGAACCCGCGTGACGTTCCTGTACCTCGAATACGAAGACCTCATTGCTGTCCTGCTCATCGCGCCCGTGTCATTTTTTCTCGGGAGTTTTTTCGAGCGTGACTTGTTCGGGATACCGATGAACTTAGTCATGCAGTGGGGAATTCCGGCTGTGACGGTCTTACTGCTGCTGACCTTCAAGTACGGTAAGCCCCGCGGCTACCTTGCCGATTGGTGGCGATTCCGGACCAAACCCCACGTCTATTGTGGGCTCGAACGGGATTCGCAGCTCACCGCTCCATATCTGATCGACGGAGAGTGACAATGCCAGGCCTCTTCAGCGCCACTTCTTCAAGACAGCACGAGCGGGAACTGCACAATCCGGCGTTCTGTGAGGAGCTCCGCCTACGCGACATTCTCCATGGCATTGCAATCATGACGAGCGGGACGTTCGTGGCTGCGTATGAGCTCGGCGGCGTCCACTCCCACTACCACACCGAGGAGATGCGGAACCGCGCCAAGGAGTCGCTTGAGGCCGTCTTGCGGAGCATGCCGGAGCGATCCATGCGGTTTCATTTGCGGTTTGAGGTCCGCCAGGATGCCGGCGGCATTGTCCAGCGGTATGCAGACTGCGCCCGAAACACGAACACCGTTCTCGCTTCGATCGACGAAGAGCGCTGCACCCAATGGTCGGAAAAGGAAGCCGCCGGCGAATTCCTCAATTACAGCCTGCACGCGATGTTTTACTGGGATCCGGTCATTCATTACGCCGATCCCGGCCGCGAGTGGGAATACAAGTTGCGGCGCGCCTTCAGCCTCTCCGCGAACAAATGCATTCAGCGCACTCGCACCGAGCATGATCGGCTGGTGGCGGAATTCACTTCCCTTTTGGCGGGTATCGAAACCACGCTGACTTCAACCGGAATGCAGATCCACCGGCTTGACGACGATGAACTCTTCCTTCTCGTCAGGCGGGCCCTGAATCCATTCGATGCGCCCAGGGTTCGTTCGAATGCCTACTTGGGAAGATACGAGAGTGTTCGCAGCCAGCTAACGAATGTGAGCATCGAGGCGGAATCGGATGACTACCTGAAGGCCGGCGGCCTGTTATACACGTTTATCAGTCTGAAGGAACCTCCAGATTCGACCTATCCCGGCGCACTCCGAGAGCTTCTTTCCTTGGACTTTCCGATCGTCGTCAACGCCGAAATCCTGATTCCAGACCAGGCCAAGGTTATCAGTCAATACAAGTGGCGCCAGCGGAAGATGATGGCCGCCCAACGAGACATTCATGGCGGCTTTCGAGTGAACGTGGAAGCTCAGGTTGCCGAGCGCCAATTGATCCAGGTTCTGGAAGATGTGATCTCGAGCTCTTTGAAAACCTGCCAGGTCAGCCTGGTCGTCGTCGTGAGGACGTCGACTCCGATACGGACTAGCCGCGACCGGGAGGAAGCCGAACGCATTCTCGCGGATCGTCGCCAGCGCGTATTGCATACGATCACGCGCATGAATGGCGCCCGCGGAATGGTCGAGACGCTGGCTCAGAAGAGGTTCTTCATCGGGAGTCTGCCGTGCATGGCAGAGGAAAACAAAAGGGAGATCGATATGCTGACTCTGAACGCGGCCGACCTGATGCCCATCGAGACCCCCTGGCAGGGCACGCCGCATACTCCAGGCATTCTGTTCGAGACGCGCCAACGCAAGCTCATCCCGTTCTCGCCCTTCGATTCGAGTCTGAATGACGCGAATATGCTGATCATGTCGTCGAGCGGCGGAGGAAAGACGTTCATGGCGCAAATGTTTCTCCTCATGCTGGGCCGTTTGAATCCGCTGATTTCCATCATCGAGCGTGGCGATTCCTACGCCCCGCTAACCGAACTCATGGGCGGCCGCGTCATCGACGTCGATCTGGACGGCGCCGAAACACTAAACCCTTGGGATCTGCCTCCGCGTCACGTCACGCCCAGCAAGGACAAGATCGCGTTCCTCAAAAACTTGACGAGACACATGATCGGCGACGGCCCGTCCACAGACTCCGGACTGCTCGATACCGTCCTGAGTGACGCCATTTCTCGCGTTTACCGGCGCGTCGAAAGCCGGCCGACGAACCCAGTTCCGACTTTTTCAGACCTTCGCGATGAACTGGCCAACTGGAGGAGCGGCGAGCGGCTTCAAGGCGGCATTTCCGAAAGAAGCATCGGCGAAGCCCAATTGGCCGGTTTGAAACTGAAGGATTGGACCGGGGAAAAGGGAACATACAGCCGTCTGTTCGACCGTCATACGACAGTCCGAACGGACTCGAACTGGCTGTTCTTCAATATCGAAGGACTGAGCAATGACCCTCGGCTGGAGATCGCGATGAGCATGCTGATCGCGAACGCCATGGCGGAAAGAGCGTCAGGTCGCAGCGGTCAGCTAAGCATTACAGTGCTGGACGAGTGCTGGGCGCTGCTGGATTCGCCGGTTCTCGCGCCGGAAGTTGTGCAACTTTTCCGCACGGCGCGAAAGCGCAACTCCAGCGTTTGGGCGATCAGCCAGACGCTGGAGGACTTTGTGGGAACGGAGAAACAGCCGCGCCTCCACGGTCCCGGTATAGTGAAAAACGCGACCACAAAGATCATCGGCCAACAGCGAGGGGACCTGACCGCACTGTCCAATCACCTTTACTTGAACGATGTTGTTCTCCGGGAGATCAAGAGCCTGGCCCCGCCACGGAAAGGACGCAGCGCGGAGGCGGTCCTGGCCTTGGGCGAAAGAGCCGAAACGACTCAGGTGATTCGCCTGGTTCCGACCCCCGTGGACTACTGGATCTGCACAACGTTCCAGCGGGAGCGGATGTACCGCAATTATTTTCTCGGCCGGGATCCTGGAAAGCCCCTGTTTGAGTCCTATCGTGACCTCGCGCGGGTTTTCCCGAAAGGTCTCGCGGAACTTGCGGAGTTACCGGAGGAAGCCTCTGGTGCAGTCAAATCCGTGTGGAAGGATCGGCGGAGGGCTGCGCAATGAGTTGGACAAAGAACTCGCGGCGCGTCGTTGGCGTGACATTGATCGCCATGCTAATCGCCGGAATGATCTTTCCCCACCCAGCCTACGCGCAATTCGGACTGCTCGGCGGCATTCAGAACATCCTCAACATCATCAATGGCGCGATTCGTACAACGCTGAACACGATTGGCGCCGTCTCGCGCTCGCTGCAAGCGCTGCATCAGCAGTTTGTTTGGCCGGTTCAACTCATCAATCGAGCCAGAAGTGCGATTGCGTCGCTAATCGCTCAGTTTCGCGCCCTCATGCAGTCGATCTACGAAGCGCCGGTAAGCAGCGCCACCTTGTCCGCGCCGGCGGAACTTGAAGCGATCATCCGAAATCACCAAACAGACGACTTTCCAAATCTCGCCGAATCGTATTACCGCGCGTTCGGCTCACTGCCTGCCGCTGATGAGGCCGATTCCCTAGCGCGCAACATGATCGACATCGACGACGGCCTGGCGCTGAATACATTGAAGACCCTTAAAGCGACCGATCAGGCAGGGGATCTGATTCTGGAATCCGGTGATCAGATTGAAAATGAATCGCGGTTGACGGCTCCCGGCTCTGCGCCGTTCCTAAACGCGGCCGCGATGGCTGCGAACATTCAGAGCCAGGCACTGATGCAAAAGATGCTCGCCGCCATGTTGCGCCAGGAGGCCGCTCGAATCGCACATGAAAACGCTCTGCGCAAGCGTCACGGGATTGTGACCGCGAGAGTCCGGCAGGGCGTTTCGGACATGCTGCGGCGCCCATGAAAAGGGATTGTAAGAAATCAGCCGCTCCAAACCTCATCGTCAATAGGAGGCGTACATGTTCGAACAGGATTATGACGATGAAATTGTATTGTTGGAGACGTTGCTATTGGATCCCGTACGTCAGACACGCATCCCGGTTGCCCCTTGCATGGAGGTCGCTCTGGGCTACCGTGGCGCCCGGCGTTTTGTGGCGTTTCAGACGCATCGATCTGAGCTCGTCTATTGGACAGACGGTGTCGAGGACGGCTGGTCCGTTGTCACCATCTGGGATCAGTTCGTTAACCACCCGCTAATCGCTCCGCACCTCCGAGGCTACCGGCTCAAGCCTCGCCTGGATCACCAGGAGGCCTACCTGACAGTTGAGCTTTTTATGAAGAATATAGGACGCGCGCTGGGACAAATGGGTGACAGCATCGCGCTGGATCGAAAGAAACGCATCGTGTTGGCCGGTCCTCTTCCACAAGTCTTGCTGTTTATCGCTGTTGCGGGCGCCTTTGAGGAACCTCCGGCTTTATCCGAGTATGAGGAGCCGAATGGCGATCCTCAAATGGCTGATGCCGCTGCTCAGATGGAGCTTCTGGAGTGGCTTGACCAGAGAGCCATGGAACTCGGCATTGGCACTCGTTAAGGAAGAAGATTAAGGAAGATGGAATTTGTTGGCGATCAACGGTTGCGGTTCTAGAATGAAGGTGTCGCGCCAGAACGCGATCTAAGAAGGAACGGCGGGTTGCCCAAGGACCCGCCGCGCTACGAAAGAAAGTGCTCGAGCCACCCGCCAATCGAGTGACGCGGTCTTTGCGAACGTGGATCAGTTCCATGCTCGTGATCCTCGTTGTAGTCTTCTTTGCGATCGCGCTCAGCAAACCCCAAACTGCAGCCTATCGGCAAATAGTTGAATCCTTCTTTCACAACTGGATCGCAATGGCTGTCTGTGCGGCGACCTTGTGGCTCGCGCGGCGTCCATCCGTCGGCCCGTTGCCAGCCATTCTTCGACTGGCGTCTGGCGTGTTGCTGCCTGTTCTCGTAATTCTGAGCGTCCTGGGTCTTCTGATTTGGCCGCCGCTCTGGAGTATGCTGAAGCCTTTCGGCGTCATCGAGCAGGAGATCCGTCCCACCGCAATCACCGCAACCATAGCGGTTGGGATGATCGGCTGTTATCTTCTGTTGCTCCGCGCTGTCTTCCGTTGGATTCGGAAATTCAGCCAGCGGTATGAACATTCCGGCCTTGCGGTCGGTCTTGGGCCAGTCTACTTCTTTTTCCGGCGACGCCGGGCTTCCTGACCGCAGAACCTCCTCCGCAGAATTTTTTGACAGAAAATCCGCGAAAAAAGCCTCATACCTCAATAGGGGTATGAAAAGCATATTGGCCGCAAAAGTCCTCCGAAATGGTCGAAGTTGGTTCGGCTTGAAGAAACTGGCGCTGGTCGCTTTGATAACGATCGTCACGTTGGTCGCTCCTCAGTCCTCAGACGGCCAGATTCTTCCCAGTCCATGTTGCGCAATTCTTTCGGCAGGTTTGAGTTCTATCGCTGGCGCAATCACGAACGTCATCGGCAGCGCGTTGAATGCGATCAACGCGACGATCACATCGATCGAGGAATTTCAGCGGACCGTTGTATGGCCAGAGGATTTGATCAATCGGGCCAAAGCTGTTGTCGGATCAGTTCAAGGGATCTTCATGCAGGTTCGGAGCCTCGGGCAAATCCCCACTGCGAGCGCTACTCTACCCAATACCCAACGCTTCGAGCAGACGCTTCTCTCCGGAGATTCCGGACTGATCGACACGCTCGATTCAGAGTACAAGGCCGTTTACACCGCTGTTCCACCCGCCTCCGATGCGTCTCCTGAAGTGCGCGACCTCATCGATATGACCGATGCCGCTGCGCAGGCGGCCATGAAACGGGCAATCGCAATCGATGAGATCGCCGATCTGGAACTGCAAGCCGCAGATCGAATCATTCAAGAGATTCAGGCGGCCGCGCCGGGCAGCGCGCCGATTCTTGAAGCAGGCACCGCCGCCTGGCTGGTCAGAGCGAACGCGTATACGCAAACAGCTTTGAGTGAATTGATGCGCCTGCGCGCCGTTGACCTGGCGGCTGCAGCGGCCGAGATGAAACTGGATGCGCAACGGACGGCCAAGCTGCGCGGAAATGTCACCGACGCATTGAAGAGAAACTAGCGGTGTTCTATTACGAACAGTTCTTCCGGACGGCGCTAGACGGGATTGACCGCTCGAACATCATGCCCGTCACGATACAAATCGCTCAGGTGATTCTCCTGATCACTTTCCTGGTCGCCGTGTACCAATCGTTCATCGACGGTGGAGACGTCCGCATGCTTGGCATCGCGGCCGTGAAATACGTTGGGGTGGGCCTGGTGCTTCTCGGCTACGCCACGGTGTTCCGCGATGTGAATGGGATGTTCAATGCGTTTGCGGACTTCATTGCGAATAACACGACGCGAGGCACGGACGTTTTCAAAGTGTGGCTGTCGGATTTGGGAACCTTTTGGAATGAGAACGGATTTGAGAGACTGTTCGACCTCATAGGCGGGGGGATTGCCGGCTTTGTTGGAGCGCCATTCCTCATCGTCAGCTATGTCATCTACCCGTTGACATACGCTGCCTTCTGCTTCTTCTACAGCTTCTACGGCTCGGTTCTGTACGTGCTCGGTCCGATCGTGCTCTCGCTGCTGCCCGCGTTGGGTCTCGGCTCGCTGGCGCGGGCGTACGCGATCAATCTGATGACGTTTCATTTCTGGGGCGTCATCTACTCCATTTTGAGCGGGTTGATCAGCGCCGTAAACATCGGCACGGTGCAGCAAGTTCTGGCGTCTGGAGAATTCATCGGGGGCTTTGTCGGACTGGAACAATCGCTGTTGTTGGGTATCGCGTCGATTTTCTATTCCATTTCGCTGGCGGTCATTCCGTTTCTCGCCTCCCGCATGGTTCGCGGTGAGACATTCGGCACGATCGCGCACGTGATCCTGAACAAAATACCGCTGATTCCAAGACGACGTAACGCTCGGAGTTCCTGAGATGAAGAAAGCGCTCGAACGAACAGACCTTCCTGAGAGATTGCAATACACGAAGTACTACGAACACGACGGCATGCTGCGGGCGTATGCCAACCGCACGATGGTGCTCGCGATGTTCTTCGCTGTGATTGCGACAGCGTCTCTCGGTTTTGCAATCTACGTTCGAATTCAACCTCCCACGGTCGTCCGGATTGACCCGGAAGGCCATGCGACGGCGGTCGGAGCGGCAGCAGAGGGGGCGAAGGCGGCGCCGATCGCCGCCCTGGCAGTTCAAGCTGCCGCCGACGCCGGGCCCACAGAGCTCGAGGCCAAGGCTGTTGTCCGGCGATTTCTCGATCACTATCTGGCCTATACGCCGGCGACCGTGGACCAGAATCTCGCAACGGCCCTCAACATGATGACTGCGAACCTTCGGACGTACTCGCTCGGCAAACTTCGCGACGAGGACACGGTCGGAAAGATCAAGGAAGATCGAATCATCTCGCAGCTTCGGATTCGAACGATTGAGCCTGTCAAAAACATGCCCTGGACATACGTGGCCTTCGGGGTGAAGGAAATTCACCGCGTGCGCCAACGCGTGGAATCGACGGATCGGATCGTAGGACGGTACAACGTGCGCCTGGTTCAGGACCGGCGCTCGGAGTCCAATCCAAGCGGATTGCTAATCGCGGAGTACTCTGAGCAACAGATGGTCGGGGAGCGCGACGGCGACCTCCTGCAACAGAGCCAGTTGTTGGAGAAGTGACATGAAAGGCGACCCGACAGCGATAGCTGAAACGGAACCCGATCTTAGAAAGCAGGAATCGACGCCGCAACGGAGTAAGGCTGGCAAACGACGCTTCGTGCGAGGGCCGGGCTCCAGCGGCGCCGTCCGGTTCTTCCTGAGCAAGGCGGACGTTAACGGCGTGCCGAGTCTGGACCGCGAGATGGATAGCGAAAACGAGGCCATCGTCGAATCGCTGAAGACCGGGAAGAGCTACTTCGTCGTTTCTGAATGGAAAGGATTGGTGGACCTTACAAAGAAGATGCCGCTAATCAGAAAGGAGGCCGTCACTAAGAAAAGACAAAGTCTCGAATAACAGGCAGCAGGTTCACTCTGGCAACTGTAAGCGCGGTCTGTGACCCCGCGCCTTTTCCTAGAATCAGTGAAATGCCCGCGGTCATAGACCGCGTCTACAGTCAGCGCCGGCTTCATCTAAGACGATTGAGTCTTTAAGCCACCCACGGCTTCCCCGTGGGAATCTGCCGGTCCAGCTACATTCGGATCGGCGCCCTCCTGGTTGGCTCAGTAAGGCCCAACACAGGAGATCACAACTTGCTGGCTCGGCCTTCCTGGCTCGGAGCTGGCTGACCGAAACCTTTTCGGTACAGAACAGCGACCGGCCACGGGGCAGACCAGTGGGCGTCTCCGGACTGTTCTGTGCCTCCACACCAGAACGGAAAGGAGAACGCAAATGTTAACGGCCAACGTAACGGATAACCCGATGTTCGTGATCTCGTTAGACATCGATCCCATGGGACAGGCCAAGACCCGGATTCCGGATCTCGAAAAGTCCGCGCAGCTTCGCAATACCCTGCTGCAGGGCTTGTTTCCAGATATCCGCGTGGTCCGGCTCAATGTTCCCGGGGGCGTGCTGGATGAATCCCAGCAGGCGCTTGTGGAACAGACCATGAAACGCGTCAATGTGGACGGAGTGCAGTTCCGTTTGGTCGGCGCGAGCAGCTCGGCCAAAGACGGCAAGTTCTATGCTGTCGAAGCCAAGTACGAACGCGCCATTGCCGAACGGTTTTTGAACTGGCCTCAGGCGGCGATTACCTATTTCGGCGTTCTCGTTTCACCCTGCAAGGTGCGGATCGAGTCGCCGGATGCGCGTGTGATCGTCGTTAAGGATCACGAATTCGGGACGAACGACTGCCGCGGGTGGATTTCACGTTCTCTGCTTCGAGCTCTTCAAGAACGGGCTCACGCGAGTGGACGGGATCTGCCGGGCGATCGGTTGTATCAGTTCCGGTTGGCGTTTGACAGTACTCAGGCCAAGGGCTCATGCAAGGTGATGGAGGATGATGTGGCCGAGGTTCTCGGCGCCGACATCATCCTTCCGGAATCGAGCGTGAAGCCGGAGTACAAAGGTCCATCGCGATTGTTGGACCTGTTCCGATCGCAGACTCGACAACTTGAGGTAAGAACCTATCGCGGACCGATTGTTTTCGGAATCCGCGAAGTGTCGGAGCCCCGGGAGTTCGAGTCGAGTTACACCCTCCTGGAACATGCGTCGTGGGAGACATTGAAGTCGGAAGTCCTGCCGCATGCTCTGTCTCAGGTCGAAAAGCTACGAACCGCTGTGGACGAAGGGGACTACGAGGGGCTGTTGGAGCTTCTCGGAACCTCTCAAGCCCAGCAGCGGCTCGATGCGGAAGACTCTGCGGAGTCCGGATACACGAGCCGCGAAGCGACTGTCGTTGAAGCGGTCCTGAAGGTCGATCCGACCGGCTACCTGGTCAAGCATCCGTACATCAATCAACAGCTCAACAAGCTCCTCGCCCGATGGACCTTCAAGCTGTGCACCGGCGGCGGGTTCCGGATGCCAGCGTTTGCTTTGGCCGACGACGGGATTCTGGCCTTGCACGACGGCCAGATCATCACGGCTTCAGACTGGCTGCCGTTGGATCGCGCGATCACCTCGCTTCCCTGTGATCGCGGTCTCGTCGTGCGGTATCCGATCCGGATGTTTGAAGACTTACTGCCCTATCGACGCATTCCAATCGGCGAAATGGTCGGCGCCATTGCGCGCGCCGTTCTGGAGCAGACCGGGACGCGTCTCCATCCCTGCCAGATCGTCGACCTCTTTGAAGGGCAGATCTCGCTGAAAGGGACACTGACTCTGAATTCGAAAACGGCCGCGCGGAACGGCGGCGACTTCGACTTCGACATGGTGTGCGTGGTCGAAAGCGACAAGCTGCCGCGTTTCGTCGAAGACCGGTTTTCGTTGCAGGAGCAGACGCCTATTCAGAAGGAGAAGCTCAAGAAACAGAAGAGCCCGTGGTGGAATCTCGCTCAAGTTGCCACAAAAGCCAAGGGCAACGAGATCGGTTCGATCACGGACCTTCAAACCTCGTGCATTGCCGCCGGCCATCCCGAACTGGCGTACGAGCTCGTGCGCGAACTGCAAAACGCGCTGGACAGCCTGAAGCACGGAACTCAAGTGGACCGGGAGCGCATCGCGGAGATCCGGAAACAGATCAAAACGGCGCCTTGGCTGAAGTACAAGCGGGAAGAACAGGTGTCGCGGATGCCGGTGTCGATCGAGGTCGAGCCCACAGACAAGGTGGGCTTTCTGTACAACGCGGTCCGAAAGGAAGTCGAGGACTTCTTCCGGACAACTCTGCCGATCGGCGACTTCCACGGCGTCATCTCCGGGGCGTCGTTTACCCAGGAGATGTTCGACGAGTGTCGCGAGATCAACCGTCTGTATGCCGCCGAGGTTTCCAGGATCATGAAGCGTAAGGCTGAAGCCGAGAAGCAGTTCCAGGAAGCCGAAGCGGAGTTTGAAGCGCAGCGCGGCAATGCAGACCGCAAAGTGCGGGATGCGGCGCGGCGACGGCGCAATTCAGCGCAGCTCCTGTTGCAATCCGAGAAGGACCGGACCAACGAGGAGCTGAAAGCGTTAATGATGCTGGTTCGCAAATGGGCGGACGAAAAGAAGGAGAATCGGCGCGGGTGGTGTCAGGCGATGCACACGGTCGTGTGTAACGGCCGGAGCAAGGGGTCGCTGTTATGGAACACGTTCCCGCAGGAGGCGATCGACATGATCGCGGAGGAAACCGGCAGCCAACCCGTTCAAGTCGCAGCTCCGGATCTTGTCGAAGGGGAAATCGAGTTCGACGAGCAAGGACGCGTGTTTCTCGTGGAGCAGGTGCGCGGCGAGAACGGTCAGACCGAAGAACGAAGGACGCTTCTGCTCCAGATTACGGAGAACGGAGACGTGTTTCGCGACGGCCGTCGCGTGAGCCGCGTCCACCCATTTCCGTTTACCAAAGGACGCGGTGAAATCCGAAACGGTCACGTCGTGTTTGACGGAATCCCCCAACGGCCCACCGTGAACTCCCGCCGTCCCTAGCCAACCAACAAAATCCAGGAGGCCAGTCAGATTTCCCGGCCTCCTGGTCTCTTTCATCAACAGGGAGAAATTTAGATGGTCGCACTCACGATCCTGTTCATGACCGCTCTGATGGCGCCACTCCAGCGCATCGAAACCCAGTATCCCGACCGCACGCGCGTGACGCAGGTCGAAACGGCATTGAACCATCTCACCGTGATTGAATTGGCCGAACCCGTGACGCTGGCCGCGGCCGGCAGCCCGCTGTTCAAGATTGAAAGACGCGATAAGAAGGTCTTCATTCAGCCCCTCGAAGATGGCGTATCGACCAACCTGTTTGTGTGGACGGAGTCCGGACGATGGGCCTATGAACTCATTCCCGCTAAGTCGATCGAGACCATGCATTTCGCTATCGACCAGCAGGCGCCCCCGGCGCTGCAGACCTCAAATGCGGTGAGTCCCGGCCTTGAAGCGCCGGGATCCGTGGCGTTCCCATCACTCGCCGAAGAAATGCTGGTGTTCGCGCGGCCAATCCGGGCGATCGGCGTGAAGCCGGACACTAACGATGTGGCACTCCTTATAAGGGATGTCTACCGCCGGGGCGCGGCGCTCTATGTTCGATACGTGATCGACAACCGGTCCACGCAGTCATACGTGACCGGGCAGCCCGAAGCCTTCGTGCTTGATCCCATATCTTCGAAGACTTCAATCCACGCACTTCGCTACTCGCAGATCGGTCCCGGTATCGAGCGTCAGATTAAGAGCAAGCGTGAGACGCGGATCGCAATTATCGATTGCGAGGTCCCAGCCGAACCAATTCCGCCCGGCGTGACCACAGCCGGTATGTTGACCCTTCAGTTCTCCGGAACTTCCGAACCGGCTGTTCTAAGAATCGTCTTTCCCGGCGCCGGACGTAAACCGGCGTCCATCACCCTGGTCCTCTGATATGCCGTCTCAAAGCAAAACCCCCAGAATGGGCCCAACCATCGGTTCTGCTGCTGTAGGGGCGCTCCATGAGCGCCCGCTTTCCCACGAATCAGCGAAAAACGGGCGGTCACAGACCGCCCCTACAGCGGAAGAACTAGAACGGGTTGTACGAGAGTTCCGCGAGATCCTGGATCAGCGAGAGGACATTGGCGCGGCAAAGATCATTGGCGCCTGGTTCTTCGCCCCGTGCAACATCTTCGATCCGAACAGCCGCCGGAAACCAAAACCCGAAATCCTCATCGCCGTTCTGTACGTCCTGCTCATGACCGCAGCGTGTGGTGTATTCAACTTACTCTAGACGGCCATGAGCTACGGCAACTACTACGGACATCAGCGCCTGGTTCGACCCCCGTTGTTTCGGGAAACTGACGTCGTGCTCCTGTGCCTCGGATGTGGAGCCCTTCTCCTCCTTTTATATATAGGGACAAGCCGGTGGCACTTCGGGATGCGACAGATACAGGAGATCGCCGCCTACAGTCTCCTCACGTGCGGCTTCTCCTATCTGCTCGTGTGGCAGCTCGCGACCAAGCGTCGGCGTGCCGCCGAAAAGTGGCCGCCGATCCGGATTTCACCGGCTCGTGACCGCCGAAACATCGAAACCGCCTGGGCCCAGGACGCCGTCGTCATCGGTTACGATGCGCTCGGCAATCCGTGGCTTTGGCCCGACCGCGCTCGCGTGATGCAGGGGATCGTTCTCGGCCAGACCGGATCCGGAAAGACAACGCTGCTGCGCAACATCATCACGCAAGACTTAGCCCGCGACGTAGGTACAGCCGGAAATCGCCACAAGATCCCGATGGTGATTTTCGATGGCAAGGGCGATCTGGAGTTCTTCCACAGTCTTCTCCCGCATATCCATCGCGCGGGCCGCCTGCAGGACCTGCGGCTGTTGAATCCAGCCCGGCCGGACATCTCCGTTCTGTACAACCCGTTTCACTGCGACGACGACAACTACATGGCGCAGGTCAACATGGTATTCGGCAGCTTCAACCTGCACGATGAGTTTTTCGCCAAACATCAGTTGAACTATCTGGCCGACATTGTCCGCGTGCTGACCTACACCGGGCTCCGTTACAACTTCTACGACGTGATTGTCATGGCGCTGGATGAAAAGGTGCTGCGCGAGCAGGCCGACAAGGCGCGGAGGCGCATCGCACAAGATCCTTCGATCAGCACGCAGCGTCGGCTGAACTTCGAAATGTCGGTGAAGAATCTGCTCCAGTCACTGGAAGACCGCGAGCGAGTGCCGAAGATCCAGGGCCTGCTCAACGAGTGCATGACGTTCCTCGACGATGAGCTTTCCGTCATCACGGGTCCTTACGAAGACCTGCTGTCCATCGACGACGTCATCGAACAGGAGCTGATTCTCTTCGTGACGCTCAACGTGAACAAGAACACGGAGCCGGTCCGGGCGCTCGGCAAGATGCTGCTGCAGAATCTGCAGCTCGTCGTCGGCAAGCGCTACGAAAGCGAAGAGCAGCGGAGGAAGACGGACAGACCGCTGTTCAGCGTCGTGCTCGACGAGTTCGCACCGTTCGGGTACAGGAACTTCGCTCAAATCCTCCAGACTGCCCGCGGAACGAAGACCGCGTTTCTCTTTTCTATGCAGAGCCTGCCTCAACTGATGCAGGTTGGCCGCGGCTTCAAGGAAGACGTGACGTCGGCTCCGAACACGACCATCATCCTGCGCACGCGGGATGAAGAGACGGCCCGGTACTTTATCCGCGCGTCAGCGCAGGAGACCGTCGCCCGACGAAGTTACAACCTGGCGCAGCACCGTTTGTTCGTTCACGAATGGTACGAAAAAACCGGCGCGGCGACCGAACGCGAGGACAAGGAGTACCGTGCCAAAGATCTCGATGTGAAGACGCTCCCGAAGGGCCAAATGCAGATTCTCATGACCGACGACGCGCGCGGCGTCTTGCATTCGCGTCTGCACGTGCGTGCGCCGGAATCCATTCGCGTTCCCTGCTTTGAGCCGGAGTTGTTCCCACGACTGCGCCACTCGCTAGCCGACAAGCAGGGAGCGAATCTCCGTTTCAAAAGCACCGAAATCGCGGCTACGGTGCAGCATCCGCGCCGCCTGAAGTTTGGAGCGAAGGCATGACACGCTGGGCTTTCCTCTTTGTCATCCTTTTGTTTGTCACCTTTCCGTCGTACGCCCAGTCATCGAAACCGAAACCCCAGCGCGAGACCTGGTACGAGCGGGCGCTCCGGCAGATCAATCCTAATGACACGGACTACGGCGCCCTCTGGGAAGAGCGCAAACGCGCATTCATGAGTCAATTCGGAAATCCGTACTTTCAGTACAGCCTTGCCGCGACTGTCGCGACCGTTGCCTTACTGACTGTGTCATGTGCTCAGCGCATAAGTCACAAGCGAGCATTGGGTGTGGCGGCCCAGTCTATCGCCGACGTCCTCCGTCACGACGAGCACTCGCGCCGCGCCGCCCGGGAAGCGATCCGCCGGTACAACGATCACATCGAGGCCTGCAATCGCTCGATTGAAACTGGAAAATCTCTCTCGGCGGCGGAATCCGAGCTGCGACGCCTTCGCCAGGAACTGGCCGATACCCACGAAGAGAATCGAAAGCTACGGAATGAGCTCGCCAAGAAACCCAAAAACATCGCGGAGGCGCCACCGCAGGCGTCTGGCGAACAGCAACACGCGCGACAAATGGAAATGGAATTCGCGACGGCAGCCCAATATATCGCGCAGATCAAGGCGCTGGAGAGGCAGCTTCGCGCAGAACAGAAAAAGAATCAACAGGCGAAGGGAACGTCCGTCCATGATCATCGGGCTTGAGGGTTTTGGAAGCGTCTGGTCGCTCCGCTTGGGATCGACGCTCGCCAGAACAGCCTTTTACAACACGACCGGCATCACAACAGATGGAAAGCTTCGTCACCGCACGCGAGTGTTCGGCCAACTGCGCTTCAATGCGGTCGGCGGTTTCAATCCGGACCACATTGAGCGGAACATCGGACGCGTTTTCGAGGCGGGCGACCTCCCTGAGACCGGCGCCCGATGTCTCTTGCTGCATCACATTTCGAACGGACCCGCACTGCCGGACTATTTCCTGTTCGCCGTCACGTCGGACTCGACGGGCGGCCTGGACATTGAGCGCAGCGGATGGAAATCCGACAGCGTGGTCCTCTTGTCTTTGAGTCAGTTCCGCGAGCAACAAGAGGCGTTGCTGCTGATGCCGGCGCACAGTTGGATCCGCGGCGGTCTGGGCCGATTCGTCGCCGAGCCATGTCTGGACCGGCCATGGCGCGCCTTCTTACTGCCCAACTGAAAGGTTGACGGGCTATGGGATTTCAGAAAGGTTCGATCACACTGAGCCCGACGCAAGACATCCCGTTGCTGCTTCAAGTTCTGCACTCACGGTTCATCACGCACGAGCAGTTGCTCGAATTCATGATGTTAGGGTGCTACGAGTTGAAACGTAATTCCTTCAATTGGCGCGTTCGGCGTCTCGTGCGAAGCGGGTTATTGAACCGCCATTGCGTTCGGCCTGTCACTCCGAGTCCCGTCTATTCCATCACGAACATCGCGGCGTTCATGCTCGCAGAACATTGTCCCATCCTTGAAATGGGAAATCAGAGAGAGGCTGCGGAATTACAGTTCCGCATCGCCCACTCAATCGGCCTGAATGATCTACACCTCAGCCTAATGCGGCAGGGCGTCCTGCAAGATTGGCAATCCGAAGTGGCGATCCGCGCGACGAACGAATTGACGTCCAGCGGATACGTCAAGGATTACGACGCCGTGGTGACCGTTCGAGTGGACGGCCAGTCCTTCAAGTTCGCGTTGGAATACGAACGCACGGCGAAGAAACCTAAGGACTATTTCCGTATCCGGAGCCTGCTGGAGCACGAATACCGCCTTCGGCATTTTGTGTACGTCGTGCCGGACTACAAATTGGCCTCGTTCATTCTCGAATGCTTCATGGGAACTACGGCCGCTCTCGTGATCGGGCTCGCCAACGACTTCGCCCGATCCTTTAAGGACATGAGCGTCACGAAATGCGACGCCGGTCTGACCGTACCCATAACCGCGGCGCTCCGATCCCCCGACGAGTTCGCCGTGACTCCCCCGCGGCTCCCCCGTGACTCCTCCCTGCTGTAGGTAAGTAAGGTCGGCTCAATTCGTTGCATCCCGACTATATACGTTGAATCACATCTTTTCGGGGTTGCCGAAGTTGCGTCAGCGGGGACAGCAATAGAAACATGCTACAGATGGGTCGGCTGTTTGGCCCTTAGCGGTGTGCAACATTTAACCCATCCGGTGCTGGCCCAACCTCGGACTTTTGTCATGTTGGGTAGCTCGGATCCCAACACGTCGGCCAAGATGATTTAGAATTACATGCGCTTACACTCAGGGACGTCAAAATTCAGCCGTAAGGAAATGGTATGAAACGAATCACCGTGGCGGTGCTGCTCCTCATGTCCTTTACAACGCGTTACGGCGGACAACAGACCCCATCTCGCCCTACTGTTCTAGAACACGTTACCGTCATCAATGCGGGTTCGGCGCCGATGAGCGATATGACCATCCTCATCACCGGCAGCCGCATTGTAGCCGTGGACCGCGCCGACGCCACGACGATTCCAACCGGAGCCCAGATCATCGATGGCCGCGGAAAGTTTGTCATTCCGGGCCTGATGGACATGCACCATCACCTGCTCAACGGCAGCTTCCCCCCTCGGCCGGGGGGCATACAGGCGAATCTCGGGCGCCTGCTCGCGGTTGGCGTCACGACGGTTTTCGATCCTTCCATCGGAAGGCAAGACTTCGCGCGTTTGAAGGCCGCAGCCGCGCCCGATTCGTCCGCCTACGCCCGTTTCTTCGGGACGGGCCCGATGTTCACGGTGAAAGGCGACACGTTTGCCGACGCCGACTCGCCTATGCCCGAAACGCCGGCGCAGGCGGAGGCAGCCGTGAATGATCTGAAGGCTCTGGGCGTCGATGCCATCAAGATCCAGCGCGACGACCTGAGCTGGGCTATCAAGGGTTCCGGAACTTTGATGCCGCTGGAAGTGCTCGCGGCCGTTGTCAAGCAAGCGCACACACAGGGCTTGAAAGTCTACGCGCACGCGCCGTTGCTGAAGCTGGCGAAAGAAGCCCTCAGCGTCGGCGTCGATGGGCTGATGCACGGTATCGTGGACGAGCCCGTGGACGCCGAGTTTCTGGGTCTCATGAAGAAAAACGGCGCTGTGTATGTGCCGACGTTGGCGCTCTTCGAGGACGTCGCCGATGTTGCCGCGTTTGCACGGCGCCAGGCCGTCAACTGGGACCGCGCGAAGCTCCAACCCCCGGCGATCTACGCGCCTTTTGCGGACGCCGCCGGCGCGCGGCAGATTGAGTCGTTCCTCAACAACAGCGCGTTCACGAAAGAGCGCCTCAAAGTGGCGAGAGCAAACGTGAAGCGGGTGTTCGACGCCGGTGTGCCGGTGGTGCTCGGCACAGATACTGGATTCTTCGGCGTGTTCCTCGGCGTGGCGACCCAGATCGAGCTTGAACTGCTCGTGGAGGCTGGCCTGACTCCAGCCGAGGCGCTTCGAGCTGCAACGATCAACGCAGCGCGCATGATTGGTAAAGAACGTGACCTCGGCACGATCGAAGCCGGCAAGTTTGCCGATCTCGTCATCCTCGACGCAGATCCTCTCGCCGATATCCGCAACGTAGTGCGGATTTATAAGGTCATAAAGGGAGGAGTCCAGTACGAGCCGGTGGATCCTGCGACCCCGAGATAGCAGATGCGTTCTCGACTGTGGTGACCCGTGTTCTGGACAACAGTGGTGACGGATAGGTCGCCGGCAGGAGTACATCGGACGCCCCCATCTGCGGTTCGATCACGGCAGCGGCCGACGCAAGTGGTTATCGGTCTCCGGCGCAGCTGACAATTCGGGGAAAACTTATCGAGCCTTCAGTGGTTTGCGCAGCAAGTAGATGATGAACACCGGGACGCGCAGGTTATCGGCATTGGCCGGGCAGTGTTTGAGCTGCTCGGGCGAAGGGTATGGCTCGCGAATCGCTTCGATCTCGATGCCGTGCTCGATAAAGCCGTTAATGTACGTCGAAAACGTGCTGTGAAAGTTGTTCACGATCCCGCCGAACATTGGCATGGAGCGAAGCGTCTCGTCAAAGTAGTGATCGGGTAAAACCTGAGCTTGTTGCCGGCTTGCGGTGACCATCGGCGAGAGGTTGCACACGACGAATCGCCCCGCCCGGGAGAAGGATTCGAAGCGTTTCCGGAGCGCCGAAGTGAGATTCACGATATCGACCAGGCTGACATATGAGACTGCCAAGGCGAATCGCGCGTCCGGAAGCTGCGGCATGTGGTGCATATCGGCTACGACGTAGATCTCATTGCGGGCTCGCGCTTCAGCGGCCGCACGGATCATTGTTTCGGATAGACGGCTCCCACGACGCGTGCGCCGCGCTCGGCGAGCATACGGCTGAGCGGCCTTCACCGCAGCCCAAGTCGCTCACGTCGCGGCCACGCACGTCACCAGCGTCGAGCATCCACGGATCGAGCAGCCACAGCCGGGAGGGATCGCCGGTGCCGCGGATGCGCTCGATCCACTTGGGGGCCATGACCTCCCATTCGGCGTGCAGGGAGTCCTTCAAATTCATGGAAGCGCTCCGCGAAATACCGGTGATGGTGTCATTCGTCGGATTGTCCGGATTCTTCACGGCGCCCGTTGATAATCAGAGAGATCGACTTGCGCGCGGCAGCGAGCTGATGATTACAGCGCATCTTTATCTCTGGTTGTACAAGTCCATTGCCCATTGCGGCGGCTCAGGCTCGCCCTCGAAACTCACCTTCATTCCCAAACTCTTCGCCCAGCGCACAAGCGAGGACGGCCCGTATTTCGAGACGTCCGTATCCTTCGTCTGATAGGCCGGATCAGCCATCGCTTCGTCCAGCGTGATGAAGCGATACCCGCGTGCCTCGAACCGTCTCAACATTTCGTCAAGACAGTCGGCGGTGATGTCGTTCGTATGAATGAGCAGCGTCTGGGGAATGTCACGACCGAAGATTTGTGGCGCGACGCGTTCGGCGAACTCGGTCACTGCGGCGGTGTAATCGAGATAGGCCTCGCGCAGCCGCTTCGCGACAGCCTCGTCCTTGTCGCGCCGCGCGCGGGCGTAAGGGACGTTGAAAACGAAGTCGCTGTTTTCAATCGTGTGCGGCGCAACGCGGTAGCCGCGCTCGGCAAGGAATGTCTCAACCGCCTCTTTCTTCTCCTTCGTATCGCCGGTGCGCGTCATCGGATGCCTAAAATAGAGTTGGTAAGGCTGGCGCGACTCCATCAACTTCCGCGTGACGACCTCGCCTTTGACGATCTCTTCCTGGAATTGCTCGACCGTCAGCGCATTGAAATCCGCGTGTGAATAGGTGTGATTGCCGAGCGTCATTCCGGCGTCAACCCATTGTTTTAAAAAAGCCGTTCGAGCCTCGATCTCGCCCCCGGCTTGCAGTTTGCCTTCGTTGACGAATCCGACGGCCGGAGCACGATGCGATTTCAGCGCGCGCAAAATGTCGTCGGTCGCGCGCCTAGCGTTGGGCAGGTATGCCAGTTGAGCCGGATTGACGTAAGGCAGGTCGTCAATGGTGATGGCCATCGTGCGGCGTGGTGTGCTTGTCTGCGACTGTGATGAGAAGACGCTGCCGAACGCGAGCAGGAGAATCAGAACGACTTGAGCCATAGTATTTCGAAAATTGATGATGCATGCGGTGATTGATAATTCACACGTGAGCTTGTCAGATCGACCCGAATCAAGATCGCAGGGTAGAATGACGCACGGCGCGAAAGCAAATTTCAGACTGCGGCGCTGTTTCGATTTCAGAACCCGCCTATTGTCAGCTCAGAATGCCTGATACACCTGCTGGCCGCCCAACATCGGCTGGACTATCCGACGTTGGGAAGATCCAGGGTTTCCTTACTCAGCCGCCGCGGCAAACATCCTTATACGGGGCCGATTCGCTTTTCATATAGCACTTCGTATTGCACGAAACCGTAGCGCTCATACGCGCGCCGTGCCTTCATGTTATTGGCCAGCACGTTCAGTCTCAGGCGCGTCGCACCGGTCTTCGCCAAATACTGCTCGGCTGTCTGGAGCAATTGCTGAGCTATTCCTCGGCCGCGATGACGGTCGGAGACGAAAATATCTTTGACATACCCATATCGTCGCGAGTCGGGCGTCTCCTGGACTACGTCATCCTCAACCACCAGACAACCAACGAATCCGACAAACTCCCCCTCAAGCTCTGCAACGAATACTGTGCCTTCGCCTTCCTCAAGGTCGCGCAACATCCGTTCGAGGTACGCTTGCATGGTCGTCTCTCCCGGCAGGCGCGTGTCGTGCAGTGGTACTTCGAAGTTTTGCAACTCTATGAGCGCCTGCAAGACCGCCGGCCTGTCGGATGGCTTGTATGATCGGATGTTGATGGCTCCCATGGTCAGCCCGTTTGCTCACGTTTCCGAACGATTTTATTGAGCAAGGCTCGCAGTCGAGTCTGCTTCACCGCCTGCCGGTCGACTTCGGTGACCGTGACGCCCGTTCCGGAGTCGGAGTCTTGCTCCGGCTTCATAAGCCCAGATGCGCGAGGATCGCTTCGTGCGACGGTGGCGGATTTGTACTCAGATGGGCGTGTATCATCGCTCCAGCGATCCCAGACGCCAAACAAATTGCCACAAAAGCTAGTTTCCTCAGCACAAGCGACCGCCTCAGATTTATCGCGGCGTTCACTGTACAGCTAAATTTTGACTACGGAAAGGAGAATGGATCGTGAGATACACCCGACTGAGTATTTGTGAGGCAGTTACCGACGATTCGGCAAAGGAAGTCGTTGCGAAGATGCAGGAGCATATCCGCGACGTCGCGGGCCTCAACGGTCATTCGATTCTCGTCGAGGAAGGCGGACGGATGATCATCCTCGTCACGGACTGGGCGAATCGACAGGATTGCCTGAGATACCATGCCAGCCGGGCCTACCGGCAGTTGGTCGCCAGCACTCAGCACTTACTGGTCGGCGATCATGTCGTTAAAGTTTTTCAGAATAAGACGGAGACAGCGTGACGAACTCGGTCGCGCGAATTCCGTCACAAGAGATCCCGCTCGAATCCCTCCTGAAATCCAACCCTTAAAACCCCACCCATCAACCTGCTAACAGCGAGTGAACCGGAGGAGTGTCGGTACCTCAGCGGCCTCGGTGCAATGCCGGGGCGTCGACCGCAGTGCGTCTCAGCATTGCGGGGAGACTGATCCGACCGAAGAAAGGAGAGCATATTTATGGCGTACGGCAATGGCGCCAACGGCGCGGCGAACGATGACGTGCCGCAGGGCGCGACACTGGAGCCGGTGGCCTTTGGCGATCTCCAGGCAGTTCCAACGTCACAGAAGCGCTGGCAGACGATCCGGGACCGGCTCACCGAACCATTCGATCCCGGCGAAATCAAGTGGCGTGTGACGGCGACTTCCACACATCAAACGAAGAATGGGCCGAAGAAGCGCGGGCAGGTCGTCGCCTATGCCGACCAGCGCGCTTACACCGACCGGCTGAACGATGTGTTCGGCGAGTGGGGATGGACTCGCAGTTATGACGTCCAGGTAGCGCAGAACTTCGAGCGCCGCGCGCCTGGGGACAATGCGCGGACGACGGTGGCCGCAAAAGTCGTCGTTGTCTCGAAGGTGACTATTCACGGGCTTGGGTCGCACACGGGCGTCGGTGAGGAATGGGCTCACGACGAAAACGCGGCGACCCGCGCGGAGGCCCAGGCATTCAAGCGCGCCTGCGCATGTTTCGGTCTCGGGAGATACCTCTACGATCTCGAAACGGTCTGGGTGGACCTCGACGATCACAATCGCCCGCTTCAAACCCCCAAGCTTCCCGAATGGGCGATGCCGGCCCACGCAAGGCGTGACACCGAGCGACACGCAACGAACCACACTCAAAGCGCTCCGACACGGAACATCGCGGATGCGCGCGGCCATTTGCTTCAGGCAGCGCGACGGATGGCGGATGAAACGCGCCGGCGGCTTGCGGATATCATCTCGGAAGCTTCGGACGGAAAGTTGTCTCTTGAAGGACTGAGAGACCTCACCGATGCCGACGTTCCGGTCATCGCAGCCGCGACGGCTCGGCTCTCCAGGCGAAACCACAACCATCAAACGAAGGAGACGACACTATGAGCGCAAAACGTGTGCGCGCCTGTCCTGTGGCCAGCACGGAGGATCTAAAAATGCGGAACGAACAGGATGTCCGAGAAATCGTGTCCCGATTCCTCACCGCCGCAGAGGGCGTCGTGGCCCACTGGGTCGAATATGCCAGAGGCGTGCTGTTGTTCGTCATGGCGCCCGATGATCGGCGGTCCGGAGCCTTCTACATTTACGACCGCATACGCGGCCGTTTCTGGTTGTTGGAACTTGCGGACGGCGTTCTGGGCGGCTACTCCTACCGGGAAATGCAGCGGAAGATCCGGGATTTTCGGCTGCTCGCCCTTGCCGAAAACCCCGCCAGGCTGATTTCGTCGCCGCAAGCCTGATACTCCGTTTGAAGCCCGGGCTTCACGCATCAAGCGAATCCTCACTTCACTGACGAACTTTCGAGTTCCATCAACAAAGGAGAAACGTGTGTCGACTTCCGTTTGTGATTTCTGCTCAGCGCCCGATGTGACCTGGCAGTATCCCGCCCGGAGCTTTGTCGCCTACGCCGTCAATGGTGTGGTTGGGCAAAGCGTAGGCGACTGGGCTGCGTGCAGGGTCTGCCACGAACTGATCGAAGCGGGCGACCGCCAGGGCCTCCTGGAGAGGTCGCTGCAGACCCTCCTCGAAAAGAATCCGGAGATGTTGCCGGAGGAGGCAGAGCTTCGGGACCAACTTGCGCAAATCCACGGCATGTTCTTCGCGCACCAGGCCGGCGCCGCGATGTGCCTTTACCCATAAAGTGGCAGTGAGCGGAAGCATAAACTGGCAGTGCCGTCTCGAAAACCCGTGAGAAACGATGCCCGCGCGTCCGGGTCCGCACGGTGCGCCGGAAGCATAAAGTGGCAGCAAGTGCAAATAGGAAGCATAAGCTGGCAGCGGGTGCACGCTGCGCCGGCCATCGTGGCCTGCACGGCGCGAATCCGATCCGGCCCCTTAGCTTAGACCAAAATCGGCCCGGGCTGCTCCGAGTTAACGGCGGTACAGCCCGCCAAAGGCGCGCTCGGCAAAGTCTTTGGTCCGCCGCCACAAGGATGGCGACATGCCCCGGGCGGTAAAGATCGAGGGCAATAGCCAACTGCAGCGCATCGAGCGTACACAAATCCTCAGCCACTCCGTACTGAACGAGCAATGCCTTGGGCGCCACTCGACTACGGGTGCGAGCCGTGCGGCCACTGCCAGCATTCCAGGATTGGGATCCACGCCGACGACGGCGCCAGTGGAACCGACGCGCGGCGGCTTCTGGCGCAAGAACGCCGGCGCCGCATGCGACGTCCAGCACCCGATCGCCGGGCTGGGGCTGTGCGGCAGCGACGACCCGTGGGGCCCACCCCTGGAATACCGCCGGGACGAAGAACTCCTCGTACGCGGTCGCGGCATCGATCTGAGCTCAGGTGACCGGATCGTTCATGGCGTGCTTCCTCTACGGCTCCGTTCAGCGGCACGTTGCCGCGCGTCCCCTGCAACGGATGATCGTCACTTCCTTCCAATGACCTGGGCAAGAACAATGCGACCCTCTTCAAG
>Ga0073934_10003999_pt1 | contig 25450 bp, 16 predicted proteins | sample LarsenN4metaG_FD_76834 | JGI IMG/M metagenome (GOLD analysis project Ga0073934, IMG submission 76834) | Hot spring sediment bacterial and archeal communities from British Columbia, Canada, to study Microbial Dark Matter (Phase II) - Larsen... ... | reverse complement strand
TGGTCCTTCATCCCTGGAATACCAAGATCCTTTATGCCGGGACCTGGGGTTTATGGAACAGGGGAGGATTGTTTAAAAGCCCGGACGCCGGAAAAACGTGGAAGCGGATCGGGTTCGGCCTGGAGAACGTAGACATTCGGGCGCTCGCTTTCGACCCATCTCTCCCAGATACCATGTACGCCGGGACTTTGAATGGGGTCTATAAAAGCCCAGACGCCGGAATCCATTGGGTCCGTTCTAATCAAGGGTTGGAAAATATCCATATCGAATCCCTGGCCGTAGATCCCCGGGACCCGAAAACCCTTTATGCCGGAAGCTGGCGACGGGTTTACAAGAGCGCCGATGGGGGAGCGAGCTGGTCACCGATTCCGACAGGCATGGATCTCGATTCCGACGTCTTCTCCTTGTTCCTCGATGTGCAGTCCCCCGATACCCTCTACGCCGCTACTTGCAATGGGATCTTTAAAACCCTCGATGGGGGGAAACTCTGGAGAAAATTTTCTAAAAAGGAGGGCCTGACAACCATCCGGGTTCAATCTATCGCCCTAGACCCCCAAGATCCCCAAGTCCTTTATGCCGGAACGGTGGGGGGCCTCTTTAAGAGTACCGATGCCGGAGCGAGCTGGCAATTGATCACGGAGGATTCTCTCATCATCTGGTCGGTGGTCGTCCATCCAGAAGATTCCCGCAAAATCTATCTGGGGATCGAAAACGGGGCGATCGTCAAAACCAAGGATGGCGGTTTAACCTGGACCGAGACAAATGCGGGAATTACCAACGTCCACGCCCGGGCCGCCGCCCTGAGCCCTTTCAATCCCCGCGTGATCTATATCGGAACTCTAAATGGAAGAAACTTCGGCGGGATCTTTCAAAGCGAAGATGGGGGTACGAGCTGGAAAAGAATCAATCGGGGCCTTACCAATGCCAATATCGAAGCTCTGGCCATGAACCTGAAGAACCCCGACGTTATCTATGCGGGAACCTGGGAGGGTCTATTTAAGACGACGGACGGAGGGAAAATCTGGACCCGGAGCCCGGGAATCCCCGGCCAAGAACGCATCACCGCCCTGGGGGTGGATCCTTACAGGCCGGAAGTTGTTTATGCGGGAACCCCCCAAGGGTTGTTTAAAAGCAATTCGGGGGGAAGGCAATGGTCCAAACTCAATCTGAAAGGGAAGTCCTTTTCTGCCTTAGCGATAAGCCTCCTGAACCCCAAAATCCTTTATGCCGCCACAGAATACGGACTTTACCGCAGCGCCGATGGCGGACTCAAGTGGAAGAAGATCTCGGCGGAGGCCCTCAGGAGTGGGAAAATATTATCTCTGGCTTTAAAGCCTGATGATCTTCAAACCCTCTTTGTAGGGGCTCAGCAGGGCTTTTTTACAAGTTCGGATGGAGGAGACACGTGGAGGGCCATCCCCCTCGGTCCCGGTCAGCGCGGCATCAGAGTGATTGAGATAGATCCTTCGCATCCCAACACCCTCTATACGGCGGAAGCGACCGGCCATCAGATCTATCGAAGCCGAGATGGAGGGGTGAGCTGGGAGAGAATAAGGTCGGGATTTGATCTGGATACCCCGGTTGAGTTTATCGCGGTAGATCCTGTAAATTCGGAAACGATCTATGTAGGAACCGCAGGAAACGGATTGTATAGCTACACTTTCCAGACCGAAATCTCTCAAGCTGAATCGCAGATAGCTCCCCTCCCTCACCCTCCTGCGTACTAAGATCTTTTCTAGCCAGGTCGAACGTTTTAGCTAAAAGGGCCTAACCTTTTCGTCGGCGCCTCGTTCCCGGGCTTTGACCTGGGAACGAGAAAAACCGGAGCTACGGATCGAAGGGTTACGTTCAGGTTGAATTTACGAGGAGCGGAACACGCGTAAAAAGGCTTGACAAAACCATAGGGCCGGTTTAACTTAATTCATCGTTAAAGCCTATCCATCCGTGCTGGAAGGGCAAAAGGAGGTTTTTGAGCGATTAAAACAACAACTAAACCTAGAATTTTAGGGTTAGACGTGGGGAGCAGGACGATCGGTGTGGCAGTCAGCGATGAACTGCATTGGACTGCCCAGGGGATTGGAACGATCCGGCGAACTAACTTAGAGAAAGATCTAAAGGCTCTATCCGATGTGGTAACCAGGTATAGGGTGGGTGAAATTGTGGTGGGGTTGCCTCGAAACATGAATAGTTCCCTGGGAGGTCAGGCTGAAAAAGTACTTAAATTTATAGATAAGCTAAAAAAATACTTTAGTCTCCCCGTGCAAACCTGGGACGAACGCCTAACTACCGTAGCCGCGGACCGAGTTCTCGAGGAGGCCGCTGTTCACCGGAGGCATCGAAAAAAGATGGTAGATCAAATTGCTGCGGCCCTTATTTTGCAGAGTTACCTGGATTTTAAGATGACCAGAAACGCGAGCTCCGCTAAGTCATCTGGCGGAGGAGAACTGGAAGATCGAAGACCCATGGGTAATAAGGAGGTGATAGGTATGGCTATATGTCCAGAATGTGAGGCTGAGATCGATGTTTTTGATGTAGAGAAGGGTGAAATTGTCGACTGTCCGGAATGTGGTATCGAGTTGGAAGTAATTAACGATGCCCCCATCGAGTTAGATATCGCTCCTGAAGAGGAAGAGGACTGGGTGGAGTGAATAAGCGTTGTCGGGTGGAATCCAAGCTTCTTCAAACTCCCCAGCAAACTCCTTCCTGGATTTACCGGCTATGAACCTTGTTTCAGGTTTCAGGTTTCAAGTCATATGAAGCCTGAGATCTGGAACAGGGAGCAGAGCTCCCGGTAAGGATGAAAGCGAACGTATAAAGGACAAATTAAGAAGATCTGGCGCGTCCCCTATCCCTCCCTCCTTATCCTTTCTGAGCACCCCGGGCTGCCGCGATTTTGGCTTTCTCTGCAATTTTTCTCGTCGTTCGTTTTAGTTGTTTGATCCGTCTCCTTAGTAGCACTGCTTTGGCAGCATCCTTTGCCTGAAGCGCCTGAGCTCTCTCCCCCTTCAACTGTTTTATCTTCGCTTTGAGGCGCCGCTTATACCCTATATCTCCCTTCGGCCCTTCGTCTTTAATTCCGTACTTCTCTCTCAGAATTTTAAGCAAGGCCTCTTTTTTCATCCCGCTGACCCCTTGAATGTCTGGAAACTTTAGCGCCTCCTCCCGAAGCTCAAGGATCGTCATTTTTTCGAGTTGTTTAGCGTCCATAGTTTTTTAAGGATGAGGGATAAAGGATAAGGAATGGATTCCTCCCGTGGCCCGTCATCCCGTCCCTTGTCTCCTTTATCCTTCATCTTTCATCCTTTGTCTTTGTAAAAGTGTAAAAGGGATTATTCGTGAAATTAGAGTGGGCAAGAGTTATATTATATTATACATGAACAGCTCGGAAATCAATAGAAAAAAAGAAAATGGGAACTTAATCCCTCCAGGCTGCGTCTTAAAATTGGGAACCAAGAGGCGAGTATCTGTAGTCCTTTGAGCGAGCATCAGATTTCATTATCTGTGAAGGGCTGGTCATAGGTGATGTAGATCTGGTAGGATTTATTACTTATGAAAAAGCAGTTACTGATTTCCGCAGTTCTCCTGATGTTTACTTTTTCCACCACCCAGGTTTTCGGCCAAGAGCGGGGTCCAAAGCGAGGCCGAGGACAGGTGCAAGAGCTCCCCCCCCTCGATCTCAGTAAACCGGAAACCCTCCAACCACGAACCCGGTATCCCCGACGATTTCCGCCTCAAAACGCCTTTGGGATTAAGCTGGGCTACTTTATTCCGACCGCCGACGAGGGGTTCGCGGGCGTGGACGAGAGCGATTTCAACGACATCTTCTTTGGGGCCGAACTCGATCTCAGCGTGGCTCCGACCCTCTATCTCACGCCAAGCATTGGATATTACAAAGGGGATACGACCCCTGCCCCATCGGTGTCCCCTTCTGATATAGAACTGACCATCGTGCCCATTCTCCTCTCTCTCAAGTACGTCTTCCCTACAATCACGGTTAAACCTTATCTGGGAAGCGGAATAGGGCTTTATCATTGGTCCGTAGATAAGACCTCGGTGGTAGGCTCTACAGTACCCCTCCTCTCCCCGGAAGTGGACGACGGAACGGAGTTCGGGTTTCATTTTTTGGGCGGGTTTATTGCCCCCATCAGTCCTGGAACTGCTTTTACGGGAGAATTCCAGTTCCACGCTGTAACTGCAGATACCTCCGTCACCGATCTAGACCTGGGCGGATTTAATATCAACTTTGGGTTTCTTTTCTTCTTTTAATTGAAGTCATCCATGGACGCAGATAGGCATAACTCCCTCCCCCCGCTCCCAAAGCTTCGGGGAAGAGGGGAAGCTTTTAGGGGTCTCTTTTTTTACCGACCTCTCCCCCTCCCCTCTTTCCGACGCGGGAAGGGGGAACTTGGGGAGGGTTTGGGTCCCCACTCGCCCCTTCCCTGGGAGGGAAGGGGCGTCGGAGAGGTCAGGTTCAAAAAAGGTACCCTTGAAAGAAGAGAGGCGGGGGGCCTACGCGCCAGGATAAGGGGGAAGTCCCGTATTCCCTCGTTCCCAGGCAGAGCCTGGAAATGCCTATCTAGGGGCTCTGCCTCGATGTCCAAGGAGGGGAGGCAGAGCCTGGGAACGAGGGAGTCCGGGCAGTTCTGTTTTTAACCTGGCGCGTAGGGGGGAGGGTCCACAGTGCGGGTCATCTTAAAAATCACAAAGGTAGGGTAAGAAAACGTAGGATTTATGGCAGTCTGGAAAGTTTTTCTTTGTACACTGTTCATTGGAGTTGTAGGAGGTATCGGTTCAAACTGGGGAGCTGAGCGCGGATTTTTAGCAGGACTGGAGACCCAGGAGGCCTGGGGGGGTCCCTCCTCTGACTCCTCGGCCATCCAGGCGCTTCTTCCTCCCAATTCGGTCCTCGAATATGTGAGCTCTCTCAATCTGGATATGATCGTAGTCTTTAAGCAACGGGAAACCGCTGCAAGTAATACAGGTCAAATTTGGTGGGGAGCTCTGCGACGCAGGGAAGCCAGAAGGCAAAGGGCCTCTCTGGTTTGGGTCTGGAAGAGCCCGACGTATGGGAAAAATTATGAAGGCCTTTTCGTAAGAAGCTTGACTCAAGAGGGCCTGATCGAAGTCCTGCTCCTGACGACCTCTGGGGCGCATCGAACCTATCTGGATGGGGTTCAATTCGATGGAAAAATCTATAAAACCCTGGCCGGGGATTACTTTACGCACCTCAGGTACAATAACCCTCAATATTTGACCGAGTTTTTAACGGCGGATGAGGGGATCTGGTTTAAAGATCTGGATGCAGACGGAAATAGGGAGATCTTACTGGCCAATCGCTACCAGGGGGAGGATTACCTTCTGAGCGTCTATAAACGGGAAGAAGGCCAGTATGTCCTGATAGAGCGCAAGCAAATCCCCGAAGAACAGCTTTTAAATTTGATCCAGCCCGGCCGGGAGCCAAATCCCAACGGACATGTCTAAACCATCGATGACCCGGCAGGGAGCTAAGAGCACTGACCCTTGATCGATGACCAAGGACCCATGGCCAATAGCCCTCAGGTATTCAGGCAGTCGATACCCTGGAAAGTTAAAGTATTTCTTCTCAAGAGGTATAAGCGCCTCTTAACCACTTCTCCCCCCCACTTTTCCACGTTCATTTTGCGCAGCCTGTTGGCTTTGGGATCGTACCTCTACCGACTAATTTTCCAGGGGTGGTTTTTTCTCTATAGAGCCGGTATTTTTAAAAGCAAAAAGCTGCCCTGCAAAGTGATCAGCGTGGGGAACATTACGGTGGGGGGAACCGGAAAAACGCCTGCGGTCGAAACCATAGCCAGGATGTGCGCTGCCGCCGGCAGGAGCCCGGTTATTCTAAGCAGGGGCTACGGTCGACAGCAGAAAAGTATCTGCATCGGCAGCGCAAAGACCTCATTCCGAGAGGTCGGAGATGAACCGATCTTGCTTGCCCGCAAGTTAAGAGGGATTCCCGTCGTCGTGGGGCAGGATCGCTTTGAGGCGGGCCTGGAAGCCCTTCAAACTTTTCGCCCCCAGGTCCTCATTCTGGATGACGGCTTCCAACATCTACGATTAGAACGAGATCTAGACCTTGTCCTGATCGATGCAACCGACCCCTTCGGACAGGGGCACCTCCTTCCAAGGGGGTTTTTAAGGGAGCCCCTTGAAAATTTAAGCCGGGCCGATCTGTTCTTAATCACCCGAAGCGATGAGGGAAAACCCCTTGAAGAGATCCGTCAGACGCTTCGGGCTTTAAATCCGGAAGCGCCCATCTGGGTCAGCGGCCACTTGTTTTATACGGTCAGAAAATTTCAGGACTCCCTTGAAATAAGCCCCTCCTCCTTAAGTAACAAGAAAATTCTGGCCTTCGCCGGTATAGGAAATCCCCAATCGTTCCTGTCTTCGTTACGAAAAGCCGGCCTTTCACCCATCCATTTCCTTGAGTTTCCAGATCATTATCCCTATTCTAGGGAGGAGTTGAAAAGGATCGAGGATCTGGCCTTAAAGCTCCAGGTGGAGTATATCTTGACCACGGAGAAAGATGAAGTTCGGATGGAAGGATTTAAACCCCGGACCGACAAGTTTTACACGGGGGTTATCCGGCTGGAGATTTTTCAAGCTGAGGAATTTCAAAGGTTTCTGCTCAGTAAGGTGTAGATCGCAAAGGGGAGCGGCGGCAGGGGTTTCCCCTGAGCCCGGCGAAGGCTCCTCGCAAAGACCGCTCCCGCGTTACTCCTTGACCTTCCAAGATTTTTCCCTTGACAGCTTTTTTTAACTGCCCTATCCTTGGTTGATTGCTACCCGGGGTGATTGCTACCTGCAGCCCTGATGTCTTACCTGATTAAACAAATATCTGATAGACCTATTTCTCAATAAGGTATGGAAGAAAGCAAAGAGAAGAGATTAGGTGAGCTCTTAAGAGATGCGGGGCTTTTGAACTCCGCCCAACTCGAGAAAGCCCTTCGCGAGCAAGAAAAAACCGGGCTTAACCTGGTGGAGATCCTGACCAAAAAAAGATATATCTCCCTCCAACGCATTTTAGATGTGCTAACCTACGAGATCCCCCTCCCCTTTGGAACTAAGGATGGGGATAAGGAGCTAAAGAAAATTCTCCTGGATACGGGCATTACGACGGAGGAGGAGCTACAAAGGCTGATCGATGAAAATGAACTGGGACATCTTTTGGTGGAAGGACAGCATATTACTGAAGAGGAGCTGGAAAGAGCTCGAAAGGAACAGGAGCAGACAGGTCTTCCCTTATGGCGGACGCTGATTAATCTCAGGCTGATTAACCCCAGCGATATCAGCTCTATCCTGAAGTATCAGATGTATCAGGCCCGGAGACCGAGTTTAGAAAGACTGGTGGGAGAGATTCTGGTCAACACCAACCAGCTCACCAAAACCCAGTTGAACAGAGCCAAAAGGGAGGCTAAAAAAATGGGAAAAAGTCTGGGGCAGGTCTTGATTGAAGAGGGAATTATATCGGCGGAAAAGATCGGCAAAGCCATGGGGAAATATCTCAATATCCCGTACATTGATGATTTGCACCACTATCCCATCGATAAAGAAGCCGTTTTTTTGCTCCCGGAGACCTTTATCAGGGAAAATAAGGCTTTACCCGTCAAGAGCGAGGGTAAAACCCTCTACGTGGCCATGATAGATCCCCTGAACGTTTCCGTAAAGGATAACATAAGCATGATCACCGGGAAAGAGGTCGCCCCTTTGTTAACCACAGAAAAAGAGCTGGAAGAGGTGACCGCCCGGCTTTTCGAGGGGAAGGAAAAAATAGAGGAGCGGGAGACTAAAAATGTGTCCATCGAGCAGCAGATCAATGCGGCTTTAACCGCCAATGTGGGTAATTTGGTGGAGGATGTCTCCACCGTTCAGCTGGTGGCCTCCATTATAGAAGGGGCCATTAATGCCAACGCCACAGATATTCATCTGGAGCCGCAACAACAGGAGCAGTTACGGGTTCGATATCGCATTGATGGGCTCCTTTATGATATCATGACCCTCCCCCGGCATCTTCAATCCCCTGTCATCTCACGGATTAAGGTGTTGGCGGATATGGACATCACAGAGCGGCGACAGCCCCAGGATGGGCATATTACCATGAAGATCAGGGATGTGGATTACTACCTTCGCATCTCTACGCTGCCGACTAAACTGGGGGAAAGGTTGGTGGTTCGGCTACTTAATGAGGGTCGGGTTATCACCGGGTTGAAACAACTGGGCTTAGAACCTGAGGACTTAGAAAAAGTGGAAAAGTTCATCGATACCCCTTATGGGATGGTCCTTGTGACGGGGCCGGTTGGGAGCGGGAAGACCACCACACTTTATTCGGCTCTTAATTCCATTAATATTCTGACCCGAAATATCATGACCATTGAGGACCCCGTAGAGTATCAGTTACCGGGGATCAACCAGATCGAGGTAGATCCTAAAATCGGCCTAACTTTTGCTAATGGATTGAGGGCTATTTTGCGCCAAGATCCCAACACCCTCATGGTGGGAGAAATCCGGGACCCTGAGACGGCCCAGGTCGCGGTTAGGGCGGCTTTAACCGGACAGCAGCTCTTTAGCACCCTCCATACCCAAGATGCCGCGGGAGCCATCTCGACCCTATCCTATCTTGGCGTTCAACACTTCTGGATCGCCAGCTCCCTGGTGGGGGTTATTGCCCAGCGATTGCTCAGGAAAATCTGTTTGTCCTGTAAAGAAGAGTATGAACCGGATCCAAAGATGCTGGAAGCCCTCAAGATCCGGCGATCTTCAGGGACCAGGTTCTTTAAGGGCAAGGGATGCGATCGCTGCTTTCATAGTGGATATTCGGGGAGAACGGGGGTGTTTGAAGTCTTAAAAGTCACGGAACCTATTAAAGATTTAATTGTACGTAACGCTCCCGAATCGACGATCAAGGCCAAGGCCGTCGAAGAAGGCATGAATACCCTCCTGAACAGTGGTGTTAAAAAAGTTCTGGCAGGTATCACAACGGTGGATGAAATTATCCGAGTTATACTTTAGTAAAGTAAAAGGAGGCCTACGATGGAAAAGAATGAGAGAGGTTTTTCTAACCCTACCGAAACCCGAAACTTAAATACGGTGAAGCAGGAGGGCTCGGAAGCTGGAGCGGAACCGGCTTCTGAACCCATTTCTCCACCCGTCCAAGTCTCTAAGGAAAAGGTGAATGTTAAATCCGTCGCCACCTTTTCCCGGCAACTTTCGACCCTGGTAGATGTGGGTATCCCCTTACTAAAAAGCCTCCGGCTTTTAGAACCCAGAACCAGTGATCCTGTTTTACAAAGGATTATTAATCAGCTGGCCCAAGATATAGAGGCCGGCCATTCCTTCTCGGAAGCGCTGGCCAAGCACCCTAGAGTTTTCTCCAAGCTCTTTGTAAACATGATCCGCGTGGCGGAAAAGGGAGGGACCCTGGAGAGATCGCTGAAAATTGTGGCGGACGCCATCGAAAAGGAAGAAAATATTCGGCGAAAAATCAAGAATGCCCTGAGATACCCCGCCATAACCCTCATTGCCGCCCTTCTGGTGGTACTCGTTCTATTTGCCGGGGTTATTCCCATTTTCCGAGATTTGTACGCCTCCCAAAATATGGAGCTACCCTTTCCTACCCGCCTTCTTATAGGAATTAGTAACGCTATTGTGGGATTCTGGTGGTTGTGGCTCATCCTGATCATCGGTCTCGTGGTCTTGGCTACCCGTTATGGGAAAACTGCGCAGGGTAGGAAATTTTATGATCGCCTCAAGATGAAAATCCCTATCTTCGGACCTCTTTATACCAAAATGCTGGTCGCCCGCTTTGTTCAAACTTTTGGTACCTTAGTGCGTGGGGGGGTGCCGCTGATTCAGTCCTTGCAAGTGGTCAAGGAAACCTCGGATAACGTTATTGTAGCGGAAGCCATCGAAAAGGTTTCGGAAAATGTGGAAATGGGAGGAAGGCTCGAGGAACCCCTGAGGGAGGCCCGGGTCTTTCCTGACCTGGTCGTAGACATGGTCTCCACCGGGGAAGAGGCCGGTAAACTGGAAACCATGCTCTTTAAGGTTTCCGAGCTTTACGATGCGGAGGTGGATAATACCGTTAATACGCTCTCTGCAACCATTGAACCGGTTTTAATCGTTATAATGGGACTTTTTACCGCCATTGTCGCGCTGGCTATGTTCTGGCCCTACTTTAGACTTGTTCAGGCGTTAGGACAATAAATTATGGCACAAATAGACGGACTTCTTAAGAGCATGATAGATGTGGGAGCTTCTGATCTACACCTGACGTCGGGCGCTTACCCCTTGTTCAGGATCCACGGGGAGCTGGAGAAAGTAAATTCGGTAGGAGCGCATAATGGGGCCCCCCTACAACCCGATCAGATGAAAACGCTTCTCTATGAAATCTTGACGGACGAACAGATTCAGGAATTTGAGAAAACAAAAGATATCGACTTTGCCTACGAGAGCCCGGGGGTCGGAAGATTTCGAACGAACGTCTTTGAACAACTAAAAGGGATGGGAGCCGTCTTTCGGAGGATTCCCGGCCAGATCCTTTCTTTGGAAGAGCTAGGGCTCCCGAAATCCATCGGTAAATTTACCCGACTCAACCGAGGGCTCGTCCTGGTTACGGGCCCCACGGGGTCCGGTAAATCCACGACCCTGGCCTCTTTGATAGACCTGATTAACCGCGAAAGGAAAGTTCATATTATTACGGTAGAGGATCCTGTGGAATTCGTCCACGTAAACAAAAGCAGTCTGATCAATCAAAGGCAGATTGGCGCCAATACCTTATCCTTCTCCAGTGCGCTCCGGGCGGCTCTACGAGAAGACCCGGACGTCATCCTGGTCGGAGAGATGCGGGACCTGGAAACGATTTCCCTGGCGATCACGGCTGCCGAGACCGGCCATCTGGTATTTGGAACTTTACACACTAACAGTGCTTCCAAGACCATCGATCGCATCATCGATGCCTTCCCTTCCGGGCAGCAAGCCCAGATTCGAACGCAGCTCTCCGAGTCCCTTCAGGGAGTTATCTCTCAGCAACTCCTCAAACGGGCTGATGGAAAAGGGCGCGTCGCCGCGGTCGAGATACTGACGGGAACCCCAGCTTTGGCGAACTTAATCCGGGAAGGCAAGACCTATCAGATCCCCTCCATCATACAAACCGGTCGAAGGGAAGGGATGCAAACGATGGATCAGGCCATTATAGACCTTTTGAAACAGGGGAGAATAACCACCGAGGAAGCTTTCGATAAATGCGTAGACCGAGAAACTTTCCAGAAATATTTGGGTCGAGTGTAATCAGGTCTAAGAAATTATCTCAAACGTAGAGGGCCTAACCTTTTCGTCCACACCTCGCTCCCGGGCTAAAGCCTGGGAACGTACCTTCTACAGACGCTGCCTCGCCTTAGGGAGCGGAGGCAGCGCCTGGGGATAAGCATTCCCGGACAGGGCCCGGAAGCGAGAAAAACGAGAAAACGGAGCTACGGATCAACACGTTGTGCTTAGGGATCCGTCTGAGATCTTGTAGGAGCGGGTGTGAACCCCCCTACCTTCAAGGTGTACGTGACTTTTGTGAGGGTTTCTAATTTAACTTAAGAGGAATACAGGCCAACCATGTAGCCTTCGAGGCTACATGACTTTTGTGATAGTTTCTAAGGGATGGAAAGCGCCTGAGAGAGCGGGAGAGTGGAAGAAATGAACCTGGACATCTTTAATCAATATAAGAAAATCGAAGTCAAGGCCGGAACGGTTTTGTTTAAGGAGAACGATTCGGCGGATTTTATGTACGTCATCCTGGATGGACAGATCCTCATTTATAAGCGGGTTATGGAAGGTGTTCATAAAACGCTCGCCACGTTGGGCCCCGGGGAGTACTTTGGGGAAATGAGCCTTTTAACCAGGGCGAACCGGTCTGCAACGGCTGAAGTCCTTCAAGATGCGGTCTTGGTGGAGTTGGACCAGGAAAATTTCACGGCGGTCCTTCGGGAAAGCCCGGAAACGGGGATTGAAATACTCTCACAGATGGCCAAGCGATTGGAAAAGACCAACGAGGAGGCAATCCTCCTGGCCCTCGAATTGGCTCTGTTGGAACGCAGGCCGACAGGCTATAGGAAGCCGACCGGTAGGGGGCAATTTCTTATCGCAGTAGGTTCCTTTGAAATGGATAAACTTCCTGAAATCCTGAGGCTCAGAAAAGAGCTTCGATGGCCCCTGGGAATTACCGAGCACGCCAGCGTATTAAAGGTCGGAAAATCTGAGGACGCACTGGTGTATATCCTTGAAATTGACGATATGCGAGATGCCATCAAACTTATTTCGGCCTTCAAAGGGCTGGTTACCTGGGATATTTCCTTTGGAATATCCCCCGATGATGAGTTATTAGAAGTATAAAGGAGGGTAAAATGCCTAAGAAAATAAAAATTACCGCAGGAGATGTGGAAATGGAGGCTCAATTGAACGATTCTCAAAGCGCTAAAGCCATCTGGGACGCGCTTCCTATCGAAACCAAAGGGAGTACCTGGGGCGATGAGATCTATTTCAGCATCCCGGTTAAAATCGGCGCAGAAAATCCTACCGAGGAGGTTGAGGTGGGAGATTTAGGTTATTGGCCTCCAGGTACGGCTTTTTGCATCTTCTTCGGACCGACCCCCGTCAGCACCGGCTCCAAACCCAGACCCGCCAGCGCGGTTAACCCTCTGGGGAAAGTCCTGGGAGACGCAAAAGCCTTCAAAAAAGTACGCTCAGGGGCTAGGGTTAAACTCGAAAGGCTGGAATAGGGTAAAACGACCCCCAGGGGACCCGGATCATAGCGCGATTCTAAGCCCCTAACATGGAGTAAAGTTTAAAAGTAGGGTATAACGCTCCAGGCCCTCCCCCCTCCCTGCCCCCTCTCTCGAAGCCTCGGGAAGAGGGAGAACGAAAAGAAGATGCGTTTTCTTTTTTTAATTTTCCCCCCTGATAAGCCCTTATAAAAGTCTTTACATTTCTTCTAAAGCCACCTAAATTAGGTAAAATAATGTAAGACCTGAGTAATAGCCAGGAAATTAAGATCAAGAGAGGAGGTCTACCCTGATAAGGTAACCTTAAAAAATTAACCAACAATATTAAAGAGGGGGTTAATTTCAAAGATGTGGAATATCACCGATTCTATAAAAACCTACGGTGTAGAGAGATGGGGGGCTGGGTATTTTGGTGTTAACAAACAAGGGAATTTGGTTGTAAAGCCTTCTAAAGAGGACCCATTAGGGATCGATGTCAAACAAGTGGTAGATGCTTTAGTGCAAAAGAACGTGTCGCTGCCCATTGTCTTACGTTTCCCGCAAATCCTTGAAACCCAGGTTAAATTATTGAATGAAAGCTTCAGAAACGCGATGACCGAGTTCGGCTACAGCAGCGAGTACATGTGTGCATTTCCTATCAAGGTGAACCAAAGAAAAGAAGTGAATGAGGAGCTTCAACGGGTAGGAAAGAAATATAACCTGGGATTTGAAGTCGGCAGTAAAGCCGAGCTGCTCATCGGCCTGTATTTACAGGATAACCCCAACGCGCTCATTATCTGCAATGGCTATAAGGATGATAAATTTATTCGGCTGGCTCTAGCCGGGTTAAAACTTGGTAAAAATGTGGTCATTGTCGTTGAATACGTGGCAGAGCTGGAAAGGATCATCGAGCTGTCCAGGGAGATGGGAATCCGCCCGGCTATCGGGTTAAGGGTGAAGCTAACTTCTAAAGGAAGTGGGAGATGGGAAAAGTCAGGCGGTGAGGCGGCCAAGTTTGGACTGATCACCATCGAGTTACTTCAATGTATCCGGATGCTTTCTGAAAATAGTATGCTGGATTGCCTGCAAATGTTGCACTTCCATATCGGGTCCCAGATCACCGATATCGAAAAAATCCAGGGCGCTGTGAAAGAGGCGGCTCGGGTTTACGCAAAACTTAAGAAGACCACGCCACATCTCACCTATCTGAACGTCGGGGGAGGCTTAGGGGTAGACTACGACGGCAGTAAAACTTCCTTTGAATCTAGCATCAATTATTCCATGCAGGAATACGCCAACAACGTCATCTATACCATCGGGGAGATTTGCAAAAGCGAAGATGTGCCTAAGCCGATGGTCATTACAGAAAGTGGCCGAGCTTTGGTAGCTTACCACTCCATGCTGATCACCAATGTGTTAGGGGAAATAGAGTACCCTTACGATGATATCCACGAAGTAAAGATTACCGATGATACGGCCCACGTGGTCAAAGAACTCTACGATATCTGGGAAGGGATCAACGCCAAGAACTATCGGGAATACTACCACGATGCCCTGCAACAAAAGGAAGAACTCTTTACGCTGTTTAATTTGGGCTACCTGAGCCTAGAGGACAGGGCTTTTGGAGAAATCCTGTTCTGGGAGATCTCTGAAAAAGTGCAGCAGCTAACTCAACCGCTCAACCGCCTCTCGGAGGAGTTCCTCAATTTAAGGAAGCTGTTGTCCAGCCAATATATCTGCAACTTTTCCGTGTTTCAATCCATGCCGGATAGCTGGGCCATTGATCAGCTGTTTCCTATCATGCCCGTGCACCGACTTAACGAGGAGCCTAGCATTGACGCGACCCTTGTGGATCTGACCTGCGATTCGGACGGAAAAGTGGATCGATTTATCGATGTCCGAGAGATCAAAGAAACCATACGGCTTCACCCCCTCAACAAAAATCCTTATTACATCGGCGTGTTCCTCCTCGGCGCTTATCAAGATGTCATGGGGGATTTTCATAACCTATTCGGAAGCGTCAACGAGGCCCTCATCCTGGTGGATGAAAGAGGAAACTGGCATATCAAACAAATTGTAAAAGGCCACAGCGTCGCCGATATGCTCACTTTTGTAAAATATAACAAAGACGCCATGCAGTCCTCCTTCCAGGCCCTGGTGGATAAATTGGTCCGAGATGGAAAGCTCAGCCAGGAAGAGCGGGATAAGATCGTCGGATACTATAACAGTGAGCTAAATGGATATACGTATCTCTCCTAGCCGGACTTAACCCTCTGGCCCCTTTCCTATGCCTGCCCTGGACTTGCCTGCGAGAGGAAAGGGGAAGATGAGCTCCCTTCAGAGAAGGGCGGCCCGCTGGATCGCCCCGTTCTTGTAAAAAGGGGATCCGGGGGATTTCTAAGAGCAAAGTTCCCCAGTCCCCTCCCTAGCTAGCCAGCCTTCCAGACCTCTTAAACCCCAACCAGCAGTTTTGTTTTGACAATCCGAAACTCTCACTGTAGCATAATCAGATAGGTCAAAAGAAGAGCTTTCGTAAGCGCTCAGGTCACCCTCTCCCCGGCCCCTCTCCCGCAGCGTGGGAGAGGGGTCGGGGCAATGGCCTTAGGTTAAGGCCTCCTTCCTGACCCTCCCCCGCTATCGTAGGGGAAGGAACGTTGCGGTCGCGAAGCGGGGGAGGGTCAGGGTCAATGCCCTTAAGTTAAGGGATTAAGCCCCGTAAAAAAGAGGAGGGCAAATCGCTATAGGTGCAGAAGGGGTCAATGCCCTTAAGTTAAGGGATTAAGCCCCGGAGGGGCGGTCTGTTTATAGCATAAAATTCTAAAAATCCCCAAAGCCCCATAGGGGCGACCTGTTTAACGGGACGCTCCTGATGGAGCTTGGGGGTTTTAGGGAGGATACGTTTGGCTATAAACAGGCCGCTCCTGACGGAGCTAAAAAGCCCTTCAGTCTTACTATTTGCCCTTAACTTAGCGGCATTGAGGGCTGAGGGGAGGGTTTGAACGGTTACGAGCTTTCCACAGATGGAGTCTAAAGAAAACCTAAGGCGCTCTTCGGATGACGTAGATAAATGCGGATTTTGTCAAGTTTATCTGCGCCATCTATGGATCGTTTTAGGTTTTCTATGGGTAGTCTACGATCCATTATGCGATATGCATTCAGTAAGAAAACTTTTTCGCTCCTGCTAGGAGCCCTCTTAGGGATTCTTTCCACGTATGGTCTCTATCCATGGAGTCTTAATAGTTCTGCCGAGCAAAGCGCGGAAAGTCATTATAAATCCGGGATTTCTTACGTAGAGCAGCGCAAGTACCCGGAGGCTATGAGGGAGTTTAAAGAAGCTATCAAGCTCAAATCCGATTACGCGGAGGCTTATCACAGTCTGGGGCCCCTGTACTATCTCCAGGGCAACTTCGAGGCAGCCGTAAACAGCGTTAAGCAAGCTATCCGGCTTAAATCGGGTTACGCCGAGGCTTACAATACCCTGGGGTCTCTCTATTCTGCAGGAAATCAACCTGTGGAAGCGGCCTGGGCCTTTGCGGAAGCCCTTCGCATCAGACCTGATTATCTGGAGGCCCTGATCCATCTGGGATGGATAGATTATGCCCAGGGAATGGTTGACAAAGCCACCGAGGAACTAAAAAAAGCCAGGCAAATCGATCCAAACCATTTTGATCCCCATTTCCTTTTAGCCTTGATCTATCATCAAAAAGAGCAATATGTCGAAGCTCTGGAAGAATTTAAAGAGGCCTCCCGCATCCGACCCGATCACCCGGAGACCCATCAATATCTGGGGAGCCTTTACAGCGCCCAGGGAAACTATCCGGAAGCCGTTCGAGAGTTCCGAGAGGTCATCAAATCCGGGTCCAAGGATGCGGCGGCCTATAACGACCTTGCCTGGCTTCTCATTGATAAGGATCTCGATATCGATGAGGGAATAGAATTGGCCCATCGGTCGTTGGAAATCGGCGCTGAGTACGTAGGGGCTATGAGGACCCTCGGCTGGGGATATTACAAAAAAGGCAGGTATAAAGAGTCGGTAGAATGGTTCCAGAAAGCTTTGGAGAGGCTACCCCAGGATAAAGAACTTCAAGAGGCCCTTGAGCGGGCGAAACAGAGGCTTTAATGCTGCTTACAATAACTTCTAATCCCGCGATTGACCGTACGCTCCACGTCCCCCATTTAAAGGTAGGCGCCGTTCACCGCACGGCCCAGGTACATCTGGCTGCGGGCGGCAAAGGGTTAAACGTGGCGCGGGCGGCGCGCACGCTGGGTAACCGCGTCATGGTAACGGGGCCTTTGGCAGGGCACACCGGGCGCATGGTCGCGGATTTGGCAGCGGCGGAAGGATTACTGGCCGACTGGTACTGGATGGAGTTAGGGGAAACGCGAACCTGTTTGCTGTTGACGCACGACCTGGGCGATGCGACCGTCATTAATGAAACGGGGCCGATCTTATCGGAAGCCGCCTGGCAGGGCTTTGTAGCTCATATCCAGCGTCTGGCTCAAAAGGCTCAGGCCGTGGCCTTCTCAGGAAGTTTGCCGCCGGGGGTGGCCCCGGGAGAGCTCGGCAGGCTGGCACGATCGCTGGTAACGACCGAGCGAGCTGTTTACCTGGACAGCAGCGGGGCCGCACTGGCCGAAGCGCTCGTACAGCCCACCGGACTTTGCATCAAGGTCAATCGCGAGGAGCTCGCAGCAGGGCTGGGGATAGAGATCCAGGATAAAGCCACGTGTCTCAAGGCCGGCGAGGAGCTGCTCGCCCGAGGCGCTGCGCTGGTGGTGGTGACCCTTGGGCATGAAGGGGCCCTGGCCATCGCTCCAGAGGTCGGAACGTCCGGGCCAGGCTGCTGGTATGCCGGTGCACCGCCTATTGAGGTCGTCAGTACGGTGGGCAGTGGGGATGCGCTACTGGCAGGATTGGCCGTGGCGCGCTTGAGGGGACAGAATCTGGGGGCTGCGCTCGCCCTGGGAGTCGCTTGTGGCGCAGCCAACGCCCTAGGCCGGCAACCGGGTCGGTTCGAAAAAAACATGGTCGAGGCGCTCCTTGAACGGATCGGGGTCGACATCTGGAAATAGGAGGCAAAATTGTCCGCCTTCAAATTTAAATTTTCAACTTCCGATGCAGCCGAGCCGACGAATCGGCACATCCTTCGGCTGGCCGTGCCGGCTCTGGGGACTCTGGCTGCAGAGCCCTTGATGGGCCTGGTGGACACCGCGCTGGTGGGTCACCTGGGATCGATCGAGCTGGCTGCATTAGGGGCGGCCAATACGCTACTTGGTTTTCTATTCACGATCTTGATTTTCCTGGAATATGGCACTACCGCCCGATTATCCTGGAGGGTTGGCGCCAGGGAGACTGACCGTCTTGCCCACGAGGCAGTCCAAATGGGCTGGCTGGCTTCTATCCTGGGGCTTTTCCTAACAGGGCTGATGCTCTTCTTTCCCCGCCAGCTTCTCCAGGTTCTTGAGGTCCCTTCGGAGGTTCTTTCGGCGGGAGCCCTCTACCTCTCTATCCGTGCCCTGGGAGGGGTTGCTGGCCTGTGGATTCGCGTAGGCAATGGAATATTTCGCGGACTCCAGGATACCAAAACCCCCTTAATGATCGTCGTGGGGATGAACCTCCTCAATGCCCTCTTAGCCGCCGTTTTGATTTTCGGCTGGCCGCAACTCGGTATCCCGGCCTTGGGAATCGCCGGAGCGGCCTGGGCTACCGTGGTAGCTACCTGGGTAGGTGGGATCGCTTTTCTCTGGATCCTCCAACGTAGGTTGGTAGGGGTGGAGCAACCGGACCTACCAACTCCCTTAAACAGAAAGCAGGCCGGTTTCCGCTTTGGGAAGCCGTTCGGGCTTCCTCTCTACCTCTGGCCCCGTTGGAAGATCCTTCGGGATATGCTTGCCATGAGCCGCGACTTACTGCTGCGAACCATGGCTCTGCAAGCAGCCCTATTTACCGGGACCAGAATGGCAGCAAGCTTTGGAACCGCGTCCCTGGCGGCGCATCAGGTAGGATGGCAATTGTGGATTTTTTTGGCGTTGCTGCTAGATAGTTTGGCTATTGCAGGACAGGCGCTTGTAGGGAAGACCCTGGGCGCCGGGCGCGTCAAACATGCCAGATCGGTGGGGAATCGTTTATGCCTGTGGGGATTCGGGTTAGGGGTTGTCTTCTGCGTAGGATTTTTAATGTTGCGAGGGGTTTTACCCAGGATCTTCAGCGAGGACCCTGCGGTCCTGGCTGCGGTGGATTCGATCTTCGGATTCCTCGCCTGGATGCAAATTCCGAATTCCGTTCTCTTTGTCCTCGACGGACTACTCATCGGTGCATCGGATATGGCCTTCATTCGCAACTCCATGATTTCTCTAGGAATACTGGGAGTCCTGGTAACCTGGCTGGCCGGAACCCTCGAAGGAAGCCTTCGGGGGATCTGGATCGGTATCACCCTATTTATGCTGGCGCGGATGGGGGTTATGGGCCTGCGCTGGATGGGGAGGGGCTGGATTCGGTAACTCTATAAGTCGAAAAGGGGACCCGTTCACCGAGGGTAGGGATCAACTATTTATGGGCAGCCTCAAAAACACCATCCCACTCTTTCGGCGGCGGCTCCTTCTGGTAGATCTGGCAACGTTCTGCCATCGTCCGGGAAGGGCCATCCCCCGACCACAAGACCAGGGATTGTCTGAATAACTCCAGCGCTTCATCCCAAAACTGGTGGCGGTAAGCCTCCAGCCCGGACGCATAGAAGTTCAGCGCCTTTTCTTGCTCACCGGGTAGAGACGTCCCCGACCGGGCCAGGAGCTCATAGATGCGCACCGGCTGTTCCCTGCCGACCACTTTCACCAGGTCGACCTCTCGCAGCAAAAAGGACTTCTCAACCAGTTGAGCAGTGTTCTCCCCGATGAGAATTTCCGTGCCGTAAGCTTTATTGAGCCCCTCCAGTCGGGAGCCGAGGTTCACATGATCTCCTAAGACGCCATATTGAAATCGATATTTGGAGCCCAGATTCCCCACCAGCATGAGGCCCGAGTTGATCCCAGTCCGAGCGACCAGGGGCGGACGACCGATCTTGGCCCACTCTTCACGTAGCATATTACGATGCTCTCGCATGGCCAGGGCTGCGGCACACGCCCTTTCCGCATGGTCAGTCTGTTCAAGGGGAGCACCAAAAATGGCCATGAGCTCGTCGCCCACATACTCCTTGAGCATGCCCCTATAAGCGAAGATCTGTTCCGTCATTCTTGCATAGTACTCGCTCAGAAGCTCGATCATCTCGTGAGGGGCATAACGCTCCGAATAGGAAGTAAACCCTTGCAGGTCGCTAAACAGGACCGTAAGGATCTTTTCCTCGCCCCCCAGTTTCAATCGCTCAGGCTCTTTGAGCATTTCTTCGATCACCGTGGGGGCTACATAATGCATGAAAGCCTCTTTGATTTTTTTACGTTCCCGCTCCTCAGTGACATAATAATACGCCGTCAGAACCGTATAATTAACCGAAAGAACCAACAGGGGATAGACTATATTGAGCCACACCCCAGAATGGACAAAAAGCCAACGGGCCATGAAGATGTGCAACAGAAACAACCCCACAGCAAACAATAGCCCTTTAAAAGCACCTATCCGTGGGAGAACAACCCCCATCAGAACCCCTAGGCTGACGATGGCCAGCAGATCGTAAATCTTCGACCACTTGGGTTTCGTTATGAAGTTCTGGGTCAAGATGTTGTCGATGACCGTGGCATGGACCTCCACACCCGGATGCACCGGACTGAACGGGGTATTCTTCGCATCCTGGGTTCCTATGGCTGTGGCCCCAACCAGCACAATCTTATCGGTAAAGGTCCCTTTGGGAACTCTGTCCTTGAGAATATCACCGATGGAAAAATGGGGAAAGGTCTTCGGAGGACCCAGGTAGTTGATGAGCAATTCACCGTTTTCTTCGGTGGGTATAAACCGTTTTCCCATCTGAACCCCTTCCACCCCGTAGCGCCCAACCTTAACCATCAGTTGAGGCTTGCCCAGGTAGTGCCAGGCACACAATACCGCCAAAGGAGGAAACACCTCCTCCCCACCCTGGATCATGAGGGGCATCCATCGGACGACACCATCCTGATCAACCCTCAGATTGAAATAACCTGAGGATTTGGCGGATTCGGTGAAAATTTCCAGGTTGCTCTCAGGGGCATAAGCTCTAAAAAATGGAGCAAAATCCAGGGGTTGTTCTTCATAGATAACGAAAGGGTATTTGGAAGCCCGGATGCGCTTAAGTTGTTGGTCTATTTTGCTCTGTTCAACTTGGTAGCCGAGCTCGGCTTGGCTCATGTAAAAGAAATAGCCCAAAACTACGGCGGCAGAGGAGTTTTTGATGGCGTTTGCCAGGATCAGATCACTGTCAGCATAGGTTCTACTCTCATTGATGAAGTCGGTCAATTGAGGGTTCTGGATACCCAAGGCATCGACTTTCTGACCAAGTCGGTGGATAAAAGCGAGCTGGAGGCTCTCTTCGGGTTCCAGGAACCCGATGTCAAAACCGATCACCTTGGCCCCATCTTGAGATAGGAGGTCCACCAGAGCAGCGATCTTGAACCTGGGCCAGGGCCAACGCCCTTCCGTATCCAGGCTTTTTTCATCTATCAGCGCCATAACAACCGCTGACGAGGGGGGCACATGACCCCGAGAGAGGAAACGGAGGTCGTAGGTCTTCAGTTCGATCAGGTCGAGCAGGGAGATGCCGGATAAGAAGAGCATTACGACGAGAAGGACGGTGCCGAGCGTCAGGGAAACAGGATTTATGGAGAAGAAGGATTGAAAAGAACCTCTCATCAGCTACCCCCCCCCCGTAGGAAAGCACCTTTTGCCGGAAAAATCGATGGATAAAAGTTTGAGATACAGCACCAACAGAATATTTAAGGTATATAAAATAACTTTACCTTGTCTGGGGTAAAATCATATTCTGGCTGAAAGGATCTTGTCAATAAAAATATAAAGGAGCTCCTTTATAAAAACTAAAAACAAACCTTTCAAAGGGTGGGCTCATCCTCGATTTCGCGCGGGTTGATGGTTTACGCTCGGTGAATCAGAGCCATGAGGATGGGAATCCCAAATGGGAAAGGTCCCTACGTGGTAGGAGGAACTGCTAGGCTTCCGCTCCACACTCCGAAAGGAGCTTCGCCGATCTACGCATCTGCGAACCTGATCTCAGCGCTTACGATGGCGGGTCCGGGCGTTCAGTTCACTTCTACGCAGTCCATCACCTGGCCGTGCACGACTGTGCCATCGGGATTCCGAAGGACAGGATCAAGTATGCACTCTGCTGTAACGGAGTCGACCGGCGTGGTCCCAATTGTCGGGGTCGTGTCATCAAAACATGGATCGTTGTCTGTTAGGTCCCCGCCTTGGCAGCGAAACCATTGTATCGTTACCAACATGTCAGTAACTACCGCCGAATTTGGTATCCAGTTGGAATTTACACAAGTGGCGTCTGTCTCAGCGAAGGGAAGTGTAACTGGCACGAGTGCTCGCCCGCGGGAGACTATATCACCCTTATCTACTTGGTTGCCCGTTGCGATCTTTAGCTGTCCTGGGACGCCTGGCACGATATGGCCGGCAGGGTTCAGGCATAAAACCTCAATTGCAAGAAAACTAGCACCAACAATTACTACTGTAGGCTTTGTATCTGGATTTGGGACTCCGCGGAGGTCTATCAGTCCCTCAACCTCACTACAACATTTAAAGCTAAACCCAGCAATACTGCCAGCATGGGCATTCGTCTCAAATATCACGACCGCGCTCACGATCAACAGGCCTATCAACATTAATCTCTTAAACATTGTTCCCCCCTCTTGTTTTGCATAGCCTTAGTGTTACTTTTTCGTCCGTATATTATTGCGAGCGACGAAAGGAACGAAGCAATCTGTTCGCTACGAGTAGAAGCGAGGAGACTGCCTCGTCACCGTCGCTCCTCAGCAATGACATCTCTTCTCGCGGACAAAAAAGTAACGCAAGCTTTGCGCATCAGTGAATGCGATTGACGCCCGCGGTATTATAAGGATGACTCCTACCCTCATGCGCACACAAGTTAAATTTTACTAAAACAGTTAACCTATTTAGATAAAATAAGTTATGAAGTTTGTGAAAGAACTTTTGCAAGAACCGTCTTTAAATTTCAACTTGCATTAGTAAGACGTAACACCTTTTCATGGTCTATTGCTTTAATCGTTAAGCTTTAATATCCAGGCAAGAAATATACCAAAAAAAGTTAATTTTAAAATTTTTTCTAACACTCGAAAATTAAAGGCGTTTTAAGATCTGTAGAAAGAACTATTGAAACTTTAGCCAGGAGAAACCGTAAATTTTTTTGACGGGAGGAGGGAAAATAAACGCAACATATTGAGAGAAATAGAAACAAAAACAGTAAGTTAAGAAAGACTCACCTAAAAGTAAAGTTTCGTGACACTTTTGGAGGGAAATGAGACTTTTTAAGAGAAACCAGATAGGAACCCCTCGGTTTGGGGGGTTGCCTATTACGGAATCGGCTGTGGCCACAGATTTGTCCATACCGATATCCTCCGACTATCACCTCCTTTCAACCGACATAGAATTCCGGCCCTTATGGCCACTTGAAAGTTAACCTTCAACTTTCCAACCTTTCAACCTTTCAACCTTCCAACCTTTCAACCGACATGGAATTCCGGCCCTTATGGCAACGCCAGGGTGACTCTAGCGAAGAACATCCGGTCCGGTTGTATGATTGGGTTGTCAGGGTCTGTGTCAAAGTACTTGAACTTGTCGTCAAAAAGATTGGTCGCTCCAACGGTGATGAAACCATACCGCTTCGGCAGACGGTAACCGATTGCCGCGTCAACGATCCAGAAGTCATCGCTACCGGGTCGAATGGGAGCCGCTGCAGTGAATCCCCCAAATTCGCCGTTTTGATTGAAATACGTTGTCGTCAGGGAGGCGCTGAACCTGGAAGGATGGAAGAAACTGACTCCTAAGGGAACACGATGCGTGTTCACCTTCGTCACTCCCTCAGGGAATTCCTCATCCCGTTTGAACCTCTCATACTGATATTCTGTTCTGAGCGCCAGCCATTCCTGGGGGGTCCAGAAAAGGTAGGCGCGGCCCAGATCTTCTTCCCAATCCGCTTCTCGGGTCGGAGGGTTTTCGGGATCCACGGTAAAATCTAAAAACGGAACTTTCAGATCCCTCTTGGAAAATTCCACGCCTCCGAACATGTTTTTCGTGAATTTCTGATCGATAGCCCCCCCATAGCGCCAGGCTTCTGTTAGATTAGGATCATCAAAGAATTGATTAAAACCGGCTACCTGGGTCGGCTCAAGGGTTTGGTCTGTGATCAGCGTTCTCTTCAAGACCCTGAATACGGCAGCGCGAACGGTCGTGGCTGGAAAGGGATTCCACATAATCCCGAATTTCGGGTTGAACTGGTTTTTATCCTCACCCGGAAAATCGCCGCTCAAGGAGTCAAAACTGGCCGCAACCGTAAACATTACATTCTTTAGGAGGTTAAGGTATCCATACTCATAAACATTGACGTGGTGGATTATTGTATTTGTGGTGGATTGTTCTTCTAGGGGTCCAGGCCCAAGAGGAGGAGGGGGAAGATCAAGTCCTATAGTTGCCTTAATGGCCCCATCAATGTCGAAGTATCCGACGCCGCCCGTGAGGTTAAAGTACCGCGAACGGAACAGGTGTTGGAGTTCGGCGCCAAAAGCGCGTTGATCAGGAAGTTCAATGTCGACGAAAAGAACCCCAGGCTGAGGAAACTGGTCATCTCTCTGACTAAAATCGGCATCTTGATAGGTAAATGAGCCGAGGAGGATAGAACCCGGCGAAAAGGTGTGACGCCCACCTAGCCGGAAGGTGTCCCTCTCTTCTTTGTTTCTCTGACCAGGGAAGAAGTCTTCCGGGAAGAATCTGAGTTGAAGATCTCCACTCTCAGTCTCTCTATGTCGATATTCGGCCTGAACGCTCGTTTTGTAAGAGAGTTCCAATTGTCCAAAGGCGTTGACGATGTCATCCTCCTGGTCATCGTTGATTCGAAATCCATCTGTCTCAAAATGGGTATACCCCAGACTGAAAGAGCCCTTCTGGTAGATGCCGGAGACGACCCCCTCTCCACCCAGTGTGTCATTTTCACCCATAAAGCCGTTTGCCTGCCAAGCAACCCGATCCCGGTTGAACAGGGGATTGAACTCGTTGAAGGAGAGAGTTTCAGGACCTCCGGCACTGATGAGGAACAGGTTGCTCTCTGCGAGTTGCGGCTGAATGGACGTGAGGTTGATGGGTTGAAGTAGTTGGGACTGGAGCAGCTCACTGACCCGGGCGATCTTGTGGCGGGGCAAAACCGCATAAGAATCGGCTAGAAACCGGTGGGCGGAAAAGTTGCTGGGGTCGATATTGACAGATTGCCATCCTTCCACCAGGGCCCGTTGCTGGAAGCCCAGATCACTGTAGATCCGAGCCTGGCTTGCGCTGCGTGCAGCCAGATCCGTATCGAGCAATAGACGGGACCGGTAGACCGCCCGGTTGTCGTTTAATTCGATGGCTTCTTGTAGATTACGCAATGCCTCAACCGGCCGGTTCGTGGTCTGTTTCTGGATGGCATCGTAGAACCAGGGGGTCGGATCCTTGGGGTCCAGCTCTTTGGCCGTAGCATACTCGCGCT
>Ga0073934_10003998_pt1 | contig 25450 bp, 16 predicted proteins | sample LarsenN4metaG_FD_76834 | JGI IMG/M metagenome (GOLD analysis project Ga0073934, IMG submission 76834) | Hot spring sediment bacterial and archeal communities from British Columbia, Canada, to study Microbial Dark Matter (Phase II) - Larsen... ... | reverse complement strand
TCGATCACCGCCGCCGTCGCCCGCACCTTCGGCGCCCTGCCCCCGCGCGAGGCAAAGCCCGCCTACACCGCCGAGCGCAAGGCCACCTTCCCCGCCCAACAGCTGGCCGAGAGCTACGTCGTCGTGACCGAGATCCCCAAGGGCATCGTCCAGCTCAACTGGCCCGCCACCGACTCCCGCGACGCCCGCCTCGCCCGCCGCCTCAACCTGCTCGGCTCCGTCCTGCAGGACCGCCTCCGCGTCAAGATCCGCGAGGAGATGGGCGACACCTACTCGCCCAACGCCGGCACCAACCTCAGCGACACCTTCACCGGTTACGGCTTCATCGGGGCCCAAGCCGTGGTTGATCCCGCCAAGGCCCGCGCCGTGGCCGACGCCATGCGCGCCGCCGCGACCTCGCTTTACGAGAACGGCGTCACCGAAGAGGAACTCACCCGCGCCAAGCAACCCGCGCTGACCGCCATCAGGCAGTCGATGCGCACCAACCCCTACTGGCTCGGCAGCGTCCTCTCCGCCGCACAGGAGCAGCCGGAACGCCTGGAGTGGGCCCGCACCCGCCTCAGCGACACCGAGTCGATCACCGCCGCCGAGCTTTCCGCGCTCGCCAAGCAATACCTCGATCCTGCCAAGGTCCACGAATTCCTCTCCCTCCCCGCCCCGAAGAAGGAAAACTGAGGCGCGTCGTGCCGACACGTTAGCGGCTTTTTCAGGCGGGGCTCATGAGCCCCGCCTTTATTGTTGTTTGGCGAATACGCTGGTTGTCGCGCGTCTTTTACTTTTGCGGGGTTGAGATTTCCCCCCGGATGGGTTTGCTGCCTTCATGACCGCCCACCCCTGCCCCCCGCGCGCGGCCGGTCTGCTCGCCGCCGCCGCCGTGCTGGTCCTGTCGCTTGCCGGCTGCCGCACCATCCACGAGGTCAAGATCGACGCCATCAGCGACCCCTCCAAACCCACGGGCACCGCGTACCGTCTCGAGGTCAACGAGCCCACGGGCGGCATTGAAAAGGAAACCATCGATCAGGCCGCCGAGGGCGTGCGCCGGGCCTTGGCCTCGAAGGGCATGTATGAGGCCCCGGCCAACGCCAAACCCGACATCGTCATCTTCATGGAGGCCGGGGTCGGCCCCGGCCAGATGAAGATCGTCTACCAGTCCTCCGGCGATCCGTTCGGCGCCGAGCGCCGCAGCCCGCGCCCGATGCTCGTGCATGAGAAATACATCAAGCTTTCCGCCCGCGAGCCCGTCCCGGTCGAGACCGCGCCGGCGACGGGCAGCCGCGACCGGCGCACGAAGCAGTCCAAGCAGGGCGCCGAGGTCTGGAACGTGCACGTGGGCATCGAGGACCCCAAGAAAGAGCTCGGGCCCTACATCGGCATCCTCACCACGGCCAGCGTCGATTACATCGGCACCAATTCCGGACAGGAAAAGACCCTCATCGTGGACGCGCAGACCGGGGCCGTCATCAAGAACGACCGCCAGCAGTTCGCCTCGCACTGATAATCGAAACCGTCTTGGGTTGACCGCTGGTCAGTTTCGCCAAGGGCGAAACCCACATGGTCCTCTCCGCCTGATCGGCTCCGGATTTGGTTCCGGGGGCTGCTTATCGCAGACCCGGATTCAGCCGGCGATCAGCCGGCCCCCGAATCCACCCGTGAAGCCGGTTGGTCGGAACTGATCTAGGAGGCGCAGCGGTAGCGGAGCCATCAGTGGTTAAAACAACCCGGGTTTTCTGGGGCACCACCGCCAACGCTGGATTGAAATTTTCCGGCCGCCCGCAACACTCCGCGCCCATGAAGCGACTCCGCCCGGTCCTGCTCCTTGCCCTTGTGCTCGGCCTCATCGCCGGCTGCGCCCACCGCGAGCCCGCCAATCTCCTCCCGCACAAGCAGAAGCTCCGCGCCTACGTCGAATCCGGCCGCTACCAGCAGCGGATCGCCGACGTCGCCCTCGAGGCCAACAAATACCTGCTCCGCCGTCTCAAGCAGCCCGTCAAGGGCAAGCCCGCCATCGTCTTCGACATCGACGAGACCACCCTCACCAACCTGCCGACCATCCTGGAGCAGGACTTCGGCTACGTGCCCAAGGTCTGGGATGCCTGGGTGAACCGTGCGCAATCCCGCGCCATCCTGCCCGTGCAGACGGTCTATGAGACCGCCGTGCGCAACGGCGTCGCCGTCATCTTCATCACCGGCCGGCGCGAGGACCAGCGGGCCGCCACCGAGCGCAACCTGCGCGACGTCGGCTACGACACCTGGGACCAGCTCCACTTCAAACCCGACGACATCACGCTTTCGACCGGCACCTTCAAGAAACGCCTGCGCCAGCAGCTCATCAAGGACGGCTACGTCATCCTCGCCAACATCGGCGACCAGGACAGCGACTTCGTGGACGGCCACGCCGAGGCCGAGTTCCGCCTGCCGAACCCGTTCTACCTGACACGCTGAACCGTAGGCAGCGCGCCGGCGCGCGCCAAGCCAGCATGGGCGCGACCAAGGTCGCTGTCTGCCATCTGTTTTTGCCCGCCACTGTGGGTCGGCGCCCTTGGGCGCGCCCCGGAACGCAGAGTGCGCGTGCAAGCCCGCTGCCCCACCGCAATAATCCAGCTTCCGGTGAGCAAGGTGGTTGCCGCCGTCCCGGCGGCGACAATTGCGTCGGCGGGGACGCCGACGCCCACCTGGGCAGAATTCTTCGTGTCCTTCGCGCCCCTGTGGTGAAAAAACTCAGTTCTTCGGCGCGGCCTCCGCCGGAACGACAGGCGCGGGTGGCGGCGTGCGGTCCATCCAGAAGTAGCGGGCCCTGCCTTCGGCGTCGCGGTGCTGCATGGCATCCCAGCGGATCCATGCGGCCGCGCCGAGCACCACGATGACGGCCGTCCAGAAGATGAGCCGGCGTTTGCGCGCGGCGGCTTCCTTGTCCTCGTAGGGGTCGTCGAGCGACAGGTGCGAGCCGGCGGGCTTCTTCGCCACCTCCGTCAGCGCCGAACCGAAGGGGATGTTGATGGCCACGCGGCCGTTCACCGCCCAGCCGTTGCCCTCGAGGATGGGGCCGAGCGTGCGCTGGCGGAGCTTGAGCCAGGCGATGACCATCGAGGGCAGCGAGATGACGAGGATGAGCCCGACCACGACGAGCGGCAGCTGCCAGATGGCGAGCTTGGCCAGGCCGGTGGCGATCGCGCCCAGCGCGCCGCCGATGGCGCCGACGGCCACGCCGAGGGCGGCGACCGTCCCGACATCGATTTTCTTCGGCTCGGATGCCTTCGCCTTGTCGGCATGGGCGGCCTTCTCCGCCGCCGTGGCGAGCCTGCCCGAGGACTCGGCCTCGGCCGCGGCCGCCCGCTTGGCGATCTGCTCCTCGATCATGCGGAGGAATTTCTTGTAGGGCGCCCAGAACGCCTGGCCGATGCTGATGGGGTTGTCCACGATGCTGGTGATGACGGCGTCCCAGTCGCGGCCGGCGCGGTCGTAGAAGACGCCGTGGCGGCCGACGAAGAGGTAGTCGCTGTCGCCCTGGGTGAAACACGCGGCGATGTTCATGCTCTGGCCGCCGGGGCGGGTGCAGGTGCAATAGGCGATGTAGGTCTTGCTCATCGCGGCGAGCGGGTTGGGGCCGTCGACGCGGATGCACAGCTCGGTGCTGCGGCTGTCGAGGTAGAGCGTGCCGGCCTGGAAAACCGCCCACTTGTCGCGCGAGTAGAAGTCGGCGAAGTTGACGAAATTGTGCAGCAGCGCGCGCATGTCGCGGTGCAGGTGGGTCAGGCGGTCGACGTCGCTGATGGCCCTGAACTCGGGCTCGAGCTTCTTGTCCTCGGCGATGAGCGCCTCGAGCGCGGCGCGGCTGCCGCCGGCGAGGATGGCTTTGGCGCGGGCGAGCCCGAGCTTTTCCACGCCGGCGCCGGCCTTGCCGGAGAGCCAACCCTCATAGGCGCCGAACTTCGCGCACAACGCCGCCCACTCCGCCTCGGTGAGCGAGGCCTTGCCCGCGCCGAGCACGGGGGCGACGGCGTGTTTCTGCAGGGCGGACAGGGCGCCGGCCCACGCGGGGTTGACGCCCTCGGCCAGCGGCAGGGGCTTGTGGGCCGCAATGGTGGCCAGCGGGAAACCGGCGACCTCTTCCGACGTGATCTTCATGTCCTTCGCCGCGACCGCGAGGTATTCCGACTCGGAGCGGTTCAGGGCGCCCAGGGCGCGGCCGTCAAAGGCGGCGAGGCGGCAGCGCGCGAAATAGTCGTCCACCTTGGCCCGCACGGCCTTGATGGCGTCGTAGGCGGCGGCCGTGCCGTCGCCCAGCACCATGACGTCCTTGGTCATGCCCTGCTCGGTCCAGGCCACGAACGCGGCCAGCTCGGCATAGAACTTGGCCACATGATCCGCGGTCACGCCCGGCGCGCCCATGCGGTCGGCGGTGCCGCCCACGGTGGCGAGGATGTCCTTGATCACGCCCTGCAGGTCGCTGTCGCCGGTGGCCTCGGGTGTGATGACACCGTCGCCGTTGAGCGGGCTCGCGGCGAAGATCTGCGCGGTGTTGCTGCTGTCGGCCACGGAGACGGCGGCGGCGGCCTTCCGGCCGAGCCGGGCGAGGATCTGTTTGGCGGAGGCGAGCAGGGCCTTCCCCTCGGGCGTGGCCTCGTTGATCGCGGCCAAGGGGAGCGCATCAGAACCGCTGAGCAGGACGCCCGGATCCTTCAGACGGGCGGCGGCCCATTTCACGGCGGCGAGCAATTCCGGCACGCGGATGCGGCCGTCCCCGTCCACATCGATCATCGCGAGCGTCTTCTCGTCGATCTCGAGACCCTTGACCGGGCAGCTGAGCGCGACCCAGAGCTTCTGGTCGAGGTGCTCGAGGTTGAGCAGGTCGGCGCCGGTGGTGAGGCTGACCTGGTCGAGGCCGCCGGTGCGGAAGAAATTCCAAGTGTGGGGGTGTGACATGGGAAAAGGAACTCCGGCGACGATGCGGTCCGGTCCGACCGTGGCAATCGCGAAGGGGCACCCGCAAGATATGCGCACCCTTGCGCAAGGCGGGACCGGCGCCCATTGCCGGCGGGGTTATACTTGCCCCATGAAAACCTTCCTGCTGCCGGTCGATTTCTCCGCGGTGACGGAAGACATCATCGATGAGACCGTCGCCTTTGCCCGGGCCTTCGGAGGCAAGGTGCAGCTGCTGCACGTCGTCCAGTTGCCCGTGATCACCAGCGAGTTCGCCCTGCCGCCCGAGGCGCTGCAGAGCGCGGTGGCCAATGCCGAGAAGTCCGCCGAAAAACGGCTCGCGAAATACGTCGAGATCTTCCGCGCGGCGGGCATCGAGGCCTCGGCCAAGGTCGCCGTCGGCCAGCCGGTCTACGTGATCCTCGATGAGGCGGCCGCCGGCAAGGTCGACTACATCGTCATGGGCTCACACGGCCACGGCCGCGTCTACGACCTCCTCGTGGGCAGCACGACCAGCGGCGTGCTCAAGCGCGCCCGCTGCGGCGTCATCGTCCTCCCGCCCGAAGACAAGCACGGCTGAGCGAGATTCCGGGCTGACAAATTACCCACGCTGTGACTGCATGTCGCGTCATGTCGGCACGCGCCCTCAGTTATTGGGTTCTATCAAGGGGCAGCTTTCTTATCAGCATGCTTCTCCCGCAATTGTGTGTGTTATTTTTCATGGCATTGTTTGCGCCAGCCAGTTCATAAGACCTGATATGCCTCAAGCTCCGCTCAAGCTCGTCAAACGTTGTCATGAATGGATCGCGCAGTCAGCCATCGGTGCCCTGGAACCAGGCATCCGCGGACTTTACGTTCTCTTTCGCCGCCGCATATTGCGCAAGCGCCCGAAGCCAAATTTCAATGTGGTTTACGTGGGATTAGCTGGTTTGGGTGCGAATTCCAGTATACGCGGTCGTTTGAAGAGACACCGCCGGAAGAAAGGGGAATTATGGACCCATTGTTCCGTATTTGAGGTTCATGACAATGTGACACCCGATGAATTACGCGAATTGGAAGGTCTTTTCCGACACATCTATCGGTATGACTCCAAAGCCAACCGACTGAATAAACAGAAAGGCTTCAAACGCCTAAAGTCGGTCAGGGCGGTGCTGTTTCGTTCAAGGGTTACTAGACCCACTATTGTCAGTCGACGAACTTGATGCCTTGGGCCAGGGGGAGCGCGGAGGGATAGTTCACCGTGACCGCCTGTCGCGCCGTAGTCCCGCCACGCGGGACCAAGGCGGATCTGCGGCGCTCAATCGCCGAATTTGATACCCTGAGCCAGGGGCAAGGCATTCGAGTAGTTAACCGTGACCGTCTGCCGGCGCATGTAGGCCTTCCACGAGTCGCTGCCGCTCTCGCGGCCGCCGCCCGTTTCCTTCTCGCCGCCGAAGGCGCCGCCGATCTCCGCGCCGCTCGTGCCGATGTTGACGTTGGCGATGCCGCAGTCGCTGCCGCGCGCGGAGAGGAAAAGCTCCGCCTCGCGCAGGTCGGTGGTGAAGATGGCCGAGCTCAGGCCCTGCGGCACGCCGTTCTGCAGCGCGATGGCCTCGTCGAGCGTCCGGTAGGCGATGACGTAGAGGATGGGCGCGAAGGTCTCGTGCTGCACGACGGGCCAGTCGTTCCTCGCCTCGATGATGCACGGCGTCACGTAGCAGCCGCCTGCGAGGCCCTTGACGGTCACGCGGCCGCCGCCGTGGCGGATACGCCCGCCCTGCCTCTTCGCCTCGGCGATGGCGTTCATCATGCCCTGGAGCGAAGCCTCGTCAATCAGCGGGCCCATGAGCGTGCCCGCCTCGAGCGGGTTGCCGATCGGCACCTGCTTGTAGGCGTCAACGAGGGATTTCACCAGCTCCTCCTTGATCGACTCGTGCACGATGATGCGCCGCGTGGTCGTGCAGCGCTGGCCGGCCGTGCCGACGGCGCCGAAAAGGATGCCGCGCTTCGCCATCTTCAGGTCGGCGGACGGCGCGACGATGATGGCGTTGTTGCCGCCGAGCTCGAGGATGCTCCGGCCGAAGCGCTGGGCGACCACCTCGCCCACGCGGCGGCCCATGCGGGTCGAACCGGTGGCGGAGACGAGCGGGATGCGCCGGTCGTTGGTCATCAGCTCGCCGACCGCGGGGCCGTCGCCGATGACGAGCGCGAAGATCGCCGGGTCCACGCCGCACTCGCGGCAGACCTTTTCCGCGATCCGGATGCAGGCGATGGCGGTGAGCGGGGTCTTTTCGGAGGGCTTCCAGATCGTGGTGTCGCCGCAGACGGCGGCGATGGCGCTGTTCCAGCACCAGACGGCCACGGGGAAGTTGAAGGCCGAGATGATGCCCACGACGCCGAGCGGGTGCCAGGTCTCGCGCATGTGGTGGCCGGGGCGCTCGGACGCGATGGTCAGGCCGTAGAGCTGGCGCGAAAGGCCGACGGCGTAGTCGCAGATGTCGATCATCTCCTGCACCTCGCCCTCGCCCTCCGCGAGGATCTTGCCGGCCTCGAGCGACACGAGGCGGCCGAGCGGGGTCTTCAACGCGCGCAGGGCCTCGCCATAGCGTCGGATCACCTCGCCGCGCTTCGGCGCCGGCAGGTCGCGCCACGCGGCGAAGGCCTTCTCGGCCGCGGCCACGGCGCGCTCATAATCGGCCGGCGCGGCCTGCGCCACCCGGCCGATGACGCTGCCGTCGATCGGCGTGCGTTTCTCCAGCACCGGGCCGCTGCCGCCCCACTGTCCCCAGAACGCGCCGGGGTTGACGTCCTTGGCGGACAGGCCGAGCGGCGGGAAGATATCTTTGACGACGGATGCGACGGAGGAGGATTTGGAGGCCATGTTGTTTGTGTCATCCTGAGCGCAGTGAAGGATCCATTCGATCTTCGCGCGTTGTGAATTTTTCGCTGTGCTCAGAATGACATTGGTGTGCTGAAGGGAGATTATTCGAAAATCGAGAATCCAAAATCGAAAATTCTCAACCGCCGTAGACCCGGCCGCCCCACTGGGTGGCCAGGAAATCCTTCAGCGAGACGGATTCCTGGCGCACGAAGCCCGTGCCGAGCTTGCCCCGGGCGAACAGCTCCAGCGCGCCGACGATGCCGGCGGCCGTGGTGAGCTGGATGGCGTTGAGCTTGCGCCCCTCGATGGTGTCGCCGCGCATCTTCTTGATGAAGCTGCGCTGCTTCAGCCCGCCGTCGCCGGTGCCGACGACGCTGACGTAGAAGACGACCACGTCGGACTCGGTGAGCGGCACCTCCTGGTCGAAGATCTGCGTGACGAGATCCTGGCGCGGCGCGAGGTTGAGGTCCTGAAGGAGGAACTTCATCAGATCGCGGTGGCCGGGGTAGCGCATGGTCTTGTAGTTCAGCTCCTGCACCTTGCCCTCGAAGGTCTCGCACATCGTGGCGACGCCGCCGGAGGTGTTGAAGGCCTCGTATTCCACGCCGTCGATGGTGATGCGCTCGACGCCGTCGAGCGGCAGTGTGGCGATGCGCTTGCCCGCGTGCAGGGCCTCGCCGAGCTGGCAATACTCGTTGATCAGCCCGGCCGTGCTCCAGCTCAGGTAATACTTCATCTGGTTGCTCGCGTTGAGCGGCAGCGCGCCCACTCGCATCTCGCACTGCCGGACGTTCTCGAGTGACGAGGCCAGCGAACCGCCCACGATGTTGATCGCGCCGGGGGCGAGGCCGCACTGGGGCATGAAGGTGACGCCAGGAAACTTCCCCGCGAGTCCGTGGACGAACGCCGTCGTGTTCACGTCCTCCGAGAGGTCGAAATAGCTGACGCCGGCCTTCGCGCAGGCGGCAGCGATGGTCTTGTTGAGGTAGAAGGGCAGCGCGTTCACGACGGCGTCCACGCCCTTCACGAAGGCGGCGAGCTGCGCGGGCTTCTTCACGTCGACCTGGCGGAACTTCGATTTCTTCAGGCCGCGCAGGTCGATGTTGGCGCGCGCATCGGCGAGCATGACGCCTTTGCAGAATTTGCAGGACTCGAGGAGGGTGGCGATGGTGGCGCCGATTTTGCCGGCGCCGATGATACCGATCTTCATGAGGAGGGCGGGAGATGGTTGCGGATTGGTCGAGTAAACGCCGCCGCGTGTCATATCCAAGCCGTTTCTGGGCACCGCCGCGGCTGATGGGTGAAATTAGCCGCCGCTTTTCCCGCAGAAGCGGCCCTAACCCGGCCTCGCCAAGCCGCCGGGCGCATCTCAACCTCGTTTCGACCGCATGGCCCCCGCCCCCGCCCAGCTCCGCGACCTCGCCGCCCGCCTCGACGGCGAACTGCACCACGACCGGCTCATGCGCACGCTCTACGCGACCGACGCCTCCGAATACCAGGAGCTGCCCCTCGCCGTCGCCCTGCCCCGCTCCGAGCGCGACGTGGCCGAGCTGCTCGCCTTCGCCCGTGCGCACCGGGTCGGGCTCATCCCCCGCGCGGCCGGCACCTCGCTGGCCGGCCAGGTCGTGGGCGGCGGCATCGTCGTCGACCTCGGACGGCACCTGAACCGCATCGTCGCCATCGACCCCGTGGCGCGCCGCGCCCGCGTGCAAACTGGCGTCGTGCGCAACGAGCTCAACCTCGCCCTCCGGCCCCACGGTCTGTTCTTCGCGCCCGAGACCTCCACCGCCAACCGCGCCATGATCGGCGGCATGGTCGGCAACAATTCCTGCGGCGCCAACTCCATCGTCTACGGCACCACGCGCGAGCACCTCGTCTCCGCCCGCGGCTTCCTTGCCGACGGCTCGCCGGTCACCTTCGGTCCGCTGACGCCCGCGGAATTCGCGGCCAAGTGCGCCGCGCCCGACTCGCTCGAGACCCGCATCTACCGGACGGTGCGCGATCTGCTCGGCTTGGCGGCGAACCGCACGCTCATCCGCGACCACTTCCCCAAGCCCGAGGTCACCCGCCGCAACACCGGCTATGCCCTCGACCGCCTGATGGAGTGCGCGGTCTTCGACCCCGCCAGCGACCAGCCCTTCAACCTCTGCCGGCTCCTCGCCGGGTCCGAGGGGACGCTCTTCCTCGGCGTCGAGTTCGAGCTCAACCTCGAGCCGGTGCCGCCGCCCGGCCTGCTGCTCTGCGCGCACTTCGCCGGCGTGCCCGACGCCCTCAAGGCCACGCTCATCGCCATGCGCCACCGGCCCTTCGGTTGCGAGCTGATCGACCGCCACATCCTTGAGTGCACCAAGTCCAACCTCGAGCAGGCGAAGAACCGCTTCTTCGTGCAGGGCGACCCCGGCGCCGTGCTCGTCGTCGAGGCCCGGCATGCCGATCCCGCGCAGGCCGAGGCGACCCTGCGCGCCGTCGAGCGCGAATGCCGCGCCGCCGGCCTCGGCTACGCCTTCCCCCTCCTCCGCGGCGCCGACTGCGACCGCGTCTGGGAACTCCGCCGCGCCGGCCAGGGCCTCATGTCCAACGTCGTGGGCGACGCCAAGCCGCGCGAGATCGTCGAGGACACCGCCGTCGCCGTCGCCGACCTGCCGGCCTACATCGTCGAGTTCGATGCGCTGCTGCGCACGAAATACGGCGTCAACTGCGTCTACTACGCCCATGCCGGCGCCGGCGAGCTGCACACGCGCCCGCTCTTCAACCTCAAGACGCCCGAGGGGCTGCGCATGTTCCGCGCCATCGCCACCGACATCGCCGCCCTCGTGAAGAAATACCGCGGCTCCCTCTCCGGCGAGCACGGCGACGGCCGCCTGCGCGGCGAGTTCATCTGCTTCATGGTCGGCGACGCCTGCTACGAGATGATGTGCCGGGTGAAGGCCGCCTTCGACCCCGACAATCTCCTCAACCCCGGCAAGATCATCGACACGCCCCCGATGGACACCTCGCTCCGGCATTCGCCCGGGCAGGGCACGCCGGAATACGAGACCTTCTTCAACTGGAGCGCGACGATGGGCGTGCTCCGCGCCGCCGAGCAGTGCAACGGCGTGGGCGAGTGCCGCAAGTCCCACCTCATGGGCGGCACCATGTGCCCGAGCTACATGGCCACGCGCGACGAGAAGGACACCACCCGCGCCCGCGCCAACACCCTCCGCCACGTCCTTTCCCACCCGCGCGGCACCGACAGCCCGTGGGCCGGTGAGGAGGTCGCCGCCGTCATGGACCTCTGCCTCTCCTGCAAGGGCTGCAAGTCCGAGTGCCCCTCCAACGTCGACCTCGCCCGCCTCAAGGCGGAATGGCAGCAGCACTACCACGACGTGCACGGCGTGCCGTGGCGCTCGCGCCTCGTCGCCAACTTCGCCCGCTCCATGCGCCTCGCCGCCCTCGCGCCGCGCCTGCACAACTGGTTCGTCACCGCCCCCGACACCGCGCTCTGGCTCAAGCGCATCGCCGGTTTCGCCCCCAAGCGCAGCCTGCCCCTCCTCGGCCCGACGACCCTCGCCGCCTGGCACGCGCGGCACGCCAACCCCAGGGACCTCGCCTACCCGCACGGCCGCGTCCACCTCTTCTGCGACGAATTCACCGATTTCTACGACGCCGCCATCGGCATCAAGGCCGTGCAGCTCCTCAACCGCCTTGGCTACGAGGTTGTGATCCCCCGGCATACGGAGAGCGGCCGCGCCCATCTCTCGAAGGGCCTCGTGCGCGAGGCGAAGGCCTTCGCCACGCGCAATGTCGAGCTGCTCAAGGATGTGGTGACCGAGCGCGCCCCGCTCATCGGCTTGGAGCCCTCCGCCATCCTTGGCTTCCGCGACGAATATCCCGACCTGGTGCCCGAATCCCTGATCGCGCCGGCCCGCGTCCTCGCCCGGAACGCGCTGCTCATCGACGAGTTCATCGCCCGCGAGATCGACGCCGGCCGCATCCGCCGCGAGTCGTTCCGCGCGCGCGAGCAGGTCATCAAGCTCCACGGCCACTGCCACCAGAAGGCGCTGTCGTCCCTCACCCCCACGGTGCGGATGCTCGAGCTGCCCGCCGGCCACCGGGTCCAGGTCATCGCCAGCGGCTGCTGCGGCATGGCCGGCTCCTTCGGCTACGAGGAGGAGCACTTTGCCGTCTCGCAGCAGATCGGCGAGCTCGTGCTCTTCCCCGCCGTGCGCGCCGCCGCGCCGGACGTCCTCGTCGCCGCCCCCGGCACCAGCTGCCGGCACCAGATCAGGGACGGCACCGGCCGCACCGCCCTGCACCCCGTGGAAATCCTGCACGCCGCCCTCGCGTGATGAAGCTGAACCTGCTCAACCGGAAGATCCATTACTGGCTTTCGCTGTTCGTCGCGCTGCCGCTGCTCGTGATCGTCAGCACCGGGATCATGCTCCAATGGAAGAAGAAGGTATCCTGGATTCAACCCGCCGAGCACACCGCGGGGCCGGGCGAACCGCAGTTGTCCCTCGTGCAGATGGTCGAGATCGCGCGCACCGTCCCCGAGGCCGGCATCCGGTCATGGAGCGACATCGCGCGCGTCGACATCCGCCCCGGCAGGAACCTCGTCAAGCTGGTCTCCCACACGCGTTGGGAGATCCAGCTCGACGCCCGCAACGGCGCCATCCTCCAGACCGCCTACCGCCGCTCCGACCTGATCGAGGAGATCCACGACGGCTCCTTTTTCCACGACCGCGCCAAACTCTGGGTCTTCTTCCCCGCTGCCCTCGGCCTGCTCGTGCTCGCGCTCACCGGAATCTGGCTTTTTCTCCAGCCTTTCGTCCGTCGGCGCGGGACCGGGGCGTCATGACCCCGGCGTGACTTTGGTCATATTTCGCCCCAGGCTGCGGCCTGCTAAGCTACCCCCATGAGCGACCGCCCTGTGCACGACCCGGAATACGAGCGACGCTACGGCATCTACGGTGCCCTGGCGTTCGCCTCCATTGTGCTGACCTGCTATTCGGGTTTCCTCACCAACCGGCGCTCCTACTTCAACGAGGAGTGGGCCGTGCCCGTGGTATTCGCACTCGGCGCGATCTATATGGCCTTGGGCACACTCGGCGGCGCCTGGTATGAGGGCTTCGCCCGCGAACGGCGCAAGGCCGTCTACTATCTCCTGCAATGCGCCATCCTCACCGCGATGGTCGTGCTCAGCCCGCTGCGCGGTTTCTTCGGCATGATCGTGCTGCCCCTCGCCAGCCAGTCGATCTTCGATCTGCGCGCGCGCTATGCCACCGTCATCTGCCTCTATCTCTTCGCCCTGAACGTCGCCGTCTGGGGCATCCCCTTCGGCTGGGGCGCTGCGGGCGAGGCGGTGCTGAACTACTCCGCCGGCTTCGCCTTCACCATCCTCTTCACCGTCATCACCCGGCAGGCCCTCGTCGCCCGCGAGAAGTCCGAGACTTTGCGCCAGGAACTCGCCGGGGCCAACGAAAAGCTCCGCGCCTACGCCGCCCAAGCCGAAGAACTCGCGACCACCCGCGAGCGCAACCGCCTCGCGCGCGAGATCCACGACGGTGTCGGCCACTACCTCACCGTCATCAAGACCCAGCTCGACGCCGCCAAGGCCCTGCTGCCCGCCCAACCCGACCAAGCCCGCGCCACCCTGGAGAAATCCGCCAAGCTCGCCGCCGAGGCGCTCGATGACGTCCGCCGCTCCGTCGGCACGCTCCGCACCGACGCCGCGCGTCCGCCCCTGCCCGAGGCCCTGCGCCAGCTTGCTGCGCAGGGTGAGCCCGTGCCCGCCGTCGCCATCGAGGGACCACCGCGCGACCTGCCGTCCGCCGTCGAGCACGCCCTTTACCGCGCCGCCCAGGAAGGCCTCACAAACATCCGCAAGCACGCCGGCGCCACCACCGCCCTGCTCACCCTCGATTTCCGTCCCGCCGGACGCGTGCGCCTCGAGGTCTCCGACAACGGCCGCGGCCGCAACGGCGATGCCGCCGGCTTCGGCCTCACGGGTCTGCGCGAGCGCATCGAGCTGCTCGGCGGCACGGTCACCAGCGGCAACCGCCTCGAGGGCGGCTTCGCCCTCGTCGTCGAGGTGCCGGCGTGAGGATTTGCCATCGGTTATCTCCCGTTGCTCATTTGGGCATCGCGCCGTCTGGCCAATCCGACTTCAAGCGATAACAAGCAACCAATGAGCAATCGCCGCCTCCGCCTCATGCTGGTCGACGACCAGTCGCTCTTCCGCGAGGCCCTGCGCACCCTCCTCGCCCTGCAGGAGGACTTCGACATCGTCGCCGAGGCCGAAAACGGCAAACGCGCGCTCGAGCTGGCAAAAAAGCTCAAGCCCGACGTCGTGCTCATGGACCTGCGCATGCCCGTCATGGGCGGCGTCGAGGCCACCCGTCGCATGGCCCAGGCCTCGCCCGCCTCGCGTGTCGTCGTGCTCACCACCTTCGACGAGGACGAAGAGATCTTCGAGGCCATGCGCGCCGGCGCGCTCGGTTACCTGCTCAAGGCCTGTTCGGCCGAAAAACTCTGCGAGTCCATCCGCGCCGCCGCCAAGGGCACGTCGGTCCTCGAGCCCAGCGTCGCCGCCAAGATGATGGCCGAGCTCAACCGCCTCAGCGCCCGCGAGGGCCGGCGGCCCGCGCAACCGCTCGCCGACCCGCTGTCCGAGCGCGAGCTCGCCGTGCTGCGCCTCCTCGCCGACGGCTGCAGCAACAAGGAGATCGGCTCCCGCCTCAACATCACCGAGGGCACCGTGAAGAACCACATGACAAACGTTCTCGGCAAACTCGGCGTCCTCGACCGCACCCAAGCCGCCCTCCGCGCCCGCGAGATGGGCCTGATCTGAGCCTCGCACCCGACAATTGCCTCCAGCCCGTGGGCCAGCGCGCTTGCGCGCGCCACGATTGCAGTATTGAATGCCATCGTGAAGGCGACCCCCGGATACGAATCGCTTCGTGCGCATCGTTCCTCCGAGCCCGGAGCACGCTATTTTCTCACTCTTACGACACCCGCACGCGCAACTGGCTTGAACTCCGAGGCTGTGGCCGCCGAGTTGAAGCGGCAGATAGCATCACTCGAGGCCGACCGATCTTGGATCGTTCATGGGGCTGTTGTGATGCCCGATCACGTTCACCTTCTCGTTACTCTTGGCGAACGCCTCTCACTCGGACAATGTGTCGGCCGTCTGAAGGCAAAGACACGATTCTTATTGTCAACGGCAAGTCTGCGGTGGCAGGGCAACTACTTCGAGCATCGCTTAAAGGCCGACGAACCAATCGAGACGGTTCTTCGCTACATGTTTCTCAATCCCTACCGTGCGAACTTGCTCAAGCTCGCTGAAGCATACCCATGGTTTTGGCTGGGCAGCGCAGAAACGGAGTGGTTCAGGCCGCAAACCAACCACGACCGGCCATTCCCGGAGTGGCTACTTTGATCCGGGCGCGCGCAAGCGCGCTGACCCACGCCCGGAATCGCTAAGATCGTAGATTCAGTGTTCGAAGCATGACCGCCGGTCATGGCCGGGCATGACCATGACCCTGACCTCGGTGCGATGCGGATGGAGCCGGTGATCTGTTACCTTGGCGCCGCTTCACCGCGCCATGACCCACAGCCTCACCGGACTCATCCACCTCCTCAGCGCCTTCCTCGCCCTCGGCACCGGCGCCGTCATCTTCTTCCGCCCCAAGGCCGGCGCGCTCCACCGCCGCCTCGGCTACGTCTACGCCGTATCGATGCTCACGGTGAACCTCACCGCGCTGCTCATCTACCGGGTCACCGGCGGCTTCAATTTCTTCCATGCGTTCGCGCTCATCAGCCTCACCGGGGTCGCCCTCGGCCTGCGCCACGCCATCACGCGCCGCCCGAAGGAGACCTGGCTCATCTCGCACTACTATTGGATGACCTGGTCCTACGCCGGCCTCATGGCGGCCTTCGTCGCCGAGTCGGGCACGCGCCTGGTGCTGCCGTTCCTGCGCGCCCGCGGCGTCGAGTTCTCGATGGGCCTGTTCTGGGCCGTCGTCGGGCTGCTTTCCTTCGCCGTCATCTTCACCGGCCGCGTGCTCATCAACCGCCACAGCCCGCTCAAGCGCGCCTGACCCGCCATGTCCCGCCTTCTCGCCGAGTTCCCCGCCGCCCTCCGCTCGCTCCGCCGCGCGCCGGGCTTCAGCGCGCTCGCGCTGGCCATGCTCGCCCTCGGCATCGGCGCCAACGTCGCCATCTATTCGCTCTTCCAGTCCATCGTCCTCAACCCCCTGCCCTACCCGGACGCCGCACGCCTCGCCGGCTTCTCCAGCATCAACGCCGCCAAGGCCCTGACGATGCCCGCGCTCTCGGCGACGGACTTCCGCGACTACCATGCGCGTTCGAAGTCCTGGGCCGCGCTCGGCGCCTGCCGCCCCGAATTCGTGTCCTATGTGCCGCGCGGCGGCGATCCGGTGCAGCTCGTCGGCGCGCTCACCACCGAGCAGTTCTTCCCCACCCTCGGCGCCACGCCGGTCCATGGCCGGCTTTTCCGCGACGACGAGTTCAGCATCGGCGCGCCGCGCACCGCCCTGCTCTCGCATCGCGGCTGGCAACGCCACTTCGCCGGCCGCCCCTCCGTCGTGGGCGAGACCGTCATGTTCAACGACGAGCCGACCACCATCATCGGCATCCTGCCCGACGACTTCCGCGAGCCGGAATTCGTCGAGGTCTGGCTGCCCTTCCCGGTGGAGGCGCCGGAGAACATGGCCCGCGACTCGCGTTACTGGTCCACCATCGGGCGGCTGCGCGACGGCGTCACGCTCGCCCAGGCCCGGGCCGAGGCCACCGCCATCGCCGAGGCGTTGGCGAAGGAATTCCCCTCCACCAACCGCGGCTGGACCGTCGCCCTGCAGCCGCTGCTCGAGCAGCGCGTCGGCTCGATCCGCGGCACGCTGGCGCTCCTCGTCGGCGCCGTCGGACTCGTCCTCCTCGTCGCCTGCGTCAACCTCGCCAACCTCCTCCTCGCCCGCGGCGTGCGCCGGATGCAGGAACTGGCCGTGCGCCTTGCCCTCGGCGCCACGCCCGCCGCCCTGGCGCGCGCGGTGTTGGCCGAGAGCGTCGTGCTCGCCCTGCTCGGCGGCGCGCTCGGTGCCGGCCTCGCCGCGGCCGGCCTCCCCGCCCTCACGGCCCAGCTGCCCGCCGGCCTCATCCCCCGTTCGCATGCCGTGGGCGTCGATGGTTGGGCGCTGGCCTTCGCCCTCGGACTCTCGCTTGTCACCGGCCTCGTCTTCGGCCTGCTGCCCGCCCTGCAGGTGCTGCGCTCCAACGTCAACGAGGCCCTCAAGTCCGGCGGTGCGCGCGGCGGCACCAGCCTCTTCGCCGGCAAGATCCAGTCGGGACTCGTCGCCGGGCAGGTGGCGCTGACGCTCGTCGTGCTCGCGGGCGCCGCGCTCCTGATGAAGAGCCTGCTCAACCTCCAGCGCACCGACCCGGGCTTCGACCCGCGCGAGGTGCTGGCCGTGCGCCTCGCCCCGCCCCAGAGCCGCTGGAACGATTTCCCGGACCTCGCGCGCTACTACGACCGCATGATCGAGGCCGTGCGCCGCGTGCCCGGCGTCGAGTCCGCCGCCGTCGCCAACAGCTCGCCGCTCACCGGCATCACGCTGCGCTATCCGTTCTGGGTGCAGGGCCGCCCGCGCGCCGAGGGCAATGCCGACGACGCCGTCTTCAATTCCATCAGCCCCGATTTCTTCCGGACCCTCCGCATCCCCCTGCGCGCCGGCCGCGTCTTCGACGACCGCGACCAGGGAAAATCCCTGAAGGTCTGCGTCATCAACGAGGCGCTGGCCAAGAAGCTCTTCCCCGGCGAAAGCGCGCTGGGCAAACGCATCCAGTTCCTCCCCTGGCTCGTGCGCGACTACCGCGAGATCGTCGGCGTGGTCGCCGACGTGAAGCAGGACAGCCTCGCGGACCCGGCCCCCGCGCAGATCTACGTGCCGCAGAGCCAGTCGGCGTGGTTCTTCACCACGCTCGTCGTCCGCGTGCAGGGCGGCGGCGCGGCCACCGGCGCCGTGCAGGCCGCGTTGCGGGGCGTCGACCCGACGCTGACGATGTCCATCCGCTCGATGGAGCAGAACCTCGAGATCGCCTCCACCATCCCGCGCCTGCGCACGCAGCTCTTCGGCCTGTTCGGCCTCATCGCGCTCGGATTGTCGGCCTTCGGCATCTACGCGAGCGTCGCCTTCTCCGTCAGCCAGCGCGTGCGCGAGTTCGGCGTGCGCATGGCGCTCGGCGCCAGCCCGGCGCGCGTCCTGGCCGACGTGCTCGGCGGCTCGGGCCGGCTGGCCGTGACCGGCGTCGCGGCCGGCCTCGCGGGCGCGGTCGCCCTCGGCCGGCTCCTGCGCGGCCTGCTCTACGGCGTCGAGCCCGCCGACCCATGGGTGCTCGCCGGCCTCGCGCTGTTCCTTCCCCTCGTCGCCCTGCTCGCCGCGGCCTACCCCGCCCTCCGCGCTTCGCGTCTCAATCCCACCCAAGCCCTCCAGCAGGAGTAATTCACCATGAAAACCACCCGCATCCTCATCGCGGCGCTCCTTGCGTCGCTCCTCATCGCCCGGGCCTCGGCCCAGTCGCCGGAAGCCGCGGCCGCCCACCAGGCCGGCCAGGCCCTGCTCAAGGAAAGGAAGCCCAAGGAGGCCGCCGCCGAGTTCGAGAAGGCGGCCAAGCTCGCCCCGGACAACGCCGACTACCACGCCGACTACGGTCGCGCGCTCAGCGCCCAGATGGCCGACGCCAACTTCATGCAGAAGGCGATGCTCTCCGGGAAAATGAAGAAGGCCTTCGACCGCGCCGTGGAGCTCAATCCCAACCATGTCGGCGGCCTCATCGGCCAGATCCGCTTCTACTCCGGCGCGCCCGAGATCGCGGGCGGCAGCATGGAGAAGGCCGCCGCCGCGGCCGCGCACCTCAGGACCGTGCTGCCCTTCATGGGTGAGTTCGAACTCGGCGGCCTCGCCGAGCGGGCGGAGGATTACGCCAAGGCGCTCGGCCACTACGAGGCCGCCGCCAAGCTCAACCCGCAGCATCCCGGCGCGCAGAACGCCTGCGGCCGCATGCTCGTGAAACTCGGCAAAGCCGATGATGCCCGCGCCCGCTTCGAGGCCGCGCTGAAAATCAATCCTGAGTTCGAGCCGGCGAAGAAGGCCCTCGCCGAGCTGGGCGCCCCCGCGAAGAGCTGATCAACGCTGGCCGTCAATCGCTTGTAGGTGGAACCTGCACTCCGTGCAGGTTCGAGCCCGCACGGAGTGCGGGCTCCACCTTGGCCCAGTAGGACCGGTCAATGGCCCGACCTACTGTTCTCTTCACCGCTACCGCCTTCCTTTTTGCGCGTTTTTGTGCCTTTTTGCGCCAGATGAAAATCGACTTCGACGCCCGGCGCGCCCGCATCGCCGCCGCCCTCAACCTGACCGACGAGGTCCTCCTCGCCGGCGCCGGCTCGCCCATCCCGCGCCCCGAGCTGAGCGAACAGCACCTCGCCTTCATCGCGCACCAGGAGTATTTCTACCTCACCGGCCATGCCGACGCCCCGGGGGGCATCATCGCCTACGACGCCAAGGACCGGCAATGGACCTCCTTCGTGCCCGAGGTCACCGAGGAGCAGCGCGTCTGGGACGGCACCGAACAGCTGCCCGGCGAGCCGCTGGGCAAATTTGACGCGTGGTTCTCTGCCCGACGCAACCGCCGCATCGTCATGCTCGGCGCGCCGCTGCCCGGCGTGAACGCCGACGCCGCCCGCACCGCCGAGGTGCGCGAGGCCCTCAAGCACGCCCGGCGCCCGAAGGAACCGGGCGAGCTGGCCCTCATGCGCCGTTGCGCCGCCGCCACCGCGGAGGGCTACGCCGCCGTGCAACCGTTCCTCCGGCCCGGCGTGGACGAACGCCGCATGCAGATCGAGCTCGAGGCGGGCTTCTTCCGCGGCGGCGCCGACGAGACCGGCTACCACACCATCGTCGGCGTCGGCGCGCAGAGCGCCGTCTTCCACGGCTCGCCGTCGACCCAACGCGTGGCGAAGGACGGCGACTTCATCCTCATCGACGCCGGCGGGCAGGTCGACCGCTACGTCATCGACGTCACCCGCACCTACGTCGCCGGCAAGGCGAGCGCGTTCCAGCGCGACTTCTACCAGGTCGTGCTCGAGGCCCAGCGCCGCGCCTGCGCGCGCTGCCGCCCCGGCGCCGAGTGGAAGGACATCCACCTCACCTGCGCCGCCGACATGATGGCCGGCCTCGTCGCCCTGGGCGTGATGAAGGGCAACCCGCAGTCGCTCGTCGAACAGGAGGCGCACACGCTGTTCTTTCCGCACGGCATCGGACACATGGTCGGCCTCGGCGTGCGCGACGCCGGCGGCGTCGAACCCGGCCGCACCAAGGACCCCCGCCCCTGCCTGCGCACGCTGCGCATGGACCTCATCCTCCGCCCCGGCTACATCGTCACCGTCGAGCCCGGCCTCTACTTCATCCCCGCCCTGCTCAACGACCCCAAGCGCCGCGAGAAATACCGCGATTGCGTGAACTGGGACCTTGCCGCGCGGCACCTGCAGCTCGGCGGCGTCCGCATCGAGGACAACCTCGTCGTCACCGACGGCGAACCCGAGAACCTCACCGCCGCGATCCCGAAGGCGAATATTGTGGCTGGTCCGGCGGACGCAGATGATTGACGCCCTCGTCGATAGGTAGGGTCGCCGCTTGCCGACGCCCTCAGTATGGATTCTTCGCTGCGCTCAGAATGACACGCAGAGCAAAATATTTCCGCCTCCTGTCATTCTGAGCGCAGCGAAGAATCCATCAGCCGACCAAACTTTCACGCCAACTCCGGCTCGCCAGCGCGCGGCGGGATGTCTTAGCGTCGGGTCATGCCCCTGACCCGCTTCTCCGTCCCACCCCTGCACCAAGTCACCCGCTCCCTCGCCGCCGTCGCGATGGGCCGCGAGGCGCCCGACCTCGTCGTCACCGGCGCGCGCGTGCTCTCGACCTACACCGAGCGGATGCACGACCACCGCGAGGTCTGGATCAAGCACGGCCGCATCGCCGTCGTGAAGCCCGCCGGCACCTTCAAGCCCGGCCCGAAGGACAAGACCCGCTTCTACGACGCGCGCGGCGGCATCATCGCCCCCGGCCTCGTCGACCCGCACATCCACATCGAAAGCTCGATGATGACGGCCTGCGCCTACGCCGAGGGCGCGCTGCTCAACGGCACCACGACCATCTTCTGCGACAGCCACGAGATCGGCAACGTCTGCGACGCCGCCGGCATCGAGTGGATGCTGCGCGACGCCCGCCAGGCCCCGCTCTCCATCTTCCTCACCGTGCCCAGCACCGTGCCGGCCACGACGCCGAAGTTCGAGACCGCCGGCGGCGACCTGACCGCCAAGAAGATCGGCAGGCTCTTCGACAAGTGGCCCGAGGCCGTCGCCCTCGGCGAGAAGATGGACTTCGTGCAGGTCGCCATGGGCGACCCGCGCAGCCACGCCATCCTCGGCGAGGCCATCAAGCGCGGCAAACCCGTCTGCGGCCACATCTACGGCCGCGAGTTCGTCGCCGCCGGCGCCGCCTCCGGCATCAACGACACCCATGAGTCCATCGACCGTGAGATCGCCGACGATTTCCTCGAGAACGGCGTGTGGATCTTCCTGCGCGGCGGCCCGCCCACCACGCCGTGGCACTCGCTGCCCCACGCCATCAAGACCGTCACCGAACTCGGCGCCAACCCCAAGCGCGTCTGCGTCTGCACCGACGACCGCGACGCCGACGACCTCTTCCTCTTCGGCATGGACTGGGTCACGCGCCAGGCCGTCGTCGCCGGGATGAAGCCCCTCACCGCCTGGAGCATGGGCTCGCTGCATCCCGCGACGCGCTACGGCATGGACGGCCAGATCGGCGGCATCGCCCCCGCCCGCCGCGCCGACCTCGTGCTGCTCAACGACGCCCTCGAGGTGCAGAACACCTGGTATGGCGGCGAGCTCGTCGTCGAGCACCGCAAGGTCACCCCGCTGTTGGACAAGGCCCTCTCCAAGCGCTACCGCTACCCCAAGGCCGCCTACGAGACCGTCAAGCTGCCCAAGCAGGCCGTGCTCACGCCCGCGCTCCCCGCCGGACCCGTCACCGCCAACTGCATCCGCACCGCCCTGCCCGGCATCATCCTCTTCCACGAGAAGGTCGCGCTCAACCCCGCCCCCGGCGAGTCGTGGAGCGACCTCTTCGCGCGGCACAACCTGTGTTTCGTCACGGTCATCGAACGCCACGGCAAGTCCGGCGAGGTCGCGCACGGCCTGCTCAAGGACTTCAACCTGCGCAACGGCGCGGTCGGCAGCTCGGTCGGGCACGACGCGCACAACATCATCCTCGCCGGCACCAACGAGGCCGACATGCAGCTCGCGCTCAAGACCATCAAGGCCATGCGCGGCGGCGTCTGCGTCGTGCGCGACGGCGCCGTCGTGGCCAAGGTCGCCCTGCCCGTCGCCGGCCTGCTCTCCGACAAGCGCGCCACGGTCGTCGCCGCCGAGTCCACCGCCCTCAAGAAGGCCTGGAGCGAGGCCGGCTGCACCCTGCCCTACATGGGCTTCAACCTCATCCCGCTGTCAGTCATCCCCGAGATCCGCATCACCGACAAGGGCCTCGTCACCGTCCCCGGCATGCAGATCCTGCCGCTGTTCGAGTAAGACCCGCATGAACCCGCGCCTGGCAGCGGTTGCCTGCGCCGTCGGCTTGCTCGCCGGGTGCACCCATGCGCCGGTTCACGAGGTGCGCGTTGACGCCATCGCAAAGCCGGAGGCGGAAAAGAGGATATCCTTCCGCGTCGAGCCACGGAATGCGGATACCGACGAAACCTCCCTGCGCTACAAGGAGGTCAAGGCCCACGTCGTCACCGCCCTGTCCGGTCGCGGGATGTATGAGGCCCCTGTGCCCGACCAAGCCGACCTCGTGGTCGTTGTCGACTACGGCGTGAATCCGGGTCGACTGGTGCGGACGGAGATCACTCAGCCGGTTTACGAGGAGAAAATCCGCGAAATCCCCGTTGCTGGGGGACTCATCACCCGCACGGAACGGGAACTCGTGCAGACCGGCACCGAGAAGATCGTGGTCGAGGAAATCCACCACGAAAAATACCTCCGCATGGTTGCCACTGACAATCGCCCGGTCGCTGAAGGGCGGCCCGCCCAAGTCTGGGTGATAGACGCTTCGTCCGACGGCCCGAGCGCTGATCTGCGGAAATACCTGCCCATCCTCGCCGCCGCGAGCATCGAGCACATCGGCCGCAACACCGACGGACCGGTCGTCATCCGCCTCAAGGACGAACCCGATGGGGCGATCGATTTCGTGAAGAAGGGGATGCCGGCCGAAAGACCTAAATCCTGAGCCACCGCCGCATGCCCGCACCCACGATCGCGAGGGTGAGCAGCGAGCTGACGGGCATGAGGATGGCGGCGAGCAGCGGGCTCATGTGCCCGAAGGCGGCGAGGCCGACCGCGAGGAGATTGTAGGCGACGGAAAAGACGAGCAGGGCCGCCTGGGTGCGGCGGCGGGTCTCGTTGACCTCGAAGAGCCGGCGCAGGCCCGCGAGCCCGTGGCCGAGATAGTAGAAGTCGGCCTTGCCCTCGAGCACGCCGCGGTGGGCGACGGGCGTGCCGCGCACGAAGGCGGCGTCGAAGGCGAGGCTGTCGTTGGCGCCGTCGCCGAGCATCATCGTGTCGCGCCGGTCGTGCTGGCGCAGCCAGGCCGCCTTCTGCGCCGGCGTGGCCTCGCCCACGGCGTGCGCGGGCGGCAGGCCGAGCTCGCGGGCCATGGCATCGACCTTCCCCTGCCGGTCGCCGCTGAGGATGAACACGTCCTTGCCGGCGGCGCGGAAGGCGGCGACCTCCGCCGCGGCATCCGGGCGCACGGCGTCGGCAAAGCGGAAGCGCGCCAGCATCACGCCGTCGCAGCAGAACTCGGTGTCGTGGGCCGAATCCGGGGTGTCATCCATTAGATGACACTCGCGTTTCACGGTGTTCGCCCAACCCGGGCGACCGAGCGACCAGCGGCCGTCGGCATCGGTCATCTCCACGCCGTAGCCGGGGGTCTCCCCGACCGTTCCGCCTGATGGGGTGCGGTTGTCGCCGTCGGTGCAGAGCACCTGGTGCAGGCACTGGGCGACGGGATGGGCGTTGTCGCGCACGAGCGCGGCCAGCGCGGCGCGGGCGGTGGGTGCGAGGAGGCCGAGCGCATCGGGGTTGAGCAGCCGCGGGGTCTCGAGGGTGAGCGTGCCGGTCTTGTCGAAGACCATCCGGCGCACACCGGCCAGCCGCGGCCACAGGTCGGCCTCGCGCACGAAGACGCCGAAGCGCCGCAGCGCGGTCGTGGCCATCTCGTCGGTGAGCGGGAAGGCCAGCCCGATGGCGCAGGGGCAGGACACCACCAGCACGGCGGTGACCGCGGCCCAGGTCTGCGCCGCGTCGCCGGACACGAGCCACCAGCCGAGGCCGGTGGCGAAGGCGATGCCGAAGATGGCGATGAGGTAGCCGCCGACCACGCGCTCGAGGAACCGGTGCCGGAACTCGTCGCGCGCGACCGGGGCGAGGAGGCGGGAAAGCAAGGATTCGTCCCAGGTCTGCAGCGCGCGCAGGCGCAGTTCGCCGCGCCCGAGATTGATGGCGCCCGCCGGCACCCGCTGGCCCTGCCGCAGGGCGCGCGGATCGGCCTCGCCCGTGATCCACGCCGTGCCGACCGAGGCGACGGCGGACTCCAGCTGCGCCTCCACCGGCACGACCTGCCCCGAGCGCACGAGGAACTGCTCGCCCGCGCGCAGTTCAGGCAGCGGGCGGTCCACGACGCCCTCGCGGGTGAGGACGCCGACCCGCGTGGGCGTGGCGTTGCGGCTGAGCAGGCGGCGGCGGTTGCGCTCGACCGCGGCGACCTGCGCCCAGCGGCCCGCGAGCATCAGCAGGATGAAGCTGGCGACGAAGTCGAAGTAGACGAACGACTCGTGCCCGGCCAGCCAGCCGTAGGCCGAACCGGCGTAGGCGCCGACGATGCCGACGGCGATGGGCAGGTCGATGTGCAGCACGCCGTCGCGCAGCGCGCGCACGGCGCGGTTGAGGAAGTAGCCGCCGCCGGCGAGCAGGCTGAGCGTGGCGAAGACGAGCGACAGCGTGCCGAAGAGCCGCGCGTAGGGGAACGCCGCCTCCATGCCGAAGTAGACCGGCAGCGTGAAGAGCATGACGTTCATCGCGAAGGCCGCGCAGAGGCCGACGCGGCGGACGAGCTGGCGGCTCTCGGGCACGGCCGGCTCCTCGCCCGGGGGGCCGGCGAGGTAGTTGCACGACTGGAGCACGCGGGCGAACTCCACGGCGTCGAAGACGCCGGGCTGCCAGCGCAGCCGCATGCGGCCGAGCTGGGCGTCGGTCTCGATGGCTAGCGCGCCGGGTTGCCGGTGGAAAAGCCGCTCGATCAGCCAGACGCAGCCGGCGCAGGAGATGCCCTGCACCTCGAGCTCGAGCTGCGGCCGCGCCGCCGCCTCGGCCGCGCGCTGGAGTCCGGCCAGCCAGGAGTAGTCGCGGGGCTCGAACACCGCCTGGTCGACGGGCGCGACGGTGGCGTCCTTGATGCGGTAGTAGCCCTCGAGGCCCTGCTCGTGGACGAGGTTCCAGACGTAGTGGCAGCCGGCGCAGCAAAAGCCGCCCGCGCGCAGGGC
>Ga0073934_10003997_pt1 | contig 25454 bp, 20 predicted proteins | sample LarsenN4metaG_FD_76834 | JGI IMG/M metagenome (GOLD analysis project Ga0073934, IMG submission 76834) | Hot spring sediment bacterial and archeal communities from British Columbia, Canada, to study Microbial Dark Matter (Phase II) - Larsen... ... | reverse complement strand
GGTCATTGTCGACCGATTTCAACGGAGCTTGCCTGTCGGTCCCTTCCGCTTCGCCCAAGAAGCCCAAGAAGCCCAAGAAGCCCAAGAAGCCCAAGAAGCCCAAGAAGCCCAAGAAGCCCAAGAAGCGGTCATCCCGCCAGCGCCCGCATATTGCGCGCGCGTCCCAGTCGAAAGCCTACGCCGCCAGCCGACAGCATCCTTCGCCTCCGAGAGGGTCGGCGCGGTGAAGGAGATCGATCCGAAGGCCGCTTCGACGATATGCGCCGCACCGTCGACTCTACGCGAACCTCTCCGGCCGCCCATGTCCGGATGTCGGCTATGGGCCAAAAGCGACCTACGGCGGAAGGGGAACGGGCCATGCAATGCAAGCCCGGAGACCTGCTATGCCAAGCCAGCAAGAAGCCGGCCGATTGAGCAGAACCGAGACGCGGCCCACGTCAAAACTGGTGGGGGCGATGTCTGACAGGCGGGAGCCGTCAAGATCGCCGATCGGTGAGCCAGTCAAGAAAACTATCGGGAATTTCATCGACAAAGCCTCTCGGCTTCATGAGAAAAAAAGCGGAGGGCGGGTTCAGCCGCCGCTCCGCTCGAGGACATAGGCACCTGTTGCGGATTGACGCCCCGCTCACACCAGCAGGAAATCGTCGACGTAGCCGAGCGCGACGTAGCCCATGCCTCCGATGCCGCTGATGCCGGTGGTGCTGTAGAAACCACCAAACGTGCCGTCGCCGCGCGGCACGGGAGCCGTGCCGTCGCCGAGCAGCACGACGACCTGCGGGGTGAAGAAGAAGAACTCGTTATTGGTGGAGGCGACGACGTCAAGATTGCCGTCGGCGTTGAGATCGCCCAGCGCGACGGACGAGACAAAACCGCCTGTATTGAATTGACCGAAGCCCGCAAAGCCAGCCCTGCCGTCGCCGGCCTGCACGAAGATGTTGTTACCGCTGATGCCGGGAGTCCTACTGCCGAAGATGTAGTCGAGATTGCCGTCGTTGTTGAGATCGCCGAGCGCGACGGACGCGCAGCCGATTCCGCTGATTCCCCAGCCGACAGAGAAGCCGCCCATGCCGTCGCCGGTCAAAATGTTGGTCGTGCTCGTCCGGTCGATACGGTTGGTGAGGAGATTGGCGGTGACGATATCGAGATTGCCGTCGTTGTTGACATCGCCGAGCGCGACCGACCAGGGGAAGGGGTCTGGGTTGCCGAAGGCGCCGCTGGAGAGGCCGATGGTGCTGGCGGTAAAGCCGCCCATGCCGTCGCCGCTGAGCACGCTGACATTGTTGCCGCGGAGATTGCCGGTGACGTTGAAGGTGGCATTGGCGGTAACGATGTCGAGATTGCCGTCGTTGTTGAGGTCGCCGATCGCAACCGATAACGGGTCGTAGCCGGCGCCGATGCTCTGGGTGCTGGCGGTAAAGCCACCCATGCCATTGCCGAGCAGCACGCTCACAGTGTTGGTGTGTACGAAGGCACCCCAATGACTGGCGGCCACGATGTCGAGATTGCCATCGTTGTTGAGATCACCGACCGCGGCGGAAAACGAGCTCCCGATTTCGTAGCCACGAGTAAAGCCGCCCGCGCCGTCGCCGATCTGCACGAGGCCGCCGTTGACGATGTCGAGATTGCCGTCGTTGTTGAAATCACCGAGCGCGAAGGCACCAGGAAAACCGGGGGCGGCGCCGAAGGAGGGCAAGCCGATGGCGAAGTCGCCGATGCCGTCGCCGTACAGGACTCTACCGCTGGACGTGACGATGTCGAGCGTCCCCGCCGGCGCGTCATCCACCGGCGTGATGTCGAGCGTGGCGCTGCCGGCCGCGCTGAGCGCACCGTCGGTGACCTGATAGCTGAACGACACCTGCGTGTCGTCATTGGCGGCCGGCGTATAGCTCCAGGTGCCGTTGTTATTGTTCGCCAGCGAGCCGCCGCCGGTGGCAATCGCCAAGTTGACGGCGGAGAGACTCGGGTTATCGACGTCGTTCGCGTTTTCCAGAAGCTCTGCCTGAGTGATCAGCCGCGCGCCGGAATCCTCGGCGATCGCCGCCAGCGTGACCGGCGTCGTGGTCGGCGCGTCGTTGACCGGCGTGATGGTCAACATGAACGTGTCGGAAACCGACAGCGAGCCGTCGCTCGCCGTCACCGTGAGGTCCAGACTGCCGTTGAAGTCCTGCGGCGGCGTGCCCAAGAAGGTGCGCGTGCTGCCGTCGAAGCTGAGCCATCCGGGCAACGCATCGCCGTTGCCGAGCGTGGCGGTATAGCTCAGCGTGGCATTGTCGACATCGGAAAACGCATCGGCCGGGACCTGGAAGCTCCAGGCGGTGTCTTCGGGCGAGGACTGGTCGGCGATCGCGTTCGCGACCACGGGGGCGTCGTTCACTGGAGTGATGGTGAACGTAAACGTATCGGAGGCCGAGAGCGACCCGTCGCTCGCCGTCACCGCGAGATCGAGCGAGCCATTGAAATCCTGCGGCGGCGTGCCCGAGAAGGTGCGGGTCGCGGCATTGAAGCTGAGCCAGCCCGGCAGCGCATTCCCGTTGCCGAGCGTCGCCGTATAGCTCAGCGTGTCGCCATCCACATCCGAAAATGCACCCGCTGAGACCTGGAAGCTCCAGGCCTGGTCCTCGGGCGAGGCCTGGTCGGCAATTGCGCCCGCCACCACCGGCGCGTCGTTCACCGCGGTCACGGTCAGCGTGAAGGTGTCGGAGGCCGTGAGCGAGCCATCGCTGGCCGTGACCGTGAGGTCGAGCGTGCCATTGAAATCCTGCGGCGGCGTGCCGGAGAAGGTGCGGGTTGCGGCATTGAAACTCAGCCACGTAGGCAGTACATCGCCGTTGCCGACCGTGGCGCTGTAGCTCAGCGCGGCGTTGTCGACGTCGGCGAACGTGTCGGCCGGAACCTGGAAGCTCCAGGTGGTGTCTTCGGCCACGCTCTGGTCGGCAATCGCGTTCGCCGCCACCGGCGCGTCATTGACGCCATTGAACGTGACACTGAAACCCTGCGACGCGGTAAAGGTACCGTCCGTCACCGTGACGGTGAAATTCGCATTCGCGGAGCCGGTCAGCGCTTCGATCCCATTGTCGTTCGGCACGAAGCGGTAGGCGCCCGTTGCAGTATTCAGATAAAGGGCGCCGTAGCCGGATGACGCGACCTGGTTGTAGGTCACACCGCCGATCGCCACCGCGGCGGCGCTGCCGCCTACAAGCCCATAGGTCAGCGGATTGTTGTTGATATCGGTTGCCTGGAACGTGCCGGTGGCGTCGGCGAAAGCGTCATCGCCGGCGGTATCGGTGTAGCTGGGCTCCGTGAACGCGAGGAAGACCGGCGGCAAGTTGGCGAGGCCTGCGGCAACGGAAGGATCGAGCGATTCGGCCACCTTCAGCAGATTTTCCGGCGTGAGCGCGTCGAACAGCGTCTGTTCGAGACCGGGATTGAACGTCTTGACCGCCTTGTTGATGTCAGCCGGACTGAGATTGGCGACGATATCATTAATGACTGACGCCAATTCGTTCTTCTTCAGCGCCTGCTTGAGATCGGAAAACTTGTAGGCCATATGGCGCTCCCTCCGCGGTCGCGGATCCATGGGCACTCAAAAGGAGCGTCAGAAAGGGTGATGCGTTGAATCGCCCGCAGGGACAATCCCGCTCATTCGCACGAGCGCGCAAAGTCACCGATTGCATCTCTTGGAGTTATGAAATGGTTCTTGCACAAACGGTTCTTAGTGATCCTAAAGACGCCCCCTACTGACCCTCACTGTGTGGTGCCGCAATCTTCTTTACAGTTTCAAAATTGCCACACTCGCTACGAGCGAGCAAGAGCCTCAGCGAAGATCAGGGCTGTATAGTTTATTTGCGAGGTTTCGAGGTTCCCGCCGGACCGTGGGTTTCCTGAAAGGTCCTTTGCGCCATATGCCGTGCGGGCTCGAAACGGACGCTCCCTCGCGGTTCAGGACGCAGACGCGATCGCACACTGTCGAGGAGCCTCGGAACGCCTCTGAACTTCGTTCGCGCACTGATGCGGGTCCGTCCGGCGGTCGCACGACTGAATTGGCGCCCAAGTCCGCCTCGGGTCATTGTCGACCGATTTCAACGGAGCTTGCCTGTCGGTCCCTTCCGCTTCGCCCAAGAAGCCCAAGAAGCCCAAGAAGCCCAAGAAGCCCAAGAAGCCCAAGAAGCGGTCATCCACGCCAGCGCCCGCATATTGCGCGCACGTCCCAGTCGAAAGCCTACGCCGCCAGGTCGGCGACCACGGCGTCAAGCACCGGGAAGCCCGACTGCGTCACCCGCAGCCGCCCGCCGGGCGTGAACTCGATGGCGCCCTCGTCCTGGAGGATCGCGATGCGGCCCGGCTCCAGCGGCCGCCCGGCGAGGCGCTCGTAGCGCGCGGGGTCGATGCCTTCGGCAAGCCGCAGGCCCATCAGCAGGAACTCGTCGGCCATCTCGGAGCGCAGCAGCGTCTCGTCGCTGACCGTGCCGTGGCCGAGCGACTCGACCCGCATCAGCCAGGTCTCCGGACGCCGCTCGGTCGCGAGGGCGTGGCGCTCGCCGTCGATGTCGAGACGCGCATGCGCGCCGGGACCGATGCCGGCATATTCGTGCGCGCGCCAGTAGACGAGATTGTGCCGGCACTCCGCGCCCGGCTTCGCGTGGTTGGAGATTTCATAGGCCGGCAGTCCGGCGCCGGCGCAGACCTCCTGCGTCGTGTCGTAGAGCGCGCGCGCGGTGTCGTCGTCGGGAATGCCGAGCCGGCCGGCGGCGTGCAGCGCGGCGAACGGCGTCTCGGCTTCGACGGTGAGCTGATAGAGCGACAGGTGGTCGGCGGCCTCGGCGAGCGCGCGTTTCAGTTCCGCGGCCCAGGACTGCGGCGTCTGTCCCGGGCGGGCATAGATGAGGTCGAAGGAATAGCGGTCGAAAGCCGCTCTTGCGATGGCGACGGCGGCAAGCGCCTCCTGCGCGGAATGCGTCCGGCCGAGCGCCTTCAGCGCGTCGTCATGCAGCGCCTGCACGCCGAGCGACACGCGGTTGACGCCCGCCGCGCGGTAACCGCGGAAGCGGGCGGCCTCGACGCTGGTGGGATTGGCTTCGAGCGTGACCTCGGCATCGGGCGCGACCGTCCAGTGCCGGCCGACGGCGTCGAGAATTGCGCCGACGGTGGCCGGCTGCATCAGCGACGGCGTGCCGCCGCCGAAGAAGATCGTGGAAACGGTGCGGCCCGGGACACGCGCCGCCGTGGCGGCGATCTCGGCGGCGAAGGCGCGCGTGAAGCGCGCCTCGTCGATGGCGGCGTGGCGCACATGGCTGTTGAAGTCGCAGTACGGGCACTTCGACAGGCAGAACGGCCAGTGGATGTAGACGCCGAAGGCCGAATCGTCGGGCGCGGACATGGCGGCAGGATATGGCAGCTTGGCGGCCGCCCGTCACTACCGAAGGCACGCCGCGGCGAGCTTCAGGAAGGCGCGCGCGCGATGGGACAGGCCCGCGCCCTTGGGCGGCAGCCCGTGTTTTTCCTCGGCGGTCATTTCCCCGAAGGTGCGGTCATGACCGTCGGGCAGGAACATGGGGTCGTAGCCGAAGCCGGCGCTCCCCCGCGGGGGCCATACCAGCGTGCCGGCGACGGTGCCCTCGAATTGCTCGACATGGCCGTCCGGCCAGGCGACGCACAGCGCGGACACGAACTGCGCGCGGCGCCGGTTCGGCGCGGCAGCGCCCAGTTGCTGCAGCCTGTCTTCGATCATCTGCATGGCCCGCATGAAGTCCTTGTCCTCGCCGGCCCAGCGCGCGGAATGGATTCCGGGCGCGCCGCCGAGGGCGTCGACCGAAAGTCCGGAATCGTCGGCAAAGGCCGGCCGCTTTGCCGCGTCTGCCGCCGCCACCGCCTTGATCCGGGCGTTCTCCCGAAAGCTCGCGCCGGTTTCCGCAGGTTCCGCAAGCCCAAGCTCTCCAGCGGAGAGGGCTTCAATGCCATAGGGCGCGAGCAGCTCGCGCAACTCCCGCAGCTTGCCGGGATTGTGGGTGGCGATGACGAGGCGGCCCGAAATAGGTCGATGGCGTTCGATAGCCGTCATGGCCGGACTTGCCCGGGGCTCATCCACGTCTCAGCTGCGGTGACACATGGATGCCCGGCACAGGGCCGGGTACCGCGCAGAGATGACATGCCATCCTCACATCACCGCCAGCTTCTGCAAGTCGACGAGCTTCGCCACGCCCTTCTTGGCCAGCGCCAGCAGCGCCAGCAATTGCTCTTCGCTGAACGGGATCTTCTCCGCGGTGCCCTGCACCTCGACGATGCGGCCCGCGCCGGTCATCACGAAATTGGCGTCGGTCTCGGCGTCGGAATCCTCGGCATAGTCCAGATCGAGCACGGCGGTGCCGTTGCAGATGCCGCAGGACACCGCGGCGACGTTGTCCCGCAGCGGGCTCGCCGAGATCATGTCGCGCGTGCGCATCCAGGCCACGCAGTCGTGCAATGCGACCCAGGCGCCGGTGATCGCGGCGGTGCGGGTGCCGCCATCGGCCTGGATCACGTCGCAGTCGACGGTGACCTGCCGTTCGCCGAGCGCAACCAGATCGACGATCGACCGCAGGCTGCGGCCGATCAGGCGCTGGATCTCGACGGTGCGGCCGCCCTTCTTGCCGGCGGAGGCCTCGCGGCGCGTGCGTTCCAGCGTGGCGCGCGGCAGCATGCCGTATTCGGCGGTGACCCAGCCGCGCCCCTGGCCCTTGAGCCAGGGCGGCAGCCGGTCCTCCAGCGTCGCGGTGACAAGCACGTGGGTGTCGCCGAACTTCACGAAACAGGAACCCTCGGCATATTTCACCACGCCGCGCTCCAGCGAAACGGCGCGCAGCTCGTCGGGCGCTCGGCGGCTTGGCCGCATCAGAAAGCTCCTATGCACGTCTCTCAGCGGCAGCATGTGAGCCAGCTTTCCGGCGAACGCGCAAGCCTTTTGCGGCTTCTCGGCTCCGGCGCGTGCGCCTACAGTGCGACCGCCGTTTCTGCCGGGAGATTTCGTTGAACGCCATCCTCGCCAATCTGGTCCAGCCGATCCGGGCGTTTCGCCTGCATTACGTTCCGCTGCTCATGGTCTACTTTGCCTACGGGGCGCTCGGCCTGATCGACGTGTCCCAGAGCATGTGGATCCGGGAGAGTCTGACGCTCAGCCCGGCCGAGCTTGCCGGGATCGGCGTCTGGCTCACATTGCCTTGGACCGTGAAGATGGTGTTCGGCGAGCTTGTCGACACGGTCCCGATCTTCGGCTCGCAACGGCGCTCCTACATCCTGATCGGCGCGGCGTGCACGGCCTCCGGCCTCGTCACCTTGGCAGGCGCCGCCGGAGGATGGCTCAGCTTTTTGCTCCCGCATCAGCTCTACGTCATGGGGGCGATGCTGATCGTTCTCGGCACGGTCATCCAGGACGTGGTGGCCGACGCCATGTCGACCGAGGTGGTTGCCCGCGTCGACGCCGACGGCAAACCGCGCCCGGAGGAGGATGTCCGCGCCGAGCTGGGCATGGTCCAGGTGCTCGGACGGCTCGCGCTGTCGGTCGGCATCCTGGCGGTGGCCGGCCTGTCGGGGCTGCTCGCCTACCTGTTGCCGCGCCAGACGGTGTTCCTGCTGGGCCTGGTGGTGCCGGCGATTTCGGTGACCGGCGTCCTGCTGATCCAGTCCGAAACCACCGAGCGGCGCCCGATCGACTGGCGCATCCTCGGCGGCGGGCTCGCCTTCGGCTCGGTGGTGGCGGCGGTCGGCCTCGGCAGCGTGCCGTTCGGGCAGGAGATCATCTTCGCCATCTCGATGGGCGTCATCTGCGGGATGCTGGTGTTCGTGACGCGCGAGCTCGACCACAACTCGCGCCTGACCATTCTCTATGCCGCAATCATCATCTTCGCGTTCCGCTCGACGCCATCGGTGGGCGAGGGCTACTTCTGGTTCACCCTCGACGTCCTGAAGTTCGACGAGGCGTTCTACGGGGTGCTCAGGCAGACCGGCGCCGTCATCGCCATCATCGCGATGTGGGTGCTGGCCAAGCAGATCACGCAATATTCGGTGGCCAAGACGCTGTTCTGGATTGCGCTCGCCGGCAGCATCCTGTCGCTGCCCAGCATCGGCCTGTTCTACGGCCTGCACGAATGGACCGAGCGCATGTTCGGCTTCGGCGCCCGCACGATCGCGATCATCGACGTGGTCACCACGTCGCCGTTCGCGCAGCTCAGCATGATCCCGCTGCTGACCTTGACGGCGTACTACGCGCCGGCCGGGCATCGCGCGACCTGGTTTGCGTTGATGGCCTCGCTGATGAACCTGGCGCTGGTCGCCGGGCAGTTGCAGACCAAGTACCTCAACCAGATGTACGCCGTCGGCCGCGGCGACTACGGCGAGCTGGGCGTGCTCCTCATCACGGTCACGATCATCGGGCTGGCGGTGCCGCTGACGGCGATCATGATCTTCGGGCGCCGCATGGATCCGAAAACCGAAGCGCCGAAGCCCGGGATCCCGAAGCCCGAAGCGCCCAGGCCGGAGGACCCCAAGCCGGCGGGCCCTAAGGCAACCTGAACCCCGCCGCTTCCCAGGCACTGCGCGCCGAAGGCTGCGTCAGCGCCGCAATGAAGGCGCGGCCGGCCTCCTGTGCGGCGCTGCTGCTCACGACCGCCGCAGCATAGGCGGTGTCGTTGCCGAGCGGAGCCGGCAACGGGCCAATGATGCGCGCACCCTTGATCGGGACGATCTCCGCCATCAGCGTCATGCCGATGTCGGCTTCGCCATGGGCGACGCGGGTCGCAACCTCGCCGCCCGACTGCTGCGGCATGCCCTTGCGCGCGATCTCGTCGGCGAGCCCCATGTCGGCGAACAGCTTCGCGAGATAGACGCCGGCCGAGCCGCCCACCGCGGCGTCGCTGAACGCCACCTTGCGGGCGGCGAGCAGCGTCCGCTTGAAGGCGTCCGGCGTGGAGATATCCGGCGGCGACGCGCCGTCGCGCACCGCAACGCCGATGCTGGTGATCGCGATCGGAGTCGGTGCGCCGACGGCCCCGGCCTTGGCCATGGCAGCGAGTGCCGGCGCCCCGATGACCAGCACATCCGCGGTCTCGCCAGCATCGAGCCGCTTCTGGATGGCGCCGACCGTCGCGAAATTCAGCGCGACGTCATGCCCGCTGGCGTGCTGGAAGGCCTCCGTCAACGCGCCCACCACGACGTGCATGGAGCGCCCGCACATGACCTTGAGCTTTGCCATCGGTTTCCCCATGCTGCCGCCGGAACGCAAGTGGTAGGACATGGGAGTTCGACTTGGCAACGCTCAGGCAACTGATTTCCGGCGACGCGCTCGTGGTCGCGCCGCTCGCGCTCAACCCGCTGATGGCGCGGATGGCGCAAGAGAGCGGCTTCAAGGCCGTCTATCTCTCCGGCGGCTCGCTCGGCTGGGTCAAATGCGTGACGGAAGCGAACCTCACGCTGCCGGAGCTGGCCGAGGTTGCCGTCGACATGCGCGCGGCCTGCACGCTGCCGATCGTGCTCGACGCCGGCGGCGGTTGGGGCGATCCCGTGCACATCCATCGCACGGTGGCGCTGGCGGAGGCCGCGGGCTTCCAGGCGATCGAGATCGAGGATCAGCTCCTGCCGCGCCGGATGGAGCACCATGTCGGCATCGACCATCTCGTGCCCAACGAATTCTTCCTCAAGAAGCTGCACGAGGCGCTGGCGGCGCGCACCGATCCCAATCTTCTCATCATCGCGCGCACCAATGCCCTGCGCACCGGCGGCATCGAGGAATCGGTCCGCCGCGGCGAAAGCTACCGCAGGGCCGGCGCCGACCTCGTGTTCTGCTACACCCGCAGCCCCGAGGAGCTGCGTTTCGTTGCCGAGCGCGTCGCGCCGCCGCTGATGATGTTCGCACCGCCCGACGGCTTCGGCACCTTCCCGCTGAAGCAGAGGGAGCTGGCGGCGATGGGCTACCGGCTTGCGGCCTCGTCCGGCACGGCGCTCGCGGCGATGTACAAGGCGATCCGGCAGTCCTACGCGTGCCTTGCGAACGATACGCTCGATCCGTTTCTCGGCCCGGGCGGCGCCGAGCAGATGATGAAGGCGGCGCAGAAGTCGACAGGATTCGAGAAGCTGCTGGAGATCGAGCGGCGGACCATGAAGGACCAGGGTTCATAAGGCCGCCCATCGCTCGTGGCGCGGCAATGCCGCCCACGGGGCGCGCGAACGGATGATGGCGCACGCGATGGCCGCGGGTTAGGAATAGGCTCGGTCAGCCGGCATGCCCGGCGCAAACGGGGATTAGAGACAGCTCAATGAAAAACACACTCGACGGCGGCGACGCCATTCTCCAGGCCATTCGCGATCTCGGGGTGAAGCACATCCTGTCGTCCCCGGGCACGGAGTGGTCCTCGATCTGGGAGGCGATGGTCAACCACAACAAGGCGGGCCACAACAGCCCGACGTTCATGGACTGCTGGCACGAGACGCTCGCGGTCGACATCGCCGCCGGCTACACGCTCGCAACGGGCGAGATGCAGGCCGTGCTGCTGCACGCCGGCTCGGGCCTGCTGCAGGGATTGATGGGCGTGCATGGCGCCCTGATCGCCGGCGTGCCCATGCTGGTGATCTCCGGCGAGTCCACCACCTACGGGGAGGAGCCGGGTTTCGATCCCGGCCGCCAGTGGATCGACAACCTGTCGATCGTCGGCGGACCGCAAAGCCTGATCCAGCCGCTGGTCAAGTACGCCTGCCAGGCGTCGAGCCCGTACACGATCTACGAGAGCATCGTCCGCGCCGGCGAGATGGCGCAACGCACGCCGGTCGGCCCGACCTACCTGTCGATCCCGCACGAAACGATGGTGGCCGGCTGGTCCATGCCGGAACACCGGCGCTCGGTGCCGCCCGCGCCCAAGCTCGTAAGCGCGCAAGCCGACATCAAGCGGGTGGCGGAGCTGATCGCCAAGGCGAACAATCCCGTCGTGATGACGGAGGGGGCGGGCCGCACCGCGGAAGCGTTCGAGGCGCTGGTCGCCTTGTGCGAACTGGTGGCGCTGCCGGTCGTGGAGAAGCCCGGCGCGACGTTTGCGAATTTTCCCAAAGACCACCCGCTGCACCAGGGGTTCGACTTCAACCCCTACTTCGATACGACAGACCTCGTGCTCGTGATCCAGACGCGCACGCCGTGGTATCCGCCCAGCAAGCGGCCGCCCAGTGCCGTCATCGTCGACATCGACGACGTCCCGCACCGGCCCTACATGGCCTACCAGAATCATCAGGCCAACATCTATCTGGAAGGCGATTGCGCCACGGCGCTGCAAGACATCGCGGGCGCGCTGAAGGGCATGTCGCTCGACCGCAAGACGATCGACGAACGCCGCGCAAAGCTGACGGCGTCGCACGAAGCGTTGATGGAGAAGCGCCGCGCCCAGCAGGCTGCGGCGCGCAAGAAGACGCCGATCGATCCGGTCTGGCTCTGTGCCGCGTTGAGCGAGACGCTCCCCGACGATGCCATCTACATCGACGAGGTGACGACCCATACGGCGATGCTGCGCGAGCACGTCCGCTGGAACAGGCCGCAGAGCCTGTTCACGCGCCAGGGCGGCCTCGGGCAGGGGCTCGGGCTTTCGCTCGGCGTGAAGCTCGCCAAGCCGGATCGTCCGGTGGTGACGCTGATCGGCGACGGCGGCTTCCTGTACAATCCCGTGCTGCAGAGTTTTGGCGCATCGCGCGACTACAATCTGCCGATCCTGGTGGTGATCTTCAACAACAAGAAATACGCCGCGATGCAGAACATGCACAAGCGTATGTATCCGGAGGGCACCGCCGTCGAGACCGGCAAATGGTTCGGCACCCACATCAATGGTCCGGACTACGTCAAGGTGATCGAAGCGTTCGACGGCTACGGCGAGCAGGTCACGGATCCGGAAAAATTGCCTGCGGCGCTGAAACGCGCTCTCGAAGCCACGCGTGGCGGCAGGACGGCCGTGCTCGACGTGGTGGTCGCCACCTGATCGATCGTTACGGCTGAAGACCTTGGTCGATTTCAACGCACGCGCTCGTAACGAAAGCCGTCCGACCGCCAAGTGCACGTGGCGGCCCGATGCGAGACGCGGCCGCGGTCATATCTGATAGACGTCCTGACGGTTCGCCGACGGAGAGGAACATGAAGGCAACGAGAGCGCTGGCCCCACGTCTGGCCACGGCGCTCGCCGCATCGATCGCGGCGGTCCCATCGCACGCGTCCGACGGCGTCGCGGCGTTCTACAAGGGCAAGTCGATCAGCGCCGTCATCGGATATCCCCCGGGTGGAGGATACGATGTGTATATGCGCACGCTGGCGCGGCATATCGGCCGCCACATCCCGGGCAGTCCCACGGTCGTGCCGCGCAACATGCCGGGCGCCGGCAGCCTGGTCGCGGCCAATCACCTCTACAACAACGCGGCGAAAGACGGCACGGTGATCGGTATCTTTGCCTCGTCCACCTTGTTTTCCATCAAGCTCGGTGAAACCAGGGGCCAATTCGAGATCGACAAGTTCACCTGGCTCGGCAACGTGGACCAGACCATCGGGACATGCGTCGTTCACAGGCGCGCCAACATCGCCTCGTTCAAGGAGCTGTTCACCCGGAACGCCGTCTTCGGCGCGTCCGGCCCCACCGCCGTCAACAGCACGCATGCGCGCGGCTTCAACGCGCTGCTCGGCACCCGCATCAAGGTCGTCAACGGCTATCCGAGTTCGACCGACGTTCTGCTGGCGATGAGCCGCGGCGAAGCCGACGGCGGCTGCGGATATGCGCTGTCATCGCTCAAGACGACGCGACGCCAGGAGTGGGAATCCGGCGAGATCAGGGTGATCGTTCAGACGGGCTTCGAGAAAAGCGCCGAGCTCAAGGACGTTCCGCACGTCTACGACTTCGCGAAGTCCGAGGACGACAAGCGGGTGATGCACCTGATCTACGGCACGCACGCATTGGGCCGCCCCATCTCGGCCCCGCCCGGGATTCCAGCCGAACGCGTCAAGGCGCTGCGGGACGCATTCAACGCCACCATGAAGGATCCGATGTTCCTGGCGGAGGCCGCCAAGCAGGACATGCCGATCGACCCCTGGACGGGCGATCAGACCGAAAGGGTGATCGCCCAGTTCGCCGGCTATCCATCCGCGATCTACAGCCGGGCGAGAAGCGTTCTCGAAGCCAAGTGATCATTCGCAAGCACGCCGAGGTTCCGGTCGTTATCGATTTCCACGCCCACATGCTGGACGCGGAGATCGTCAGGCTGTGCGCGGCGAAGAATGCCATCACCGGCTTCGGCCAGAAGCCGCCGCCGGCCGGCGGCAAGTTCTCGAAATTCTACGAGCCCGAGCTTCAGATCGAGGAGATGGATGCGCGCGGCATCGACCGGCACGTGCTGTTCACCGGCCCGGTGTTCATGTCGACCTGGTGGGCGGATGCGCCGACCGCAGCACAACTGACGCGCACGATGAATGAGAGGGTGGCGGCCTGGGTGCAAAAATATCCAGCGCGCTTTGTCGGCACCGCGACGCTGCCGATGCAGGACATTGTAGTGGCCGTCGCCGAACTGCGCCGCGCCGTCACCGAATTGGGCGCGCGGGCGGTGATGCTGCCGACCCACGTGGACGGGGCCTATCTCGGCGACCCGATATTCCGCCCGCTGTGGGAAGCGATCCGCGACCTCGACGTTCCCGCGTTCATCCACCCTGAAGGGCTTCGCGATCCCTGGTACCACCGGTTCGCGCTCTGGAATTCCATCGGCCAGCAGATCGAGGAGGCCAAGGCCATGGCCTCCATCATCTACGAGGGACTCTTCGATGCGATCCCCGGACTGAAGATCGTGGTCGCCCATGGCGGCGGCTATTTCCCGTACTGCGTCGGCCGCGTCGACCGCAACGTCGAGAAGGCGGAGGCGCAGGTGAATCTTGGTGACCGCAAGCCGAGCGACTACCTGCACCATTTCTACTACGATACCTGCGTGTTCGACGCGCTGGCGCTGCGAACCCTGTTCGCGCGCGTCGGCGCGGACCGCATCCTCCTCGGCGCGGATTATCCGGTGGGCGAGGCCGATCCGGTGGGCGCCGTGAAGGAGGCGGTCACGCTGTCGGAGGCGGAGCTGCGGATGGTGGCGGCAGGAACCGCGGCGAAGCTCCTGGGCATCGACGCACGCACCGTCGCGGCTTGACCCGCACCGCGGAGCGCAGATCGGCGGGCTTGCCGGGTTGCCTTGCATTCCGATCGCTAAAGCGCCAATTCTGGACGTGCTGGAACGGAGCAAATCGTGGCCTCGCACGACGTCCCGATCGGTTCATCCCAGGTGAGCCTGGCGCAGCTCAACGAGCGCTCGCGCGAGATCTTTCGCCAGGTGGTCGAGAGCTATCTTGCCACCGGCGAGCCGGTCGGCTCGCGCAACATCTCGCGCCTGATCACGACCCCGCTGTCGCCCGCCTCGGTGCGCAACGTGATGTCGGACCTGGAGCAGCTCGGCCTCGTCTATGCGCCGCACACGTCGGCCGGCCGGCTGCCGACCGAATTGGGCCTGCGCTTCTTCGTCGACGCGCTGATGGAGATCGGCGACCTCTCCGAAGACGAGCGCCGCGACATGGAGGCGAAAGTCGCCGCCACCGGCAAATCGCTGGAGGCGGTGCTCAGCGAGGCCTCCGGCATGCTGTCGGGCCTCACGCACGCCGCCGGCGTGGTGATGACCGCCAAGGCGAATATCCGGCTCAAGCACATCGAGTTCGTCCGTCTCGAGCCCGAGCGGGCGCTGGTGGTGCTGGTGGCGGAGGATGGGCAGGTCGAGAACCGCATCATCGACGTGCCGACCGGCCTGCCGACGTCGACGCTCACGGAGGCGGCGAATTTCCTCAACGCCCATGTGCGCGGGCGCACCCTGGCCGAAGCCCGCGGCGAGCTGGAGAAGGCGCTGGCGCAGAGCCAGGCCGAGCTCGACCAGCTCACCCAGAAGATCGTCGCCGCCGGCTTTGCGAGCTGGTCGGGCGGCGACAGCGACGACCGCAAGCTGATCGTGCGCGGCCACGCCAACCTGCTCGAGGACCTGCGCGCGATCGAGGACCTCGAACGCGTGCGGCTCCTGTTCGACGATCTGGAGACCAAGCGCGGCGTGATCGACCTGCTCGGCCGCGCCGAGGGCGCCGACGGCGCGCGCATCTTCATCGGCTCGGAGAACAAGCTGTTCTCGCTGTCGGGCTCCTCCACCATCGTCGCGCCCTATCGCGACGGGGCTGGCCGCATCATCGGCGTGATCGGCGTGATCGGTCCGACCAGGCTTAACTATGCCCGCGTGATTCCTATGGTCGACCACACCGCTAGGGTGGTGAGCAAGCTGATCGGGGGGTGAAGTCGGGACCGGTGTCCCGGATTTGGGAATCGCAACGATGCAAATCCCGAAAAATTCTACCCAGCGCCGGGACGTACGCATCATGACGCCCGCGCATGCCCTGCGCACAATCGCGCGATCGAAGCCTGCGAGTGGGCTCGGTCGAGATCGGATGATAAACAAGGGGAAACGGCCATGAGCGATGACAGACGAATTTTTTGGGGGTTGCGAGGCGCCATTGCTGCGGCGCTTGTTCTCGGGGCGTTTAGTCCGGCGGCGGCGCAAAGCGATTTTCCCAGCCGGACGATCAAAATTGTCGTGCCGATACCCGCAGGCGCCGCCGCGGATACGCTGCCGCGCATCGTGGCCGACAGGCTCGCGGCGCGATGGGGGCAGCCGGTCATCATCGAGAACCGGCCCGGTGCCGCGTCAAACCTTGGCGCCGAAGTCGTCGCGAAGGCTGAGCCCGACGGGTACACGCTGCTCGCAACGCCGCCCGGCCCGCTTGTGATCAGCCAACACTTCTATGCGAAGCTCGGTTTCGATCCGACAGCGTTCACCCCGGTGTCGATCATCGCAACTATACCTCGCGTGCTTGTCGTCCATCCGAAGGTCCCAGTTTCGAGCCTCCAGGAGCTGATCGGCTTTGCGAAGGCGCATCCGGACAAGCTGAACTGCGCATCTGCCGGCATCGGCAGCCCGCCGCACCTGGCGGCCGAGATGCTGAAGGCAAAAGCCGGCATTCGCTTCACTCACGTGCCCTACAAAGGCTTGGCGCCTGCTATGACGGACCTCCTGGCCGGCCATGTCGATATGATGTTCGACAATCTCGGCAATGCGCTGCCACACATCCAAGCGGGCAGGCTGAAGGCGCTTGGTGTAGGGAGCGATGCCCGCATTGCGGAGCTGCCTGACGTGCCCGCGTTGTCGGCATTGGTTCCCGGATTCGTGGACGCTGCGTGGTTTGCCGTGGTTGCACCGCCAAAAACGCCGCCCGAGATCGCGGCCAAGCTGTCGCAAGCCATCGCCGAGATCGTCAAGCGGCCGGATGTCGAGAAGCAATTTCAGGTCATGTCCGCGGTTCCGATCGGTAGCTCGCCCCTGGAGCTGGCAGCATTCATGAAGGAAGAAAGCGAACGCTGGCGTGCGGTCATCACGTCAGCGGGTATCAAAGCAAATTAAGTGGCATGGCGCAGCAGCGATGCTCGGCACATACGCATCGTGCGCAAAGCGAGACTCCCAGTTCGGATGCAAGGCGCCAAGGCGCCTGTCAGGCTCGCGCGTGGGCGATCAAGGCGCTATCATGACGCTACTCTTGGTCGCCCAACGCCGATGTCTCATCCTCCGGAGCAAGTTCGCTTTTGCAAGAGTCGCGATGGCGCCCACATTGCCTATGCGGTTTGCGGCACAGGACCGGCGCTGGTCTGGGTTCCGCACTGGGTTCACCATCTTGAGTTCGACTGGACATCGATTTGGCGTCCTTGGCTTTTGCTGCTGGCGCGACGCCACACGCTCGTTCGCTATGATTTCCGTGGCTGCGGCTTGTCCGACCGCGATCATGTGGAATTTGCCTTCGAGCGATACGTCGAAGACCTGGAGGCGGTTATTGAAGCTGCGGGAGTTGATCGGTTCGTTTTGTTCGGAATGGGAAATGGCGGCGCGACGGCTCTGGCATACGCTGTCTGCAATCCGCAACGGGTTACCCATCTTATTTTGCACGGATGTTGCAGCCGGGGACGCCTCCGCGATCTGGATCACGTTGAGGAAGCGCAAAACCGACTGAAAGTCGTTCAGCTCGGCTGGCAGGAAGGTGATAGGCCGCCATTCATCCATGTCACGCCGCTGCCGGATGCCTCAGCCGAACAGTATGCGGCCTATGCCAAGCTGCGCCATATGACGACCTCTGCGGCAAACGCAGCCCAGATCGTGGAAACGATCTACAACATCGATGTACGCGGGATGATATCGCAGGTGCGATGCCCCACGCTGGTGCTGCACGCTCGCGATGACGCCATGCATGTGTTTGATGAAGGCCGCAAGATCGCCGGGCTGATTCCCGGCGCGCGCTTCGTGCCGCTTGAGAGTCGCAACCACATCCTGCTCGACACCGAACATGCATGGCCGCAGTTCACCGCAGCGCTTGAAGATTTCTTGCCCCCTGCGCCAATCGGGTCGGCTTCCACGGGTGCGCTGCTTGATAGTCTTACCGCCCGCGAGAACCAAGTGCTGGAGCTTGTCGCCCAGGGCCTCGACAACGACACCATTGGCAAGCGGCTCGGCATCAGCGAGAAGACCGTGCGCAACCAGGTGTCGATCATCTTCTCCAAGCTCGGCGTCAACAGCCGCGCCCAGGCGGTGGTGCGGGCGCGCGATGCGGGCTTCGGCCGCAAGGCGCCAAGCGGACCGATGTGATAATCTCCCGGCCATGAGCGAGACCACCGACCGCCGCCATGTCCTGCAATCGCTGCTCGCGACGGCACTGCTGCCGGCCGCGCCGTCCATCGCCCGGGGGCAGGCCGATTTCCCCAATCGCGCCATCCGGATCATCGTGCCGCTGGCTCCCGGCGGGACGGCGGACCTGCTGCCGCGCATGGTCGGGGAAAAGCTCACGCTGAAGTGGGGCCAGCCGGTCATCATCGAGAACAAGCCCGGCGGCGCGCTGATGATCGGGACCGAGACGGTGGCGCGGGCGGAGCCCGACGGCTACACGCTGCTGCTCGGGCCGCAGAGCCCGCTGGTGTTGAACCAGAGCCTTTACAGCAAGCTCGGCTATGATCCGGCGGCGTTCGTTCCAGTCACGGTGCTGGCGCGTCTGCCCTATGTGTTCGTGGTCAATCCCAAGGTCCCGGTGTCGAGCATTCCGGAGCTGGTCGCCTATGCCAAGGCCAATCCCGAGGCGATCAATTTCGGGACGCCGGGCACCGGCAGCGCCCAGCAGCTCGCGGTGGAGTGGCTCAAGATCCTCGCCGGCGTGCGGTTCACCCATGTGCCCTATCGCGGGGCGGCGCCGGCGATGAACGATCTGCTGGCCGGCCACGTCCAGCTGATGTGCGACAACTCCGCCAATGTGCTGCATCACATCAAGGCGGGCCGGTTGAAGGCGCTGGCGATCGGTGCGCCGCCACGCATTCCCGAACTGCCCGACGTGCCGGCGCTGGGAGAGCTTTATCCCGAGTTCGTTGCTTCGAGCTGGTTCGCCATCGTCGCCCCGCCGAAGACGCCGCCGGAGATCGCGGCCAAACTGTCGGCGGCGATGGGGGAGGCGCTCCGCATGCCCGACGTGGTCAAGCGGCTGCACGGCCTTGGCGCCACGCCGGTCGGCGGCACGCCGAAGGAGACCGGAGAATTCTTCCGGCAGGAGACCGATCGCTGGCGCAGGGTGATCCTGGGCGCCGGCATCAAGATCAAATGATCCCGGAGGGCAGGCGCCCGGGCGGTCGGCTTGATTTTTCGGCGTCGAGCCCTGATATGCGGGTTCGAGCAACCCAATTCGCCGGACTGACGCGATGACGGATAACACCGCCCGCCGCCCCGAGGATGCTGCCCCGGATGCCGCTCAAGCCCCGGAAAGCGCCGACCGGCAGCCGGAGGCCGGAACCCCGGAGACCGAGGAGGCCAAGATCGCAGCGCTCGTGGAGACGCTGGCGCGCGAGAACGCCGAGCACAAGGACCGCCTGCTGCGCACGCTCGCCGAGATGGAGAACCTGCGCAAGCGCACCGAGCGCGAGGTCGCCGACGCCCGCCACTACAGCATCGCCGCGTTCGCCCGCGATATCCTGGCGGTGGCCGACAACATGGACCGCGCGCTCGAAGCGCTCGACGCCGAACTGCGCGAGACCGCGAATCCTGGCGTCAAGGCGCTGCTCGACGGCGTCGAGCTGACCGAACGCGAGCTGCACAAGGTGCTGGAGAAGCACGGCGTCAAGAAGTTCGAGCCGAAGAAGGGCGACCGGTTCGATCCCAACCTGCATCAGGCGATGTACGAGGTGCCGGATCCGTCGCAGCCCGCGGGCAGCGTCGCCCAGGTGGTGCAGGCCGGCTACATGATCGGCGAGCGCATGCTGCGCCCCGCGCTGGTCGGCGTCGCCCGGGGCGGCCCCAAGGCCGAGGCCAAGCCGGAAGCGGCCCCCGCCAACGACAATCCCGAATCATCCCAAGATTCCTAGATCGCAGCCCGTTCCACCCTCGCGTTGAGGAGGGCGCGCAAGCGTCCGTCTCGAAGCATGGCCGAATGCGCCGCCAATGCTTCGAGGCGACCCTGCGGGCACGTGACCCTGCGGGCGCTCCTCAGCATGAGGTCGGCAAGGTATGCTGCGCCGAGGACCGGCACCCATGCAACGCTCGACCGAACGCTTCCTCACCACCCATACCGGCAGCCTGCCGCGGCCGGACGATCTCATCCGCATGATGTACGCCAAGGAAGAGGGCGTGCCGGTGGATCGCGCGGCGCTGGCCGCGCGCGTCCGCGCCGCGGTGGCCGAAGTGGTGAAGAAGCAGGCCGACGCCGGCATCGACATCATCAATGACGGCGAGATGTCGAAGCCCAGCTACGCCACCTACATCAAGGACCGGCTGGCCGGCTTCGGCGGCACCGGCAACACCTTCGTCTACCAGGACCTGGTCGCGTTTCCGAATCTCGCCCGACGGGTGTTCGGCGATCCCGGCCGTTCGCGGCGCAAAACGCCGGCCTGCAACGCGCCGATCAGCGTGCGCGATCCCGCGGCGGTGCGCGAGGACGTCGACAACCTCAAGGCCGCGCTGGCGCAGGTGCCGCATGCCGAAGGCTTCATGAGCGCGGCCTCGCCCGGCGTGATCTCGCTGTTCTTCCGCAACGACCATTACAAGGACTTCGAGACCTACATCCACGCCATCGCCGAGGCGATGCGCGACGAATACGAGGCGGTGGCCGGCGCCGGGCTCATCCTTCAATTCGACTGTCCCGACCTCGGCATGGGCCGGCACATCCAGTACGCCGACCTCGATCTCAAGGACTTCAGGAAGCGCATCACGCTGCACATCGAGGCGCTCAATCATGCAGTCAGGAACATTCCGGCCGAGCAGCTGCGCATGCACCTGTGCTGGGGAAATTACGAGGGGCCGCATCATTGCGACGTGCCGCTCAAGGACATCGTCGATATCGTGTTCACCGCCAAGCCTGCCGCGCTCTCGCTGGAAGGCGCCAACCCGCGCCACGCCCACGAATGGGCGGTGTTCGAAACGGTGAAGCTGCCGGACGGAAAGGTGCTCATTCCGGGCGTGATCGAATCGAAGTCGAACTTCATCGAGCACCCGGAATTGATCGCGCAGCGTATCGCGCGCTATGCGCGCCTGGTCGGCCGCGAGAACGTCATGGCGGGCTCCGACTGCGGCTACGGCACCTGGGTCGGGCAGGCCGCGGTCGATCCCGACGTGGTGTGGGCGAAGTTCGCGGCCATGGCCGAAGGCGCGCGCATCGCCTCGCGCGAATTCTGGAAGCATTGACCGGGAACGCGGGACTGACGACGGAGCGATCGATGGACGCGGGCCAAGAGACGAAAATCGACAAGCGCTTGCTGCATCAGACCGCGGCCGACACGCTGATGGGCAAGCTCCTGCGCAAGTTCTGGCATCCCGTTGCCATGAGCACGGACCTGGCGGCGGGGAGCGCGCGTCCGCTGCGGGTGCTGGGCGAGGACCTCACCCTCTATCGCGGCAGAAGCGGCAGGCCGTATATGATCGGCGGGCGTTGCGCGCACCGCTGCTCGGTGCTGCATACCGGCGTCATCGACGGCGAGCAGCTGCGCTGCATGTACCACGGCTGGCGCTACAACGGCGACGGGCTCTGCACCGACATGCCGGCGGAAAAGCAGGAGCGCCCGAAGGCGATCCGGATCGCCGGCTATCCGGTGCGCGAGTATAGCGGCCTCATCTTTGCGTATCTCGGGCAGGCGCCGGCACCGGAATTCGATCTTCCGCGCAGGGACGTGTTCGAAGACGACAGCCGGCACGTCTACGCCAAGCGCGAAGTCTGGGACTGCAACTGGTTCCAGCAGGTCGAGAACTCGCTCGACGCCGTGCATCTGAGCTTTGCCCATATGTGGGGCTCGGCGGAGCAATTCGGGATGATGGCGGCCGCCGGCGGCGAGATTCCGGAGCTTGCCTACGCGGAAACCTCGAGCGGAATCCGCCAGACTGCGACCCGCTCGAACGGCAATGTGCGCATCAGCAACTGGACGTTTCCGAACAACAACCACATCGTCGTTCCGGGACCGGACCGGAACGATCCCTGGCCGCATGTCAGCGTCTGGGCGGTGCCGGTCGACGATACCCGCACCATGCGGTTTCGCCTGTGCTCGTTCGAAGGGAAGGCGACGCCGGCACGGCAGGACTTCATCGCCCGCAGCCAGGGTTTCGACCCGGCCGAGCACGCCGACAGGCTGTTCAGCGGCGACCTGACCGGGATCACCGACCAGGCGCTGATCAGCGCGCAGGACTATGTGGCGGTGCGCGGGCAGGGCGAGATCGTCGACCGGACGCAGGAGAACCTGATGTCGTCCGACCTCGGCGTCGTCTTCCTGCGGCGGGTGTTCCTGCGCGAGCTGGAGGCGATTGCGCAGGGCCGGCCGACCAAGGTGTGGGCGCGGCCCGCCGAAGACGTTCACCTGCCGGCGCCGCCGGTGCAGGCCGCGGAGTGATCCGGCGTCAGCGCGGCTCGATGCCGTCGCGGACCTGCCGGAAGCGGGCATAGGCCGTCGTCCAGCCTTCGGTGCGGGTGACGCCGATCAGGTGCAGGTAGGCGCCGCCGCCGAACCGCAGCCACTGCACGATCGTGATCTCCTGGCCGCTCGCGCCGTCGCGGCCGTGCGCCATGATCTGGTGGCCCTGCTGTCCGCCGATGCGCAACGGCTCCGACGAATTGATGCGCACGTCCTTCAGGTTCGGGATGGTCGCAAACACGTCGCGTGCGAATGAATCGCGCTCGGATGCCTGCGCCGGACCGCCGGGCGCGATCGCGACCACCATGTGGGTGTCGACGCCGGGCGAGGTGGCCGTGTCGCTGCCGTCGGTGAGCATGACGGCGCGCCCTGCCATCACGCCGCCGATCTTGAAGCCGGCCAGTTCGTTCATGCGAAACGGCAGCAGGCTCAACTGCTCCTGGACCGGAACCTCCGGGCGGATGGCGACGCTCATCAGCGCGGCGCGGATCGTGGCTGCGGGATAGACCTTCTCCGCCGCCTCCGGAATCTGCGCCGTCACCAGCACGGTGATATCGGACGTTGCCAGCGCGAACAGCCACTTGCGCAATCGAACCTTGTCGGCCTGCTGCCGGCCGATGGCGATGAAAGCCTTGCCGAGCGGATGCGGAACCTCTTCACGCGTCTCCAGCGTGATGCCCTGCTTGAGCAGCAGCTCGGGCGTGCTCGACGTCGCGATCTCGCCATAGGCATCCGCCGGCAGCGGCACGATCACGAAGGCGACCCGGTTGTCGCGATCCTCGAAGCCCAGGAAACCCTTGCTGGCCGAGATGCCGGGCGGGGGCACCAGGCCGATGCGCGAGCCGGTCGGGTAGACCACGTCGGCGGCCCGCGCAGGCAGCGCCAGCAGCGCGACAAGAATGATCCAGCGAAGCAGGGTCATGACTGCTTCTATCCATGGCAGCGCATTCGGGCAAGAATCCGCACGGAAACCGCCCGAAACGCGGCTCACGGCCGCGTCACGCGCCGCATCGTCAGGTTGATCCGGCCGCCGTCCGGCAGCAGCGTCGATGTTCCGGGCAGGATGCGGTCGATGCCGTGGAAGGCGAGCCGCGCGCTGCCGCCGAGTACCGCGGCGTCGCCGGAGGCCAGACGCAGCGAACGGGTGGGATCGCTGCGTCTCGTGCCGCCGATGCGGAACAGTCCGGTGTCGCCGAGCGAGAGCGACACCACCGGCGCGTCGAAGTCCTGTTCGTCGCGGTCCTGATGCAGCCCCATCCGCGCGTCCGGGCCGTAGACATTGATCAGGCAGGCCTCGGGCGCATGGGCGTACCGGGCAAGTTCGTGCCAGGCATCGCGCAGGCATTGCGGGATCGGCGGCCAGGGCCGGCCGGTTTCCGGATGGCTTGGCTGGTAGCGGTAGCCGCGCTCGTCGGTGACCCAGCCCAGCGACCCGCAATTGGTCATGCGCACCGACATCGGCTTGCCGGTCTTCGGCATGCGCGGCGTATAGAGCGGTGCCTGCGCGATGATATCGCGTACCGCCGCCAGCACGGCCTCCTGCGCTGTGCGATCGAGGTAGTTCGGCAGAAAGCGAAATCCGCCAGACAGCGAGAGCATTGCTATTCGATCACCTCGTCGGCGCGCGCGAGCACGGTGGCGGGGATATCGAGACCGAGCGCCTTCGGCGGCGCGGTACGGCCGGCGCGCCGGCCAAGCCCGCCAGGGCCGCACCCCCGAGGGCGGTGATGAACTCGCGGCGTCTCATCGGGGCCTCGCAAGGCTAAGGCTGATGCCGGGGCGGCAGCCTATCATGGCGGGCGAAGTGTGAGCCGGTTCACAGCAGCCGCCGACCCGGCAGGCGGGGGACCGCGGGCCCGTCGGAGCCCCGCCTGTCCCTCGCTCGCGGATTCGTGAAGCTCCCGCTTGCGGCCCGGAACGGCCCTCCCATATAAGCCAGGACGCCGCCGGGGCGGCGTTTGCGTGCAATTTCAAGGGGGTCGGACGAGGCTTCCGCCTGCAACGTGGGAGCCCCATTCGGGTGCCGTCAGGGCCCGGCCGATCCGCCAGGGAAGAGAGGAAGAACCATGGGCAAAGTCATTGGCATCGATCTCGGCACCACCAATTCGTGCGTCGCCGTGATGGAAGGCAAGAATCCGAAAGTCATCGAGAATGCCGAAGGCGCGCGAACGACGCCTTCGATCGTTGCCTTCACCGATGACGGGGAGCGTCTCGTCGGCCAGCCGGCCAAGCGCCAGGCGGTCACCAATCCGGAGAAGACCATCTTCGCGGTCAAGCGCCTGATCGGGCGCCGCTACGACGACCCGATGGTGGAAAAGGACAAGAAGCTCGTCCCCTACAAGATCACCCGCGCCTCCAACGGCGACGCCTGGGTCGAGGCGGACGGCAAGACCTATTCGCCCTCGCAGATCTCCGCCTTCATCCTTCAGAAGATGAAGGAGACGGCGGAAGCCTATCTCGGGCAGAAGGTCGAGCAGGCCGTCATCACGGTCCCCGCCTATTTCAACGACGCCCAGCGCCAGGCCACCAAAGACGCCGGCAAGATCGCCGGCCTGGAAGTCTTGCGCATCATCAACGAGCCGACCGCGGCTGCGCTCGCCTACGGTCTCGACAAGCAGAAGTCGGGCACCATTGCGGTCTATGACCTCGGCGGCGGCACCTTCGACATTTCCATTCTCGAGATCGGCGACGGCGTGTTCGAGGTGAAGTCGACCAACGGCGACACCTTCCTCGGCGGCGAAGACTTCGACATGCGCCTCGTCAACTATCTCGCCGACGAATTCCAGAAGGAGCAGGGCATCGACCTGCGTCGCGACAAGCTCGCCTTGCAGCGGCTGAAGGAATCGGCCGAGAAGGCCAAGATCGAGCTGTCGTCCACCACGCAGACCGAGCTGAACCTGCCGTTCATCACGGCGGATGCGTCGGGTCCGAAGCATCTGACCATGAAGCTCACCCGCGCCAAGTTCGAGGCGCTGGTCGACGACCTGATCCAGAAGACCATCCAGCCATGCCGCCAGGCCTTGAAGGATGCCGGCGTGTCGGCAGCGGAGATCAACGAGGTCGTCCTGGTCGGCGGCATGACCCGCATGCCGAAGGTGCAGGAGGTGGTGAAGCAGTTGTTCGGCAAGGAGCCGCACAAGGGCGTCAACCCGGACGAGGTCGTCGCCATCGGTGCGGCGATCCAGGCCGGCGTGCTCCAGGGCGACGTCAAGGACGTGCTGCTGCTCGACGTGACGCCGCTGTCGCTCGGCATCGAGACCGAAGGCGGCATCTTCACGCGCCTGATCGACCGCAACACCACGATCCCGACCAAGAAGAGCCAGGTGTTCTCGACCGCGGCCGACAACCAGAATGCGGTCACCATCCGGGTGTTCCAGGGCGAACGCGAGATGGCCGCCGACAACAAGCTGCTCGGCCAGTTCGACCTGATGGGCATCC
>Ga0073934_10003996_pt1 | contig 25456 bp, 21 predicted proteins | sample LarsenN4metaG_FD_76834 | JGI IMG/M metagenome (GOLD analysis project Ga0073934, IMG submission 76834) | Hot spring sediment bacterial and archeal communities from British Columbia, Canada, to study Microbial Dark Matter (Phase II) - Larsen... ... | reverse complement strand
GCGGCCCTTGACGAAGATCAGCCGGCGGGCCGTGTCGATCGCCGCCTGCGCGCTGCCGCCGGACGACAGGTACGCGTTCAGCTTCGTCGCGGCCTGCAGCCGGTCGCGCGAGACCGTGGCGAAGACGTCGTCGAGCGACGTCGAATCGCCCGAGCCGACGCTGTCGAGCGTAAGTTCCTTCAGCGCCCCGCGGCCCTGAGCGGCCTGGCGGAACAACGCGGTGAACGACGCCGCCTGCAACAGCAGCCGTTTGCGGAGTTCGTCGCTGCCGACGTTCTGCCACAGGAAGTGCAGCGCGTTAGCGGTGGTGAGGCCGTGCAGGCCGACGATGCCCGGCTGCCGCATCAGCGTTTCGCCGGCGCCGAGGAACACGCCGTCCCAGACCGACGCCGCATCGACGCCGCGCTCCAGCAGTTTCGTTGCTTCCGCCGCGGCTTCGTCGGCGGTGCCCACGTGCATGGTTGCGACCAGGTCGCGCGAGGCGTCCTTCTGCACCGCGCCGCTCAGCCAGCCGGCCGGAATGCGCTGCAGCAGTTTGGCGTTCTCGCGCCACGGGCGGTCGGCGGCGAGGTCGCTCGTCGCGGGGTTCGCTTCACCCTCGAAATTCATCAGCGCATGCGACAGCGAGCGCAGCACCGGCTCGGCGTATTCCCAGCCGATCACCTGCAGCGTTCGCCACGCATTGGCGAGGAAGATGGCCTTGTGGCCGATCGCGCGAAAATCGCGGGCCGCGTACTGTGCGAACAGTTGGAACACGTCGCTCGCCGGGGCGGTGCGGACCAGGCCGGCGGTGGCGAAGTCGGCCTGCTCGACGTCCCACTTCTCCATCGCCTCCACGAACAGTCCGCGCGCATGCACGGCGTCGGGAACTTTCGACTCGTTGACCGGCGGCATCTTCCAGCCCGACTTCGACTGCTCATCGGCTTGCGCGGTCTTGAAGTAGTCGAGCGCCCAGAAGATCGGCAGCCAGCGATCCTGATCCGGCCCCGACACGCTCGCCAGGTGGCACGAATTCACCACCAGCACGCAGTGGAACTTGAACCCCACCGACGGCCGCGGCTGCACATTCCGCACGGCCGCCAGCAACAGGCCGGCCAGCACCTCGCGATACGACGTGCCCTCGCGGATTCGCTCCGCCACGCGCTCCAGGAGCTGGTTCTGCGGCGTGTCTTCGATCAGTTGTACCAGCGGCTCGATCGACGCATCCAGCGGCACCTTCTTTTTCGCCTCCTGCGCGGAGACGTGGGGGAGTTGGCCCAGGAATCCCCAGTCGGCGGCGGACAAGGCGGCTCCACCGAATGCGGCAGTCTGCAGGAATTGGCGGCGAGATGCGGCGCGAGACATGACGGTCCCTCCTGACTGAAGGTGCAAGACGAGGAGGCCACCATCATACCGCGCCAGGGCAAGTCCACGCATCGTTCCCCGATTGTTTTGCCCGGGGTTCGACGGGTCGCGCGGATTCGCGGCCCACTTGCCGCGGACCAGACGGCAGATGGTGGCGCTGTGACGCAGGCTACCGTTCCAGCTCGACGAACAACTGCTCCAGGTATGTGCTGCTGCGGTCCCAGGGGTTGTCGTTCTTGGGATCACGCAGGATGTCGTCGGTCACATAAACCCAGCGCGTGTGCTTCTTGACGAGTGCGAACTGCTCCGGCTCGAACGTGGGCCGCGAGTGGATCAGAGCCGCGCGGGCCCATGGCGGGTAGTCGGCGTTGCCGCCGAAGTAATCTCCTTTCAGCACTTCCTCTGTCGGATAGTCGGTGCCTTCGTGGATCACGATGACGTCGGCCACTTCGTCGGCGAAAAAGCGTTCGGGAGTCGGCGCACCGGGGTTGGCAACCGTCGGCCAGAACCCGCGGGCCGCGGCCAGGCCGCGAAACTGCTTCTGCCGTGCGGCCGCGGCGGCGGTGTCGTCGTACTGCATTTCGTCGAAAAAGACGCCGTGAACCTTCGGATACATCGTCCGCCAGGCATCGAGATCGCGTTGGACGTCGGCTGTTGAGCGCCGGCCGTATTCCGTCGACACGTACCCCAGCACCACGATGCCCGCGCCGCGCAGCCGATCGATCGCCTTCGTGTAGTTGGCATCGGTCTGCTTGCCGGGACCGGTGGCCGGATTGAGGATGACCCACACCGGCACGCGCGGATGATTCTGCTTCAATTGAATGAGACCGTTATAAGTCTCGTTCGCGTGCACGTTGGCCGGGTAGACATAGAACGGGATGAGCAGCCCCGTCGGCTGCTGCGAGAGGTCGTGAAACCGTCGGCTCTGTTCGACGCGCATCGCCGCGTCATCCGCACGAAGTCCCGCGGCGACAGCAAGCGACGCGGCAACGACGACCGTCCCCCGAGCCAATCCGCTGTTCTTCATCACCGTTCACTTTTTGCGAATTGCCGATCGCTACCCCTCCATGGCCCCCATCGTCCCTCCGGACTGAAAGACGTCATAATTCCTCTGGAACGCCGCCGCCAGCTTGTGGGCCGTGGCGTCGTACGCGGCGCCATCAGACCAGGTGTGTCGCGGTTGCAGGATATCGCCCGGCACATTGGGGCAATCGACCACCATCGAGAGGCCGAAGATCGGGTCGGTGGTGGTTTTCGCTTCCCGCAGCGCGCCGGCATGGATGGCGTCGACCATGGCGCGCGTGTGCGCCAGCTTAATCCGCTGCCCCACGCCCGCGGCGCCGCCCGTCCAGCCGGTGTTCACCAGCCACACCGCCGCGTTGTGCTTCCGCACCTTCTCGGCGAGCAGCTCGGCGTACTTGTTGGGGTGCCACACCAAGAACGGCCCGCCGAAGCACGGCGAAAACGTGGCCTGCGGCTCGTTCACGCCCTGCTCGGTCCCCGCGACCTTCGCCGTGTAGCCGTTCACGAAGTGGAACATGGCCTGCTCGGGTGTGAGCCGCGAGACCGGCGGCAGCACGCCGAACGCGTCGCATGTGAGAAAAATCACATCCGTGGGATGCCCCGCTACGCAGGGAATCTTCGCATTGGGCATAAAGTCGATGGGGTAGGCCCCACGCGTGTTTTGCGTGATGCTGGCATCGTTGAAGTCGACGTGATGGTGCGCGTCGTCGTAGACCACATTCTCCAGCACTGCGCCGAACCGCAGCGCCTGGAAAATCTCCGGCTCGCGCTCGCGGGAGAGGTAAATCGCCTTGGCGTAGCAGCCGCCTTCCACGTTGAAGATGCCGTCGTTGCTCCAGCAGTGTTCGTCGTCGCCGATCAGTTGCCGCTTGGGATCGGCCGAGAGCGTGGTCTTGCCGGTGCCGGACAGGCCGAAGAGAACGGAGCTGAGCCCGGTTTTCGGGTCGCAGGTGGCCGAGCAGTGCATCGACAGCACGCCGCGCGCGGGCATCAGGTAGTTCATGATGGTGAAGATGCCCTTCTTCATCTCCCCGGCGTACTCGGTGCCCAGGATCACCATCTCGCGCTGCTCGAACGACACGTCCACCGTGGTGGTGGAGGTCATGCCGGTGGTGTAGCGGTTGGCGGGAAAGGCCCCGGCGTTGTAGATTACAAAGTCCGGATCGCCGAAGTGCGATAGCTCGGCATCCGAGGGGCGGATGAGCATGTTGTGCATGAACAGCGCGTGGTACGGCCGCGAGCAGATCACGCGGACTTTCAAGCGGTACTTCGGGTCCCAGCCCGCGAAGGCGTCGATGACGTACAGCCGCGAGCGCGTGTTGAGGTAATCCTTGGCCCGCTCGCGGTTGATCATGAAGGTCAGCTCGTCGAGCGGAAAGTTGACCGGCCCCCACCAAATGTCCTTCTCGGACGCGGGGTTGCGGACCACGCGCTTGTCCTGCGGCGACCGCCCGGTCTTCTCCCCCGAGTACGCGATGAGGGCCCCGGTATCGGCGATGGTCGTGCCCGGCTCGTGGCGGATCGCCTCCTCGTACAGCCGCGACGGCGCAGGATTGCGCAAGACGTCCTTCACGGCAATCCCTTGCGACGACAGGTTGAACACGCCGGACATGTCACGAATCCTTGTTGCAGCCGACAAAATGAGGTCTCGGTATCAGGCGCCAGGAGAAGCCAAAAGGAATGTGCTGGAGCTTCTTTGTCTTTCCTGACACCTGACACATCAGCACGCCTCGACGCTCGCCACGACAAGGCGATCGTGACATGTCCCACGCGATCCGTCTACAATCGGCCTGGCAAATCTGAACTGGAGAAACCGTTATGCGCTACGGATGGTGCTGTCTGGCGGCGGTCTTGATCGGCTGCGGCCGGCCCCCGGTGCCAAAAGTTTCGGAGGTCCTTCCGGAAGCGGGCGCATCGCAACCGACCGCCGATCTTGCTGCCCCGCAATGGGCCGAAACCGACTGGCCGGGCTGGCGCGGACCGAACCACGACGGCGTGGCGACCGGCCCCGCGGCGCCCCAGGAGTGGTCCGAGACGAGCCGCGTGCTGTGGAAAACGAAGCTGCCCGGCCGCGGCCATTCCAGTCCCGTCGTGCTCGGCAACCGTGTCTATCTGGCCACGGCTGACGAACGTCAGCAGGTGCAGGCGGTGCTGGCCATCGACCGTCGGCGGGGCAAGCCGATCTGGCAGACCGACCTGTTCACCGGCGGCTTCGAACGCGAAGTGCATCGCGAAAACACCCACGCCTCCAGCACGCTGGCGACGGATGGCCAGCGGCTGTTTGCGGTGTTCCTCAACGATCGCCGCATCTGGTGCTCGGCCCTCGATCTGGAAGGACAAGAGCTGTGGCGGAAAGAGGTGGGTGGCTTCCGCTCCAAGCAGGGCTATTCCGCATCGCCGATCGTGTACCAGTCGCTGGTCATCGTGGCGGCGGATCACTCCGACGGCGGGTTTATCGCCGGCTTGCACCGCGGCACGGGGGAGATCGTGTGGCGACGCAACCGGCCGGCGCAGGACTCGTATGCGTCGCCCAGCGTGGTGCGGATCGGCGACCGGGAGCAGGTGGTCCTCTCCGGCTGCAGCGTGATCTCGGCCTACGATCCGCTGACCGGAAAAACTTTGTGGAGCACGGCCGGCACGACGGAATCGACCGTCGGGACTGCCGTCGCCACGCAGGAGCTGGTGTTCGTCGCTGGCGGCTGGCCTGATGCCGGCGTCGTCGCTTTACGGCCGGACGGCAGCATCGCCTGGCAGAATCGCGAAAAGGTGTACGTCCCCTCGATGGTGGTGCATGAAGGATTTGTCTACGCGGTGCGCGACGACGGCGTGGCGCGCTGCTGGGAAGCGGCCACGGGCAAGGACCGCTGGAAACGGCGGCTCAATGGCGAGTTCCGCTCGTCGCCGGTGATTCTGGGCGACCTGATCTACATGGTGGACATGACCGGCAAGACGACGGTGTTCCGCGCGAATCCCGATCAGCTCGAAGTGGTGGCGGAGAGCACGCTCGGCACGGAGGCGTTTGCCAGCCCCGCCGTGAGTGACGGACAAATCTTCCTGCGCGTGGCCGATGGTTCGCGCGGCAGCCGCCAGGAATATCTGTATTGCATCGGCGAAGACAACGCGCCGCCGCGGACCACGCGGCGCGAGCGGTGAGGGGCTGACCTGCTCATTCCCTGGCGGCGGCCAATTCTGCTGCGAGTTCCCCTTCATTGGCGGAATCCGGAGACGAAGGACGGCCACCTGACGCACTGCCGAACCAGCCGCGCACCGCGTGCTCGACGTCCCACGTCAGCGTGAATGCCGCGGGGACAAGGAACATAGTAAACACGGTCGCCGCCGTGAGTCCGCACAGCACCACACTGCCCAGGCCGCGGTACAGCTCGCTGCCGGCGCCGGGGAACAGCACCAGCGGCAGCAGCCCGAGCACCGTAGTGATGGTGGTCATGAACATCGGCCGCACGCGGGAGCGCACGCCTTCCACAACGGCGTTCTTCGCGGTCCAGCCGTCCTGCCGGATGAGCTGCAGCGCATGATCAACCACGAGAATCGCGTTGTTCACCACCGTGCCAATCAGGATTACGAAACCCAGCATGGTCAGCACGTCGAGCGCCTGCGGCGGCTGGCCGAGGAACATCAGGTACCAACTGAGCAGCTTCAGGCCCAGCAATCCGCCCACCGCGCCCAAGGGCACACTGAATATGATCACGAACGGGTAGACCCACGACTCGTACAGCGCCGCCAGCAGCAGGTAGGTGATGATCAGCGCCAGCAGCAGGTTGTATTTGAGGGCATTCCAGGTCTGATTCAGCTTGTCGGCGGTACCGGCAAGAGTGATGCGGTAACCGTTCTCCAGCTCGCCCGATTGTTCGAGCGGATCGATGATGCGGGACTGAATCGTGGCCAGCGTCTCTTCCAGCGAGACTTCCGGAGGCGGCGTGACGGCAATGGTGATCGCCCGTTCGCGTTCGCGGTGGTTCACCTGCTCGGGACCGCTCGACAGCTTGACATCGGCCACCGCGGCCAAGGGCACGAGCTGCCCGCTGCGCGTGGCCACCGGCAGGCTGCCGATGTCTTGCGTCTTCTGCGCAAACTCGTCTTGCCCGCGGATGGCGAGGTCGATCTTGTCGGCCCCCAGAAAGTAGTCGCTGGCATACGCGCCGTCCACGAGCGCATCCACCGTGTAACCCAGCTCCGACGCGTTCAGCTCCAGCTCTGCCGATTGCCACAGCTTCGGCGTGACGTGCACTTCGGGGCTGGACAGGTCCAGGCTCGGCACCGGCCGTGCCTGGCTGTTGGGAATGAGCTCCATGATCGACGGCAGACGGTCCGGCTTATCGGGCGGGTCGCCACCCAGGATCCGCCCTCCCAGTTGGACCAGCTTCGGCAGCTCCGGCCCCGTGATTTCAATGTCGATGGTACGTCCCGCCACGAGGCCTTGCGAAAACAGGCTCGACTGGAACGCCACGGCGAACGTGCCGGGCATTTTTGTGCCGAGGCCGCGCACGAGCGGGATCAGCTCTGCGGCGCGCGTGGGGTCGAGCGAGCGCACTCCGATGAACACCTGCCGGCCGCGGGCCACGAAGAAGAAGTCGCCAATGACCGGCTTCTTAACGGCCTGCATCGCGGGTGTTTCTTCGCCGGTGACACGATAACGCAGGCGGTCCCACACGCTGATGGAGTCTTCGAGCCGCTTTAATTCCTCGGCATCGACGTCCCAGTACGGCCGCAACTCGCTTTCCGCGAACTGCCCCATCTGAGTGAGTTCGTCCAGGTTGTAACCGGGCGGCGGCATCAGGATGCCGAACACCAGATTGCGATTGCCGTTCGGCAGATACTCGACAGTGGGCCACAAACTCCACGTCAAGGCAACACAGCCGGTGACGAAGACGGCGATGGTCGCCACGCGCGAAAACCAGTTCCACTGGATGACGCGGTTGATCCAGGTGACAGCAGCGATAAAACCTTCACCGAGCGCGGCAATCCACCGCGCCGGTCCGCGGGGCGCTTCGTAGACGGCAGCGCGGCCACGGCGGATGATACGCGCCGCTGCCGGCGGCACAATCACCACCGAGACAATCAGCGATAATCCCACCGCAGCGCTGATCGCCAATGCGATGTCGCGGAACAGTTGCCCGGCTTCTTCCTGCACGAAGATCACCGGGATGAACACGGCAACCGTGGTGAGCGTGGACGACACCACCGCGCCCCACACTTCTTCGGTGCCGTTCACTGTCGCCGTCACTGCGTCTTCGCCGTTCTGGAACCGCGTGTAGATGTTCTCGAGAATGACCACCGCGTTATCGACCAACATGCCCACCGCGAACGCCAGGCCGGCGAGGCTGATCACGTTCAGCGTCCGGCCCAGCAGCGACAGGATGAGGAACGTCCCCACGATGCTGGTGGGAATCGCCAAGCCGATCACCAGCGCCCCGCGGGCATACCACAATCCCGCGGCGAAGATCACTGCCAGACAGACGGGGAAGAACCAGTACGAAACGTACACCGACGCCAATCCCAGGCCGAAAATCAATGGGGCAATGAACAGCGTGCGGCGGTTGAGATGCAGAAAGCCCATCAACACCGTCATCGTGAGCGCGCCGCCGAGGAAAATGTTCTCGCGCACGAGGCCGATGGCGGAGTAAATGTACTCCGTTTCGTCGTAGACCTGCGTGAGCTGCAAGCCGCGCTGCTTGAGGATGCCGTCGTTCAGCTTTTCGTTCGCGACGCGCAGTCCGGCCATCACGTCGAGCACGTTGGCGTTGTTCTCGCGAAGGCAATTGACGGCGATGCTGGAGTCGCCGAACCGCCGCACCAGGCCGTCCGGCTTTTTATAGCCTTCGCGGACCTGGGCCACGTCGCGGATGTAGACCGGCTTGCCGTCGCGAATCGCGAGGAACTGCTGCTCGACCTGTTCCTGCGAGCGGAACTGGCCGAGCGTGCGGACCACCCAGCGGCGTTTGCCTTCCCAGAAGTCGCCGCCCGACGTGTCCCGATTCTGGCCGCGGAGCACGTTGCGGACGTCGGTGATCGTCAGTTGCCTCGCCGCAAGCTGCTCCGGATCGACGACCACCTGCAATTCATCTTCCAGTCCGCCGATGACGTTGGAATTCGCCACGCCCGGCACGCGCTCGAATTGCGATTCGATGTAGTCTTCAGCGAAGCGGCGGAGCTTCGTCACATCGGTTTCGGGCGGAAGCAGCACGGCGACTTCGGGATGCTCCTTCGCCAGCTCCCGCAGCCGCATCATCGCCAGGCCGATGTTGTGGCACTTGCGGACGTGCTCCAGCGGCTCGCGCAGCTCGGGATGCTGCTGCTGGAACGCCTCGATTTCCTCTTTGGCAGGCAATCGCGGGCTGAGGATGAACCAGGCGATGGGCGAGTTCGCCGAGTTCGCCGTGCTGATCACCGGCTGGTCGGAGTTCTCGGGATACTGCGGCACCTGCTGCAGGCGGCTGTTCACCTTCAAGAGCGCCTCGTCCATGTCGGTGCCGATGGCGAACTCGAGCGTAATGCGGCCCATCGAGTCCATGCTCTCGGACGACAGCTTGGTGACGCCCTCCACGCTCTTGAGCTGTTCTTCCTGCTCCTGAACGATCTCCTGTTCGATTTCCTGGGGGCTGGCGCCGGGCCACCGCGTTTCGATGGTGAGCGTGGGAATCTGCACCTCGGGCGTGAGCTGCATCGGCATCTGCAAAAGGCCAATAACCCCAAACAGCGCCACCAGCAACACGCCGACGGACACTTTCACCGGGTTGTTGACGAACGATCGAACGAGAGACATGCGGACCTCGTTGCTGTTTGTCTGGCCGCGACCCGGAGGGGAGAGATTGGCGCGTCGGAGGCATTGACGCAAAACGCTCCCCTCCGAGTCGCGGCTAAACGACGTAGTTATTTTTCGTCGCGGATCACGTGCACCGGCGCCATGGGACGCAACCGCTCGTTGCCCAGGACCACCACGCGGTCGCCGGGCTTCAGGTCGGCGGTGACTTCGATCAGGTTGCCGTCGGCAATGCCCAACACCACCGGCACCGGTCGCACGACTTCCGGCGGCGGAGCGTGGGGATCGATGGGGGGAGCGGCCTTCGCGACGGCGGGCGACTTCGCTGCGGCGCCACCGTTGGCGCCGGGTGGCGTCGGCGGTGCGGGGCCGACGACATACACGACAGGCGACGGACCGCCGAACACGATGGCGTCCTTCGACACCAGCAGCGCATCGTGAGCCTGGCCGACGGGCAGCGTCACGCGAGCCATCATGCCCGCCTTGATCGCCGGGCCACCCTCGCGGATCTGGTTCTTCACGCGGATCCGCACGGGGAAGGTCCTCGACTTTACGTCCCCCTGCGGAGAAATGTGGGCCACCTCCCCGATGAACAGCGGGCTCTTGAGCGCAGGCACCTCGACGCGTACCGGCTGCCCCACGCGAACGGCGTCGATTTGAGCGTCCAGAACGTGCGTCTCAATTTCCACATCGTCGAGATATACGACCTCCGCGACGACTTGCCCCTTCGTGACCCATTCGCCGACTTCGGTCTGCTCGGACACCACATAGCCGTCGAAGGGGGCGATCATGGTGTGCTTTCGCAATTGGTCCTTCAATTGCTGAACCAGTTCGGCTTGCGCTTCCATCCTGGCTTGCGCCTGGGCGACTTTCTCCTCGCGCGGGCCTTGCACGAGCATCTTGTGAGTCTGCTGCTCGGCGAGGAACATGCGTTCGGCCTCGATGGCCGCCGATCGGGCCTGGTCCAACTGCTCCTGGGTGATGGTCTGCCCCTGCTGCGCCAGTTGCTCGGCCCGCTTGAATCGCGAGGTGGCGTAATCGCGTTGCGCCTGCAGCGCCTCCACACGGGCCTTCGCGTTCAGGATCTCTTCGGGACGTGAGCCATTCTTCAACTCGCGGAGCTCCTCCGCCCGCAGCCGCAGTTCGGCTTCCGCAGCGGCGATCTGGAGGCTGATGGTTTCGGTGAGCAACTGGCACAACGGCTGCCCCTTGGTGACGCGGTCGCCGAGGTCGATGGGGTATTCCGTGACGCGGCCATCGACCGCGCTCCCCACCGCGCTGCGCTTGGCCGGCGTCACCGTGCCGACGAACGTCTGCCCGCCGGCAACATCGCGCTGTACAGCCCGCGCGACGACCACCGGCGAGGGTCCGAACTGGGCGCGCGCGGGCAACTGCGACCCGAATAGAATCGCAGCCAGCCATGCCGTTAACACTACAGCGCACCGTAGCCGAATTCGTAAGAATTCGGGGGATCCAGGAACCACATGCAAGCCCGAAGTCTCACGACTTCGGCTACGTCTTCCGACCCTGCGCTGTCGTGTTAAAAGGGAGAGCCGTGTCGCATATCGCCCCCTCACCCTAACCCTCTCCCCCGCGGACGGGGGAGAGGGGACCGAAGAATTCACGTCGCGTTGTGATGAACTCATGGAACTCATCGACTTCCTTTCGCGCGTGCTGCGGAAACGGTTTGAGGTGTGGGCAGTTCGCCGCCGAGGTTGGCGTGCACTTTGCGTAACAGTCGCTTCAACTGGTCGTGCTCGTCGGAGGTCAGGCCGCGGCCGGCGAGGCGGCGGACCTGCTTGAGCGTGCCGGCGATCTTCTCCCACAGCGGCCCGGCTTCATCGGTGAGGCGGACGATGCGCCGCCGGCGGTCATGCGGGTCGCCGTCGCGGCGGATCAGGCCGGCGTCTTCCATGCGGTCCAAGAGGCGCACCAGCGTGGGAGGTTCGATCATCATCCGCCGCACCAGCTCGGCCTGGGACAATTCGCCCGTGAGCACCAGCCAGCCAATGACCTGCGCCTGGCGGAACGTAATCCCTTGCGGCGCCAATTGATGGCTCACCGTGCGGTGCAGCGCCTGGGTGGACAGCGTCATCCAGTAGCCCAGGCTGTTCTCGAAGTCGTAGTCGGTCTGCATGCGGGTTTTCCAGATCGTTAGCGCAGGCAACGATCTCTCCAGAGTATAGGCGGGGATGGGGAGTGGACAAGGGGGGAACTGCCGCCTGCCGGTTAACGGAACGATGCGGACTGGTGCGTTGATCGAACGCTAAACGCAAGCGAGAACACGTGATCCGCCTAAACCGACGGTCCGACGCGCGTGCCCAGGCGTTCGCCGGCAATGGCGCGCTCGATGTTCCCCGGCTTCTGATAGTTGAGCACCACAATCGGAATGTTGTGCTCCATGCAGTGATGAATGGCGGTGGCATCCATCACTTGCAGGTTCTGGCGCAGCACGTCCTGGAACGAGACTTCGGAGTACCGCACGGCATGGGGGTTCTTCAGCGGGTCATCGGAGTACACGCCGTCGACGCGCGTGGCCTTCACCAGCAGATTGGCATCGATCTCGCGGGCGCGCAGGGCGGCTGCGGTATCGGTCGTCACGAAGGGGCTGCCGGTCCCTCCCGCCAGGATCACGACCCGGCCTTTTTCGAGATGGCGGATGCACCGCCGGCGGATGAACGGCTCAGCCACCCCTTCCATGCGGATGGCGCTCTGCACGCGCGTGGGCACGTCCAGCTTTTCTAGCGAATCCTGCAGCGCCAGGGCGTTGATCACCGTGGCCAACATGCCCATGTAGTGGGCGGTCGACGGCACAATGGTGGAGTTTGCCTCGGAGAACGCCTTGCCGCGGATGATGTTGCCCCCGCCGCAGACGATCGCCAACTGCACACCCGAAGCGACGACGCGCTGGACCTGCTCGCCGATAATCGCCAGTTCGGCCACGCTGATGCCGGTCTCACCCGGCCGAGCGAAACTTTCGCCGCTGAGCTTCAAGACCACGCGGCGGTACTGGGGACTGGATTCGGGCATGGAGGGGCCTCCCTGGAAAGCGAGAAACCGCAAGCGGCGCTCGCTTGCGGCTTCGCGATTGGTCGCGGACATCAGTTGCCCAGCAGCCACCGCGTGAACCCGGCGGCCTTCAGGCCCTGCTCGGCAAGTGCCTGGCTGACCGTTTTGCTCTCTTCCTTGGCGAATGGCTGGAACGTCAGCACCCCCTGCTCGGCATAGAACGTCTTCATGCGGCCGTCGACGATCTTTTCCACGATGTTGGCCGGCTTGCCGCTCGCGGCGGCCTCCTGCGTGAGCCGCGTGCGCTCCTTGGCGACATCGTCGGCATTCAACTCTTCGGGCGTCGTGACGGCGGGACGCATCGCGGCCACGTGCATGGCGACGTCCTTCAGCACGGGGGCGGTCTTGTTCTCGCCGGTCGCGCGGAACAGCACGCCGGTCTTGCCGTCATGGTGCGCGTATCCGCCGACGGGTCCATCGACGCGCAGCACGCGGGCCAGCACGATCTTCTCCCGGATCTTGTTGACCACGTCTTCCAGCACCTGCTGCAGCGTCTGCCCCGGCTTGTCGGGCGCCGGCTGCGCGAGCAGCTCTTCCGCAGTCGCGGCACCCGGACCCTTCAGTAGTTGCTTCACGCACTGGTCGGCCAGGAACACAAAGTCCTCGGCTTTGGCAACCGGGGCCGACTCGCACTGCAGCTCGATCATCGCGCCCCGCGAGCCATCTTCGGCGACCAGCACGCGGACCAGCCCCTCGTTGGTCGCGTTTTCGGCACGCTTGATCTGCACCTTCTTGAAGGTTTCCTTCAAGATTTCGATCGCCTTGGCCTCGTCGCCGCCCGCTTCCACGAGCGCTTTCTTCACGTCCATCAGGGGCAGGTTTGTCTTGTCACGCAGCGCCTTCACCGCCTGCGCGGAAATCTCGGCCATGAGCTCCTCCTGAATAGAATGGGCCAGAATACGCTTGCCGTTTAGCGGATACCACAGCACCGCTAAACGGCAAGCGAATCGGCGTCACGGATGTTCCTTCGGCGTCCATCCTACAGCGACGGCACCGGCTTGTATTGCTCATCCGGCGGCGGCTCTTCCTTGTCCTTGGGCAAGGTGCCCCGGCCTTCCGTGATGGCCGCTTGCAAGTGCTTCATCACCAGTTGGATCGAGCGGATGCTGTCGTCGTTGCCGGGAATGGGCAGGTCGACCAGATCCGGGTCGCAGTCGGTGTCGAGCAGGGCCAGCACCTTGATCCCCACCAGCCGCGCTTCGTGCACGCAGTTGTGCTCTTTGCGGGGATCGATCACCACCACCGCTTCGGGCAGCCGGTTCAGTTGCCGCAGACCGTTGAGGTTGCGCTGCATCTTGCGGTGTTCGCGGATGAGTGCAGACTGCCGCTTCTTAGAGTACGTGTCAATCTCGCCGGTCGAGAAGATTTTGTCCAACTCTTCCAGCCGCTTCAGCCGGCTGCGGATGGTGCGGAAGTTGGTGAACAGGCCGCCCAGCCAACGGTAATCGACGTAGGGCATCCCGCAGGCGACGGCCGCCTCGCGGATGTTGTCAGATGCCTGCTTCTTGGTGCCGACGAACAGCACCAGGCTCCCCTGCGACGCGACCTTCTGCAGATAGCGCTTGGCCCTGAGCAGGCCGCGGATGGTTTCCTTGATGTCGATGATATGAATCAAGTTGCGGCGGCCATAGATGTAAGGCCGCATTTTGGGGTTCCACCGGCTTGTGCGATGGCCGTAGTGGATGCCCGCGTCGAGAAAATCCTTGACCACAATCTCAGCCACGTTGACTGGCCTCCGCGTTCGCAAGATACACTGGGAACACCGGTTCCGCAGAACGGTGCATGTTAGCCGCAGCGGCCGGAGGCGTCAAATGAACCGGTCGCCCGATCAAGTCTCAATTCGTGCAAGTTGTTCGCGATCAACGGCTGGGAGCGAAAGTGATTTGTTTGGGTCGTGGCGATAGTGCTCGGTGCGGTTGCCGTCCCCGGGCTGATTGGCGAGTTGATCGGCAGACTGTATCTGACCCGGAATTCCGACCTGTACCACTCTCCCCGCGATTTGGCGATTTGGCGAATGCGTCACGAAATATTGACTCCCGAATCGACCCTGATAGAATGATGTCACCGCTCCCGTTTCCTGCTCTCTGCGGGATCTTCCGAGTGGACACGTCGGCGGCCGCCTGACGCACGGTGGTGCTCTCATGCCCTTGAGTGCGACGGCAGGCCCGATGACGCCCGCCTGTTGTTCGGCTGGGGTCCCTCCCTGCGCGGGGGTGTCTCGGCCGAGTCCCCTGTGGCATAATGTTGGGCGACCCCCGGTTTCCCCGGCTTGAATTCCCGTTCGCAGTCCGGCTTCTCCAAAACGGCCAGGCTGCCCCTACGACTGCGAGTGCACCATGCCGTTCCACATTGGCTGGATGGAATTGCTGCTGTTTCTGGGAATTGCCCTGCTGCTCTTCGGCGGCACCCGGTTGCCCGCGCTGATGCGGTCGCTGGGTCAGAGCGTCACCGAGTTCAAAAAAGGTGCCCGCGATGGCGAGAAGGACTTGGAAGGCCCGTCCTCCGCGAAGGATGCCAGTTAACGACGCTTCGCCCAAGCGTTCATCGAGTTTCAATCTTTGAGAGCGATTGCCATGCCTTTTCATCTGGGAATGCCGGAACTGATCCTGTTTGGCGTCATTGCGTTGTTGCTGTTCGGCAAGCGGTTGCCGGAGCTCATGCGGGGTCTAGGTCAGGGGATCACTGAGTTCCAACAAGGTCTGAGGAACGATACCGAGGCGGACGGCGCGGCCTGAGCGAACGCGCGGAACCGAGCCCCTCTCACTCGCTTCATAACGACAGCGAACCGATTAAAGATACCGGAGCCGAGCCATGCCATTTAATCTGGGAATGCCCGAGCTGATTCTGTTCGGCATCATTGCACTATTGCTGTTCGGCAAGCGGTTGCCCGAGGTGGCCCGCAGCCTGGGCAAGGGAGTGGTGGAGTTCAAGAAGGGACTTCGCGGCGTGGAGGATGAAATGCACTCCGCGATCTACTCCAGCGAGGACAATTCGGCCAGCAGCCGTCCCGTGCCACCCGACGAGCGCGTCGAGACTGCCGCACCGAAGTTCGAGCCGCCCGCGTCCGCCCCGCACTGATGTCCAGCCACCCGTCGCCCCTGCTTTTGCCATCACAGGCGTCACGACCGGCATGGCTTCGCAGGCTGTCGGACGAGGCGGTCCAGATTCGGCACAATCTGCCTGTTCCGGTGGACGATTCTCTTGCACAGCGCCCAGTACCCCGGCTGCGTTCGATCTGCCCGGGTGCTCTGTCGTGCCGCTGGGGGAATCGGGAAAATGGCCGCCGCTCGAATCGTGCTGTTGGTGTTCAGCGTGGCGTTGTTCGCCGCGGCGTGGTCCGGGGACCAGTCCCGCAGCCGCCAAACGACCGTCGCCGCGGAACGCCTGCAGACCGCGATGGCTCAACTGGTGAGCTTGTCCCGCACGAGCTCTTCCGCCGTGGTAGGGTCGAGGGCGTATGACACCACGGCTTCCGAAGAGCTCTGGACGAAGGAGTGGCAGACGGCACTGCCAGTCGGTGTGACGCCGGGCGACTACCTGCTCGTGGAGACGACGGGCACGACGCAGTGTGTCACGTTGACGGCGGAACTTCTGCACGCGCTCGGTCACGACCCCGACGTCCACGGCGAGCCGATCTACACGCTTAAAAGCGCCGAGCGCACGGCGTACCTGGTTCGCATCATGGAACCGCGCAACATCGCCGTAGAGACCCGCGGCGTCGAAAAACTCTGAACGGTTGCAAAGAGGCTTTGTTTAGCCGCGACCCGAAGGGGAGCGCTCTGCATCCACATCGCCACAACACAGAGCGCTCCCCTTCGGGTCGCGGCTAAACGATCGATCACGCCGCGCGGCGGGCGGTCTGGGCAGCGAACAGCGCGGCGTACGCCGGGCAAATGGCCAGCAGCGACTCGTGCCGGCCGGCTGCAATGAGTTGGCCGCGGTCGAGTACAACGATCCGCGTGACGAACTCCAGCAACTGTGCGGTGATGGCGTGGGTGATCACCAGCGTGGTGCGGCCGCGACTGAACTCCCGCAGCGTCTCGTGGATGAGCTGTTCGCTTCGCGCGTCGATGGCGGACGTCGCTTCGTCCAACACGAGAATCGCCGGGTCGCGCAGCATCGCCCGCGCCAGCGCCACGCGCTGCCGCTGACCGCCCGACAACCGGCTCCCCTTTTCGCCGATGGACGTATCGAGCCCCTGCGGCCAGTCGGCGCAGAACGACGTCACATGGGCCCGCCGCGCCACCTCTTCAATGGCCTCTCGCGATGCGCCGCGAAGTCCGTGCGCGATGTTTTCGGCAATTGTGCCGTCGAACAGCATCGGCTCCTGCGGGACCCATCCGATCTGGCAACGAAGTTCGCGCAGCGGCAGATCGCGAACGTCGACGCCGTCAATTCGCACCGTCCCGGTCCAAGCATCGTAGAACCGCGGCAACAGGCCGACCAGCGTCGACTTACCCGATCCGTTGCCACCGACCACCGCCACCACTTCGCCGAAGTCGATCCGCAGCGAGACATCGTCGAGCGCTGCCGGACGCTCCACATCGGTTGTCGATGACGAATAACGGAACGAGACGCGGTCGAATTCAAGCGTTCCGAAGCCGGGCTTTTTTGAAAGCCCGGTTACCGGCGCTCGAGGGAATGAAGACCGGCTTTCGGAAAAGCCGGTCTTCGCGTCGCGCACAAGCGGTTCGCGGTCCATCCACTCGAACACGCGGTCGCAGGCGGCCATGGCCTTCTTCAGCCGCGAAAAACAGCTCGACAGCTTCCGCGCGGGATCGATGACCCCCGCCAGCAGCGTGTACAGCACCGCCAGGTCGGCCAGCTCCATCGGCGTGGCGCTGAGCTGAATGCCGAGCACCGTCGTCTTGTGCCGGACGACCAGAAACGCCGCCGGCAACACCGCCAGGCAGGCCGCGGTGATGCCGAGCGTTTCGACGGCGGGATTGACGAGTGCATCGATGCGGTTGATCTGCATCGCGCGGCGGAAGTAGTCGCGATTTTCGCGATACAGTTCGCGGCGGTGGCGACGCTGGTTGCCGAAGGCCGTCACGACGCGGAACGAATCGAGCGCTTCCTGGAGCACGCGATACAGACGGGCCACGGTCTCCATTTGCCGACGGCTGGCCCGCTTGAGCCGCTTGCCGAAATGGCCGAACAACACGGCGGCGATCGGCGCACAGAGCAGCGAGAGCAGCGTCAGCCTCCAGTTGATTGCGAACGCCGATGCGATGCACGCCCCGGCCTTGAGCGGTTCCAGCAACACCTTGCCGCCTAACAGCGTCAAACCGAGTGAGATGCCTCCCAGGTCGTTGGTGAACCGGGACATCAGCGCGGGCACGCCTTCGACGCCGAGCGTCTGCGCATCGAGCCGGAGCGTGCTTCGGAACAGGTTCGCCCGCAGCGAGCGCATCGCCGCCTGCACGATGGAACCGATCCACAGCTCCTGCGCGTAGACCGCGGCGCCGTGCACCGCCGTAATCAATACGAGCCCCGCGAACAGGCAGGCCAGCGAATCGAAGCGGTCTGCCGGCCACCACGGCAGCACGCGCTGCTGCCAGAACGTGGCCCACCACTCGCGGCGGTGTGCCTCGGCCAATTGCGCCTGACACTTGGCCCGGTCGTGCAGCAGTTGGGCATAATCGTCGGTGGTTCGTTTCGATTCCGGCCAGAGCGCTTCTCGATTGTTGAGGGCGTCGAGTCGAGCCGAGCGCTCCTCCGCCGCCGCGCGGGCAATGGCCAGCTCCTCGGCAACGTATTCGGTGAGACTGCGCTGCTCGAGCAGCACCTTGGAAATGGGAAACGCCAGCAGCATGGCGCCGGCCCACAGCGCAGAGGCCACTCCAGCGGCGACGATCGCCAGCACCACCAATCGGCGGCGCGGTCGCAAATAGGGCCACAATCGCAACAACTGCTGCACGACGGACTGTCCTTGTCCTATGGTGCGGAATTAAACCCGCAACCGGCCGGTAACGTCCAGAGGAGTTGTCGTGGCCCGGAAACTCGCGACCCGTTGGACTGCGGGCTAAACTATGGATTGCCGATTCCCCCACGGACCTCCCCGCATGTTGATGTACGACCAGCTCGTGCTGCTGAGCGGCCGCGCCAACCCCAAGTTGTCCGCAGAGATCGCCAGCTACCTCGGCATCTCGCTCGGCGCCGTCGAGTTGACAAACTTTCCCGACGGCGAAATCTCGGTCCGGCTCAACCAGAACGTCCGCGGCTGCGACGTGTTCCTCATTCAGCCCACGGGACCGTCGGTCAACGACAACCTGATGGAGCTGTTGATTCTCATCGACACCTGCAAGCGGGCCTCGGCGGCCCGCATCACCGCGGTGATGCCGTACTTCGGCTACGCCCGGCAGGACCGCAAAGACATGGGCCGCGTACCAATCACCGCCAAGCTGGTGGCAAACCTCATCACCAAGGCGGGGGCCGATCGCGTGCTCACGATGGACCTGCACGCTGCGCAGATCCAGGGGTTCTTCGACTGCCCGGTGGACCATCTGTACGCCGCGCCGATTCTGGACGACTACTTCCGCAGCCTGAACCTCGACCAGGACAAGCTGGTGATCGTCAGCCCCGACGAAGGGAGCATCAAGCGCTCGCTGCAGCACGTGGAGCATCTGGGCGGATCGCTGGCCATCGTCGATAAGCGCCGCGCCAGTGCCGTCGACACGCGGCAGGAGAACCTGATCGGCGGCCCGATCACCGGAAAAACGGCCATCGTGTTCGACGACATGATCACCACCGGCGGCTCGACGGTCGGCGCGGTGAAGGTCGTTCTGCAGCACGGCGCCCAGAAAGTGTTCGTGAGCGCCACGCACGCCGTGCTGTGCGGGTCGGCCCCGCAGCGATTGCGCGCCGCACCCATCGAAGAGCTGGTCGTCACCAACAGCCTGCCGATCAACAACGAGCAAATGCTTCCTAACCTGCGAGTGATTTCGGTCGCCCCGCTGTTGGGCGAAGCCATCCGCCGCATCCACCGCAACGAGTCGGTGAGCTATCTGTTCGATTGATCGCGCGAAATCGCGAAGTCGCAAGCGACCGACGCTTGCGGCTTCGCGATTCGATCTCCAGTCGCGCGCAACCCCGGCTGATCGGGTGAAGCCATCCACTCTCACCAGGAGCGCGCCGATGTCCCCTGCCCTGGCAGCCGTGACTTGCCACTTCAATCCGTGCGGCTATCTCCGTCCGCGCGAGAATTACCTCCGCTTTCGCAACGCGTTTCACGGCTGTCCGCTGTTCACCGTAGAAGTGTCCTTCGACGGGCAGTTTCACATCGTCGCCGATTGGCAGATCGTGGCGACCGAGCACAACCTGATGTGGCAGAAGGAACAGTTGCTTAACTGGGCCATTGAGCGCGTGCCGGCGGACTTCGATCAGATCGCCTGGATTGACGCCGACCTGGTATTTTTGAATCCCCACTGGGCCGATGCCACGTCGCGGCTGTTGGAAGACTTCCCCATCGTCCAACTGTTTGAGAATTGCCACTGGACCACGGCTCGCGGAACGATAGAGCGATCCGGACCATCCCGCGTGCGGCAGCGCCGCGAACATCTGCGGCAGCACGGGCAACCTGGAGGCGCCTGGGCCGCCCGTCGCGACCTGCTGGCGAAGCACGGCCTTTACGCCGGCAACATCATCGGCGGCGGCGACACACTCTTCGCAGACGCACTTTTCGGCGTGAACAGCCCGTATGTCGCGCGGAATCTGCCGCGACAACTCGTCGCCGATGTCCGTCGTTGGGGCCGCGCGCTGCACCGCGAGGTGCAAGGCCGCGTCGGCTGTACGCCGGGGGACGTGGTGCATCTCTACCACGGCACGCGCGAAAACCGCCGCTACGTCGAACGGTCCGCCATCCTGCGCGAAACAAAGTTCGATCCCCAGCGGGACATCCGCATCGGCAGCAACGGCCTGCTCGAATGGGCCTCGAATAAGCCCGACCTGCACCGCCGCGTGCGCGACTACTTTCTCGCGCGCCGTGAGGATGAATGATCCGTCACCGCGGCTTCGCCAGCGACTGCTCGAACAGCGTCATCACCAGCGCCTGCTCCATCTCGCCCGCCTTGAAGCCGAATGGACCGCGGCCGCCCTTGTACACCACGCGGCCGTTGCGATCGATCACGTACAACCGCGCCGGCATGCCGCTGTACGCGTTGCCGGTCTTGTCGTCGATGTCGTCGATCAACAGCGGAATCGACGGCTTCAGCCGGCTGTGGCATTGCTGCGCGACGGCCGTCCGCTCGGCGAACGACTTCGGCTGCGCGACCTGTACTCCGACCTTGTCGTTCGACTGCATCGCCCAGCCGTCCGTGGGATGTGCTTCCCGCACGTAGACGCCCAGGAACTCCGCTTCGTCCTTGTACCGCTGCGAAAGTTCGTCGACTTCGGGATACATCGAACGGAACGGCCCGCACGTGAAGTTGCCGAAGACCAGCACCACCGGCTTGGGACCGATGACGTCAGCCAGCCGCGATCTTCGGTGATTGCATTAATGCCGCGAATCCGACTGCTGGCCTCATTGGGAAAGTGGGCCATCAATCGGAGCCAGGCGGGCAACGGACCCGCCGGCGCCAGTTCACCGAGTGCCTGCCGCGCATCGGCGTCACTCAGGAGAGGCAACCGCGGCTTGCGCGTCCGGTCGGCTGCCAGTGCTGCTCGTACCTGGTCTCGCGACTCAAGGCGCGGCCGCAGGTTGACGGCCTGCTTCGTCGGCAGTCCCGTCACGGGATCGTGCGCCACAGGGGCAATCTTTGACAGGCGGCTTGAGGATTTCGGCGACGTCGGCGTGAGGAACGTCTCGATGGGCAGGAGGCGGTCTTTTGGAAGCTCTTGTTCGCCGCGCCGGAAGAAGCCCAGCCCGGTCTGCGATTGCGGCACGCCCGCACCTTCCTTCCAGCGATTGATGGAATTATTCCATGCGACAGACATCGTCATTTCGAGGATCTGCAGGTCGGTATAGTGTTTCCGCAGCGTGTGGAGGTCGTCGTCGCTCAGCCGGTGCGGTTCGTAGGTCAGCTTGCGGGCATATGCGAACGCCGCTTGTTCGGCCTCCGGGAACAGTTCCCAGTCGAAGTCGAGCGCGGCAATTTCGTCGTCGGTCATGCCCGCCGAAGCCAGCTTCTGCTCCTGATGGCCCAGGCAGTACTGGCAGTTATTGGTCCGCGAGACGATCCAGAACAGCCGGGTTTTGAAGGCATACGACAGAGACATTTTTTCATCGGCGTTTCGGGTGAAGTCTCGCTGAACTGGAGCGGCAGAATTGCCCGCGGCGGCGTTGCCCCGCGTGCCGGAACTGCGGCTGCCGCCGAACCCGCCATAAGTCGCCGGCTCTCCAGGGGGCAGGTAGTAATAACGCAGCAGTGCTTCGTAGTTGGTGCTGCGCTCGCCCAGGGCGGCCTTGTCGGCTTCAGTCATTTCCGGCAGCGGGATCCGCAGCGGCCGCTGCTTCATGTCTTCGAGCAGTTGCTTTATTTCCGGCCGGGTGAGCGGTACGGGACGGGCGGTGTTGACGGCTTCTTCGGCGTGCAGGAACGTGGTCGCGCCGGCCACGACGAGCGACGCCTTCAACCATCGTTTCAAATGCATGATGCCTCCGGTTGAACTAGGGGAGTTCAATTGATGTGGGTTACTGTTGCGGGAAGATCGTGATCGCCGGCGAAGTGCCGACGACGTAGATGGTCTCGGACGTCGAAGCCTTGCCTGAGGTGTCGCTGACATGCGGTCGACGTGGGGCTGTGCCACGGCGTTTACGACCAGCACGTGCCCGCGCAGTCAAGCGCGCACACACAGGCCGCGAGTTTGCCGAGACGCAGTCACGCCGGACGCGGAGAGAATCTCTCCCGGCGACGTTCAGAAATCGCTAGCGCGGCGGGCGCTCGATGCGCAACTGGAAGCCGTCCACGCGATGCACGCCGGCGACGGATTCGCAACGTTGAGAGAATTGCGGTTGGACTGCGGACGCCAGGTCAGCGCAGGCCCAGTGGTCGCTCGGGCGATCGATCGAGAATGGCGCCGGGGGCGACGTCGGTGGCAGCGATCCCCGGCAGCGCGGACCGCGGCACGGCGTCACCGGCGACGGCGATCCAGACTGGTGTTCAACCGACTTCGCACCAGCGTGTTCCGGCATCTGCAAGTAGTCGCCGCACGTCGCCCACGACAGCCGCGGCAAGCACAGCAAGGCGCCTACGAGCAGGAGGCCTGCCCATCGATTGCCGCGCTGGTTGCCACCAAGAGCCATTCGTCTTTCCACGTGGTCGGCGATATCTGGCCCGTTCAGGTTATTCCACGCTGTGCGTGAACGCTATAGCGTGTTTGCGCGATTTTCGATTCCACGCGGAGAATTGCTGCCATCGTTACAACCGGACGGCAGGACCGCGATCGCTCCCCACGGAATCGTCGCAAACCCGGAGAACTCTGAACTAGAGTTCCACAGGGTCCGCGCAGTCCTCATCCCCATTCAAGCTCCCCATGATGGAACGCCTCTCCAAGCGAAACATCGCGGCGCAAGCGCTCGATGTGACCGGCTGCGGCCGGCTGTTGCAGCTCGCGCCAAGTTGGCGCGGCCTGCTCATTCTCAATTACCACCGCATCGGCGACGGCAGCCGGTCGCTGCTCGACCGGCCGCTGTGGAGCGCCACAACGGAAGACTTCGATCGACAGGTGCAAGCCGCCAAGCGCGATTTTGATGTCGTCGGCCTGTCCGATCTCGATCGGGTGCTTCAGGCACGCCGAGGTCGCCATGTGATGATCACCTTCGACGACGGCTACCTCGACAACTACACCGACGCGTTCGCCGTGCTGAGGCGGCACCATGTCACCGCCACGTTCTTTGTGACCACCGGATTTATCGATTCGCCTCAAGTGCCCTGGTGGGACCAGATCGCTTGGATGGTGCGCCATAGCCCGCGCAGCGAGCTGCCTGCCAATCCCTGGACCGGGATGCCGATCTCCTTGGACGAGCCGGATCGGTCCCGCGCCATCCAGCGTTTGCTGTCGCTGTACAAGCGACTGAGCGGCGAAAAGACGGCGGACTACGTGGCAGATTTGTCGCAATTGCTCGAGTCGCCCCCGATTCCGCTGCACATCGGACACGAACTGTGGATGACGTGGCCCATGCTGCGCGAGATGCGGCAATGCGGGATGACCATTGGCGGCCATACCGTCCACCATCCGGTGCTGGCGAATCTCACCCTCGAACAGCAGGACTACGAAATCGGCGAATGCCGGCGACGGTTGGTGAAGGAGCTGGGCGAGCCGATCGATGCGTTCAGCTATCCCGTGGGCGGCCGCACCAGCTTTAATGCCGATACCCAGATGCTCCTCGCGGCGCATGGCTTCCGCTGGGGCTTCACGTATCAGGGAGGGCACGTCTCGTCGCCGCAATCCGATCGGCTGGCCTTGCCCCGCACGGCGGTGGAAAGCGACTACGACCTGCCGCTGTTCCGTGCAATCCTCACGCTGCCGCAATGGTTTGCGTGAGCACTGCACTCTAAATCAGCGGCATCGATTGTGGAGCGCGCGTCTGGTCCCCTCGCCCCCGTCCGCGGGGGAGAGGGGACCGGAAAAAGAGCCGCGCTGTCTCAGAATTGATGTCGCTGATTTAGCCCGACGCGCCGGCGGAGGAATCTGGCGATTGCTCCGAAAAGTCCCGCGCCGGCGCGTTATGACGTGGCGAAGTTTCCGGGCAATCCCGGGGTCTCTCGAATTGCATAGTCTCACCTGCCGTCCGCGACTATACTTCGGACAGCAAACGGCCAGCGTACCTCGCCAAGGACCGGTGAACCCGTGGAACTCCCCCGCAATCCGACCCGTCCCGTTCGCATCGGCACCGTCACCATCGGTGCGGGCTATCCCATTGCCGTCCAAAGCATGACGGCCACTCACACGCAAGACGTCGATGCCACAATCGCCCAGGTGAATGCGCTGCACGACGCCGGTGCCGACGTCGTCCGCGTCGCCGTGGACAGCAGGAAGGACGTCGAAGCGCTCGCCGAAATTCGCCGGTCCACCGAGGCCAACCTCGTCGTCGACCTGCAGGAGAACTACCGCCTCGCCGAGCTGGTGGCCCCGCACGTCGACAAGATCCGCTACAACCCCGGCCACCTCTATCACCACGAGCGCGAGAAGCCGTGGCAGGAAAAGGTGCGGTACATCGCCGGCCTCGCGAAGGAGCACGACATCGCCCTTCGCGTCGGCGTCAACTGCGGCTCGGTCGATCCCGACAAGAAGGAGAAATACGACCCATCCGATTCGATCACGCCGATGCTCGAAAGCGCGTGGGAGCATTGCGCGCTGCTCGACGACCTCGGTTTCACGCGGTACTGCGTGTCGCTGAAGGACTCCGATCCCAACAAGGTCATCGAGGTCAACCGACGGTTTGCGGAGAAACGTCCCGATGTGCCGCTGCATCTGGGCGTCACTGAGGCCGGCCTGCCGCCGGACGGAATCATCAAGACGCGGATTGCGTTCGAGCAGCTCATCAGCCGGGGCATCGGCGACACCATTCGCGTGTCGCTGACGGTGCCCAACAGCCGCAAGCCCGAGGAGATCGAAGCGGGACGCAAGATTCTTGCCGATATCGCCGCCGGCCGCGTGCGTTCGGTGGTGCAGTTCGCACTCGACACGCTCAACATTATCAGCTGCCCCAGTTGCTCGCGCGTCGAGAACGAGGCGTTCATTGAGCTGGCGCAGCAGGTGAAAGAGCTCACCGCCTATGCGAAGGACCACGCCATCACCATCGCCGTGATGGGCTGCCGCGTGAACGGCCCCGGCGAGACCGACGACGCCGACCTGGGCCTGTGGTGCGGCCCGAACCACGTGAACCTGAAGCGCGGCCCGCAGGAGCTCGGAGCATACAAGTACGACGAAATCCTGCCGCGGCTGAAGACCGAACTGGATCGCGTAATTGCCGAGAAGCGCGCGGGTTAGCGGCGTTGTGCAGAAATCGTTTCACAGCTTCCGCTGCGCGGCATCGCTGAATTACAAGCTTGTGCCATGACGACGATTACCGTCACGCCCAAATTGCGGCGTCAGTTGTTGGATTTCTCGAAGCCGATTGAGTTCCGCGATGAAGCCGGGCACGTGCTGGGCTTTCTTAACCCGGTCTTATTCACGCCACTGTCCGATGAATGCGTCAAATGTCGGCGGGTGATGTGGTGAGGCCGTTGCGGTCTGTTGGGGCGGACTTCCCCCGGACCCCCGGTGGGTTGCGTGGAGTTCAAGTTCCGTCTGGGACTG
>Ga0073934_10003995_pt1 | contig 25456 bp, 22 predicted proteins | sample LarsenN4metaG_FD_76834 | JGI IMG/M metagenome (GOLD analysis project Ga0073934, IMG submission 76834) | Hot spring sediment bacterial and archeal communities from British Columbia, Canada, to study Microbial Dark Matter (Phase II) - Larsen... ... | reverse complement strand
GCCAGCGAGATGATCTGCGGCGGCGTGCTGCTCGCGCTGTTGGCGGCGCTGACGGGCGAGACGATGTCGTGGCCACCGCAGCCGCTGGCCGCGGGCGCGTGGCTCTACCTCGTCGTGTTCGGCTCGCTGATCGCCTTCAACGCCTACATGGTGCTGCTCGCGCGCGCGAGCGCCGGCCTCGCGGCGAGCTACACCTTCGTGAACCCGGTGATCGCCATGCTGCTGGGCGTGTGGCTGGGCGGCGAGGTCGTCAGCGGCTACGAGTGGGCGTCGGCCGGCGTCGTGCTCGCGGGCGTGGTGCTGTTGCTGCTGAAGCCGGCGCGGCGCTGATCGGGCACGCGCTCAGCGCACGCCGCCGGCCAGCAGCCGTCTCACTTCGGCGAGCTTTGCCTTGACGCGCAGCGCGTTGGCACTGCCCATGCGCAGCAGGATCTTCTGCCCGGCCGAGCGGTTCTCGTAGTTCGCGTCGACGTAGCGGTACGCGACCCACGGCCGCTCGATCGTGTACGGGCCCTTCACCTCGGGCAGTTCGAGCGCGACCGGGCCGCTCAGCTCGGGCGTGGCGAGCAGGTCGTCGATCGCCTCGACCACGCGGTCGTTGAACGGCCGGCCCGGGTAGCCCAGCTCCTCGTAGGCCTGCTGGAACAGCGGGTAGGTCCGCACGTACAGCGCGACGGCCTGCCGTGCGTCCAGGGCATCGAGCAGCCGCATGAACGCCGCATAGCGGTTCGCGTTGCGCGGCGACAGCCACGTGCCGCCGTCGCGCTGCTCGACCGTGAAGCGCCCTTGCGTCGGCAGCACCGGCCACAGGCGCGGCGCGGCATGCGAACGCGGCAGGTTGTCGACCGTGGCCACCACGCGGCGCACGAAACCGTCGGTCTGCAGCATCGCCAGCACCGTGGACTTGCCGAGCAGCGCCTGCAGCGCGTCGCGCATGTAGTCGTCGGACTGCGCCAGCGACGACGGCACGGGCCTGGGCGCGTCACCGGCGGCCGGCGCAGCGGCGACCGCGCTCGCGGCCGCCTCGATCGGGTACTTCACCGCGGGCACCTGCGGCACCGACGCCGCCGGCTCCGCGGCCGGCGCCTGCGCCACCGGTGGCGGCGCGGGCGGCGCGACGGCCGCCCGCTGGCGCTGCTGCCACCACACGTAGCCGCCCGCGGCCATCACCGCGGCCACGCCGATGCCGATGCCGATCTGCAGGGTCCGGTTCATGTCGTGCGCCTCTCCGACTCGGGTCTTGGTGCGACCTCCGATGCTGCGCGGGGTTCAGCCCGCCCGTGCAACCGGATGCAGCGCGCGCTCAGCCCGCGCGACGCGCCTGGGCTGCACGACGGATCGCCGCGAGCGTGGTGCGGCTCGTGATCACGTCGGTGTCGAGCTTCAGGTGCAGCAGGCTCGGGCGGTCGGCGGCCAGCGCCTCGCGCAGCGCGGGCTCGAACTGCGCGGTCGTCTCGACGCGTGCGGCATGCCAGCCGTAGGCGTGCGCCAGCGCCGCGAAGTCCGGATTGAACAGGTCGGAGCCCGACACGCGCCCCGGGAACTCGCGCTCCTGATGCATCCGGATCGTGCCGTAGCTGCCGTTGTCGACCACCACCGACACGAGCTTGCCGGCGCTGCAACCCGCGCCGTGGCCGGTGGCCGTGGCGAGTTCCTGGCCCGTCATCAGGAAGTCGCCGTCGCCGGCGACGTTGATCACGGTGCGATGCGGCTCGAGCAGGCTCGCCGCCACGGCCGCGGGCAGTCCGTAGCCCATGGCGCCGGAGGTGGGCGCGAGTTGCGTGCGGCCGTGGTGCTGCAGCCCGGGATAGCGATGGAAGCGGTGCAGCCAGCCGCTGAAGTTGCCCGCGCCGTTGGTGAAGATCGCGTCGGGCGCGAGGCGCGTGAGCGTCTTGACGACCTCGGCCATGTCGAGCGGCGACACCGGCTCGGGCACGAGGTTGGCCTCGTAGTCGGCGTGCGCCGCGGCGCTCCACTCGCGCCACGGCAGGTCGACCGGCGCGGCGAGCGCCTCGAGCGCCTTGGCGGCGCACGCCATCGACGCCTGCAGCAGCAGGTCGGCGGCGTACACGCGGCCGAGTTCCTCGGCGCCGGCGTGCACGTGCACGAGCTTCTGCGCCGGCCGCGGCGCTTCGAGCAAGGTGTAGCCCGACGTGGTCATCTCGCCCAGCCGCGCGCCGACGGCGATCACGAGGTCGGACTCGCGCAGGCGCTGCGCGAGCTTCGGATTGATGCCGATGCCCACGTCGCCCGCGTACAGCGCGTGGCGGTTGTCGAACAGGTCCTGGAAGCGGAACGCGCAGCCCACCGGCAGCGACCAGTTCTCCGCGAAGCGCTGCAGCGCCGCGCAGGACTCGGCGGTCCAGCCGCCGCCGCCGACGATCACGAACGGGCGGCGCGCGGCCAGCAGCATCGTGCGCAGTTCGCGCAGCGCGCCCGGCGCCGGCCAGGCCTGCGCGGGCTCGACGCGCGGCAGCACCGGCGCCTCGGTCGGCGCGGTCAGCACGTCTTCGGGCAGCGCCAGCACCACGGGCCCGGGGCGGCCCTGCATCGCCACGTGGAAGGCGCGCGCCACGTACTCGGGCAGGCGGTCGGCCGACGGCACTTCGGCGGCCCACTTGGCCAGGCCGAGCGTGCCGGGGCCGAACATCTGCCGGTAGTCGATCTCCTGGAACGCCTCGCGGTCGCGCTGCTCGCCGGCCACCTGGCCGATGAACAGGATCATCGGCGTGGAGTCCTGGAACGCGGTGTGCACGCCGATGCTGGCGTTGGTGGCGCCCGGCCCGCGCGTGACGAAGCAGATGCCGGGGCGCCCGCCGAGCTTGCCCTGCGCCTCGGCCATGAAGGCCGCGCCGCCTTCGTGGCGGCACGCGACGAAGCGGATGCGCTCGCGGTGCTCGTGAAAGCCGTCGAGCACGGCGAGGTAGCTCTCGCCCGGAACGCCGAATGCGGTGGTGATGCCTTGCGCGACGAGCGCCTCGACGAGCGCGTGACCTGCGGGTCGTGTCATCCCGCCACTGTAGCGGCGGCCCTCGCGTCGCGGCGCCGCGCGGCCACGTGCCCGCCGACCATCGCCGCCGAGACCACCGCCGCGACCAGCGACGCGGCCGAGCCGAGGAACACGCCGCCGGCCATGCCGCGGTCGAGCAGCATGCCGAAGAACGGCGCGGCCAGCGCGAAGCCGAGGTCGAGCCCGGAGTACACCGTGCCGTAGACGCGGCCGGTGGCGCCCGGCGGCGCGGCGCGCTTGATGAGCATGTCGCGCGAAGGGCCGGCGAGGCCGACGCCGAAGCCGGCGACCGACGCCAGCGCCAGGGCCGGTCCGCCGCCCACGACGCCGGAGCCGGCGATCACCAGCAGCGCACCGGCGGCCAGCAGCGACGCGCTGATCGTGCGCTCGAGCCGCTCGACCCGCGCCACGAGAAAGCCGCCGATGACCATGCCGAGCGCACCGCTGACCATGAAGCCGGTGACGACCATCGAAGTCCACGCCAGCGGCAGGTCGTACAGCGCCTGCAGCGCGGGGCTGGCGAAGCTCTGGACCGCGGCGAGCGCACAGCTCGTCCAGAAGAAGAACGAGAAGCACAGCCACACCGACGGCAGCTTCAGGAAGGCCAGCGGGTGCTCCTCGGTCAGCGCGGGCCCGCCCTTCTTCTCGTGCGACCACGCGCCGAGCCGGTCGTCGACCGCCTCGCGCTGCAGCACCATCAGCGCGAGCACCACCAGCGCGACGATGGCCGCGCCCACGCAGGCCGCGCGCCACGAGCCGGTGGCCGTGGTGATGCCCGCCAGGAACACCGGCGCGCAGGCCCAGCCGAGGTTGCCGGTGATGCCGTGCACCGAGAACGCGTGGCCGAGCCGCGGCTGCGACACGCGCTTGTTGAGGATCGTGAAGTCGACCGGATGGAACGGCGCGTTGCCGAGCCCGGCCAGCGCCGACGCGAGCATCAGCCCGGCATAGCCCTGCGCGCCGGCCGCCGCCAGCGCCGCGAGCGCGAAGCAGCCGAGCGCCGCGAACAGCACGGGGCGCGCGCCGACGCGGTCGACCACGAAGCCGGCGAGCGCCTGCCCGATGCCCGAGATCGCGAAGAACACCGTGACCAGCAGGCCGAGCTCGGAGTAGCTCAGCGAGAAGTCGCGGATCAGCCACGGGAACAGCGGCGGCAGCAGCAGGTGGAAGAAGTGCGAGGTGCCGTGCGCGAGGCCTATCAGGCTGATGGTGCGCAGGTCCTGGCGCAGGGGCACGGCTGCGGCCGGGGAAGCGAGGGACGACATGCGGTGAATCGTAGGCGCCGGCGCGGCGGCAGGCTTACGATAGGAAGTCAACTTCTGTCGTGATCGTGCCAAAGCGCCCCGCACACGCCCGCGTCGCAGCGAGCCCGGCCCCGCGCGGGGGCCAGGCGTTCGTGCAAGGCGACCTCACCGCCTTCCGGCCCGACGCCGCGCGGCCGGTGCGGGTGCGCGCGCGCCGCATGGCGGCCGATGCGCGCGTGCTGCCGCACGCGCACGCGTGGGCGCAGCTGTCGTTCTCGGCCACCGGCGTGTGCCGCGTCGACGCCGGCGACAGCACCTTCATCGTGCCGCCGTCGCGCGCCGTGTGGATCCCGCCGCAGGTCGAGCACGCGGTGACCGTGATCGAGGACGCCGACCTGCGCACCTTGTACCTGCACCAGCCGCCGGGCCGCTGCGGCCCGGGCGACGCCGACGAGATGCGGTGGCGCCGCTGCCGCGTCGTCGAGGTCTCGCCGCTGCTGCGCGAGCTGGTGCTGCAGCTCGCCACCGATCCGTCGCGCCCGCCCGCGGTCGACGCCGACCGCGAGCGCGAGCGGCATCTCACGGCGCTGATCCTCGACGAGCTGCGGCGCGCGCCGTCGGTGCCGCTGGGCCTCGCGCTGCCGCGCGACAAGCGGCTGCGCACGCTGTGCGACGCGGTGCTCGACGACCCGGCGCGCCACGACGGCCTCGCCGGCTGGGCGCGCGAGGCCGGCGCGAGCGAGCGCACCGTTGCGCGGCTGTTCCGGCAGGAGCTGGGCACCAGCTTCGCGCAGTGGCGCCAGCAGGTGCTGCTGGCCAAGGCGCTGTCGCTGGCGGCGCGCGGCCTGCCGATGGGGCTGATCGCCGCCGAGCTCGGCTACGCCAGCGCGAGCGCCTTCAGCGCGATGGTGCGTCGCACGGTGGGTGCCCCGCCGAGTCGCTTCTTCGCCACGGAACGCGGCGGCCGGCCCGGCAAGGCGGGATGACCCCGAGCGCGCGGCGCTGCGCGCGCCGCGCCGGCTCCTTACACTGGCGAGGCCGGCTCCGCAGTGCCGCCGGCGCAGACGACGACAGGGAGACGACGATGCTCAGCACCTTGTTCGGAGACATCCCGCTGCCGAAGAAACCGGGCGACCACCTGCCCACCGGCACGATCGAGTCGGACGGCGGGTTCGCCGCCACGGCGATGCTCGAGACTTCGGCCACCGGGGTCAACGAGCACGGGCAGCTGGTCGACCGCAACGTCCACGACCTGTTCGTCACCGGCTCGCCCGCGCAGGCCATGCGCGAGCACTTCGCGACCAGCCGCGCCGAGCTGGAGAACGCCGGCAAGTGGATCGTGCTGCTCGACCCGGCGCGCATCTGGGCCTCGGCGGTGGTGAAGGCGCTGTCCGACGCGAGCGGCCAGCCCATCGACAAGCTGCACCTGCGCGAACAGGGCACCTTGCGCGCCCTGGCGATGATCGAGCGCACGACGATCCCGCGCCGGCTCGACGAGACGCTGAAGGTCTTCCACGCCGACGTGCGCGCCTCGGGCCCCGAGAACGCCGAGATCTCGCTCGCGCTGATGGAGCGCGCGCACATGACCGCGGTGATCGTCGGCCCGATGCAGCCGCACGCCATCGACGCCATGCTCAACATGCTGTGCGACGCGTCCGGCCAGCCGACGTGGCGCTGCCCCACCTTGCTGTTCCTGCTGCCGCCCGGCGCGGTGTGGATCTCCAACAAGATCGCCACCATCGCGTGGCCGGCCGGCCTGCGCGTGCAGGTGCTCAACGAGCCGATGACCGGCGCGTCGTCGGTGTGGAACGCCGTGCTCGGCATCTGGAACCACGTGCGCGACAACCCGGCGCGGCAGGCGAAGCCCGCGCCGCGCGCCACGCCCGACGCGCCGGGCCTGATCGATCCGGCCGAGTTCCCGATCAAGGTGGCCGAGCTGTCCGGCGGCGGCGCCGTGCCGATGCCGCCGCCGGGCACGCGCACGCAGTTCTTCGATTCGCGCCCGGCCGTGTCGGTGGACGGCGAGCGCGCCGCGCGCGCCCTCACCGAGATGCTGCGCACCGACGGCCTGCTCGGCTGCGCGGTGGTCGACAGCGTGAGCGGCTTCGTACTCGCGCGCGAGCAGCGCGACGCGATGCCGGTGGACCTCGACGTCGCCGCCGCGGCCTGCGCGCAGGCGCTTCGCGCGCAGCGCCAGGCCGCGCGCAGCATGGGTCTGGCCGAGCCGGTCGAGGAGCTGATCGTGATCGCCGGCGCCCGCCAGCAGGTGCTGCGCGTGGTGGCGAAGTCGCCCGACCTGTTCCTCTTCGCGCTGCTGGACAAGCAGCGCACGAACCTCGCGCTCGCGCGCTTTCGCCTGATGGAGGCCGAGAAGAACCTCGCCTGAGCGGGCATGGGGCCGCGCGCTACCATCGTCGCCCCGATGGAGCCGCGTGCATGACGACCCAGGTTCTCTACGACTTCACCCGCCAGGACGCGAGCGGCGCGAGCGGCGTCGCCCACGCGTGGGCGAAGGTGCCGCAGGTGCTCACGCCCGAAGACCGGCGCGCCGCGATCGAACTGGCCGCCGCGCTGCTGAAGCGCGAACAGGCGGTGCTCGTCGCGCACTACTACGTCGACGGCGACATCCAGGACCTCGCGCTGCAGACCGGCGGCTGCGTGTCCGACTCGCTCGAGATGGCGCGCTTCGGCCGCGACCATCCGGCGAAGACCCTGGTGGTGGCGGGCGTGCGCTTCATGGGCGAGACCGCCAAGATCCTGTCGCCCGGCAAGCGCGTGCTGATGCCCGACCTCGAGGCCACCTGCTCGCTCGACCTCGGCTGCCCGCCCGACGAGTTCGCGCGCTTCTGCGACGCGCATCCCGACCGCACCGTGGTGGTCTACGCCAACACCAGCGCCGCCGTGAAAGCGCGCGCCGACTGGATGGTCACCAGCTCGTGCGCGCTGGCCATCGTGCGGCACCTGCACGAGCGCGGCGAGAAGGTCCTGTGGGCGCCCGACCGCCATCTCGGCCGCTACATCCAGGACCACACCGGCGCCGACACGCTGCTGTGGAACGGCGAGTGCATCGTGCACGACGAGTTCAAGAGCCTCGAGCTCGAGCTGCTGCGCAAGGAGCACCCCGACGCCATGGTGCTGGTGCACCCGGAGTCGCCGCGCGGCGTGCTGCTGCAGGCGCACGTGGTGGGCTCGACCTCGCAGCTGCTGAAAGCGGTGGTCGAGGGCAGCGCGCAGGAGTACATCGTCGCCACCGACAAGGGCATGTTCCACCGCATGCGCCAGCTCGCGCCGGGCAAGACCCTGATCGAGGCGCCGACCGCCGGCGCCAGCGCCACGTGCAAGAGCTGCGCGCACTGCCCCTGGATGGCGATGAACGCGGTGCAGGGCGTGGCCGACTGCCTCGAGCGCGGCAGCGGCGAGATCCAGGTGCCCGAGCCCGTGCGCAGCCAGGCGCTCGGCTGCATCGAGCGCATGCTCGACTTCGTGGCACGCCACCCGCAGGCGATCGCCGCGCCGCAGCGCGGCTTCGTGCCGAACCTCGGCGCGGCATGACGATGCGCGCCGACCACGACGAGACGCTGGAGCAGGCCCGCGCGCGCAACATCCGCGACGCGCTGGCCGAGGACATCGGCAGCGGCGACCGGACGGCGATGCTGGTGCCGGCCGGACGCCGCGTGCGCGCGCGCGTGACCGTGCGCGAGGCGGCCGTGCTGGCCGGGCGCGAGTGGTTCGACGGCTGCCTCCTCGCGCTCGACGCCGCGGCCCGCGTCGACTGGCGCTACGCCGACGGCGACGCGATGGCGGCCGACACTGCCGTGTGCGAGATCGAGGCGGACGCGCGCGCGCTGCTGTCGGCCGAGCGCCCGGCGCTCAACTTCCTGCAGCTGCTGTCGGCCACCGCCACCGAGACGCGGCGCCACGTCGACGCGATCGCGGGCGCCTCGCCCAACCCGCGCGGCTGCGCGGTGCTCGACACGCGCAAGACGATCCCCGGGCTTCGCCTCGCGCAGAAGTACGCGGTGCGCGTCGGCGGCGGCCGCAACCAGCGGCTCGCGCTGTGGCACGGCATCCTGATCAAGGAGAACCACATCACCGCGGCCGGCGGCGTCACCGCGGCGCTGCACGACGCGCGCGCGCTGGACGCCGGCGTGGAGATCCAGATCGAGGTCGAGACGCTCGATCAGCTGCGCGAGGCGCTGGCCGCGGGCGCGACGAGCGTGCTGCTCGACAACTTCGACCTCGCGCGCATGCGCGAGGCGGTGGCCCTGACCGCCGGCCGCGCGCTGCTGGAGGCCTCGGGCGGCGTGTCGCTCGCCACCTTGCGCGACATCGCCGCCACGGGGGTCGACCGCATCTCCATCGGCCACCTGACGAAGGACGTGAAGGCGGTCGACTTCTCGCTGCGCGTGCTCGACCGCCTGTAGCGCCCGAACTGCACCCGTGTCGCCCCGCTGTTCGCGGGTTCGGCGCGACCCGCGGCCGCGACACTGCCCGGATGAGCATCGAATTCAGCAGCGTCCACAACCACCTCGAGCGTCAGGTGTTCGACACGGTGACCGCGATGGCCGAGGGCTATCCCGGCCTGAACGGCGACGGCGAACTGCTGGCCGACGTGGCCTGCGTCGCGCTGAATCGGCTGCCGCCGCGCTACATCCGCAACCCGGTGGACTTCGCATTCTACCTGACCGACGTCGAACGCGCGCGCATGGACCGCAAGGTGCGGCTGGCCGTCGCGCAGGCGTTCGAGTTCGTGCAGGCGCGCGTGGCGCTCGGCGCCCGCGCCTGAGTCGCGCCGGGCCGGTGCTCAGCGCCAGACGTCGGGGTCGAGCGGCAGCCCTTCGAGCTGCCAGCCGGCGCGCCGCGTCAGCACGGTCGGGAAGCTGACCGGCAAGGTGTGCGGGAAGTCGCGGCTGAAGTGCAGCCCGCGGCTCTCGTGGCGCAGCAGGGCCGAGCGCACGATCAGCTCCGCGCAGTCGAGCAGGTTGCGCAGCTCCAGCAGGTCGCGCGTGACGCGGAAGTTCGCGTAGTAATCGTCGACCTCGCCCTTGAGCAGCCGGATGCGGTGCAGCGCCCGCTCGAGCCGGCGCGTGGTGCGCACGATGCCGACGTAGTTCCACATCAGCAGGCGCAGCTCGTCCCAGTTGTGCGAGATGACGACCTGCTCGTCGGCGTCCTCGACCTGGCTCTCGTCCCACGGCGGCAGCGCCGGTCGCGCCACCGCCTCGTGCGTGAGCACGTGGTCGGCGCAGGTGCGGCCGAGCACCACGCACTCCAGCAGCGAGTTGCTGGCCAGCCGGTTGGCGCCGTGCAGGCCGGTGTAGGTGGTCTCGCCCACCGCGTACAGGCCGGGCAGGTCGGTGCGGCCCGACAGGTCGGTGACCACGCCGCCGCAGGTGTAGTGCGCGGCCGGCACGACGGGGATCGGCTGGCGCGCGATGTCGATGCCGAGCGCGAGGCAGCGCGCGTGGATCGTCGGGAAGTGCTCCTTCAGGAAGGCCTCGCCCTTGTGCTGCACGATCGGCGTCGCGTCCAGCCACACGTGGTCGAGGCCCCACTTCTTCATCTCGAAGTCGATGGCGCGCGCGACGATGTCGCGCGGCGCGAGTTCCGCGCGCGGGTCGTGCGCCGGCATGAAGCGCGCGCCGCCGGCGGCGTCGGGCAGCCGGAGCTGCGCGCCTTCGCCGCGCAGTGCCTCGGTGATGAGGAAGCTGCGTTCCTGCGGGTGGTACAGGCAGGTCGGGTGGAACTGGATGAACTCCATGTTCCCGACGCGGCAGCCGGCGCGCCAGGCCATCGCGATGCCGTCGCCGGTGGAGGTGTCGGGGTTGGTGGTGTAGCGGTACACCTTGCCGGCGCCGCCGCTGGCCAGCACCACCGCGCGCGCGGCGAGCGTCTCGACGCGCTGGTGCTCGATGTCCAGCGCGTACACGCCGTAGCAGCGCTGCGGTTCGTCGCGTCGCACGTGGCGGCTGGTGACCAGATCGACCGCCATCCAGCGCTCGCGCAGGCTGATGTTGCCGTGCGCCCTCGCCTGCGCCAGCAGCGCGTCGTGGATCGCCTTGCCGGTGGCGTCGGCGGCGTGCGCGATGCGCCGCACCGCGTGGCCGCCTTCGCGGGTGAGGTGCAGCCCGAGCGGCCCGCTCGGGTCGGGCGAGAACGCCACGCCGCGGCCGAGCAGCCATTCGATGGCCTCGGCGCTGCGCTCGGCGATGAAGCGCGCGGTGTGCTCGTCGACCAGCCCGGCGCCGGCGTCCTGCGTGTCGCGCACGTGGCTGTCGATGCTGTCGTCCTCGCCCAGCACGCCGACGATGCCGCCTTGCGCCCACGCCGTCGCGGCTTCGCCGAGGCTGCGCTTGGCCAGCACGACCACCGGCATGCGGTCGGCCAGGTGCAGCGCCACGGTCAGGCCGGCGAGGCCCGCTCCGACGATGACGACGGGGTCGGCGGACGGGGCGGTCTCGGGCATGGTGATTGCAGTGTTCGGGGGCCGACCATTCTAAGGAGCGGGCACGAGGGCGGCCGCGCCGCGCGGCCCGTCCTGCGCGCGCACCCGCAATCCCCCATCGTGCCGGGTCGCCTCGGCCGGCAAGCCGTGAAAACATGCAGCGCCGAGAGCGAAGACGGGCATTTACACTCGGTTGCAGTCAGCGTGAGTGCGCCCGCCAGAGGAAGTCGCGATGCCGAAACCGATACAGGAAATGTCGTCCTGGGGCGCGTCGAGCCACTCGATGTCACCCGAGGACGCCTGGGCCGAGACCCGCGCCCAGACGGGCATGGCCACGCAGATCCTGCGCGACAAGGAGGACTACCTCGGCGGCGAGGCGCGCGACATCGGTCGCAGGATCGACGAGCGGCACCGCGAACTGTTCGTCTCGTGCGACCCCGGCGAGGCGATGCAGCAGCAGTTCGAGATCCTGCAGCCGGAGTTCATCGCGATCCACGATCTCGGCGCGGCGTCGTCGCGGCGCCTGATCGCCGGCATCGGTGCGGCCACCGGGCGCGGCGTGCACAAGCTGATCATCCGCCGCCAGGGCCATGGCGTCGGCCTCGCGACGATCGAGTTCACCGAGGTGCCGGCCGTCGACGGCACGAGCCTGCGCCTGTACACCACCGAGGTCGATGCGGACACGGCGTCGCGCCACGAGCTCGCGCGCGTGCTGCTCGCCTTCAGCCGGCTCGGCGTGCTGATGGTGGGTGACCTGCCGCCGCATGCGATGAGCGCCGCGCTCAAGCCGCTGTCCGAGTCGATGACCTCGTCGACCTGGCGCAACCGCAACCTGCTGCTGCTGCCGCTCGCGTCGGCCAGCGCGCTGGCGTCGCAGGCCGCGCAGCTCGGTGCCGGCACCGGCGTCACGGTGCGCACGACGCCGCAGGTGACCAAGCCCGCCGACGCCTGGAACTTCATCGCCGCGACCTGGAACCGCCTGCGCGACCAGGTGGCGGGCGCCGGCATCGACCTGCCCGCCCTCGGTGGCATCGGCGCGCCGGCACCCGTCGCGGCGCCGCAGGCACCGGTGGCGGCCGGCGCCGCGCCCGAGGCGTCGCAGGCTCGGGAGGCGTCGATCCGCGCGCAGGCCTCGGACGCTGCCCAGCCCATGCGGTCGGCCGACGCGGCGGGCGCTCGTGCCGCGCCGTCGTACGCACAGTCGCACACGCAACCGCACACGCAACCGCAGCCCCTGCCGTCGACACCGACGGCCCCGGCCGCCGCCGCAGCGTCGCCGATCCCGACGCCGCTGCCGATGCAGCCGATGCCCGAGGTGCCCACGGCCGCATCGCGCGCGGCGGCAGCCGCCGACCCGGTGGCGCGCTACGTGCACAAGCTGCTCGACATCAACGGCATGGTCAGCGCCTGCGTGTTCGAGGTGTCCACGCAGCGTTCGCTGGCGCACGCCGGCTCGCGGCCCGGGCCCGCCATGCTGGCGATCCGCGGCAGCGCGCTGGTCGAGGCCATCCTCGACGGCAGCCGCGCGCTCGGCCTGGGCGCGTCGCCGCCCGACGCGGCGATCACCCTGGGCGACCATCACCTCGTGCTGCGGCCGATCTCCGGCCGGCCCGGCCTCATGCTGCACGCCGTGCTCGACAAGACGGTCTCGAACCTCACGCTCGCGCGGCTGCAGATCATGCGGCTCGACCCGCTGCTCGACCCGTCGGCGCCCGCGACGACGCCGGCCTGACGGCGGGCGCCGGCGCGTGCCGTCAGTGCACGACGCGCCCGAACGTGAACTCGCCGTCCTGCACGTCGACCGGGATCACGTCCTTCGGGCCGAAGCGGCCTTCGAGGATCAGCCTGGCCACCGGGTTCTCGATGCGTTGCTGGATCGCGCGCTTGAGCGGGCGCGCGCCGAACACCGGGTCGAAGCCGGCCTTGGCCAGCTCGGCCAGCGCCGCGGGTGACACGTCGAGCTTCATGTCCATCTTCTCGAGGCGCGCCTCCAGGTGCTTCAGCTGGATCCGCGCGATCGACTCGATGTGCTTCGCGTCGAGCGCGTGGAACACCACGGCCTCGTCGATGCGGTTGAGGAACTCGGGGCGGAAGTGCCCCTTGACCTCGGCCCACACCGCCTCGCGGATCAGCTCGTGGTCTTGCCCGGCCATCTGCATGATCTGGTGCGAGCCGAGGTTGCTGGTCATCACGATCACCGTGTTCTTGAAGTCCACGGTGCGGCCCTGGCCGTCGGTCAGCCGGCCGTCGTCGAGCACCTGCAGCAGCACGTTGAACACGTCCGGGTGTGCCTTCTCCACCTCGTCGAGCAGCAGCACGCTGTACGGCTTGCGGCGCACGGCCTCGGTGAGGTAGCCGCCCTCGTCGTAGCCCACGTAGCCGGGCGGCGCGCCGATCAGGCGGCTCACCGAGTGCTTCTCCATGAACTCGCTCATGTCGATGCGCACCATGTGCTCCTCGGTGTCGAACAGGAAGGCGGCCAGCGCCTTGCACAGCTCGGTCTTGCCCACGCCGGTGGGGCCGAGGAACAGGAACGAGCCGTAGGGCCGGTTCGGGTCGGACAGGCCCGCGCGCGAACGGCGGATGGCGTCGCTCACGGCGCGGATCGCCTCGTCCTGGCCGACCACGCGCTCGTGCAGCTTCGCCTCCATCTGCAGCAGCTTGTCGCGCTCGCCCTGCATCAGCTTGCTGACCGGGATGCCGGTCGCGCGCGACACCACCTCGGCGATCTCCTCGGCGCCGACCTGCGTGCGTAGCAGCTGCGGCGCCTTGCCGTCCTTGCCCTTGGCGGTCTCCTTGGCCTGCGCCTCCTTCAGGCGCTTCTCCAGCTCGGGCAGCTTGCCGTACTGCAGCTCGGCCACCTTGTTGAAGTCGCCCTTGCGCTTCCACTCCTCGATCTGCGTGCGGATGCGCTCGATCTCCTCCTTCACGTGGGCCGAGCCCTGCGCCGCGGCCTTCTCGGCCTTCCAGATCTCCTCGAGGTCGGCGTACTCGCGCTCCAGCCGCGCGATCTCCTCCTCGATCAGCCCGAGCCGGCGCTGCGACGCCTCGTCCTTCTCCTTCTTCACCGCCTCGCGCTCGATCTTGAGCTGGATGAGCCGGCGGTCGAGCTTGTCCATCGCCTCGGGCTTGGAGTCGATCTCGATCTTGATCTTGGCCGCCGCCTCGTCGATCAGGTCGATCGCCTTGTCGGGCAGGAAGCGGTCGGTGATGTAGCGGTGCGACAGCTCGGCCGCGGCCACGATCGCCGGGTCGGTGATCTCCACGCCGTGGTGCACCTCGTACTTCTCCTGCAGGCCGCGCAGGATGGCGATGGTCGCCTCGACGCTCGGCTCCTCGACCAGGATGCGCTGGAAGCGCCGCTCGAGCGCGGCGTCCTTCTCGATGTACTTGCGGTACTCGTCGAGCGTGGTCGCGCCGATGCAGTGCAGCTCGCCGCGCGCCAGCGCCGGCTTGAGCATGTTGCCGGCGTCGATCGCGCCCTCGGCCTTGCCGGCGCCGACCATCGTGTGGATCTCGTCGATGAAGACGATGGTCTGGCCTTCGTCCTGCGCCAGTTCCTTCAGCACGTTCTTCAGGCGCTCCTCGAACTCGCCGCGGTACTTGGCGCCGGCCAAGAGCAGCGCGATGTCGAGCACCAGCAGCCGCTTGCCCTTCAGCGAGTCGGGCACCTCGCCCGAGACGATGCGCTGCGCCAGGCCTTCGACGATGGCCGTCTTGCCGACGCCGGGCTCGCCGATCAGCACCGGGTTGTTCTTCGTCCGGCGCTGCAGCACCTGCACCGCGCGGCGGATCTCGTCGTCGCGGCCGATCACGGGGTCGAGCTTGCCGAGGCGCGCGCGCTCGGTGAGGTCGATCGTGTACTTCTTCAGCGCCTCGCGCGCGCCCTCGGCCTCGGCGGAGTCGACCTTCTGCCCGCCGCGCACGGCGTCGATCGCGGCTTCGAGCGCCTTGCGCGTGAGGCCGTGGCCGCGCACGATGCCGCCGAAATCGGTGCGGGCATCGGCCAGCGCGAGCAGGAACATCTCGCTGGCGATGTACTGGTCGCCGCGCCTGGACGACTCTTTCTCGGCCGCCTGCAGCAGCGCCACCAGGTCGCGGCCGGCCTGCACTTGCGCGCCCTGCACCTGCGGCAGCGCGCCGAGCGCGGTGTCCACCGCGGTCTTCAGCGCGCCGACGTTCACGCCGGCCCGCTCGAGCAGCGAGCGCGGACCGTCGTCCTGGTCGAGCATCGCCGCCAGCACGTGCACCGGCTCGATGTAGGCGTGGTCGCGCGCGATGGCGAGGCTCTGCGCCTCGGCGATGGCTTCCTGGAAGCGGGTGGTGAACTTGTCGGCTCGCATCGGGAGAATCCTTTCGACTGCCGAGGATTTTGGGCGGCCCGTTCGCTTTTCAAGTCGACCCGGATCAAGCCCCGCCCGCGCGCGCTCAACCGAAGGCGAAGCGCCCGATCTTCCAGCCCAGCGCCGCGCAGCCGAGCGCGCCGGCCACGTGCGCGGCGGTGTGCACGAGCGCCAGCGCGAGCTGCCCGCGCTGCACCAGCACGAGCGACTCGGCCGAGAACGCCGAGAACGTCGTCAGGCCGCCGAGGAAACCTGTCACCAGCAGCAGCCGCAGCGCCTCGGCCGGCACCCGGTCGAAGGCCACGAGCGCGAAGCCGATGGCCAGTCCGCCGACGCAGTTCACCAGCAGGGTGCCGAGCGGAAAGGCGCTCCACGTGCCCGCGAGCCACAGGCCGACGGCCCAGCGCAGCACGGCCCCGATCGCGCCGCCGATCCCGACGGCGAGCATCTGTCCGAGCAGGCCCGGTGCGAGCGCGGCGCCGCTCACGACGCGTTGCCGGCCTCGATGCCCCAGCGCCGCAGCGCCGCGTCGTCGGCCACGCGGGCGTCGACCCAGCGCGCGCCGTCGGGCGTGATCTCCTTCTTCCAGAACGGCGCCTGCGTCTTGAGGTAGTCCATCAGGAACTCGCAGGCCTGGAAGGCCTCGCCGCGATGCGCCGAGGTCACGGCCACGAGCACGATCTGCTCGAGCGGCCTCAGCTCGCCCACGCGATGGATCACGCGCAGGGCGCGCACGTCGAAGCGGCGCGCGGCCTCGTCGCACATGGCCTCGATCGCGCGCTCGGTCATGCCGGGGTAGTGCTCGAGGGTCATCGAGCTCACGCCGCTGCCGTCGTTGCGGTCGCGCACCGTGCCGACGAAGGCAGCCACCGCGCCGACCCCCGCGTCGCCGTCGCGCAGGCGCGCGACTTCGCTCGACAGATCGAAGTCCGCGGTCTGGATCGTCACGCGGGGCGGGCGCTCGGCACTCATGCGCGAATTGTGGCACCGGGTCTGCCGGCGCCCGGCGCGATCAGCGCAGATCGCCGCTGCGCCGCAGCTCGTCGCACTGCGGGTGGTTGGCGAAGCGGGGCCGCTCGCACTGCGCCTTCATGCACAGCAGCAGGGCGAACTCGGTGCGCGGCATGCACGCCGAGCGCGGGCTGTCCGCCTCGCCCGCCGGCCGCGCGCCGGGCGGCGGCTTCGGCGCGGCCGCCGGCGGCGTGACGACTGGCGGCGTGGCTACTGGCGCCGTGGTGCCCAGGCGCGCCGGCGCGGGCGGCGGCGCCGGCAGCGCGGGCGGTAGATCGTCGCGCGGCGTGGCGCCCCGCGCGGGCTCGTCGGGCGACGCGACGGTCGAGAGCACGGCCTCGGTCTCGTGCAGCCGCTTCCAGTACGACACGAACGAGGCCACGGCGAACACCGCCGCCACGCCCATCGCGAGCACCCAGCGCCAGCGGATGCCGTCCTTCTTCGGCCGTGGCTTCATCGCGGCCGGCGGCTGCGACGCGTGCCAGTGTTCCGCGACGTCGGTGAGCTGCGGCAAGCTGATGTTGAGCGGCGCGGCGGCGGTCGCGGCCGGCGCTGTCGTTGGGCCCTGCGCTGCCGCCGTGGATGCCATGGTTGCCGTGGTCGCCGCCGCAGCCGGCGGATGCGCGTGTCCGCCCGACGGCGCGGCGGCCTGGCCGAGCGCCGCCGTGTGGGCCGCAGCGGCGGCCCCAGCAGCGCCGGTCGTGCCGGAGGCCGGCGCCGCAGCCGGCGCCACCGACGCCGTGTCGGCGTGAGCGGCCGACGGCGTGGCGGCGACCGTCGCGGCGGCAGCCGTGGGCGGTGGCGGCGCCGCGACCACTTCCTCGAGCGTCGGCAGCACGCTCTCGGCGCCCTCGACCTCGCGCGCCGGCTCGACCGTGCCGCCCTGGCGCGCGACGAACTCGGCCACGCTGCGCGGACGCTGCAGCGGATCGACCGCGAAAGCCGCATCCAGCGCGTCGAGCAGCGCCGGCGCGTAGCGGCAGCTCGGATGCCGCTGGCGCAGCTCGCCCACCAGAGTGGCCAGCGGCAAGGTGGGCATGCCCTCGGCGCGCAGCATCGCGGCCGGCGGCGGGTGGCCGCTGATCGCGAAGCGCGCGACCGCGGCCAGGCCGTACAGGTCGGTCCAGGCGCCGCGCGGCCACGCCAGGCCCGGGTCGGCCAGCTCGAGCGGGACGTACTCGGCCTCCGGCCACGGGATCAGGGTCGGCGCCTCGGCCGCGATCGCGCTGCGCGCCGCGCCGAAACCCAGCAGCAGCGGACCGCCCACCTCGCGCATGACGATGCGGCCGGGCCGCACGTCGCCGTGCACCAGCGCCGAGTCGTGCAGCGCGTGCAGCGCCTCCAGCAGCGGCTCGAGCAGCGCGCGCAGCCACGCCTCGTCGGGCGGCTCGCGCATCGCCGGGCGTGCCTCGCGCAAGGTGGGGCCGTCGGCCCACGCGCGCAGGCGGTAGCCCGTGCCGTGCGCCGTCCACGAGCGCATCACGTGCACGAGCGACGGGTGGTGGATGCGCGAGAGGTGATGGCCTTCTTCGAGGAACGCGCGCAGGCCGTTGGAGAAGAGCCCCTGCTCCGCCGCCGAGCGCGGCCGCACCGTGGCGCCGTCGGTGCGGATCGCGAGGCTGCGCGGCAGGTACTCCTCCAGCGCGGCCGGCTGGCCCGATGCGTCGTGCACGAGGTAGACGAAGCCGATCTCGTCGCGCCCGACGATGCGCTCGACCGTGTGCTCGTCGACCGCGTGGCCGGGCTGCAGCGCGTCGCGCCCGGCCGTGACCTGGCGCAGCATGGCCTCGATGGCCGGTGCGCTGGACGACGTGTTCGGGACGGGCGGATAGGCCATGCCGGTAGCTGCTCCCTCCTGGGCCCCCGAGCATAAGCGGGCGGGCCGCCCTCGCCTATGGTGCCGCCGCGCGGCCCTCAGCCGCCCGTGACCGGCGGGAAGAACGCGACCTCGGCGCCGTCGCGCAGCACGGCCGACTCGTCGCTCATCGTCTGGTCGAGCGCCGCGCGCAAGGCGCGATCGCGCGAGAGCGCCCGGGCATGCGCCGCGTCGCGTGCGATCAGCAGATCGCGCAGCGTGCCGAGCGTGGCGCCCGCCGGCAACTCGACCGTCTCGCCGGCGCCCAGCGCCTCGCGGATCGACGCGAAGTAGCGGACCTGCACGCGGCACGTCATGGCACCAGCTCCGTCATCGGGATGTAGCGCACCGGGTCGCCGCGTGCGATGACCCGTCCCGGCGGGTTGTCGACCAGCCCGTCGGCCCACACGGCCGACGTGAGCACGCCGGAACTCTGGTTGTCGAACAGGTCCAGCCCGCCGTCGGCGTTGCGCCGCACGCGCAGGAACTCGCGCCGCTTGTCGGGACGGGGCCAGTCGAAGTCGGCGCGCATCTCCAGCGGGTTCGGCGCGAGCGCCGCGGCGCCCAGGGTCTTCAGCAGCACCGGCCGCACCAGCAGCACGAAGGTGACGAAGCTCGACACCGGGTTGCCGGGCAGGCCCATGAAGACCGCCTCGCCGACGCGCCCGAAGGCGAGCGGCTTGCCGGGCTTGATGGCGATCTGCCAGAGCTGCAGTTCGCCTTCGGCCTGCACCGCCGGGCGCAGATGGTCTTCCTCGCCGACCGACACGCCGCCCGACGTGAGGATCAGGTCATGCCCGTCGGCCGCGCGGCGCAGCGCCTCGCGCGTGGCCTGCAGCCGGTCGGGCACGATGCCGAGGTCGCTCACGTCGCAGCCCAGCGCCTGCAGCAGCCCGCGCAAGGTGAAGCGGTTGCTGTTGTAGATGGCGCCCGGCGGCATGCGCTCGGGCGGCACGTCGCCGGGCATCACCAGTTCGTCGCCGGTGGAGAACAGCGCCACGCGCAGCCGGCGCATCACCGGCAGGCTCGCCGCCCCGACGGACGCCGCGAGGCCGAGCGCCTGCGGCGTGAGCCGCGTGCCGGCGGCGAGCACGACCTGGCCGCGACGCACGTCTTCGCCGCGGCGGCGGATCCACTGCCCCGGCGCCGGCACGGTGTCGACGCGCACGCCGCCGTCGACCACCGCGCACTGCTCCTGCATGACGATCGCGTCGGCGCCCGCGGGCACCTGCGCGCCGGTGAAGATGCGCGCCGCCGTGCCCGGGGCGAGCGCAGCGCCCACCGCGCCGGCCGGGATGCGCTGCGACACCGGCAGCACGGTGCCGGCGGCCGGCACGTCGGCGCAGCGCAGCGCGTAGCCGTCCATCGAAGTGTTGTCGGCCGGCGGCACGTCGAGCGCCGAGCGCACGTCGGACGCCAGCACGCGGCCGAGCGCGTCGAAGGTGGCGACGGACTCAGCCTCGCTCGTCGGCAGCGGGCGCACCGCCGCGAGCAGCGCCGTCAGCGCCGCGTCGAGGCTCGTCAGCGGCGGACGGCTCGTCGTCGTCGAAGGGGGAACGGTATTCATGGCGTGCAGCGGAACGCAGCAGGAAATCGACCACGGCGTCCGGGTCGTCGAGGTCGAGCCGTGGCAGGTTGGTCGGGTGCGGCAGGTTCGAGGCCGCGTCGGTGACCACGGCCACCACGAACGGGTCGACCGGGTACTGCACCGGCTTGCCCGTAACCTCGCGCCAGATCTCGAGCTTGAGGATGTCGGCGTGCTTGAAGCCTTCGACGAACACCCAGTCGCAGTCGTAGAGCTCGGCGATCAGCTGGTGCACCGTGGGCTCGCCCTGCACCTCGTATTCGCGCAGCTTGGCCAGCCGCCGGTTCGACGCGATCACCACCTCGAAGGCGCCCGCCTCGCGGTGCCGCCACGAGTCCTTGCCGGGGCGGTCGATGTCGAACTCGTGGTGCGCGTGCTTGACCACCGACACGCGCTGGCCGGCCAGGCGCAGCCGCGCGATGAGCTGCTCGAGCAAGGTGGTCTTGCCCGAACCGGACCAGCCGCACAGGCCGACGACCTTCATGACCGCACCTTCGCTCCGCACTTCATGCGATTGCATTCTCGGCGATGAAGCGCTTGACCTGCTCGCCGTCGGCTGGCATGACCGTGACGCGGCGCGGGCGATCCTCGAGGTCCTCGAGCCCGGCCGGCCGCGGCGGCTCGAGCCCGGTGGCCTCGCGCAGGGTGGCGGCGAACTTGGCCGGCAGCGCCGTCTCGAGCACGATCATCGGCACCGCGGACTCGGCGTGGCGGCGCGCGACCGTCAGGCCGTCGGACGTGTGCGGGTCGATCATGCGGCCGAAGCGCTGCCAGGTGTCGCGGATGGTCGCCACGCGGTCGGCGTGCGTGCTGCGGCCCGAGACGAAGCCGAAGTCGGCGATGCGCCCGCGCTCGTCGGGCCGCAGCGCGAAGCCGCCGCCGCTGGCCACGGCTTCGCCGAACAGGGTGCGCGTGCGCAGGGTGTCGCGGCCGAGCAGGTCGAACACGAAGCGCTCGAAGTTGCTGGCCTTGCTGATGTCCATCGACGGGCTGGAGGTCTCGACGGTCTCGGCGCTGCCGCGCACGCGGTAGCGCCCGGTGCGGAAGAACTCGTCGAGCACGTCGTTCTCGTTCGTCGCGACCACGAGCCGGTCGATCGGCAGGCCCATCATGCGCGCCACGTGACCGGCGCACACGTTGCCGAAGTTGCCCGACGGCACGGCGAAACTCACGCGCTCGTCGTCGTGGCGCGTGGCCTGGAACCAGCCGGCGAAGTAGTACACCACCTGCGCCAGCAGCCGTGCACAGTTGATCGAGTTGACGGTGCCGATGCGCCAGCGGCGCTTGAAGCCGAGGTCGGCGCTGACCGCCTTGACGATGTCCTGGCAGTCGTCAAACACGCCTTCGATGGCGATGTTGTGGATGTTCGCGTCGGGCAGGCTGAACATCTGCGCCTGCTGGAACGGGCTCATGCGGCCGTGCGGGCTGAGCATGAACACCGCGATGCCGCGCCGGCCGCGCATCGCGTACTCGGCGGCGCTGCCGGTATCGCCCGACGTGGCGCCGAGGATGTTGAGCGTCTCGCCGCGCCGGGCGAGCTCGTACTCGAACAGCGCGCCCAGCAGCTGCATCGCCATGTCCTTGAAGGCCAGGGTCGGCCCGTTGGACAGCGCCTCGATCGCGAGGCCCGGCTCGAGCCACTGCAGCGGCACGATCGCGTCGCTGCCGAACACCTCGCGCGTGTAGGTGCGGCGGCACAGCGCGCGCAGGTCGTCGGCCGGGATGTCGTCGATGTACAGCGACAGGATCTCGAACGCGAGATCGGCGTAGGGCAGCCGGCGCCAGCGCGCCAGGGTGGCCGCGTCGACGCGCGGATAGCGCTCGGGCAGGTACAGGCCGCCGTCCGGCGCGAGGCCCTCGAGCAGGATCTCGCAGAAGGCCCGCCGTGCCGGGTCGCCGCGCGTGCTGAGGTACTTCAACTGAGCTCTTCCTTGCGGATGCGCACGATGGGCGCGAGCACGGTCGGCAGCGCCTGCATCTGCGCGAGCGCCTGCGCCATGCGGCCCTCGACCGTGTCGTGCGTGAGGATGATCACGTCGGTCTGGTGTTCGCCCTCGGCCGACTCGCGCTGCAGCAGCGCGTCGATCGAGATGCCGTGCTCGGCGAGGATGCCCGTGATGCGCGCGAGCACGCCGGCCTCGTCGGCCACCACGAGGCGCAGGTAGAACGACGTGATCACCTGCTCGATGGGCAGGATCGGCGTGTCGGCCAGCGCATCGGGCTGGAACGCGAGGTGCGGCACGCGATGGTCCGGGTCGGCGGTGGCCAGGCGCGTGATGTCGACCAGGTCGGCCACCACCGCCGACGCCGTGGGCTCCGAGCCCGCGCCCTTGCCGTAGTACAGGGTCGTGCCGACGGCGTCGCCCTGCACCACCACCGCGTTCATCGCGCCCTCCACGTTGGCGATCAGGCGCTTGGCCGGCACCAGCGTCGGATGCACGCGCAGCTCGATGCCGTGCAGGTCGTCGCGCCGCTTCGTGATGCCCAGCAGCTTGATGCGGTAGCCGAGCTGCTCGGCGTAGCGGATGTCGGCCGCCTGCAGCGGCGTGATGCCCTCGACGTGCGCCTTGTCGAACTGCACCGGGATGCCGAAGGCGATGGCGCTCATGATGGTCGCCTTGTGCGCGGCGTCGATGCCCTCGATGTCGAAGGTCGGGTCGGCCTCGGCGTAGCCCAGGCGCTGCGCCTCCTTCAGGACCACGCCGAAGTCGAGGCCCTTCGACCGCATCTGCGACAGGATGAAGTTGGTCGTGCCGTTGATGATCCCGGCGATCCACTCGATGCGGTTGGCCGTGAGGCCCTCGCGCAGCGCCTTGATGATCGGGATGCCGCCGGCCACCGCGGCCTCGAAGCCGACCATCACGCCCTGCGCGTGCGCGGCGGCGAAGACCTCGTTGCCGTGCACCGCGAGCAGCGCCTTGTTGGCGGTGACCACGTGCTTGCCCGCCGCGATGGCCGCGAGCACCAGCGACTTCGCCCGGTCGGTGCCGCCGATGAGCTCGACCACGATGTCGATGTCGGGCCGCACGACGAGCGCCTCGAGGTCGGTCGTGACCTCGATGTCGCGGCCGAGCGCGGCGTGCGCCTTGTCGAGGCTGCGCGCGCCGACCGCCGTCACCTCGATGCCGCGGCCCGCGCGGCGGCGGATCTCCTGCTGGTTGCGGTTCAGCACCTTCACGACGCCGCTGGCGACGACGCCAGCACCGAGCACACCGACGCGGATGGGTTTCATGGACGGCTTCAGCGGGAGTGCCGCTTGCGGTAGTGGTCGAGGAAGCGCGCGATGCGGCCGATCGCGTCGGTCAGGTCGTCGGCGTTGGGCAGGAAGACCAGCCGGAAGTGGTCGGGGTGCGGCCAGTTGAAGCCGCTGCCCTGCACGATCAGGACCTTCTCCTCGGCCAGCAGCTCGTAGGCGAACTGCTGGTCGTCCTCGATCGGATAGAGCCTGGGGTCCAGCCGCGGGAACATGTACAGCGCCGCCTTCGGCTTGACCACCGAGACACCCGGGATCTGCGTCAGCAGCTCGTAGGCGAGGTCGCGCTGCTTCGAGAGACGGCCACCCGGCGCGACGAGGTCCTTGATGCTCTGGTAGCCGCCCAGCGCGGTCTGGATGGCGAGCTGGCCCGGCGTGTTGGCGCACAGGCGCATCGACGCGAGCATCGTGAGGCCTTCGATGTAGTCGGCCGCGTGGCGCTTGTCGCCCGACACCACCATCCAGCCGGCGCGGTAGCCGCACGAGCGGTAGTTCTTCGACAGGCCGTTGAAGGTGACGAACAGCAAGTCGTCGGCCAGCGACGCGATCGAGGTGTGCGTGTGGCCGTCGTACAGGGTCTTGTCGTAGATCTCGTCGGCGAAAACGATGAGCTGGTGCTGCCGCGCGATCTCGACCAGCTCGAGCAGCAGGTCCTGCGGGTACAGCGCACCCGTCGGGTTGTTCGGGTTGATGACGACGATCGCCTTGGTGTCGGCGGTGATCTTGCGGCGGATGTCGTCGAGGTCGGGCAGCCAGCCGGCGCCCTCGTCGCACAGGTAGTGCACCGGCCGCCCGCCCGACAGCGCGACCGAGGCCGTCCACAGCGGGTAGTCCGGCGCCGGCACGAGCACCTCGTCGCCGTCGTCGCACAGCGCGTTCATGCTCATCGTGATGAGCTCGGAGGCGCCGTTGCCGAGGTACACGTCGTCGACCGTGACGCCGGCGATGTGCTTCTCCTGCGTGTAGTGCACGACCGCCTTGCGCGGCGCGAACAGGCCCTTGGAATCGGTGTAGCCGGCCGCATGCGGCAGGTTGCGGATCATGTCCTGCACGATCTCGTCGGGCGGCTCCAGTCCGAACGCGGCCAGGTTGCCGATGTTCAGCTGGATGATCTTGTGACCCTCCTCCTGCATCTGGCGGGCCTTCTCGAGCACCGGGCCGCGGATGTCGTAGCAGACGTTCGCGAGCTTGCTCGACTTGGACGTGGACTTCATCACCGGGGACACTCCTCGCGCGGCGCATGGTGCGCCGCGGGCTCGGTCGCGAGCGCGTGGCATCATCCGGACGAGGCGTTGCTGCGCCGCAATAGCAAGAGTGTACCCACGTGAAGTTGCAGCCCGACCGCCTGGAAGGCGTCAACGTCATCACCCGCCACGCGGGCGGTCGCGTGTGGGTCAATGCCGACGAGCACGACGCGAGCGTGCTGGTGCCGTGGCGCGGCCAGGCCGTGCCGTGGGGCGTGCAGGCCTTCGCGTCGCTGGACGCGGCGCACTTCGAGGCGGTGCTGCGGCTGGCGCCCGAGATCGTGATCTTCGGCAGCGGCGCGCGGCTGCGCTTCGTGGCCCCGGCGCTGCTGCGCGGGCTCCTCGAGCGGCGCATCGGCGTGGAGACGATGGACATCGCCGCGGCCTGTCGCACCTACAACGTGCTGGCCTCCGAAGGCCGTTCGGTGGTCGCCGCGCTGCTGGTCGAACGCGAGCCTTCCTGAGCCCGGCGTCGCGCCGCGCGAGGGCGGGCATGAACGGGCGCGCCTTTATAATTTCGGACTGTGCCTGCAACGGGCGCCACTACCCCCAGTCCACATGACGCCAGCCCTCAACAAACCCCTCCCGGAATTCGAAGCGCTCGCGACCGGCGGCGTCAAGTTCACTCCGCAGGCCTACCTCGGGCAGGTCGTCGTGCTGTACTTCTATCCGAAGGACAACACCCCGGGCTGCACCACCGAGGCCATGCAGTTCCGCGACCGCCACAAGGACTTCGTGAAGGCCGGCGCGGTGGTGTTCGGCGTCTCGCGCGACAACATGGCGTCGCACGACAAGTTCAAGGCGAACCTCGAGCTGCCGTTCGAGCTGATCGCCGACACCGAGGAGAAGCTCTGCCACATGTTCGGCGTGGTCAAGAACAAGATCATGTACGGCAAGAAGGTCAAGGGCATCGAGCGCAGCACCTTCCTGATCGACGCCGAGGGCGTGCTGCGCGCCGAATGGCGCGGCATCAAGGTGGCGGGCCACGTCGACGAGGTGCTCAAGGCCGTCAAGGCGCTCAAGAAGGCCGCCTGAGCCCGCCCCCTGCGACGCGCGTGTCACCATCCGTCACCGAAGCCGGCCCGCGGGCCGGCTTTCGTTTGACTATCATTGCCGCATGCACGTGAGTCCCAGGACGAACCTGCCCGCCGAGCCGCACAGTCGACTGTGCGGCTTTTTTGTTGGTTGAAACCGTAGCCCTCCATGCCCCTGCCCAAGCCGCCTGCCAAACGAGCCTCCTTCCTCTCCCCCGAAGACTTCGACGCGCAGGCCGCCCCCAAGGCGGGCAAACGACCCCACAAGTCCGACCGCAGCGCCGAGCCGCCTGCGCCGGCGCTGCTCGACCTGCACGACCCGCGCGGCGAGGCGCCGGCGTCGGCCCGCGCGCAGGCGCATGCCGCCATCGAGTCGGCGGCCCGGCGCCCGGCAGCCGAGCCGCGCCGCACGCGGCCGCGCAGTCCGGCCGG
>Ga0073934_10003993_pt1 | contig 25470 bp, 22 predicted proteins | sample LarsenN4metaG_FD_76834 | JGI IMG/M metagenome (GOLD analysis project Ga0073934, IMG submission 76834) | Hot spring sediment bacterial and archeal communities from British Columbia, Canada, to study Microbial Dark Matter (Phase II) - Larsen... ... | reverse complement strand
TGAGCAGGGTTTATGCCAGACTCCTATTTTGGTTAAGTATGAAACAGCTCTTCCTACTTAGAGATTGTGGCCGGCACTAAAAACTCCCTATACGCCGGCTCTACCCGCTCGATATAAAATAAATCTGCCGGTCTACGAAAAAATTACGCGGAATTAATGTTCTGAATCAGAACATCCTAACCTGAAGTTTACGACTCCAAAGGTCGTACTTATTCTTCTTGTAAGAGTTGGACCTCCACAAGATATTTTAGGTTTAAGAGTTAAACTTTAGTTTTTACTCCTTCCGTAAAGTACGTTATACCCTTCTTCAAAGGCCTCTATAGAGGCCACAATGATATCCGGAGAAGTTCCCACGGCGACGACCTGGTTATTTTCTTTATCCTTCAGGGTCATGCTCACTTCAACGGCAGAATCCGTTCCCGAGGAATCAATATGGACTTGATAATCTACCAGCCGGCACTCAAACCCATCGATCTTCTGGACGGCTTTTTTAAGGGCCTCAATGGTCGCGTCCACGGGGCCCACCCCTTCGCTCTCCGAGGAGATCTGCTCCCCTTTAAACTCCAGATCCACTTTGGCCTTGGGGCGGGCATGTTTAGTGGCGGTAACCTGATAATCGAGCACTTTAAGGACTTTACGGGCGCTGGTACTTTTCAAAACCGTCTCTACCAGATTTTGTAGATCCGCTCGGGTGATCGCCTTTCCTTTTTCTTCAAATTCCTGGGCCAGGGTATAAAGGTGATCTCCGTACTTATTCCTTAGATTGACCTTGAGCTCCTGCTCCACCAGATCTAGTAATTTCTCCTTGTCCGGAACCTGTTTGAAGAGGACCTCTCCCTTATCCTTGAGACCGATCCCTTGAATTTCATACAAGCGGCTGTTCAAGAATTTGTCTATTTCGCTGCTCAGCGCCTCCATAGACGGAGGGGAGGGGAGGATTTTCAGGACGGCATGGGGATCTTTCAACCCATTTCCTGTAGCGATGCAAACGATCACCTCCTCCTCGCGGACAATCTTCTCCTTGAGGAGGGTGGGAAGGACCGCGATAGGGATAGCCGCAGAAGGTTCTACAAAAATAGATTCCCTTTTAGCCAGCTCCTGTTGCGCCGCTAAGATTTCAGGGTCCGTAGCTGTTAAACAGTATCCCTTGGATTCCCGCAGGGCCCTCAAGGCTTTAACGTCATCCTGGGGGATCCCAATTCCTACGGCGGAGGCGACGGTTTTAGGTTTCTCCACCAGCACGGCGCGATCCAGATTTCGTTTAAAGCCCTCACAGATAGTGGAGCATCCCTCTGCCTGTACACCGATCAACTTTGGCAAAGTATCGATAAGTCCCAGTTTTTTAAATTCGACAAATCCTTTCCAGATGGCGGCCAGGTTTGTTCCGCATCCCATGGGAACTATGACAAAGTCGGGGGCTTTCCAGTAGAGCTGCTCGATGATCTCATAGCTAATGGATTTCTGCCCTTCGGCCCGAAAGGCATAATCTCCGGCCAGGTAAAACTTATGATCCTCGGCCATCTTTTCGGTGAGGCGAGCGGCATCTCCATAGGTCCCGCGAATTTGTAAAACCCGGGCACCGTAGGCGAGGGTTTGGGACAGTTTACCGATGGGAGTCCCCTCCGGGACCAGGACGTAGCAAGGAAGTCCTGCGACCGCTGCATAAGCCGAAGCCGAGGCCGCCATATTTCCCGTTGAGGCCACGCAAACTGCCTGAGCTCCCAGCTCTAAAGCCTTGGTAAACTCCACCATCGAGCCCCTATCTTTAAAGACGCCGGTAGGGTTGGCTCCTTCATCTTTTACGTAAAGGCTTTTGAACCCCAACGATTTAAATAAGCTCCGGCACCGATGGAGCGGAGTAGCCCCTTCATCCAAAGAGATCACCCGACGGCGGTTCTCGATGGGGTAGAAATCCATATATTTGAGGGCGCTCAGGGGAGAATTTTTAAGGGAATATAAATTCAACCGGTCTCGGATATAATCGTAATCGTATTGAACGTCCAGGGCGCCCCGGCATCTCAGGCAGGTCGTCGCCGTCTGACGCTCATCCCAGAACGTATCGCAAACTACACATTGAAGCGTATAAAATCTTTGAAATAGAGGCATTTTATCGAGATTAGGGATTTGAGGCTTGAGGGTAGGGACGGGAGGTGCGTTTCACAGGCCTCCGATCCCTGACCTCAAGCCTTAGGGCTTACGGCTCAAACTCTTTCCCTCCAGTAATCTAAAATGGCCTGGAGCGTGTCCCGAATGGAGATCTCGGGTTGCCAACCCAGTTGATGACGAATTTTTGTGTTATCTCCCAGAAGCAACGGGATGTCTGAGGGCCTTAATCGATCCGGGTCCAGACTTATTTGAATGTCGGCAAGGCTCAGGCTGATTAAAATATCCAGGAGATCTTTGATGGAATAGGCTTGTCCTGAGGCGATATTATAAATCTCCCCCCCTTCCCCGTCTTCCAAAACCCTCTGATATCCTTTAACGACATCGCGGACATCCGAAAAATCTCGTCGGGCCTCCAGGTTACCCACATAGATTTTGGGTTCTCGCAGGCTTTTTTCGATCTGAGCGATCTGCCTGGCAAAATCCGGGCAGGCAAACGAAGGGTCCTGGCGCGGGCCGGTGTGGTTAAAAGGTCTGACGATAACGATCTGAAGCTTATCGCCGTAGAGGTAAGGGTAGCAAAGCAATTCCAGGGAGGCCTTGCTGACCGCATAGGGCGTGATAGGACGGAGGGGGAAGCTCTCCGGAATAGGTTGTAGATCCGGGGGCACCTTTCCGTACACTTCACTGGAGCTCACCACGAGAATTCGAGCAGAAGGCGCAAAGTTTCGCACGGATTCCAGAAGATTCAAGGAACCAAAAAGATTAACCTTTAGGGTGGTCTCTCGGCTCGACCAGGATTTTTGCACATGGCTGATCCCCGCCAGGTGATAAATCAAATCTGGATGGACCTGCTTCACTACCGCTTGGACGGATTCTAATTGGGTTAGATCACATGGGTAAAGGCTTGCCTTACGCTGCAACTCCGGTAAGTTTTCCAGGCTACCGGGATGGAGGTACGTTCCATACACCTGATAGGACTGTTCCAGTAGAAGCTCGGCGAGATGTCCGCCCGCAAAGCCTGTAATGCCGGTAATTAGAACTCTCAAAACGTAAAACGTAAGCCCTAAAACCATCCACCGTTAAGGCAGATGAACCCGGACGGGATCTGGGTTTACCCGCGCTATCTAGGGATCGTTTTAGGTTTTCCGCATTAGGAACTGAGATACTCTTTCAGTCCCGCCTCCCAGGGTCTCATCTCATAGCCCGTGATCATCTTGAACTTGGCATTGCTGAGGACCGAATAGTAAGGGCGAGGCGCCGGACGTCTTAATTGGGTCGTGCTGATAGGGAGAACCTGTACGTTGGGTAAATTGGCGTATTTAAGGATGGCAAGCGTAAATTCATACCAACTGCACGAACCGCTGTTGGTTAAATGAAGGATGCCGGTTATATCCTTCTGAGCCGAAACCTCCAGGGCAAGAAGTTTTTCAATTCCCCAGCAGAGATCTTTCGTATAGGTAGGGGACCCGATCTGATCGTTTACAACCCGGAGCGTATCGGTCGTCTGAGCCAGTCTCAGGATCGATTTAACAAAGTTATCCCCGTGCTTCCCGTATAACCAGGCGGTCCGGATGATCAGATAGTTTTGGAGGTGTTTCTGGACTTCTTCTTCCCCTTGTAATTTAGATTTAGCATAAACGCCCAGTGGGTTGGGGGGATCATCTTCCACGTAGGGCATTTTTTTAGCACCTCCGAAGACATAATCTGTACTGATATGATACAGCTTCGCGCCGACCTCTCTGGCGACTAAGGCCACATTTCGAGCCCCTTCTGCGTTAACCTTAAAAGCCCGCTCCTGATGAACCTCAGCTCCGTCTACATCCGTGTAGGCCGCCGTATGAATAATCACATCGGGCTTCTGGTTGGATATGACTTCGCTGACCTGATAGTAATCGGTCACATCGCACTCTTGAGCATTTGCCCCCGAGACCTCATAAGTTCTCCCTAACTCCTGTATTAGGTCTATGCCTAGCATACCGCCGGCACCGGTTATGAATATTTTCATAATAGTTATAACCTGTCACGAATAAAACGTAAAACAACCCACAGACGGCACAAACCCACGTAATCCACAGATGATACAGATAAACACAGATAAAAGTGGCACGAGAGTTATCCGGGGGCCTCTGTGCCCTCTGCGAATAAAAAGCGGATCCGATCCCTTTGCGTCTGTGTCGCCTGCAGATGGTTTTACGTTTTACGCTTTACGTTTTACCCTTAGCTGCTCGCTACCCATTGCTTACTTTGTTCCCGTAGGATGTATTGTCGCTGGTAGTATTCCTGATACTCACGGCTACGGTCCTTAATTTTCCGCCACCAATTTTCATTCTCCACGTACCAGTAAACGGTTTTTTCCATTGCCTCTTGAAAATCGGTCGTCGCTTTCCAACCGAGTCGCGCCTGGATTTTACTCGCGTCTACCGCATGGCGTTTTACATGCCCCGGCCGATCTTTTACATAATTAATAAGAGATCTAGGCTTTTTGAGTATCGTCAGAATGACCTCTGTGATTTCTAAAACGCTCCGCTCCTCGTGCGCTCCAATATTGAAGACTTCACCCTCTACCCCCTCGGCATGAAGGAGGACATCGATAGCCCGACAATGATCCCTTACGAAGATCCAATCTCTCGTATTTTTCCCATCTCCATAAACAGGTAACGGTTTGTTTTCGAGGGCATTGGTTACAAAAAGAGGGATGAGCTTCTCAGGATATTGATAAGGTCCAAAATTATTACTGCATCGGGTAATAACAACGGGAACGCCATAGGTTGTCCAATAGGAGTAGGCTAACCGGTCAGCCCCTGCCTTGCTCGCAGCGTAAGGAGATTGGGGCAGGAGAGGATCTGTTTCCAGGGAAGGCCGGCTAATTCCTTGGGGAGAACAGGCATTTCCATACACCTCGTCGGTGCTGATATGAATCAGTTTTTGGATACCATGCTTCTTAGCTGCCCCTAGGAGTATAAACGTTCCGTACACGTCCGTTCTAATAAAACTGCCAGCGTTTAGGATAGATCGATCTACATGGGTTTCCGCTGCGAAATGAACGATGAAGTCTACCTCCTTAACGAGATCCTCCACTAGGGCCGCTTCACAGATATCTCCTTGTACAAATCGATAACCGGGATGGGGGGCGATATCCACTAAATTATCCAAATTCCCGGCATACGTTAGCTTGTCTAAATTGATGATTTGGTAGTGGGGGTAGGTTTTTACGATGTATCGAATGAAATTACTACCAATAAATCCGGCTCCACCTGTAACGAGCAATCTCTTCATGAAAGGCCTCTTTCTGTAGGGAGAAAAGCCACTAAAGTAAAATGATGAATCAACTTACCTGTTGAATATCATCAAGTCCGGCAAGAAGTCAACTATTTTTTATTACCTTGATCGTCGACCGAAGCCGATTTTAATTGACAATTAAAAGCCCTTTTTCTAGCCTGGATGGCAGTCTCAACGTTTGAGCCGCGTAACTGTGCCAGCCACGGATTACTTATATCCTATGAAAATATATACTAAAAAATTTCTTACCACAACCCTTGTCGTATTAAATACTTGGTTTATCCCCTTACTGGCCCAACCTGCCCAAGCCGGTGGGCCGGATCTTTCTGGTCAGGGAGGTACCATGTCTGAGCCTATGGCCGATCCCTCCGTTTCCAATCCGGAGATCTTTCTGCAAAGCCTGGTCGCTAAATCTAGAGAAGGGAATTTTCTGGAGGCTCTCCAAGAACTAGAGGTTTATTTGTCTCAGCTCCTCCCGGCTACATCGCCGTCCTCAGGGAGCAAAGATCTACAGGATAAAGGGACGTCCGACCCAAACCTTCGGCAAGCTCCAGATACCGTCTGGGCAGCCCGATTTCTCTTTCTAACCGCGTACCTTTACCTCCAGCGCGGGGAACTCTCCAAGTCTTCCGAAACCTGGAACCACCTGATCGCGCGGGTTCCCTCCTTTACCTTAAACGATTACGCCCACTACTACCTGGCCGAGAGTTACCGGAGGCAGGGCCGCCAGGCAGAGGCGTTGAAATCTTATCAGGACTTGATCGACCGCTATCCCTCCAGCCTTCTCCAGCCGGAGGGCCAATTTAAGCTCGCAAAGGTTTTAGCCCTTCAGAAGAGGTATGTAGAGGCCGTTACAGTTTACGCGACCTTTTTAAGAAAGTTTCCGCATCACCCCTTGGCTTCCCGAGCGCTTTGGGAGTCAGCCCATGCGCTGGAGGCGCAGGGGGATTTTAAAGCGGCCCTGGAGAGCTATGGTAAATTGCAGAAGGCCTATCCTTATTCGTTTTGGGCGGCCCAGGCCCGGAAGCGCGAAAAGGAGATCTTTACCCAACATCCTGAGCTGCGGCCTTCATGGGACGACCGGAAACTGTACGGCGAAGGGAGTCGCCTCTATGGATTGAGCCTGTTCGCTCAGGCCGAGGAGGCGCTAGCCCGGCTGGCCCAAGAATTTCCCCGGAGTCCTCTCATGGAAAAAGCGCTTCCCCTGCTAGGAAAAGCCCAGTATAGTCTCAGAGAGAACGAAGCCGCTTTAAAAACCTTTGAGGATTTCCTGGTCCGCTATCCTCAGAGTAAAGAGCTTCCCTCGGTGCTTCATATGATCGCTCGAATCCACCTTCGCCGGGAGGAGGGAGACAAGTTTTTAGCCGCTTATCAGCGGCTCTCCGCAAGCTATCCCACGGATAAGTGGACGCTAGAGACCCTTTACCTGGTGGGAACTTACTACGAGGAGAGTCTGCAGGATTTTAGGAAAGCCCTTGAAGTCTATAACAATTTTTTAAGAAGGCCTCCGCGCAGCTCTCGTAGGGAGGATGCCCTCTGGCGAATGGCCTGGATATATTACCGATCTGGGGAGTATCCAAGAGCCAGGAGTATTCTGACCGAGCTCATTGAAAAATATCCAAATTCTTATTATCTGGAAGAAGCTATTTACTGGGCCGGAAGGGCTTCGGAGAAGCTAGGGGATTGGAGAAAGGCCATAGAGTTTTTCCAGAGAAACCGCCTGGTTAGACCGCGCTCTTATTACGGCTCTCGGAGCTTAAATCGGCTGGCAGCTCTTTTCAAGGAGCACCCCGAGCTGAAAGGGACGGGAACCCGGGCGTCGGGAACCACGGACGAGAAAGCGGCGACGAACCTTTTACCGGCTCAAGAAAGGGTCACCCCCAGGGCGGCTTCGGCCTCACCCAGTGGGCAGCAGCTTGTTACAGGCCCCTCTTCAGATCGAACCGCTCCCGCTCCTTCCCTCCAGGAGGTTAGCTATATCTCAGAGGCCTCAGGCCGGGGGCCCCAAACCAAAGCCCAAGAGCTTATGAAGCTGGGCCTTTATGAGGAAGCCGCCCAGGAACTGGAAAAGGTCCTTCAGGGCAAAGATAAAAAGAGACCCGGGGCCCCTGAAATTTATAAACTGCTTGAAGTTTACTCTGAGGCCGGAGATTACGCTAAATCGGTCCAACTCTCCAGGCGTTATTTCTGGAACTGGCTCAGCCAGGAAGATCCCTCCACACCGGATAATTTCTGGGCGATGGCCTATCCCCTGGGCTACGAAAGGCTGGTTAAAAGGTACGCCGGGGATTCTCTGGATCCTTTCCTGGTTTACGCCATTATCATGGCCGAGAGCGAGTTTAATCCCGAAATCCGCTCCCCTGCCGGAGCCGTCGGGCTCATGCAGATTATGCATGATACGGGCAAGCGCCTGGCCGAGAACCTGGGCCTTACGAGCTTCTCCGAAGAGATGCTCTTAAACGTCGAGCTAAATATCGCCCTGGGGGTTTCCTATCTGGAGGAACTCCTGGCCCGATTCAAGGGGGACCTTATTCCCGCCATTGCCAGCTATAACGCAGGCGAAGATCGCGTAGAGACCTGGTTACGGCGCAGGCCCGGAGATGATCCCGAGATGTTCGTTGCCAACATCCCCTACCGAGAGACCAAGAAGTATGTTCAGCGGGTGCTGTGGTACTATGAGGAATACCAGCGAATTTATGGAAACCGATAAATTCCTAAGCCGTGGGTCCTTCTGCATTGAGGCCCAGGGTCGAGGCCAGGGTTTTCAAGTCCGGCACTTCCAGGTCCGGATGCCCGCTTGCAGGGGGAGTTGCCCCAAATCCTTCTTTGTCTTTTCTTCGGTTGACCCAAACGGTCGATAACCCCAGGGTCTTTGCGGGTACAATGTCATGGTAGAGGCTTTGGGCCACGTGGAGAAGCTTTTTAGGAGGAACACCTATTCTTTGAAGGGCCAATTCGAAATTATGTAGCGAGGGTTTATAGCTTTTTGCCTGCTCGGCGGTGATGACCCAATCCAATTCAACCTGGAGACGCTTTGCGGACAAAGCGAAGAGGTCATCATCTATATTTGAGATAACGGCCAGCTTAAACTTTTTCCTTAAGGCTTGTAGAGCGCCCACCGTATCCGGAAAGGGCTTCCAATTGCGAAGGGAATCCACAAGACAAGCTACTTCGGAGGGGGTCGGTGTAAAATTGAATCTTCGACCGAACTGCCGGACTACGTTTTTAAGAATTTCCCGGTACCTGAGGTAATCGCCTTCCTCCGCTTTCGATTCTATTTCCCCATACAACTCCAGGATTTGTCGATCATCCAGGTGGATTTGATGGGCGGAGAGAACGGGCTTTAAGGCTCCCAGGATACCGCTCTCCCAGTCAATGAGGGTTCCATAGCAATCAAAACTCAAGACTTCATAATTCGTAAAGTCGATCATAGATCACCTCCGAATCAATTTAAAGGCTATGTCCGTGCCCATGCCACGGCCCAGCGCGAGCTCAATCCAAAGGATGGCCAGGGATTCTAGATAACGTGCATTCATCAACGGACCTACATCGATCGGCTCAAACCCAAGGTCTTGCCCAAGCTTAGCGACGACCGCTTTGGCCTCTTCCTCATCTCCGCAATAAAATAAGCTTGCGTTCTGCGAACCAAATCTCGGGTTGCCCAGATTCTGCCAGAAAATCGTATTAAAAGCCTTGACCACCTTGGCTCCAGACGCCCAATCTGCGATCTTCTCTGCTGCCGAGGTCGTATGCCCTCCGCCGAGGCCGGCAAAATCAGATGCCGGCGGATTGGTACAGTCGATCAGAACCTTCCCTGCGAGGGAACCGGCGGCCTTGAGGGTCTCTGAAGCCGCACGCCAGGGGGTGGCCAGGAGAACGACCCTGCCAAACTTTGCAGCTTCGGCGATCGTTCCCCCCTCGGCCTGGCCGATAGATTTTGCCAGGGTCTTTGCCTTTTGGAGGGTCCGTGAGCCAAACATGATCTTGTAGCCTTTGGCTGCCCAAAGCTTTCCCAAACTACTTCCCATCTTTCCGGTACCGAGGATCCCAATGTTCATAGTTTCTCCTTATCAGGCTAATGATGATCTAGACCTCTGGAGACTGGGGGACTGTCCTGTAAAATTTCGCCTGAGTTGATAATCAACGGTGAGGTCTGCCCCCAGCGTCCAAAGAATACAAAGGTTTCTAAGGGCTTGCGGCTGCGAGGGGCCAATTCTCGCTGGCGCAGGTCTTCTGGCAAAGCTTCTGGATCGCCCAGATAACCCAACGCGATCATGGCTACGGGTTCATATCCCTCAGGAATGCTAAATAAGGTCCTTGCCTTCTCCACGTGAAATCCGGCCATCTGATGTACGGCCAGACCCAACGCAACTGCCTGGATGACCAGGTTCTCGACGGCCAGCCCAACGTCATGAAAAGCGTGTCTATTTTCCTTTCCGTTTCGTTCGAAGTAACGCTTGGCCACCGAGAGCATGAGCACAGGAGCTTGCGGGGCCCAGCGTAGGTTCGATTCCACCAGGCAACTGGCTAACCGGGCATGCTCGGCCGGGTTCTCTTTGGTGGCAATGATAAAGCTCCACGGCTGCTCGTTAAAGCAAGAGGGCGCCCAACGCGCCGCCTCCAGCAGACTTTGTAACTTCTCCGGCTCGACGGTACGATCGGAAAACGCCCGCGGGCTCCAACGGCGCCGCAGAAGATCATGAATCGGATATCGCGTATCAGCAGGTTTTTCCATCGCCGGCTCATCTCCCACCGATCTTCGCGGTTTTGAGTTTTAGGATTCTTATTTTCATCCCATCAAATGTACCAGAGCTTTCTTAGGCTTGTCAACCTCTAAATAGGGAACACCTTAGGGAGTAAGTTGTGCAGCGCCTAATCTTGGAGGCCGCGCCCCCAAGCTTTAGCCTGGAAACGTATGGCCCAGTGCCTCCACCTCCTCCCTAAGGCGAGGCAGGGCCTCGAATTTAGCGTTCCCAGGCCCCAGCCTGGAACAGTTCATGGCCAGCATATCTGTCGTGGTCGTAGCCTCGGCATTCCCAGGCAGAGCCCGGGAACGAGAAAAACAGGGTTACGGACCAAAAGGTTAGGCTTAGCGAGGGTTACATTAAAAAATGCTTGCTTTTCTATGGCAAGTGTTTTAGCTTTCAAGCGAAAGGAGAGATCTACGAATGAGCTCGGTGAAGGAAGTCTTGGTCGATCAGGTCAAAATAGGCGGTCAAAATCCTTTGGTTCTCATAGCCGGCCCTTGCGTGATAGAAAGTCCGGAGCATACCCTCGGAGTCGCTGAAAAGCTTAAAGAGATAACCTCGGAGCTCGGAATCCCGTTGATTTTCAAGGCCTCTTACGATAAGGCCAACCGCACCTCTGTGCATTCCTTCAGAGGCCCAGGGCTTGTCAAGGGACTGGAGGTTCTTCAGACGGTCAAAGAAAAGCTTAAAATCCCGGTTTTATCAGACGTACACGAAACGAATCAGGTAGCCCTTGCCAAAGAGGTTCTGGATGTCCTTCAAATACCGGCGTTTTTATGCCGGCAGACAGATCTGATCCTGGCTGCGGCGGAGAGTGGGCGCGCCGTTAACGTAAAGAAGGGGCAGTTTCTCGCCCCTTGGGATGTTGAACATATCGTAAAAAAGATAGAATTCGTGGGAAATCCAAAGATCCTGCTGACCGAGCGCGGGACCTCCTTCGGCTACAACCATCTCGTGGTAGATATGAAATCTATTCCGCTGATGCAAAAGTTGGGATATCCGGTCGTCTTCGATGCGACCCACAGCGTCCAACTTCCAGGCGGAGCCGGAGCTAGCTCGGGAGGCCGGCGCGAATTCATCTCTCATCTGGCCCGGGCTGCCGTAGCCGTGGGGTGCGAGGCGCTTTTTATGGAAGTCCACCCGGAGCCTGACCAGGCTTTATCCGATGCAGCTACGGCTTTCAGGCTTGCAGAACTTCCTGGGCTCCTGCGGCAGGTGGTGGAGATTCATAAACTGATCCGTAGCTTCCGTAGCCGGTAGCTTGCCGTTCCTGGTGAGGGGCATTCTGAACCGCGTCCAGGCCGTAGATTAACCCAATCCGTACTCCTGCCCCGGAGCCCCTTCCACCCCGCGCTTTTTGAGCTTCCCGGCCAGATGTAGACCTTCTAAGATGGCTTCGGTCACGGAAGCCACCACTTCCTCGTTTTCAAGCAGCTCCCGGTCCTGGATATATTGATAGACCACTTTTTTCAGCTCGGGGTTGAGGTCCAGTTGCCGGATGTATTCAGGCCCGGTCATGCTTGAAGAAACCCGAAAATTAAGGATGGCGACATCCTCCCAGTTATATTTGGCAAAATGGGCGGTGCAAATTTTTAAAATGGCCGTCTTGACCAGCTCGTCAATGATCTGATCTTTGCTCTTATCGGTCATATAGACCAGCTCCAGCTTGGTGTACATGGAAGCCCGAATGGCGTTTAGATCTGAAATGCGGGGGACCGGGAGGACATTTTTCCGATCGAACCGTTCTTCGGCCTGGCTGATCAGGTTTTCGTAATTATCAATGGTCATGCGCACGCTAACTCCCTTGACCTGGTCGATGTCCGGGTGATTTCTGGCATTGATGGTGATCTGAACAATAATTTCTTGCATGAAAATGGGTACGACCGGGAGGGAATCGCGGTCGTGGAAGGACTCCTGCACCATAATCTGGCGTTCTTCCTCGAGGGTTCTGGGATAATGGGTATTGATGCCACTTCCGAAGCGGTCCAGCAGGGGCTCCACAATTTTACCCGCTGTGGTGTAATCGACCGGATTAGCCGTCGCGACGATCAGTAGATCCACCGGAAATTCGATAGGATACCCTTTGGCGACGATAATTCCCTCTTCCATCAAGTTAAAGAGAGAGACCTGGGTTTTTGGTGCCAGATCTGGGAGCTCATCGATATAGAGGATGCCATTGTTGGCCTGAAGGGCTTTGCCCGGGGAGAAGGTATCCGGATCGATCAGGTAACGTCCTTCCGCCACTTTGATGGGGTCGATATCCCCGATGATCTCTGAACTTGAAATATCGGTGGTGGACAAGATTTGACGGAATCGCTCCCGGCCCGTAACCCACTTGATTTTAGCTTCTTTTCCGTGCTCGGCGATGAGGGTTTTACAAAAGTGGCACGAAGGGCGGAAAGGATCATCATGAATGGGGCATCCTTCCAGCACAGGAATTTCATCTAATAAAGAAGCCAGTTGTCGGGCTATTTTAGATTTTGCCTGACCCCGCTCTCCCACCAGCAGCACATGATGGCCCGAGCGAATCGCATTGAAGAGCTGAGGAAGGACGGTATCCTCATAGCCGATAAGCCCTTCGAAAGCCGGTTCCCCGGCCCTTAACTTACGCCTTAAATTGGCCCTAATCTGCTCGATTACTTTAGGTCTCTTATACCCTTGTATCTCTAAATCACCTAACGTTTTTACCTCTCTAAGGGTCATAGGTCGTCCAGTGTCCATGGTCCGTCGCCCGGGCGATCCAACAGATCGCCTGTACGGCTGCCTTTAAATCCCAAGGAGCCATCCTCGGGGCCAGGGACTACGGACTACGAACGGGAGCCGTAAAACAATCCTTTAACAATGCCTCTACCATCGAATAAGGATCTATCTCCCGACTCTCCATCCTTGAAATAAGCTGGTTAAAACTTTCCCGGCTACCTATTCTGGCCAGAGCCCGTTTGAGCAACTCGTGCTGTAAAATTTCTCTGAACTCCCTTTCCGTTTGACTAAGTTTTCGGGACTTAAGTTCCCCGGAATTTTTCAGATACCTTACATGGCTATCGATCCCTTCCATGAGTTCGGGGATCCCTTCGTCTTTAACAGCAATGGTTTTGTAAATGGGAGGTCTCCAAGAGGGGCGGCCTTCCCGGTCGTCCGTGCTCAATCCCAGCATAACCTCCAGTTCCTTGACCGTTCTATCGGCCCCCTCCCGGTCCGCTTTGTTGACCACAAAAATATCCCCGATCTCCAGGATACCTGCCTTGATAGCCTGAATATCATCGCCCATGCCCGGTACGGTCACGACCAGGCAGGTATCGACGGTTTTTACGATATCTACCTCATCCTGCCCGACGCCCACCGTTTCTACCAGGATGACATCCAGGCCGTAAGCGTCCAGGATACGGACGGCCTCATGGGTCGCCACCGCAAGGCCTCCCAGGTGTCCGCGCGTCGCCATACTCCGGATGAAGACCCCTTCATCCAGGTAATGGCGCTGCATGCGGATGCGATCCCCCAGAATCGCCCCACCGGTGAAAGGGCTGGTGGGATCCACGGCAAGGATACCGACCGTCTGACCCCGCTGCCGAAAGGCTCCGATGATTTTATCCACCAGGGTACTTTTCCCGGCCCCCGGAGGGCCCGTGATCCCTAAAATGTAGGCCCGACCGGTATGGGGGTAGAGCGCCTTTAACGCCGGTACCGCTTCCGGGTCCCCGTTCTCGACCAGGGTGATCAGCCGCGCGAGGGCTCGAACATCTTTATTTAAAACCCGTTCTGCTAAATTCAATTCCCGATCCTCCCCCGTTCCTCTACTATCCTTCAGGCTTTCAGCAGTTCGCCGGCAATGACGATACGATGGATTTCTGAGGTCCCTTCCCCAATTTCGCAGAGCTTGGCATCTCGGTAATAGCGAGATACGGGATATTCCCCGATGTAGCCATATCCTCCGTGGACTTGTACGGCGCGGTCTGCAGCCCGAACGCAGGCTCGGGAGGAGAAGAGCTTAGCCATCGAAGCTTCTTTCTTAATAGGCAGGCCCTGATCTTTGAGGTACGCGGCTTGAAGCGTCAGCATCCTGGCGGCCTCCAGTTCTACCGCCGAGTCTGCCAGCATCCATTGCACAGCTTGAAAGTCTGCGATGGGCTTACCGAACTGTATCCGCTGCTTGGAGTACTTAAGGGCCTCCTCCAGAGCAGCCCGGCCAATTCCAACAGCTAAAGCAGAAATGCTGACCCGTCCCCCCTCCAAAACCCTCAAGCTATCTATAAAGCCGTTGCCTTCCTGCCCCAGCAGGTTCTCTTTAGGAACACGGCAGTTTTCAAAGATCAGCTCGGCGGTATCGCTCCCCCGCATTCCTAGCTTGTTACGGAGCTTGACGGCGGAGAACCCCGGGGTTCCTTTTTCTACGATGAACGCGGAGATGCCGTGATGCCCCCGGGCTCTATCGGTAATGGCCATGACCACGGCCACATCGCATACAGTTCCCTGCGTCGTAAACATCTTGGTGCCGTTTAAGACCCATTCATTTCCATCCAGCACCGCCGTGGTCCGCAGAGATTTTGCATCGCTTCCTGAATTGGGCTCCGTCAGCCCCCAGGCGCCCAAAAATTCTCCTTTGATGAGGGGAACCAGATACTTTCGTTTCTGTGCCACATTCCCGGCTAAATAAATATGGTTAGAGCATAAGGAAATATGGGCCAGGGCGCTCAGAGCGATAGAGCCGTCCGCCGCAGCCAGTTCTTCCATGGCCAGCACATAAGTCAGGTAATCGGCCCCCACCCCTCCATATTCCTCCGGAAAGAGGATCCCGAAGAAGTTAATCAGGGCTAATTTTTTAAAAATCTCCTCAGGAAACTCTTCCCGCTCATCGTAATAAGCGGTATGGGGAGCGATTTCCTTTTGTACGAACTCCCGGACCGTTTGCTGGATCAGCTTCTGGTCCTCGGTCAATTCAAAATCCATAACTTATTAGACGGGATTCACAGGATGAGCAGGATTTTTATTGCCTTTACGGACATAGAAATCTCTGCCTAGCGTTGATCTGAGGATGGTTAAACGAATTCTGCCCATCCTGTCCGTCCTGTCCATAAACCTTTAGATCTTGCCAAATTACGTCGGTACAAAATAGACATCGGTCGGTTTAAACTTGCAGTTTCTCAAGAACTGCGCCTTTACCCGCATCCCGATCTTGGCCTGACCGGGTTCCACACCGATCAACCGGGACAAAAAGAGGGTATTCACCCCGTCAAATTCTACCAGGATGAGGGTAAAGGGGGTTTCTTTTAAAAACTCTTGACTTCCAAAGTAGCAGGTCGTCCAGGTATGAATCCTCCCTTCCCGTGGCAGTTCAAACCATTCCGTTTTCGCCCCGCATTCCATACAATGAGAGCGGGGCGTTGCAAATTTATAATCACAACGCGTACAGCGGCTTCCCATCAACTTTTTCTTGGCCAATCCGGCAAAGAAAGGGGAGTCCTGCGCGTAACTGTGGATGTAATCGATCTCATAATGATGTTTGATAATGATGGGGTCCACATTAAAGAGAACCGTTCCCTCTTCGGTCTCAGGCAGCTTAACTTTTTGGGTTCCTGGTTCGTGGCTCATAGATTCACGTCCGAAGGCAATAAGCAGAGGGTTGCCGGTCGCGAAACCCTGTAAATTTCCCCCTCTGCTTTTCACCTTCCGGCTTTTAAACCGCTTCCAAAATGCTCACGGTGATATATGTTCCTGTTCCGGCGTGGCTATGTATGAGACCCCGCCGGGCATTTTGAACCTGAAGGTGATCGTTTCCCAGGTGTTTTTGGATCGTGCCCTGCAACTGCCAGAAGGCAAAGACGGCCTGCATGAGCCCGGTGGCTCCGACCGGGTGTCCGCAGGCCAGAAGTCCTCCGGACGGGTTGACCGGAATTTTCCCTGTCACGGTGGGATGTCCGGCTTCGATAAACGGGCCTCCTTCCCCGTATTTGCAGAGTCCCAAGTCTTCGTAAGTCTGTATCTCCGAGGACGTATAGGCATCGTGGAGTTCCACGAAATCCAGTTCTTCGATGGGGTTTGTAATCCCGGCCATCTGGTAAGCCAGCTTAGCCGCCGTTCGTCCTCCCCGGAAGGAGTGGACCCCCGGATATTTAAGGTGCTTATAATCCGCTTCGGACTCGTGGGGTAACAAAATCACCTTACCGTGGGGGCGGTCTGCCATACGCATACTGTCTGTGCCGGCGCCGATCCCTATAATTTTGACCGGTTTATCGGTAAGTCGGGCCGCCATCTCTTCCGAGGCGAGGATGCAAACGGCCGCCCCATCGGACATGGTACAGATATCCAGCATGGTTAAAGGATCTGCAACCATGGGGGAATTGCGGACATCTTCGATGGTCAGTTTCATCGGGCTCTGGGCGTAGGGATTATAGAGGGCATTTCCATGATTTTTTATGGAGACCATAGCCATCTGCTCCACCGTGGTGCCGAACTCGTGCATGTGTCGTTGGACCATCATGGCGTAATAACCTGTATAAAATCCTCCCACAGGATAATCAAAATTCGTATCCGAAGCATGGGCGATGAACTCGTTCCCCTTCCACGTGCTGACCCGGGACATGGTCTCAAACCCGAAGGCGACACAAACGTTCATCCTACCTGACGCGACGGATTCCCAGGCCGCCTGGAAGCAAAGCCCACCGGTTGCGCCGCCCCCCTCGATACGTTTGGAAGGTTTAGGGCAGAGCCCCAGGTAATCCTGGACCATGGTGGCCGCTTTCAACTGCCTGGTAAAGTGATCCGAAAAGTAGGAGCCGACGCTGCCCTCAATTTGATCCATGGTCAGGTTAGGGACATCGTTCATGGCGTAATCAAAAGCTTCCTTGACCATATAACGAAAGTCTTTCTCAGGGTGAGCCTTGGCGAACTTGGTAATTCCCCCAGACACCATATATACAGGGCGCATAACTTTAGCAAGGACAAAAGATGAAGGATCCTCGGCATCCGGTACGTTTCGTCCTTCATCCTTTAACCTTCATCATTTTTTAATATTTTCCTTCAAAAACTTAATCACCTGTTCGGTAGAAGTTCCCGGAGTAAAAATCTCCTTGACCCCGATCGCCTTTAGTTTAGGAATATCTTCATCGGGGATGATGCCGCCGCCGAACAACATCACCTCTTCCAGGCCTTTTTCCTTCATAAGTTCGAGGATACGTGGAAAGAGATAGTTATGGGCGCCGGACAGAATGCTTAACCCGATGGCATCCACATCCTCTTGAAGGGCGGCTGCTACGACCTGTTCTGGGGTTTGATGAAGTCCCGTGTAAATGACTTCCATGCCGGCGTCTCGCAGCGCGCGGGCGATGATCTTTGCGCCTCGGTCGTGGCCGTCTAGACCGGGTTTGGCGATCAGCACCCGGATTTTCTTCTGTCTTTCCTCGATCATAAAGTTTTGCCACACAAGCCCAGAGACCCCAGAGATGAGGGGACATCCCCTGGACAGCCGACCGTTTTCCCAGTAGGGGCGACGCGTGCGTCGCCCCTACGCCGTTTCTCTCCACTTCTGGGGCTTCTGCGGTTGCAGGGCTATAGCCTTAGAAAAATCCCGGATCCCGATAGACGCCGAAGACCTCCTTGAACAACTCACAAATCTCCCCTACCGTGGCATAAGCTTTTACGGCATCCAGGACCGGAGGCACCAGGTTTTCTTTCCCTTGGGCAGCCCTCCGGAGTCGATCCATAGCCGCCTGATGTCTGGCCGGGTCTCTCCTTTTTTTCACGGCCTCCAACCGTTCCAACTGTCTCTTTTCTACCTCGGGGCTGATTTTTAATATTTCAAGGGGGGGTTCCTCTTCCGCAATGAACTCGTTCACGCCGACGAGGATCTTCTCTTTAGTTTCGATCTGCTTTTGGTACGTATAGGCCGCCTCTTGAATCTCCCGTTGTGGGAAGCCTTGATGGATGGCCGGGATCATCCCTCCCAAAGCGTCCAGTTTCTTAAAGTACTCGTAAGCCGCCTGCTCCAGTTCCTGGGTCAGTTTTTCAACGTAGTAAGAACCGCCCAGGGGGTCCACCGTGTTCACCACTTCGCTCTCATACGCGATGATCTGCTGAGTCCGCAGAGCGATGGTGACGGCTTGTTCAGAGGGGAGCGCCAGGGTTTCGTCATAAGAGTTGGTGTGCAGGGACTGAGTTCCCCCCAGCACCGCCGCCAGAGCTTGGAGGGTCGTCCGGATGATGTTATTCAAGGGCTGTTGAGCCGTTGCGGAGCATCCTGCCGTTTGGGTGTGGAATCGAAGCATCAAGGAGCGGGGATTTTTAGGGTGGTATCGCCGCTTCATTTCCCGGGCCCAGATTCTTCGGGCGGCGCGGTATTTCGCAATTTCTTCAAAGAAATCGTTATGGGCATTGAAAAAGAAAGAAAGCCGTGGGGCGAACTCGTCGACCTCCAGCCCGGCCTGGATCCCATGATCCACATAAGTTAACCCATCGTAAAGGGTGAAGGCCAGCTCTTGCACGGCAGTAGATCCGGCTTCCCGGATATGATACCCACTGATACTGATGCTGTTCCAGTGCGGCAGGTGCCGGGTACAGTAGACGATGATATCGGTAAGGATGCGCATGGCCGGTTCTGGAGGACAAATCCATTCCCGCTGGGCGATGTACTCCTTTAAAATATCGGCCTGGAGCGTACCGCGAAGTTGTGAAGGGGAAACCCCTTGTTTTTCGGCGACGGCCAGGTACATGGCTAAGAGAACGATGGCAGGCCCGTTAATGGTCATGGACGTGCTGATCCGATCCAGGGGGATCCCTTTGAAAAGAATTTCCATGTCCTCCAACGTATCGATAGCGACCCCTTCCCGGCCCACCTCTCCCCGGGCCATCGTGTGATCTGAATCGTAGCCCATGAGCGTCGGAAGGTCGAAGGCCACGCTGAGCCCCATCTGTCCCTGGCTCAGGAGATAATGAAACCGCGCGTTGGTGTCTTCCGCCGTACCGAACCCGGCAAATTGCCGCATCGTCCAGAGCCGCCCCCGGTGCATCGTCGCATGAATCCCGCGGGTGAAAGGATATTCCCCTGGAAACCCGATATCCTCCGTGTAATCCATCTCAGCAAGGTCCAGAGGCGTATAAAGGACTTTGACCGGTCGGTTGGAGAGGCTCACGAAGTGAGGTTGGCGTTCAGGCATCGCCTCCAGGGTTTTCTTCAAGGTCGTCTGCTCCCATTGAGCTTTCCGTTCTTGAAGCTTTTTTAAATTTTGAGCGTCTAACATACTTTTATCCGGCGCCCATGGTCCATCGTCCGTCGCAGGGAAGGCCCGCCGGGGCACCCTTAGGATTGCGGACAACGGACAACGGGCTACTGAAGTATTAGCTTCGCAATCACATTGCGCTGGATCTCTGAAGTCCCTTCATACAAGGTTGTGACGCGGGCGTCCCGGTAGTAGCGCTCCACGGGAAAATCCTTCAAGTAGCCGTAGCCCCCATGGATCTGAAGGGCTTTGTAGGCGACTCGGTTGACCATTTCCGAAGCGAAGAGTTTGGCCATGGAGGCTTCCTTCGTGAACGGAAGGCCCTGGTCTTTCAATTGAGCGGCTTGCAGGGTTAGCAACCTGGCCGCTTCGATCTCCGTGGCCATATCCGCGATCATCCATCGGATCCCCTGAAACTCAGCAATGGGCTGGCCGAAGGCTTCTCGTTTTTTCGCATAGCCGATGGCCGCATCCAAACAGGCCTGGGCGATGCCTACAGACTGAGCCGCAATGCCAATTCGACCCCCATCCAGCGCGATCATCATGATCTTGAAGCCTTCCCCTTCCTTCCCCAGAAGGTTTTCTCGGGGAACGCGACAGTTCTCAAAAATTAACTCGGCGGTGTCCGACGCACGAAGCCCCATCTTATCCTCGACCTTGCCCACCGAAAAACCCGGCATCCCTTTCTCCACGATAAAAGCGGTAATCCCATGGTGGCGGACGGCTTTATCCGTCACCGCCGTGGTAATAAAGACCTCTGCATGGCTTCCGCTGGTGATAAACATCTTCGTGCCGTTCAGGATATAAAAACTATCTTTTAAGCCCGTCCCAGGTCCAGCCGAAGGAACCGCTGAGGTCTTTTGGTTCCCCGCATCGGATCCTGCCCCCGGCTCGGTTAAGGCGAAGGAGCCGATGCATTTTCCTCGGGCCAGGGGGATGAGATATTTTTGCTTTTGAGCTTCGGTCCCAAATTTAAAGAGGGGTTCGCAGACCAGATTATTGACGCCCATAATCACCGACGTGGAGGCGCAGGCGTAGGCAACTTCCTGCATGGCCAGTGCGTAGCTCACCGTGTCCAGCCCGGCCCCTCCATACTCCGCAGGAACCATCATTCCCAGAAGCCCCATCTCTGCCATTTTCAATAGGGTTTCCTTCGGGAAAACGCTCTCCCGGTCCCCCTTTGCGGCGATAGGCTCGATCTCCTTCCGGGCAAATTCCCGCACGGTAGTCTGGATCATGCGTTGTTCTTCAGTAAGTTGAAAGGACATAGGGTCCGTGACCCGTGATCCGGAGTCCCCGGTCCGCGGCTTCCTGGTTCACCCACAAATAGCCAATAAAATGCTAAGTCAACGACCAGAAGAAGGGGAGAAGCGGGGAACCGGAGAAGCGGTGAATTGAAGTCTCCGTTTCCCCGTTTCTTTCTTTTCCCCGTAGGAGCTACCTGGGTATGAAGCGGTCACGCCACGGGCCATAGCTCCCGGCCCACGGGTAAATTCTTAACTCTCCGACAGGAGCTTTTTAAACTCCTCCGTCAACGCGGGAAGCACTTCAAACACGTCGCCGACAATTCCGTAATCGCAGACATTAAAAATATTAGCGTCCGGATCTTTGTTGATGGCCACGATGTACTTAGACGAGCCCATGCCCGCCAGGTGCTGAATAGCCCCGGAGATCCCGCAGGCAATGTAGAGGTTAGGAGTCACCACCTTTCCCGTCTGTCCCACTTGGTAAGCGTGTTCCTTCCATCCGGCATCTACGACAGCTCGGGAAGCGCCGACCGCAGCTCCCAGGACTTCTGCCAGATTCTCTATCAGGTAGAAGTTCTCCGGCCCCTTTAAACCCCGGCCTCCGGACACGACGATACTGGCCTCGGTCAGCCCCACCTTACCGGTGGCCCCTTTCACGATCTCTTTGACGGCGGTACGGATCTCCCCCGGGGCAAAGTCCACAGGGACCTTCTCAACCTCCGCCTTACGGGATTCATCGGGTTTAGCGGCCCTGAACACGTTGGGTCTGAGCGAAGCCATTTGAGGTTTGGCCAGAATGGCTTCCCACACCAGAGCTTTTCCGGCATATACCGGACGTTTGCAAATTAAAGACTTATTCTCATCCAGTTTAAGCTCAACGCAGTCCACAGAAAGCCCGGCCCCGACCCTGGCAGCGACGCGCGGGGCGAGGTCCCTTCCGAGGGACGTTGCAGCGAACAAGACCAGGGAAGGTTGTCGCGCTTTGATCAAATCGGCGACGACCTTGGTGTATCCCTCGGTGGTATATTTGTCAAGGGCCTCGTGGTCCGCTACAAGTACCTGATCCGCTCCATAACGGCCCAGGGTGTCTGCATGGGGCGCGATATTTTTTCCAAGTAAAACGGCTACCAGCTTTTCTCCCAATAGGTCCGCCAACCGTCGTCCTTCGCCGAGCATCTCGTAAGATACTTTCTTCAATTCCCCTTCCCGTTGCTCAGCTATGACCCAAATATCACCTGGCATGAGTGAAAAAAGAACGGGAGGATGGGAGAGTGGGAGAAGGGGGAACGCAACGCCGGTTCCCCCCTTCTCCCCTTCTCCCATCCATCCTTTCTCTTTGGCTTAAATAACTTTAGCTTCTTCCCGCAGAAGTCGTACCAGCTCCCGCGCAACCTCCTTAGGGTCTCCTTTAAGAATCTTTCCTTTACTCCTTGGAGGGGGAAGTTCCATACCCAAAACCCGGACTCGGGAACCCTTCTCGCCGACCATGGTGGGATCCAGACCCAAAGCCCCTGCATTTAACTCCTTAAGTTCTTTTTTCTTGGCTTTCATGATGTTGGGGAGGGTCGGATAGCGGGGCTCGTTTAGCTTCCACTGGGTGGAAATAACCGCCGGGAGAGGGCCTTCCAGGACTTCTTTGGCCCCTTCAATATCCCGGTAGGCGATAAATTTCTTCGCAACGGGGTCGACTTCCAGTTTAACGACCACCGTCGCCTGGGGAAGCCTCAGCATTTCTGCCAGATAGCTAGGCACGCTGGTTGTATCCCGATCGATGGCCTGTTTTCCACAAAATATAAGGTCATAGGGTAATTGTTGGATAGCTTTAGAGAGAATAAGCGCTGTGGTATAGGGATCCGAATCCTCAAAAGCGGGGTCCCAAAGCTGGATAGCTTTATCAGCCCCCATAGCCAGGCACATGCGAAGCGCCTCTTTGACCCGCTCCGGGCCCATGGAGATCACCGTAACCTCTCCCCCAAAGCGCTCCTTAAGTCGGATGGCTTCTTCCACGGCAAAGTCATCGTACGTATTGACGATAAATTTAACCCCTTCCGGATCGATGTGCCTGCCGTCTTTCCCGATCCTCACCTTAGTGGCGGTATCTGGAACTTGTTTAACGCAAACGATAATGTTCATGGTTGGTCCGTGGTCCGTGGTCCATTGCCCGCGGTCACAGGGACGATCCGTCGGGTCATCCCCACACTGGGCCATAGGCCCCGGATCGCTGACTATTTCAGCAAATAGGTCGCAATAACCAGCCTTTGTATTTCCGAGGTTCCTTCGTAAATTTCTGTAATCTTGGCATCCCGAAAAAAGCGTTCCACAGGGTAATCTTTGATATAACCGTAACCCCCATGAATCTGGACCGCTTTAGTGGTCGCCCGCATGGCCGTTTCAGAGGCAAAGAGTTTGGCCATGGCGGACTCTTTCGTATGGCGGACGCCTTTATCTTTCAGAGTCGCAGCTTTGAGGGTTAAGAGATGGGCGCACTCAATTTCGGTGCCCATATCGGCCAGCATCCATTGGATAGCCTGGAAGCTAGAGATGGGCTGCCCGAACTGGACCCGTTCTTTGGAGTATTTCACCGATTGTTCTAAGGCGGCGCGGGCAATTCCCACAGCCTGAGCCGCGATCCCGATCCGACCTCCGTCCAGGGTGCCCATAGCTATTTTAAACCCGCTCCCCAACTCCCCCAGAAGATTCTCCTCGGGAATCGTACAATCCTCAAAAACCAGGGAGGCCGTATCCGAACCGCAAATCCCGAGCTTTTTCTCGATCTTGCCGATGGAAAATCCGGGAGTATCCAGCTCTACAATAAAGGCGCTGATGCCATGATGGCCCTTCGTCTTATCGGTGGACGCGAAAAGAATACAAATATCGGCGTGCGCTCCATTGGTGGTGAAGTTTTTTCGTCCGTTGAGGACCCATTTATCCCCTTTTAACGTAGCAGTGGTCTGCTGGTTGGCGGCGTCAGAGCCGGCATTAGGTTCTGAGAGGCCGAAACATCCCAGCAATTCCCCTTTTGCCAACGGAACCAGATATTTTTGTTTTTGCGCCTCGGTTCCATAACGAAGGAGGGGGTCACAAACCAGGGAATTATTTACCGTCATGATCGTAGACGTACTGGCACACGCCTTTGCAATCTCTTCCATAGCCAGCACATAACTCACTGTATCCACGCCGGCTCCGCCATACTTCTCCGGGACCATCATCCCCAGGAGATTAAGCTTCGCCATTTTCCGGAGGGTCTCTTCGGGAAATCGGGCTTCCGCATCAATCTGTGCGGCCAGGGGAGCCACTTCCTTCTCGGCAAATTCCCGAACCATCTGTCGGATCATCTTCTGATCCTCGGTAAGCTCAAATCTCATAACAGATCCCATCAAAGGGCAAAAGGCAAAAATCCATCGCCTTTATCCCTTTTGCCCTTGACCTTTTCCCTTATGGGTAGTCATAAAACCCCTTCCCCGTCTTTCGCCCCAGATGGCCCGCATCGACCATTTTTCTGAGCAAAGGGCAGGGGCGATATTTAGAATCGGCAAAACCTTCATACAAAACTTCCATGATGGCCAGGCAAACGTCCAGCCCGATAAAATCGGCCAGCTCGAAGGGCCCCATGGGCTGGTTCGTGCCCAGCTTCATCATGGTATCGATGGCTTCTTTGGTAGCGACCCCTTCCTGTAAGGCAAATATAGCCTCGTTGATCATGGGCATGAAAATCCGATTGACGGCAAAACCGGGAAAATCTTTCACCTCCGCAACCACCTTACCCAACTTTTCACAAACCGACCGGGTCATCTGGAAAGTCTCTTCGCTGGTCACATAGCCTCGAATAACTTCGACCAGTTTCATGAGGGGCGGAGGGTTCATAAAATGCATCCCGATCACCTTCTCAGGACGCCTCGTAGCGCTCCCCAAGCGGGTAATGGAGATGGAGGACGTATTGCTGGCAAGGATAACTTCTTTTCTACAAATCTCATCGAACCTCTTAAAAAGATCCAGCTTAAGGCTTTCCTTCTCGGTGGCGGCTTCGATGAGGAAGTCGATCCCGCGGAGTTCTTCCAGGTTTACCGTCCCTTGAATTCGGCCCAAGATCTGATCTTTCTCTTGGGGAGAAAGCTTTCCTTTGCTGACCATTTTGCCCAGCCCCGAAGCGATATGCTCCTTACCTTTCTCAATCCGTTCCTCGGTTACATCGACCAGAATGACCTCGTACCCTGCCGTTGCACAGATCTGAGCGATCCCATGCCCCATGGTTCCGGCGCCAACAACTCCGATTTTTCTAATGTTTATCATTGGTCTATGGATACTATCTTTTAACCACCTAGCTCACTCAGCCGCCTATCATAGGTCTACGGGTATTATCTTTTAACCACCATGGCTACCGCATTGCCGCCCCCCAAGCACAAGGTCGCCAGGCCTGTCTGTACGTTCCGTTCCATCATTTCATAGAGCAGGGTGGTTAAAATCCGAGCTCCGGTAGCCCCGATAGGATGTCCGAGGGCCACTGCACCGCCGTTAACGTTCACCTTATCCAGGCTGAGGCCCAATTCTCTACAAACCGCCAGGGCGGCTACCGAAAAGGCCTCATTGAGTTCTACCAGATCGATCTCATCCAGGGAGAGCCCCGTCTTTTCCAATACTTTCCGGACGGCCACCACGGGAGCCATCATGACCCATTCTGGAGCCAGGCCTCCGGTTGCGTATCCCACGATGGAAGCCATAGGTTTAACCCCCAGCTCTTCGGCCTTCCCTCGGGAGGTCACCACCACGGCGGCGGCCCCGTCGTTCACCCCGGGCGCATTCCCGGCCGTAACGGTTCCGTTTTCTTTAAAAGCCGGCTTGAGTTTGGCCAATTGTTCTAAGCTGGTTTCCCTGGGGTCTTCG
>Ga0073934_10003992_pt1 | contig 25475 bp, 28 predicted proteins | sample LarsenN4metaG_FD_76834 | JGI IMG/M metagenome (GOLD analysis project Ga0073934, IMG submission 76834) | Hot spring sediment bacterial and archeal communities from British Columbia, Canada, to study Microbial Dark Matter (Phase II) - Larsen... ... | reverse complement strand
GGGCTGTGAGGCTGCGGAATGTCAGCGGCGAGATGAACTTCTGCGCGGCGTCCGTGAGGATGACGTCGACGAGCGCGCCCGCCTGCGTCAGCTTGCTCGCGAGATCCGCGGCCTTGTAACAGGCGATGCTCCCGGACACCCCGAGGACGATGCGTCGCCCGCGCAGCATCAGTCGCGACCTCCGCGCGCGTGCATCTCGTGGAGCAGGCGCAGGCCGGTGAGGGTCAGGTTCTGGTCGACCGCGTCGAACACGTTCGTCTCCTTCGCCAGGCGGTCGGCCCAGCCGCCGGTCGCGATCACCCGCGCCGAGCCCCCCAGCTCCCGCTTGAACCGCGCGACCATCCCCTCGATCAGACCCACGTACCCGAACAGCGTCCCGGACTGGATGGCGGCGACGGTGTTCTTCCCTATCGCTGTTTTCGGCCGTTCCAGCTCCACGTGATAGAGCTTCGCCGCCCGTTCGAACAGCGCCTCCGAGGCAATGCCGATGCCAGGCGCGATCGCGCCGCCTAGATAGTCTCCGTCGGCGGTCACCGCGTCGAAGACGGTCGCCGTGCCGAAGTCGACGATGATCAACGGCGGCGGGCCGTAGAGTTGCAGCGCCGCCACGACGTCGACGATGCGGTCAGCGCCGACCTCGCGCGGGTTGTCGTAAAGGATGCGGATGCCCGTCTTCGTCCCCGTGCCGACCACGAGCGGGGACGTCTTGAAGTAGCGGGTGCAGAGCTGCTCGAAGATCGGCGTCAGGTCCGGCACGACGCTCGCGAGGATTGCCGCGTCGATCGATTGGGGCGCGATGCCCTCCGTCTTCAGCAGGCCGATGATGGTGACGGCGTACTCGTCGGCCAAACGCTCAATATCGGTGGCGATCCGCCAGGTTGCGCAGATCTCCGACCGTTCGAAGACGCCGATGGTGATGTTGGTGTTGCCGACATCCAGCGCGAGCAGCACGAAGCCCTCCTGACCGCGCCTGAGTATATCGACGTTTTGCCGCGCACCCCGGCCCGCACCTTCAACCGGCGAGATCGGCTCCGCAGCGCGCTATCATGGACGGAACGACCTGGAGGCGCATCATCGAACAGCACCGCCTGCGTGACCTGCTGGCCGCCGTCTCGGAGGGTCGCCTCGACATCGAGACCGCGCTCGACGAGTTGCGCCATCTCCCCTACGAAGACCTCGGCTTCGCCAAGGTCGACCACCACCGCGGCCTCCGCGACTGGGTACCGGAGGTCATCCTCGGCGAGGGCAAGACGCCGGAGCAGATCGTCGAGATCGCCCGCCGCCTGCTCGACCGCGCCGACCGCCTGCTGATCACCCGCGCCACGCCCGATGCGGCGCGCGCCGTCCTCGCCGCGATCCCGGACGCCACGCACCACCAGACGGCGCGCTGCGTCACCGTCGAGCGCACACGCGTGCCGAAGCAGCCTGGAGTGCTCGTGCTCTGTGCCGGCACCGCCGACCTGCCGGTCGCCGAGGAAGCCGCCGTGACGGCCGAGATCATCGGCAACGACGTGCGCCGGCTGTACGACGTCGGCGTCGCCGGCATCCACCGCCTGCTCGACCAGCTCCCCGTGATGCGCGAGGCGCGCGCGCTCGTCGTCGTCGCGGGCATGGAGGGCGCGCTGCCGAGCGTCGTTGCCGGCCTCGTCGCCGCGCCGGTGATCGCCGTGCCGACGTCCGTCGGGTACGGCGCCAGCTTCAATGGCCTCGCTCCGCTCCTGGCGATGCTGAACGCGTGCGCGGCGGGCGTGGCCGTGGTCAATATCGATAACGGCTTCGGCGCCGGCTATATGGCCGCCGCCATTAACCGCATCGCGATTATGGGGCGGGCGGACTGACGTTGCCACCCATCCGATAGGCGGAGCATCGCCTTCCCCACAGCGCCGTCACCGCTCACACCGCATAGTGCGGGCGGGATGCAATCGTACGACTGCGTAATCGTCGGCGGCGGCCCGGCCGGCCTCTCCGCCGCCATCTACGTCGCCCGCTACAACCGCACGGTCGCCGTCGTCGACCACGGCAGCGGCCGCTGGTCGACACACGAGACGAACGAGAACTACCTGGGCTTCCCCGAAGGCATACGCTCGACCGAGTTGCGTGAGCTCGGCCGCCGCCAGGCCCGACGCTTCGGCGCCACACTTGTCGACGACTGCAAGATCGAGCGCGTGATGACGCATAACAACGTCTTCCGAGCCGAGGCCGGCGAAGGCGCCGCGTTCGAGGGCCGTACGGTCATCTTCGCCACCGGCGTCCGCGACTACCTGCCCGACTTCGAGAACGCCGATGTCGCCGACTACTTCGGCAAGTCGCTGTTCTGGTGCATCACCTGCGACGGCTGGAAGGTGCGCGACAAGCGGGTGGCCATCGTTGGCCGCGACGACGAGGCGGCAACGACGTGTCTGCAGTTCCTCAACTACACCGGCAAGCTCAGCATCATCACGAATCGTCCGCCCGGCCACGCCGCGTTCGGCGCGAAGAAACTGCACGACCTCCGCGACGCCGGCATCCCCATCTACGAGGAAGAGATCGCGCGCCTCTACGGCGACGATGGCTTCATGCGCGAGGTCGAGCTGCGCGATGACCGCCGCATCGCGCTCGATGCGATGTTCAGCATGCAGGGCGCGCGGCCGAACTCGCTTCTGGCGCGCGGGCTGGGTGTCGACGTCGACCGCGTTGGCTACATCAAGGTCGACCAGGAGCAGCGTACGAACGTCCCCCTCGTCTACGCGGCGGGCGATGTCACGCGCGAGTACGCCCACCAAATCGCCGCGGCCGTCCATGAAGGCGCCACCGCCGGCTGCACCGCGAACTACGATCTCTACCGGCCGGAGCAAAAGTCCGCATAGCCGGTCTCGCTGGCCGGTCGCTACGATGTCCGCATGACTGAGCAACCGAAACCGGGGCGTCCGATCATCCCCGAAGGCTACGGTACCCCGAAGGACGGCTCGGGCGCCGAGTTCCTTCCCTGGGACGAGATCGAGAAGTGGCTCGCGAAGTCTCGCAACTACTGGATCATTTCGACCCGGCCGGACGGGCGCCCGCACGCGATTCCCGTCTGGGGGCTCTGGCTCGACGGCGCGTTGATGTTCTCGACCTCCCGTGACTCGATCAAGGGGCGCAACCTCGCCGAGCGGCCGGATGTCGTCGCGCACCTCGAGAGCGGTGACGAAGTGGTGATCCTCGAAGGGCGCGCCGAGGACGTGAGCAAGGCCGACCTCAGCCGCTACATCGACGAGTACGACGAGAAGTACGGCTTGCGGCCCGAGCCGCCCGGACCCGGCGAGGTCGTCTACCGGCTCCGCCCGAAGATCGCGCTGACGTGGCTCGAGCGCGATTACCCGAACACGGCGACCCGCTGGGTGTTCCGCTGATCCTGCCCTGCGCGCGGCGGCTCGCGCCGCATGGCACGTCGGGCATCATCGTCTTCCCTGATAAGCGGCGGCATCGAGCGTCGATATACTGACGCGCGATGAAGCACCCGTTCATCTCCGCGCTGGAAGAACGCATCCTGCTCGCCGATGGCGCCATGGGCACGCTGCTGCACGCGCGAGGCGTCGCGCAGCACGCCTGCCTCGAGCGACAGGTGCTCGACGCGCCGGACATCGTCCGCCGCATTCACGAGGACTATATCGCCGCCGGCGCCGACATCATCGAGACGAATACGTTCGGCGCCAACCGCTTCCGCCTCGCTCGCCATCACCTCGACGAGAAGGTGCATGAGATCAACTTCCGCGCCGTCCGGCTCGCCCGCGACGCCCGCGAGATCAGCGGCCACAACATCTTCGTGGCCGGCGCCATCGGCCCCACCGGCCGCATGCTCAAGTCCGTCAGCGACGTGCGCAAGGAGGACGTGCGCGCCGCCTTCCGCGAGCAGGTGGACGCGCTCCTCGAAGGCGGCGTCGACCTCATCGTCCTCGAGACTTTCCCCGACCTCGACGAGCTGACCGAAGCGATCGGCGCGATCAAGGAGGCGGACTCGTACCTTCCCGTGATCGCGCAGATGACGTTCCAGCGCGACGGCCGGACGATGGGCGGCGAAGCGCCCGATGAGGTGGCGAACGTCGCCGCATCGCTCGGCGCCGACGTCGCCGGCATCAACTGCAGCCTCGGACCGCAGTCCGCGCTCACCGTGATCGAGCAGATGTCCGCGGCCACCGCCATCCGGCTGTCGGCCATGCCGAACGCAGGACTGCCGCGCTTCATGGACGGCCGCCTCGTCTACCCGTCGACGCCGGAGTATTTCGGCGAGTACACGCGCAAGCTCGTCGAAGCGGGCGCCAACATCGTTGGCGGCTGCTGCGGCACCACGCCCGAGCACACGGCCCGCATGCGCGAGGCGCTCGAGGGCGAGTGGAACACCCGTGGCCGTCCGCGCACCATCGTGCTGACGCGCGACATGGACGCGCCGCCTGCGGAGCCGGAACAGCCCGCGCGCACGCTGCGCGAGAAGCTCAAGGGCGGTGAGTTCGTCGTCAGCGTCGAGCTGGACCCGCCGCGCGGTCTCAATCCACGCAAGGTGCTCGAGGGCGCCGCGCACCTCAAGCAACTCGGCGCCGACGCCATCAACATCGGCGACAGCCCGATGGCGCGCGTGCGCATGAGCGCCATCGCCATGGCCATGCTCATCCAGCAGCGCGTCGGCATCGAGACGATCATCCACTTCACCACGCGCGACCGGAATCTGATGGCCATCCAGAGCGACCTGTTGGGCGCGCACGCCCTCGGCATCCGCAACGTCATCGCACTCACGGGCGACCCGCCGACCGGCGGCGAGTACGGCCGCGCTACCGGCGTGTGGGACGTCGACTCCGTGGGCTTCATCAAGATCTTGCGCCAGCTCAATAGCGGCACCGACTGGGCCGGCAACTCGATCGGCAAGGGCACAGATTTCTGGATCGCCTGCGCGGCCAACCCCACGGCCGACGACGTCGACCTCGAGCTGAACCGCGTGCGCCGCAAGATCGAGGCCGGCGCCGACGCCCTCATGACGCAGCAGGTGTATAGCGCCGAGATCCTGCGCAGCTTCCTCGACCGCCTCGGGCCGCTTGACATCCCGGTGATCGTCGGCATCATGCCGCTGCAGAGCTACCGGCACGCGGAGTTCATCCACAACGAGCTGGCCGGCGTCTTCGTGCCCGAGGACGTGCGCGAGCGCATGCGTCTCGCCGGCGACAACGGCATCGCCGAAGGGATCGCGCAGGCCCGCGAGCTGCTCGAAGAGTGCCGTTCGTTCGTGAACGGCGTCTATCTCGTGCCGTCGTTCGGCCGCGTCGAGGTCGTCGGGGAGCTCGTCACGCTCGCCAAGCGCTCGTAAGCTCACGTCGCGCAGACCTGGCGGAAGTTGACCCGCCTTGATCTTGGCACGTAGAATGGCGCCTCGGGGCGGGGCGGAAGGATCCGGGGTGCAGACAGGACGCGTCTCCAGACAACTGCTTCGAGGACTGCTGCGCGCGCGTACACCGCTGCTCGCTCTCGCGGTCCTCTCGTTATGTGTACTGATTGGCCGCGGCACGTCGTTCATCACGCGCCCCTACGGCGCCCAGGCGGCGCCGCCCATGTCCTTCACGTTCGGCAAGGAAAACTCCTGGATTCGCGTCCAGAACATCGGCACGGCGCCCGCGACCGTCTCCGTCCTCTACTACGACGAGGCGGGCCGCAACATCGCCCGCGACCAGTGCCCGTCGCCGGCGTGCCCGGCGCTCGGCCCGGGTCAGGGGTGGACGTTCTTCCAGGAAGGCAACCCGGCGCTCCCCGTCGGCTACAAGGGTTCGGCCGTCGTCGAGAGCGATCAGCCGATCGTCGCCCTGCAGGCGAAGGACGTCCGGCGCGGCTTCGCCTTCATGATCGACGGCAACACGACGACGACCGCCGTCGGATCGAGCCGCATCTACCTGCCGCTCGTCGCCAACCGCGATGGCGGCCAGCAGGACTCGATGGGGCGCTTCGCCATCCAGAACCTCAGCGACACCGTGCAGGCATGCGTCACCATCACCTACCTCAGCAACTACACTGACGGCGAAGTCCACTGGGATCCCTACAACCCCACGACGCGTAACCCGCGACGTGAGTCGGGCTGCCCCAACGGCGGCCGGCCGATCCCGCCGCGCGGTACGCTCTTCCGCGACCCGGACACGTTTGGCGTGCCGCCGCAGTTCACCGGCTCCGTCCGCATCGATACGCATCCGAACTCGAAGGGCGAAGGTCCCGAGAAGCAGATCCTCACCGCCAGCGCCGACGCGTGGAACACGCTGTACAACCTCTTCGCGTCCTACCGCGGCTTCGACGAAGCAGAGATGAGCACGACGGTGCTACTGCCGCTCGTCGATCGCGAGGTGGGGCCGTTCAACGGCTTCAGCACGCGCTTCGAGATCGTCAACAAGGATCCTGCGAAGCCCGCGCAGGTGACCATCCGCTTCGAGGGCTTCGACCTCAACAACAACCTCGCGTTCGTCGCGAAGCAGAACACGCTGCAGGTGCGCGGCGCGCGCTTGTGCTTCCAGGATCGCGACGACTTCGCGAACTGCCTCGCGCCCGGCGACCGCCTCCCGACGAACTTCGTCGGCACGGCGCGCATCACGTCGACGCAGCCGATCGGCGTGATCGTCCATCGCGGCACACGCTTCGGCGAGACGTTCACGAACTATCGCGGCTTCCGCCCGCAGGACGGCGCCACGCGCGTGCTGCTGCCCGTCCTGAACAAGAACTACGGCTCCGTCGGCGGGCGCAACGGCTGGAACTCGTGGTTCCGCGTCCTCGTCGCCGACGGCGGCCACGCCAACGTCCGCATCCGCTACCTCGGCCTCGACCTGCCCGGCGGCGAGCAGTCGTACACCGTCAGCGCGTTCCGCGAGTTCACGGTGTTCCAGGCGCAGGAGCGCATGCTCCCGAACGGCTTCGCCGGCACCGCGATCCTCGAGTCCGACCGGCCGATCGTCGCGCTCGGCAACATCTCCACCGACGTCTTCGCGGGCGACACCGACCTGCTGTACAACGCCGTGCCGCTCCCGTAGCGCGTTCGGCTACGATACAGCGGTGCGGATCGTCTATCTCGCCGACGCCCCCTACATCCACACGACGCGCTGGGTGCAGCACTTCGCCCGTCTCGGCCACGACCTGCACGTCGTTTCGTTCCGCCCCGCCGAAATTGAGGGAGCGACGGTCCACCACGTCGGCGGCTTCGAGCCGCTGCGCAAGCTGCGCTATCTCGTCCATGCCCGGCGCGTCGCGGCCGTCATCCGCAGGCTGCGGCCCGACCTGCTGCACGCGCTGCACCTCACGAGCTACGGTTTCCTGGGTGCGCTCACCGGGGTCAAGCCGTACGTGATCTCCGTCTGGGGCACCGACGTCCTCGAGGCGCCGACGCGCACGCCGCTGCATCGCTTCCTGACGAACTACGGCCTCGCGAAGGCCGACGCCATCACCGCCACCGGGCTGCGGCTCGCGGAGGCGACCCTGCCATACGTCGAACGCGGCAAGGGCGTCACGGTCGTGCCCTACGGGGTCGACCTCGAGCGCTTCACGCCGGAGCCGCGCGTCGAAAAGCCGCGCGTGACCGTCGGCGCGACGTCGCGTTTCTCGCCGGAGAAGGGGCTGCCTCACCTGCTGCGCGCGACGGCGATGCTGCGCGACCGCGGCGTGGATATCGACGTCGTGCTCGCCGGCGAGGGCCCCTCGCAGCGCCGGCTCGAGCAGCTCACGCGCCAGCTGGGCCTGGAGGACCGCGTGCGCTTCCCCGGCTGGCTCCAGCACAACAGCCTGCCGGGGCTGCTGCAGCAGTACGACATCTTCACCATGCCCTCGACCAAGGAAGGGTTCGGCGTGTCAGCCGTCGAGGCGAGCGCGATGGAGCTGCCTGTCGTCGCCTCGCGCGTGCACGGCATCCCCGACGTCGTCATCGATGGCGAGACAGGCATCCTCGTGCCGCCGGCCGACGAGCGCGCGCTGGCCGCCGCCATCGAGCGCCTCGTCCGAGACGCGGAGCTGCGCCGGCGCATGGGGTGCGCGGGCCGCGCCTTCGTCGAGCGCAACTACCGCTGGCAGGACAACACCGCGCTCATGGAGCGCCTCTACGAGGAGATGACCGGCGTGCGCCCGCCCGTCCGCACGGCATCGGGAAACTGACCGCGAATATCGGCGAATCCCCTATCAGCGGCGCGCCGCCTCGCGGCGCATAGTTGGCGCGTCGGAAGGACACGACGAAAGGACCCGCAATGGTCGCGAACATCAACGAACTCAGGACTGTCGTCTCGGGGCTGCTGCTCGAGCTCGAGACGGGCTTCCCGCCAGACGATGCGGGCGCCGCCCGAGCGGGGAAGCACGCCACGCGGCTCCGTTTTGCGCTCGACCGCGTCGACGAGCTGGCGCACGGCGCCGTGATGCAGAGCCCGATCTACAGACCGGAGCGGCTCGAGATGGCCACCGCCATCCTCGAGATAGACATCGACCGCGCCCGCGACTTCATCCGCGCATCGTTCCCGAAGCTGGCGTCGACGCGGCGGCTGCGCACGGTTCGGCAGGCGCAGGAAGAGGAACAGGAGCAGGCGAAGCTCGCCGCCTGAGGCTGCTGGCCGCTTAGGGCCGCACCCTCCCCGGATCACCCGGCTCCAGCGGCGACGTGAACGCCCGCCCTGCTTCGCGCAGGTCGCCCAGCATGTCGTCGCCAGCCGGCTTCTCGCCGCGCTCGACCCAGGCGACGAGATCGTCCCAGGCGCGCACCCGCTCGGCGCCCGTGAAGTTGCAGTGCCCGCCGCGACGGATCGCCCGCTGCACCAGCAGCTCGCCGTTGCCCGCTTCTTCAACCGTGCGCCGGTACGACTGCTCGAGGCTGATCGGCACGAAGAGGTCGCCGGTGTTGTGCAGCGTCAGGTACGGCGTGGCGATCTCGCCCGTGAGCGGCGCGAACTCGGGGTATCGCTCCGGGTCCCGGTACGCAGGGTTGGCGGCGACGCGTTCGACGTCGCGGTTGAGCTCCTCGCTCGTCACGCCGAAGCCCTCGTCGATCGCGTACACCGTGTCGACGTTCTGCGATGCGGCGTTCGCCGCGCCCGGCGCCGCCACCGCGCCGACGAGGATCGCGAAGTTCATCGTGTAATTGCCGCCCAGCCCTTCCATGAAGAACGGACGCTGGCCGCCGGTCAGGTGCATGATCGCGTTCATGAACGCGCGTCCCTCCGGCGCCGGGGCATCGAACGAGCCCAACCGCTGCGCCATGTCTCGCACGGCGCGGGCGAATCTCTGGGGATCGGCGCTCGTGCCCTGCAGTTCGACGCCGCTGAAGTACCCGGCGAGGATGCCCCAGCTCAGGAAGTAGTCGAGGATCTCGTTTCCCGACACCACGCCACACTCGCTCAGCGCGCCGTCGTACGCGTCCGGGTGTTGCTCCAGCAGCACGGACACGACGTGGCCGCCCATCGACTGGCCGTACACGTAGCTGCGGCGCGGCACGCCGGCCTCTCGCTCGAACACCTCGCGCAGCGTGTACATGTCGCGCGCGCCGACGCCGGGCTCGTAGCCATTCTGCGAGTAGCTCGACGCCGCCCAGGCAAACCCGCCCGCGATCAGCTCGCCTCGGATCGGCGGCGCCGTCACCGTCAGCTCCGGCTGCGAGCCGCGGAAGCCGTGCGCGAAGTACAGCACCGACCCGTTCCAGCCGTCCGGCACCTCGATCTGGTACGCGGCGCCCTCGTGCACGCCATAGATAGCACGTGCGCCGGGCAGCGCCTCGAACGCCGGAGCGGCGATCGTGTACTCGCGCGCGACCGGCGTAATCGGCAGCATCGATGGGGTCGCGGCGGCGCCGGCGACGTCGGAGACGGCCGTCTGCGTGCCCTGCGGCGCGAGCACCGACGACTGCGTCGCTCCGCCGCCCATGCACGCGAACGCCGCGAACACGGGCAGCGTCAGCGCGACGAGCGCCCTGGCACGCGGTCTCGTATGGAACGATGCGAGCACGTGGATGATGGGAATCAGCAACACCGCCGCCTGCGACCGGCGTCAGGCGCCGGTGTGGTCTTTATGTATACCGATTATCGCGCCGGTTGGATAACGAACGTGCCGCCGCCACGCGCCACGGCCTCCCCCGCGTCCGTGACCTCGACCTCCACGAAGACAACGCGGCGGCCCGCCTTCACCACCCGCCCATCCGCCAGCAGCCTCCCGCCCGATACCGCGCGCACATAGCGCAGGTTGCTCTCCGCCGTCAGCAGTTGCGCGCTGGCGCCGTGCAGCGTACGCGCGGCGCTCCCCATCGCTGCGTCCGCGAGCGCCGGCAGCACGCCGCCGTGGACGATGCCGTCGGCGTTCCGGTGCCCCTCGTCGACGTCCAGCCGCAGCCGCGCCCGTCCCGGCTCCATCGTTTCCACGGCGATGCCCATGCGGGCGTAGAACGGCGTCCGCGCCGCCCAATCGCGCGCATAGGTGACGTTCGCGTCCTCGCTCACGAAGCGTGAGTGTATCAGCATGAGCGCCGCGCGCGAGGCGGAGACGTGCAACGCACATGCAAGGGTCGCCCTGTCCCGCGAGCAACGTGACTGCGACCCCTCGTGCGATAGCGGTGAAGGAGAGGGCGCATCGGACCGCCTGGATGGTGCCCTCAATCGAAGCTCGGAGGTAGAGCAATGGCAAAGAGCGGCGTCATGCCCATCCATCACACGAAGACGTCCGACGGCTCTTGGGACGCCGACCAGGTCGAGCGGCGCCTCGACGACGACGATGTCGATGCGTTCCGGCGCACGTTCGCCTACGTCGACGAGGAGAAGCCAGACCGCAAGACCGGCGCCAAGTTCCCGCACCACGAGGTCGATGCCGACGGCAACGTCGGGCCGGCGAACGTGAAGGCCTGCATCTCGGCCATCGGCATCCTCAACGGCGGACGCGGCGGCGCCGATATCGACCGCAGCGACCGCCCTGAGATCTACGAGCACCTCGCTGCGCACCTGCGCGACGCCGGCCGCGAGCCGCCGGAGCTGGAGTAACCTTCGGCCGGCACGAACGTGCGAGGCGGGCACTCATGCCCGCCTCGTTGCATTACCTGCGTTGACCGCTGACGGCTAAATGTCCAGGTTCCGCACCTGCGTCGCGTGGCCCTGAATCCACTTCTTCCGCGGCGCCACCTCGTCGCCCATCAGCGTCGAGAAGATCTCCTCGGCCTTCATCGCGTCCTCGATGCTGACGCGCAGCATCGTCCGCTTCTCGGGGTCCATCGTCGTCTCCCAGAGCTGCTCCGGGTTCATTTCACCGAGACCCTTATAGCGCTGGATCGTCGCCTTCTGGCCGTCCTTCAGCTTCGCGAGGAATTGGTCGCGCTCCTGGTCCGAGTAGATCCACGTGTGCTGGCGGCCCACCTGGATGCGGTACAGCGGCGGCTGCGCGATGTACAGGTGTCCCGCGTCGATCAGCTCGCGCATGTAGCGGAAGAAGAACGTCAGCAGCAGCGTGCGGATGTGCGACCCATCGACGTCGGCGTCGGCCATGATGATGACGTGGTTGTAGCGCAGCTTGGCGATGTCCATCGAGTCGCCGAAGCCCGTGCCGAGCGCAGTGATCAACGCCCGGATCTCCTCGTGGGCCAGCATCTTCTCGATGCGCGCCTTCTCGACGTTGAGGATCTTGCCGCGGAGGGGCAGGATCGCCTGGAAGCGGCGGTCGCGCCCCGTCTTCGCCGTGCCGCCCGCAGAGATACCCTCGACCAGGTACAGCTCGCAGCGCTCGGGGTCGCGCTCGGAGCAGTCAGCGAGCTTGCCCGGCAGCATCGTGCCATCGAGCAGCCCCTTGCGCACGACGAGGTCACGCGCCTTCCGCGCCGCCTCGCGCGCCCGCGACGCCATGATGCCCTTCTCGATGATGCGCCGGGCGTCCGACGGGTGCTCCTCGAGGTACTGCATCAGCCCCTCGGCGACCGCGCTCTCGACGTGCGTCTTCACCTCGGCGTTGCCGAGGCGCGTCTTCGTCTGGCCCTCGAACTGCGGCTCCGGCAGCTTCACGCTGACGACGGCCACGAGGCCCTCGCGCACGTCATCGCCCGTAAGGTTCGGGTCGTCGTCCTTGAGGAATTTCTGCTTGCGCGCGTAGTCGTTCAGCACACGCGTCAGCGCCGTGCGGAACCCCGTCAGGTGCGCGCCGCCGTCGATGGTGTTGATCGTGTTCGCGAAGCTGAACTCCGCCTGCGAGAAGCCGTCGTTGTACTGTATGGCGACTTCGATCTGCGTCGAGTCGACGGTCTTCTCGATGTAGATCGGGCGCGGGCTGAGCGTGTTACGGCCGCGGTTGACGTGCCGCACGAAGCTGGCGACGCCGCCCTCGAAGCAGAAGTTCATCTCCCGCTCGCGGCCGGGACGCTCGTCGACGAAGCGAATCCAGATCCCCTTCGTCAGATACGCCATCTCGCGGAAGCGCTGCAGTAGCTGGTCGTAGTCGTAGTCGACGGCGTCGAAGATCTCGTCATCGGCGAGGAACGCCGTGGTGCTGCCCGTGCCCGTCTGCTTCTGCTTCGGGTCCGGCTGGCTCTTCAGCGCGCCCCTCGGCACGCCGCGCTCGTACTCCTGGCGGAAGACTTTGCCGTCGCGGCGCACCTCCACCCACGTCTTCTTCGACAGCGCGTTCACGACCGACGCGCCGACGCCGTGCAGACCACCCGAGACCTTGTACGCGCCGCCGCCGAACTTACCGCCGGCGTGCAGCACCGTCATGATCGTCTCGAGCGCCGACTTGCCCGTCGTCTTGTGCTTGTCGACCGGGATGCCGCGGCCGTTGTCGCGGACGATGACCCAGTTCTTCGCGTCGATCGTGATCTCGATGCGGTCGCAGAAGCCCGCCATCGCCTCGTCGACGGAGTTGTCGACGATCTCGTACACCAGGTGATGCAGACCGCGCTGGTCCGTCGTGCCGATGTACATGCCGGGGCGCCGGCGGACGGCCTCGAGCCCCTCGAGCACCTGGATGTCGCTGGCCGTGTATGAGCCGATGCGGCCGTTCCCGCGCTTCGCGGTCAGTTCCTCTTCGACGCGCTGTCTTACCATCTACACTCGCAATTCGTGCTCAGACGTCCGTTCAAGTCGTGGGGATGCCGGGATCGAAAAGACCCGTCCGCGACGGCCGGAACAGGGTCCAAAAAGTGCGGGCCTGAACGCCTCGGCATGTGTCGCTATTCTATCACAGAAGGGGCCTCTCTCGCTGGCCGAAGAGCCTCCGGTGAAACCCTCGATCCGCGGCTCGATTGAATCTAAATCGCCGGCGATTTCGTTCGTATTAGCATTAGTTATACAGAGCAGACGGGGCGGCCCTCGCGACCGCCGATTCAACGGCTTCGAAACGCCGATCGCGGTTGCCTGATCGCCGCTGCTACGCGTACCGTTTGGCCTCAGATCGGGGGAGGATCCTCCATGCGGATCGAGGTCAACGGAGTCCGCCTGTTCTTCGGCGTCGCGGGCGCGAAGCTCGTGCCCGACGGCCCAACGGTGCGCCGACGCCGCGACCCAGCTCAGACCTTCGATCAGGAGACCGAGGCATGAACAGATTGAAGGACAAAGTGGCATTGGTTGCCGGCGCCGGCGGGCGCCAGGGGACCGTGATCCCCATCGTCTTCGCGCGCGAGGGCGCGAAGGTCGCCGTAGCGGGCCTTTTGCAGGACGAGGTCGACGCGATCGTCAGCCGCATCCGCGCAGACGGCGGCGAGGCGGCCGGGCGCGCGTGCAACCTGACGCGCGCCGAAGACGCAGAGGCTGCCGTGCGTCTCGCCATCGACACGTTCGGCCGCATCGACGTGCTCTACAACAACACCGGCATGTACACGGCGTGGGACCGGCGCACCGGCGACACCGACCTTGACGCCTGGCGCCAGCTTCTCGCTGTCAACCTCGACTCGCAGTTCCTGACGGCGCGTTTCGCCCTGCGTGAGATGGTGCGCCAGCGGTCCGGCGCGATCATCAACGTCGCGGCAGCGCGCGCCGCACGCCTCGGCGGCAACGTCGGCTACGCCGCGTCGAAGGCCGCCATCATCGGCATCACGAAGAAGATGGCCCGCGAGTACGCCGCCGACAACATCCGCGTCAACTGCATCTGCCCCACGAACATCCAGGCCTCGCCCGACCCGATGCAACCCACCCTCCCCCAGCGCACCCTTGCCCGCGACGGCACGCCCGAGGATGTCGCCTACGCCGCCGTCTTCCTCGCGTCGGACGAGTCGCCGTGGATCACGGGCATCGAGCTGGTCGTCGACGGCGGCGCGGAGGTGATGGGCTAGCCGTCCCGGCCGGGAGGCTGCGCCGCCCCGCCCAGGTGGAAGCGGTAGCCGACGTTGCGTACGGTCTCGATGAACGTGTGCGTCGCATCCTCGATCTTGCTGCGCAGCCGCCGGATGTGCACGTCGACCGTACGCGCACCGCCGTAGAAGTCGTAGCCCCAGACGCGGTTCAATAACGCCTCGCGCGTGAACACCTTGTCCTGGTTCGTCGCCAGGAATCGCAGCAGTTCATACTCCTTGTACGTAAGGTCGATCGGCCGCCCGCCTACGTACACCTTGTAGTTCGCCAGGTCGATCTTCAGGTCGCCCGCCGTCAGCGTGTTGTCGCTGTCGATGCCGGACTTCAGCCAGATCGCGTGGCGCACACGCGCCGCGATCTCGTCCGGCAGCGCGGGATGGACGATGAAGTCGTCGAAGCCGACGGAAAAGTCGAACGTGGCGAGCTGATCGCTGCGGACGACCGCGATGGCCGCCAGCTCGTGGCGCAGCTCCGGTGAGCGCAGCAGCGTGCGGATCGCCGTCATATCCGCGCGGCCGAGCAGGTTGAACACGGCCACCGCGGCGCCGCTCGTCACCTCCGGGTCGTCGTGCAGGCGCGCATGACGGATGGCGAAGCCCGCCGCTTCCAGCGCGTCCGCGACGGGCTTCAACTCCTCGCTCGCCTCAACGAGCAGCACCGTGCTCACAGCTTCCTCCGCAACCATCGTGAGTATATCGGCGCTTCGTTACGCCCTGATGACGCCTGTCCGCCCCCCTCCGATACGTCAGTCCCTCGATTGAAGCCCGCGAGGCGCCCTCCTATACTCACCTCACGGCGCCCCCGCTGCGATTGGAGCACTGCGATGACGATCGATTTCGGCTGGTTCCTCCCCACCATGGGCGACTCCGAGGTCATCGGCCCGCCCACACGCGAGCCCACGCTCGACTACCTGACGGAGGTCGCGCGCGCCGCCGAGGACGCCGGCTTCGTCTTCGCGCTCGTGCCCGTCGGCACCACCTGCGAGGACGCCTGGATCGCATCCGCGATGGTCGCCGCGCGCACCGAGAAGCTGAAGTTCCTCGTCGCGATGCGCCCCGGCTTCGTCGCGCCGACGCTCGCCGCGAAGATGGCCACGACGTACGACCAGCTGACGCGCGGACGCGTCCTTATCAACGTCGTCACGGGCGGCTTCCCCGCCGAGCTCGCCGCCGACGGTGACTTCACCGAGCACGACGAGCGCTACGTACGCACGCAGGAGTTCATGCAGGTCGTGCGCCGGGCGTGGACGGAGAAGAAGTGGAACCACGAGGGGACGTATTTCCGCGTGGAGGAAGGCAACGTCTTCCCGCGGCCGTTCCAGCAGCCGTACCCGCCCTTCTACTTCGGCGGCGCTTCCGACGCGGCGAAGAAAGTTGGCGCCGAGGAGACGGATGTTTACCTCCTCTGGGGCGAGCCGCTCGACATGGTGCGCGAGCGCATCGCGGATATGCGCGAGCGCGCCGCCGCCGCCGGCCGCACGCTCCGCTTCGGCCTGCGCATCCACGTCGTCGTCCGAGAGACCGATGACGAAGCGCGCGCCGCCGCCGAGCATCTAATCGCCCACATCCCGGATCGCTTCAAGGACATGATGGACCGCCACATGTCTGGCTCCGACTCCGAGGGCGAGAAGCGGCAGCGCATGCTCCGCGAGCAGGAATGGCTCAGCCCGCACCTCTGGTCGGGCATCGGCAAGGCGCGTCTCGGCGTCGGCACCGCGCTCGTCGGCTCGGGCGAGAGCGTCGCTGCGCGCCTGCAGGAGTACGTCGACGAGGGCATCGACACCTTCATCCTCTCCGGTTACCCGCACCGCGAGGAGGCGCAGCGTTTCGGCACGTACGTGATGCCGCACTTCGCCGGCAAGGCATCGGTCGCCGCGCCCTCGCGCGAGCTGACCGCGTCGTCCGCCTGATGCCCGCAGCAACGCTGTCCGCCGTCGCGATCTCCGGCAGTCCGCGCGCGCCCTCGAAGTCGAAGCTCCTCGCTGAACTCCTGCTCGAAGAGCTGGGGCGCCAGGGCCACGACACGCGCATGATCGACGTCGCCGACTTGCCCGCCGAGGCGCTCGTCGCTCGCGCGCCGGCGCCCGAGGTCGACGGCGCCATCGCCGCCGTCGGCGCCGCGTCGATCGTCATCGCCGCCACGCCGACCTACCGGGCGCTGTACACCGGCGTGCTCAAGGCGCTGTTCGACCTGATGCCGCAGGCGCACCTGCGCGGGAAGATCTGCGTGCCGGTGCAGACCGGCTCGGCGCCGCAGCACTTCCTCGCCGTCGAGTACGGGCTGCGGCCGCTGTTCGCCAGCCTTGAGGGCGTCGCCATCGCAGGCGTGTACGCCACCGACGACCAGTTCGTCGACGGCGCGCCCTCCGAGCCGCTCCGGCAGCGCCTGCGCGACGTCGCCCTCGCTGCGGCGGAACTGGCGCGCGCCACGGGAGCATGATGCGCATCTCGTTCGACTTCGACGGCGTGCTTTGCCTCACGCCCTTCGGCCGTATGGCCGTGCATTCGCCGCACGCTCACGTACCCGCCCTGCCCGAGGACTACGCGCGCTTTTACGACGCGCCCGCCCGCACAAGCCGGCTCCGCCGGATCGTGGAGTACGCGCGCTTCGCATGGCGGCGCATGGCGCCGGATGCGGCGGACGTGCTGCGCAACCTCGGCGCCGCGCACGAGCTGTATATCGTCACCGGTCGCAGCGCGCAGGGTGAAGCGCTGCTCCAGCGCTGGCTGCGGCGCCACAAGCTCGACGACAAGGTGCTCGCCGTGCGCATGGCGCCGCGCGGCCTCCGCCCCTCGCAGCACAAGCTCGCGATCGCCAAGATGCTCGCCATTGACGCGCACATCGACGACGATCCGCGCACGGCGTTCTACATGGCGCGCAACGGTGTGCCGCGCGTGTACCTGCTGGACCACGCGCATGCCGCATCGGGCGTCGACCTGCCGCCGGGGCTAGAAGTCGTCTACTCGCTCAAGGAGTTCGAAGAGCGCGTGCAGGCGTCGACGTCCTCGCCCGCCAACGCGTGACACGGCGCGATCAGCGGCCCTTCCAGACGGGCTTGCGCTTCTCGGCGAACGCGAGCGGCCCCTCGCGGGAATCCTCGGTCTGCGCGACGCGGCGGTACTGCTCGATCTCGAGCTTGAGCCCCTCGTCGAGCGGCATGCTCAGTCCCTTGTACGCCGCCTCTTTGACGAGCCGCAGCGACACCGGCGCGTTCTCGCACAACCGCTCGGCGATCTCGAGCGCCTTCGGCATCACCCGGTCCGCCGGCACGACGTGGTTGACCAGCCCGTAGCGGAACGCCCACTGCGCGTCGAAACGGTCGCCGGTGAGCAGCAGCTCCAGCGCCGGCCCGAACGGGATCGCCCGTGGCAGCCGCTGCGTGCCGCCCGCGCCGGGGATGATGCCGCGCGTCACCTCCGCCAGCCCGAACTGCGCGTGCTCCGCCGCGACGCGGATGTCGCAGCACAGCGCCATCTCCAGGCCGCCGGCGAGACAGTAGCCGTTGATCGCGGCAATCATCGGCTTCCAGCACTCGAAGTTCCGCGTGATGCCACCGAACGGCGCGCTGCCGTACGCCTCGCGGCCCGCGCCGCTCTGCTGCATCTGCGACATCGCCACCAGGTCGTTCCCGGCCGAGAACGCGCGGTCGCCCGCGCCCGTCAGCACGGCCACCCAGCGCTCGTCGTCGTCGCGGAAGTCGCACCACGCGTCGTGCAGCTCCGCCGAGGTCTGCGGGTCGATGGCGTTCATGCGCTCGGGCCGGTTGATCGTGATGATCGCGATCCGCTCGCGCTTCTCGTAGATGATCTTGTCGTAGGACTTCATCGCGGCCTCCTCGGTAGCGGCGGGCGCAAGCGTAACAGCAGGTGCGCGCAACGTCCATCGGTTCGTTCTTCACGTACTTGTGAGAATCCATCGCATCGGCCTTGACTAGCCGACTGTCCAGTACGCGCTCGACGGTCATGTGAAGAGCTTTTCCGTTGCTCGTTGTCAGAGCCAATAGTAGACTCCGCGAGAAACAAACCGCACCTCGGCCGGTGCAGGGGAAAGGGCAGGGCAACCCACCATGGCGACCGCGGCAAAAGGTTCGAGCAAGGACATGTCGACCGCCGCGCTGCAGCAGAGGATGATGCCGTGGATTCTCATTACCGAGATCTACTGGATGTCATACAAGCTGCTCGAGCGGCGGTTCTATCACCTCGGCGTCTCGGCATCGCAGGCGCGCGTCCTGGCAGTGCTGCATTTCGCGAAGGAGCCGATCAAGCCGAGTCTCGTCGCGACGCTGCTATTCCAGGAGACGCAGAGCATCACCGGCATCCTCCACCGCATCGAGTCGCGTGGCTGGGTGCGCCGCCTGCCCGATCCGAACGATCGTCGCGCCGTCGGCCTCGAGCTGACGGACAAGGGGCGCGAAATCACCGATGAGATCGTCAAGATCTCGATCGAGCTCTACGACGACATGTTCGCGTCGGTCCTCTCGGCGACGGAGAAGCGCCAGGTCGAGACGATCCTGAAGAAGGTGCGCGCACTCGGCTTCAAGCTGCCAGAGACGGACTTCAAGCTCCGCCGCGCGCAGCAATACTCGATCTGGAAGGACTGAGCCCGCCAGCGCCCCGCAGCGTCACCGGCCCTGGCTCCGCACGCGCTCGGCGAGCGCGAGCGTCCTGCGCGCTCGTTCCACCACCGGCGCGTCGATCATCCTCCCGTGCGCGGATACGGCGCCGCCCGCGCCCTCGCTGAACGCAGCGACGATCCGCTGCGCCTCGGCGATCTCCCGCTCGCCCGGCGCGAACATGTTGTTGATCACGGGGAGCTGGTCAGGATGGATGGCGAGCTTTCCCCCGAAGCCAACAGCGCGCGCCACCTGGGCGTCGCGCTCAAGCCCGGAGCTGTCGCCAAAGTCGATCCACGGCGCATCGATCGCCTGCATGCCGTACGCCGCCGCGACCGTCGCGATCACGCCGCGCGCGTGCGCCAGCGCCGCCCCGTCCGCCGTCCGCTCGACTCCCAGCTCGAGCGAGAGGTCTTCGCCGCCAAGAGCCAGCGCGATCGCGCGATCCGTCGCCCGCGCGATCTCCTCGCAGCGCAGCAGCGCACGCGCGCTCTCAATGAGCGGGATCACCGCCACGGCGCCCGGACGCACGCCGCGCGCCGTCTCAGCCTCCCGCAACAGCACATCGAGATCGCGCAGGTCCTGCGGCGCGCGCACCTTCGGCAGCACCACGGCGGTCAGGCCCTGCCGAACGACCGCCTGTACGTCGTCGCGCGTCAGCTCGGTTTCGATGGCGTTGACGCGCACGACGACCTTCATGGCACCGCCGGCGCGCGCGACCACCTCACCCGCGGCCTGCCGCGCGCCCGCTTTCTGGTCGCCCGCCAGCGCGTCCTCGAGGTCGAGGATGACCGCGTCGGCGGCGCTGGCGAGCGCGCGCTCGGTCTTCCGCGCGTCGCCAGCGGGCACGAAGAGCAGGGAGCGCAGCAGCGGGATGTTGTCAAGCATCGCACGAGCAGTATCGCCGCGGCGCGCGTAACCGGAAACCGGCACGAAAAATCGGGGAGCGCCCCGATCCGGTGCGAGGGGCCTTACCGACGACACTAGCGGCGCATCCCCGGGCATCACTCCGTTCAAATTGAAGCCGAAGCTCTTGACAGAGCCCGAATTCATGCGGTAACAAGGAGCTGTAGATTCACCACTCACTTCCGGCGCTCATTCTCCCGGCGCCGACAAGCGTTTCCCACCAACCCGGCACCATCGGCTCGCCGAAGGCCACGGAAGGCTCGTGCACGGTCACGGAGCGCGATCCCAAGAGGTGAAGAGGGCAACGGGCTGACACGCAGCCAGCATCAATAGAGGTCCATGATGGGCGCAGTACGAGAACGCAGACGGTCGGCAGCCGCTCGGCAGCTTCCGCGTGAGCCGCTGACGGATGACGGGCAACAGCCCGAGCTGACACCGCAGGAGCGTGAGTCCGCCATCGAAACGGGCGGCATCCTCGAGATCGTCGACGACGGCTACGGCTTCCTCCGCGGCGAAAGCCTCCTCCCCGGCAACAACGACGTGTACGTCAGCCAGTCGCAGATTCGTCGCTTCGGCATGCGCACCGGCGATTACGTCACCGGCACCGTCCGGCCGCCCAAGGACAGCGAGAAGTACTACGGTCTCTTGCGTGTCGAGACGGTCAACGGCCTCGATCCCGAAGCCGCGAAGCTCCGTCCCCACTTCGAAAACCTCACCGCCATCTTCCCCAACCAGCTGATCGACCTCGAGACGCCGTCGGCCGACCTCTCCGGCCGGCTGATCAACCTGATCTCTCCGATCGGCCGCGGGCAGCGCGGTCTCATCGTGTCGCCGCCGAAGGCTGGCAAGACGTTCCTGCTCAAGGCGATCGCCGCGGGCATCGCCGCCAACTACCCGGACGACATTCACCTCATGGTCGTGCTCATCGGTGAGCGGCCGGAGGAAGTCACCGACATGCGCCGCTCCGTCAAGGGCGAAGTCGTCGCGTCGACGTTCGATGAGCCAGTCGAGGATCACACACGCGTCGCGGAGATGGCGCTCGAGCGCGCGAAGCGCCTCGTCGAGGGCGGCAAGGACGTCGTCATCCTCCTCGACAGCATCACGCGCCTCACGCGCGCCTACAACCTGGCGATGCCGCCGAGCGGCCGCACGCTCACCGGCGGTATGGACCCGGTCGCGCTCTACCCGCCGAAGCGCTTCTTCGGCGCCGCGCGCAACTGCGAGGAAGGCGGGAGCCTCACGGTCATCGCAACGTGCCTCATCGACACCGGCAGCCGCATGGACGAGGTGATCTTCGAGGAGTTCAAGGGCACGGGTAACCAGGAGCTGCGGCTCGACCGCCGCCTTGCCGAGCGCCGCGTCTTCCCGGCGATCGACATCGCCGGCAGCAGCACGCGCCGCGAAGAGCTGCTCATGGACGAGGCGACGCTGCGCCAGGTCTGGCTCATGCGCCGTATGATGTCGATGATCGCGTCGAACGCGCAGAACCCGTCCGAGGCCACCGAGCGCCTGCTCGACCGCCTCGGCCGCACGAGCACGAACGCCGAGTTCCTCGCCACGCTGAGCAAAGCCGAGGTCTAAGGAACAACCGCACGACAATTGCTGAGAGCGCGGGCGCACGCCGCGCTCTTTCCTTACGCGGCGACTTCCAGCTCGTGCTCCGTCACGTTGCCATCGACGATGCGGTACGCCCGCACGACCGGGTTCTGTTCGTCCATCAGCGAGACGAGCACGTAGTACGCGTCCGGCCACGCGGCCAGCCGCACGTCCGTCGGCGATGGATACGCCTCCGTGTGCGTGTGCGAGTGGTAGATCACCAGGAAGTCCCAGCCCTGCTCGTCGGCTTCGCGGTAGATGCGCAGCAGGTCCTTCGCGTCGACGCTGTACCGGTACGGGCTCGCCTCGGCGTTGATCGCCCGGTAGAGCTTCGTCGCGCGCCCGTCTACGCCCGCGATGATGCCGCAGCACTCGTTCGGCGCTTCCTCGCGCGCGTGCGCGATCATCTCATCGACCATCGCCTTCGGCAGGACGAGCGCCATCACTCCCCCGTCGGCATGAGGATGCCCATCGCGCTCCGCGGCACCTCCACCGTGATCAACGGCGCGTCCATCGCCTTGTACGCGTTCGCCAGCTCCGCCGCGCCGCAGCCCGCGCACAGGTGCTCGATCTCCCGGTCGAGGTTGCGGAACACCGGCTCGCCTTCCGGCAGCCTGGGATCGACCATCTCGCGCGTGAGCCACGCGAACCGGCTCTGCTCGCCGCACCGGCTGCACTCGTCGCCCAGCGACAGCATCAGCCACGAGATCGCCTCGATGTCCTCGCGCACGAACTGGTACGCCGGCATCTCGTCGAGGCGGTAGTAGTAGTGCGCGGTGTACTTCCCGAACGGCTCGATGATGACCGCCACGCCCTCGACGGCGCCGTAGTGCCGCTGCAGCTCGTCGGGCGCGCACCCATAGCACACGAGCACCGGGTCGCCCTCGTACATCGAGCGGCACGTCGGGTCGATGCCGATGCGGCCGTCCTCGCGTGCGCAGACATCGCAGCGCTGCCCTTCGGCGAACAGGTCATAGGACTCGTACTCGACGTCCTCGTCGTCCTCGCTGATGATGTTCAGCCCGTCGTCATCCGCCTCGATGCGTCGCGACACTCACCAGCTCCTCAGATCGCCGTCGTCGAAGCAGCTCACCGGCGAGAGCTGCATGCGCAGGAAGTTCTCGCTCAGCGACGCGCAGACGGCGGCGTGCGCGGCCCAGTGGTCTCGTTCGCTCTCCGGCAGCTGCGCCACCAGCGCGCCCCACGACGCGTGGATGCGCTGATCGTCGTCGGCGATGCCGAAGTCGAGCGACCAGCCGGCCTGCTTCCGCACGCGCCCGGCCGTGTCCGTGCGGATCACCTGGTAGGCGGCATCGCCGCGATAGCGGTCGAGCACCGCCTGGTCGAACGAAAGCTGCACCAGCGCCGGGTCGCTCGACGCCAGCGCTCGTCTGTACGCCACTTTCAGGAAGTCGGACATGCTGCCCCACATACTACTGAAGGGCGGCCGAAGCCGCCCTTCGCCTCAAGACACACGCGCGCGCCGGCTACTTCTCGATTGGCACGTCGATCAGGCTGCCGTACTCCGTCCACGAGCCGTCGTAGTTCTTGACGTTCGGGTAATTCAGCAGGTGCTTGAGCGCGAACCACGTGTGCGACGACCGCTCGCCGATGCGGCAGTAGGCGATCACGTCCTTGTCCTTGGTAACGCCCTTCGTGCTGTAGAGCTGCTCCAGCTCCTCCGGCGACTTGAACGTTCCGTCCTCTCGTACAGCCTGGGCCCACGGCACGTTCGCTGCGCCCGGGATGTGCCCCATGCGCTGCGCCGTCTCCGGCAGGCCGGGCGGCGCCATGATCTCGCCGTTGTACTCGGCGGGCGAGCGCACGTCGACGAGGGCGTTCTTCGACTTGCCGAGGGCCGCTAGCACGTCGTCACGGCGCGCACGGAGCGCCTTGTTCGGGTCCTTCGCCTTGTAGTTCGTCTTCTGCGGCTGCGGCACGTCCTTCGTCGTCGGCCGGTTCTCGTCCACCCACTTCTTGCGCCCGCCGTCCATCAGCTTGAGGTCCTTGTGGCCGTACATCTCGAGCAGCCAGAAGGCGTACGCCGCGAACCAGTTGTTGTTATCGCCGTACAGCACGATCGTGTCGTCGTTGCTGATGCCCGCGTTGCTGAGCAGCTCCTCGAGCGCCTGCTTCGAGATGATGTCGCGCCGCACCTGGTCCTGCAGCTGGCTCGTCCAGTTGAAGCCGACGGCGCCCGGGGCGTGTCCTTCGTCGTACTGCGTCGTGTCGACGTCCACCTCGACCAGCTTGACCTTCGGGTTGTTTAGGTTCTGCGCCACCCAGTCCGTGGAGACGAGAACGTCGCTTGCCATGCGTGACCTCCTCTTGTCTGCGCCATGCGCGCGTGCGGGCTGCCCGGTGAAGAGCACTCCTGGCCGGACCGGCGAACGGGTGCGTTCACCGGGCTATCCAGCCGCCTCCGACATCCGGCCGGGGACCACCCACACCGGCCGAAGCCTGTGATCGCATTCTATGGAAAGACGGTAAACAAGCTCAAGATAGCTTCGACCAGTCCGAGTCGAGCAGCGCCGCGCAGAACAGGATCGCCAGCGACACCACCAGCGTCAGGCTCGTCGCCACGATTGACCAGCGCCGCGCCTGCGCGATCTCCGCGTCGGGCGCGTTGGTCTCCTGCAGCCGCTGCAACCGCCGCCCCAGCAGCGCGCCGTGGAGGACCGTGAGCACGATGACGACGGTCACGAGCGCCAGCTTCACCGCCATCAGCCAGTAGTAGCGCGGGAACGCCTCCTCGTCGATCAGCGGGTCCTGGACGTCGTAGTAGTTCCAGATGCCCGTCGCCAGCAGCACCACCAGCGCGCCGCCGCCGAGCCAGCCGAAGCGCGTCGTCACCGTCCGTAGCGCCCGCGCCCGCTGCCCCGCGTCCTCGATCGAGCGGATCGCCGGCACCGCCGCGACGAACAGGAACACCTGCGGCCCGATGTAGATGACGGCCGCCAGCACGTGCAGCCAGACGACCAGCCCGTCGAAGAACTCCTCCATCGCCTGCGATTGTAGGCCCGCGCGCGATTACGCGCCCACGCCTGATTCCCGCGGCCGGAATCGCTATCCTGAGGGGACTCCCTGACGTACCGAAAGGCTGGCCCCTCCCTGCGAACGCTCGCAACGCTGTTCCTCGCGCTCGTCTCGGCCGTGGTCATGGCATCCTGCGGCGGCGAGGGCGGCGCCTCCGACAACCCGGCGGCCTCGCCTTCACCCGCCACATCTCCGACGCCGGAAGCGCCCGACCTGACCATCTTCCACAACTGGGCTTACCCCATCGCCGGCGCCTGCCTGCCCAAGAGCGACAACCTCATGCCCAACGCCTCGCGCGATTACCGCGGCGGCACGCACGAGGGCGTCGACTTCTACGCGGTCGACAACTGCACGGCGATCGAGAAGAACACGCCCGCCCTCGCGGCAAAGCCCGGCCGCATCATCCGCGCCGACCACGACTACACCGACCTCACGCCCGAGCAGCTGCAGCGCGCCAACGACCGCATCGCCGCCGGCGACGCGAACGCGTTCGAGGTGCTCGATCTCTTCCGCGGGCGTCAGGTATGGATCGATCATGGCAAGGGGATCGTGACGCGGTACGCGCATCTCGAGGGCATCCCGGAGGCGATCGTCGTGGGCGTACAGGTGGAGACCGGCGATGTCGTCGGGTTCGTCGGCGACTCCGGCACGCCCGAGTCGATTAGCGCGCCCGACACCGAGATCCACCTGCACTGGGAGTTTCGCGTGGGCGACTCCTACCTTGGCGCAGGGATGCCGCCCGAAGACGTGCGCGCGCTGTACGAGTCGCTGTTCGAGCCGGTGCCCGACAATGCCACGTTCGAGTGACCCGCCGATCGACGACGTTTCGGGCGTGGAGGAACGCCCGCAGAACCGCCGCGAATGGAGCGGCGTGCTCCGCAGCCTCGTCCTGCCCGCGCTGATCGTCGCCACGATCGTCGGCGTGCTGCTCTACGTGGAGAACGTGCGCGACGGCGGCGACGCCGGCACGGCCGAGGGGCTCGGCGTCGTACCGCTGCCCGCGGCGCTCGCGCCGTCCCGCCCGCCGTCGACGGAGATCGGCGGCACCGCGCCCGACTTCGTCCTCG
>Ga0073934_10003991_pt1 | contig 25479 bp, 27 predicted proteins | sample LarsenN4metaG_FD_76834 | JGI IMG/M metagenome (GOLD analysis project Ga0073934, IMG submission 76834) | Hot spring sediment bacterial and archeal communities from British Columbia, Canada, to study Microbial Dark Matter (Phase II) - Larsen... ... | reverse complement strand
CGCCCGCGGGCGCTCACTTCGCTCAAGACGGCGCGGGCGGCGCGCTGGTAGTCGCCTGCCGTGAAGGTTTCCTCCGGCTCGCAGAGATCAATCAAATGATGCGGGACGCGGGCCCGCTCCGCCGCCGTTACTTTTCCCGTGCCGATGTCGAAGTGGCGGTAGATCTGGGTCGAGTCGCAGACGAGCACTTCTCCACCCAGCCGCTCGGCCAGATGAATCGCCAGCGCCGATTTCCCGCTCGCCGTCGGCCCCACGATGACGACCAGCCCCGTTCGTTTCTCCTGTCCCGGCGTTGTGCCTGAAGATGCACTCATGGCGAGGAGACACCGAACGGGGCAAGCCGACGCTCGCTCACGGGACAAGAACCTTCCAGTAGCGGAAGAGCGTGGCGAGCAGCACCAGCGCCAGCAGGACCAGCATCCCCGCCAGTTGCGTCCGGTTGAGCTTCATCGCCTAGGCCGCCCCAAAAGCCTGTCATTCCGAGCGCAGCGAGGAATCTGCTTTCCCAGCGCCTACCGCTCGGTGTAGTCCAGCGGAAGATTGTAAAGGAAGGTGAACTGCAAGACGATGTTGTCGCCGGTGAACTCCGCCGGCAGCGGCGGGAAGGGTTGGCCGGCGCGGATGGCGGCCAGGGCCGGCCGATCCAGGTGCGAGCGGCCCGAGCTGCGGACAACCGTCGGCTGGCCCAGCGGCACCGCGCCGTCCTTCAGAATCGTAAAGACGATCACCACGCGCCCCTGCTCGCCCCAGCGAGCCGACTCCGGGATGACGGCGTACCAGTTGCGCCGCACTTCGCGCAAGAGGCGGATCAGGTAGGGCGTGAAGTCGACGCCGCGCGTGTCGGAGAGAATCGTAGGGAACGGCGTATCGAAGTTGGGCTGCACCGGCCCGCTCTCGCCGCCCGGCGGCCCGCCCGGCCCGCCCTGGCCGCGGCGCAAGCCCTCTTCGATGGTGCGCCCCGGGCTGCTCACGGGCAAATCGAGCTTGGGCCCGCCGCCCGCGCGCTGCGGCAGGTCTTCCAGTCGCGCGACCTCTTTCTGCGCGAGCGCCCCCTTATCCCCTCCCCTCGGCGTCCCCGGCTCGCCGCCCGGCGTGGGACTGGGCGCGGGCACGCCGCCCGGGTTGATGGCGATGCGGTCGGAAGGCTCCGAGGGTTTCGCCGGCGGGATGACGGCTTCGAGCTCGCGGGGGCCGATGGTGAGCGAGCGGCGCCGCGCCATCTGCTCGCGCTCTTCGGGGGTGAGCGCCGGCTCCTTCGGCTTCGGGTTGAGGTCGGGCGGGAGCGTCAGGATGGTCAGCTCGCGCGGCTCGACCGGGATGAGCCGGACCACCTTCGGCGCGGCGAAGATGGCGGGACTGACGATGGCGAGCAAGAGCAGGCCCAGGTGAAGGACGCCGGCGGCCATCAGCGACTCGCGGCGGCGCCAGCGGACGGCCTCTTCCTGCCAGTCCACCAACAGACCGAAGTCGTCCCGGGTCGCCATCGGCTACTCTACTTCGGCGCAGCAACCGTCAGTGTCGCCGGCAGCTTGCGGGCGTGGGCAGCGATGGCGGCGGCGACGCGCTCGGCGAGCTCGAGCGCCCGGCGGCCTTCGGCGCCGGTCACGGGGCGGCTCTCGCGCGTGCGCACCGCCTCCAGGAAGGCGCGCAGCTCGGCCCGCAGCGGCTCCTCCGCCTCCGCCTCGAGCTTGCGGATTTCGAGCCCCGCGGGCAGCCCGGGCAGCAGCGGCGGGCCCGAAGCCTTTTCGTTCAGGCGGATGAGGAGGGCGTCGCGGCGCGCGTAGTCCACCGAGACGTACTCGCGCGGCTGGAAGAAACGCAGCTTGCGGACTTTGTCGGTCGAGACGCGGCTGGCGGTGAGGTTGGCCACGCAGCCGTTGGCGAACTCGAGGCGCACGCTGGCGATGTCCACCCGCGGGCTCAAGATGGGGATGCCGACGGCGTGCACCTGCTCGACCGGCGCCTTGACGAAACTGAGCAGGATGTCGAGGTCGTGAATCATCACGTCGAAGATCACATCCACGTCCAGGCTGCGCCCGGAGAACCCGCCCAGGCGGTGCACTTCGAAAAAGAGCGGCTGGCGCACCACGCGCGCCGCCGCCTGCACCGCCGGGTTGAAGCGCTCCGTGTGGCCCACCTGTAAGATGCGCTGGGCTTGCTCGGCGGCGCGGATGAGCTCGTCGGCTTCCGCCAGCGAGGCGGCGATAGGCTTTTCCATCAAGACGTCGCAGCCGCGGCGCAGGAGCTCGAGGCCGACGCGGGCGTGCTCGCGCGTCGGGACGGCCACGCTGACGGCCCGCGCCTGCGCCGCGACCTCGTCGAGCGAAGTGAAGGCGCGGGTCTCGTACTCCTGGGCCACGCCGGCGGCGCGGGCGGCGTCGGTGTCGAAGACGCCGACGAGCTCGGCGTCTTCGAGCGCGCGGTAGACGCGGGCGTGCTGCCGCCCAAACTCCCCCACGCCCACCACCGCGACCTTGTTCTTCTCGGCCATCCGCTACGTTTCCTCGGGATTGAAAGCTGCGACGGCGATGCCGTGCTCGTCGGCGCGGCGGACGAACTCTTCGCGGTCGAAGACGAGGGTGCGCCCCGCGTCGAGCGCCAGCGCCGTGGCGTTGGCCCGCTTCATCACCTCGAGCGTCTCCAGGCCCACCACCGGCACGTCAAAGCGCATGTCCTGCTTCGGCTTCGAAACCTTGACGACCACGAGCCGCCGGCCCTGGGCCAGCCCGGCGGCCCGCTCGATGGCGGCGTCGGTGCCTTCCATCGCCTCGATGGCCACGCAGGCGCGCTGGCTCACCACCACGGTCTGGCCGAGGTCGAGCCGGGCGATCTCCCGCCCGATGCGGCGGCCGTAGGCGATGTCGGCCGACTCGTCGGCGTCGGGCGCCCTACGGGTGAGCGGCCCGGGCGCGGGCAGCAGCCGCTGGAGGAAGGCGGTCGAGTCCATCACCTCGATCCCCACCGCCTGCAAGGCGGCGGCGATACCGCCGATCAAGGCGTCGGTGTTTTTCTGCGGCAGCCGCGCCAGCAGCTGCGCCAGAAAAGTGTCCGGCGGGATGTCGCTGAAGATCTTGTCGTGCCGGACCTGGCCGGCCAGCACCGCCTTGCGCACCGCTTCCTGGCGCAGGATGCCGAGCGCCTTCTGCAATTCGCCCAGGCTGACCCAGTGGACGCGCGCGCCGAGCTGCTCGATCTCGGGGAAAGCTTCCTCGCGGATGGCGAGCACGACCATGTCCACGCCCTGGCGGCGCGCTTCCTTCAGCACCAGCAGGGGAAACTGCCCGTTGCCGGCGATCAGCGCGTAGCGTTCGCCGCTCACTTGATGACCCCGCGCTCGGCGGTTTCGACGAACTTGACCAGCGCGCGCACGTCCTCGTCCTGGTCGAGCGTGGCGCGGATCTTGTCGAGCGCCTGGCTGGTGTTGAGCTTCGCCTGCGTGAGCAGGCGCATGGCCTGGTGCAGGCGCTCGATGCGCTCCTCGGAAAACCCGCGCCGGCGCAGGCCGACGACGTTCACGCCGTAGACCTTGACTTCGCGCTCGTGCACGGTGCGCGAGTAGGGCAGCACGTCCTGGGTAATGACGGAGTAGCCGCCGATGAAGGCATGCCGGCCGATGCGGCAGAACTGGTGGACGCCGCAGAAGGCGCCGAGGGTGGCGTAATCCTCGATGACTACGTGGCCGGCGAGCGTGGCGGCGTTGCCGAGGATGAGGTGGTCGCCCAGGAGGCAGTCGTGGGCGATGTGCACGTAGGCCATGAGGAGATTGTCGTTGCCGATTTTGGTGAGCAAGCCGCCGCCGGTGGTGCCGCGGTGGATGGTGACGAACTCGCGGATGCGGTTGTCGTCGCCGATGATGACCTCGCTGCGCTCGCCGCGGAACTTCAGGTCCTGCGGGATGAGGCCGACCGAGGCGAAAGGAAAGATGCGGTTGCGCCGGCCGATGCGGATGGGGCCTTCGACGACGGCGTGGGCGCCGACTTCGGTCTCTTCGCCGATCTCGACCTCGGCGCCGATTACAGCGTACGGCCCGACGCGCACGCTCGAGGCCAGGCGCGCCTTCGGATCAACGATAGCCGCGGGATGAACGCTCATGCGGTCGGGGTCTCGCTTTTCCCCGCACGGGCGCGGTCGCGTTCTACCACCGTGGCCAGCAGCTCGGCTTCGGCCACCAGGCGCTCGCCCACGTAAGCTTTGCCGCTCATCTTGCTGCGGGTGGTCCGCCAGGAAAGGACTTCGATCTCGAGCCGCAGCGTGTCACCCGGAAACACCGGATGGCGGAAACGCGCCTGGTTGATGCCGGCGAAGAAGACGAGCTTGGAGTCGCGCTCGGGAATCTCGCGCAGGAGCATGATGGCGCCCGCCTGCGCCAGCGCTTCGACAATCAAGACGCCCGGCATCACCGGCGCGCCGGGAAAGTGCCCGGCGAAGTAGGGCTCGCTGGCGCGCACGTGCTTCAGCGCCACCAGGCGCTTGGCCGGCTCCAGCGACACCACTTCGTCCACCAGCAGAAAAGGCTCGCGGTGGGGCAGGATCTTGCGGATGTCGTCCGGGCCGAGTCTCACCCGCGCCTCCGTCTCGTGCGCAATCGCTCGATTATAGACGAAGCGCGGCGGCATCGGCTAGGATGGCGCGGAAGATGGCTTCCGCCTCCCTCATCTCTTCCCTGCACCGTTATCTACGGCGGCGCCAGCCGGCGATGGTGAACTTGCTCGGGGCGCTGGTGCTCCTCGAATCGCCCACCACCGACAAAGCGGCCGTCACCCGCCTGGCGCGCTTCCTGGCGCGGCTCTGGCGGCAGCGCGGCGCGCGCGCCCGAAGCGGGCGCGTCCGCCTGCTCCATCCGAGAAACGCGGGCGCCATCCTCCGCGCCGAAGTCTTTCTCGGCCGCGGGCGCCCGCAGGGGCAACTTCTCATTCTCGGCCATCTGGACACCGTCTATCCGCGCGGCACGCTGCGGCGCATGCCCTTCCGCGTGCGCGGCGGGCGCGCCGGCGGCCCCGGCACGGTGGACATGAAGAGCGGCCTGGTGCAGGCGCTGTTTGCCGTGGAAGCGCTGGAAGCCCTGCGCTTGCAGCCGGCCCGCAAGCTGGTCTTCCTGTTCACGAGCGACGAGGAAACGGGCAGCGCCGCCGGGCGGCCCGTGGTGGAACGGGAAGCCCGCCGCAGCCGCGCCGTGCTGGTGCTCGAGCCGGCCAGCGGCCTCGGCGGAGCGCTGAAAACGGCGCGCAAAGGCGTGGGCGAGTTCGAGCTCGTGGTCGAAGGCCGCGCCGCCCACGCCGGCATCGAGCCGGAAAAAGGCGTGAACGCCATCGAGGAGCTGGCCGCGCAGCTCCTGCGGGTGAAAAGATTCACCCGGCCGCGGCAAGGCCTGACGCTGAATGTGGGCGTGATCGAAGGCGGTACGCGCACGAACGTCGTGCCCGAGCGTGCCCGGGCTCTGGTGGATGTGCGCATCGCCCGCCGCGCCCAGGGCCCGCGGATCGAGCGCCGGCTGCGGGCGCTGCGGCCCGTCCATCGCCGCGCCCGCCTGCGCGTCGCCGGCGGGATCAACCGCCCGCCGCTCGAGCGGACGCGAGAAGTCGCCCGGCTCTTCCGCCAGGCGCAACAACTGGCGCGGGCGCTGGGGGTGCGATTGGAGGAAGCTTCGACCGGCGGGGCTTCCGACGGCAACTTCACTGCGGCGCTGGGCGTGCCCACGCTCGACGGCCTGGGCGGCGTCGGCGCCGGCGCGCACTCGCCCGGCGAGTTCGTGGTGGTCCGCCGGATGCCCGAGCGCGCCGCCCTCTTGGCAGGGTTGCTACTCACACTCTAGAGGAAGACCGCAGGCATCCGAAAAGCAGATCCCTCGCTTCGCTCGGGATGACAAGCGAAAGAGAATGCCGGAGCGCGCCGCCCTGCTCGCCGCTCTGCTGCTCACCCTCTGACAATCGTCAGGGCAAGCTTTCAAGCGTGCCACTCACCCGCTCTTCCGAAGATGGCTTTAGCCGCTGGGGCGGCCTGCCTCCGCGGTCAAAGCCCATTTCCTTTCGCATCTTTTCGGCGCGGCTGAAGCCGTGCCCTGACGCATCCAAGGGGATAGCCAAGCGCAGCGCGCGGGAGCGGCTTGAACCGTCGCGCCGCGTGGTCTAGAGTCGGAGTGTGAGAGAGTTTTGCGTCCAGCTCGCGCTGCTTCTGCTGCTGGTGATCCCGGCGGCGCGCGCGCAGACGACCGCGCTGCCGGAGGGCCAAGCCGCCGCGTTGCTCGATGAGCTTCACCGCGCCGGGCTGGACGCGCCGCGCACCTTCAAGGTCACCGACCTCTACTTGCAGCGCGACGCCGTGCGCCTGCATTTGCAGCACGGCACACTGGTTTTCCTCCAACCCGTGGCCGGACGCGTCACCGGCGTCCTCTTCGAAGGCGCCGGAGAAATCTTGGTGGTCCCGCCCCAGCCCGCCGAGCGCCAGCAGCTCCTGAAGTTCACGGGCTCGCCTCTGCTCACCGAGTCCTTCGCCAGCGTCTACCTTCGCTTCAGCGACCGCACCGACGAGGAGCTGCGCGCCCAGATCCGCGCCGGACACGGCGAGCCGGCCCACGAGCCCGAGCTGCTGGCGCGCTGGGAGCCGCTGCTCGCGCCCTTGAACCGCGCCCACTCGCTGCGGCTGCTGCTCGACTACCTGGACGAGCCCGTGCCTTACTTCTACGCGGGCGTCGAAGGGCGCCGCCTGGGCACCTTCAACGTGGTGGTGGATGACCGCCGCCCCGAGCAAGTCCTCGTCGGCCAGGTGCGCCGGCGCGAGGAGCGCGGCTACTATGACGTCTGGAGCTCGTTCGCCCGCCGCCAAGGCGCGGCGGCGACGCCGGCCGTCCGCGCTCTGGCTTACCGCGTGCGCGCCACGCTCCTGCCCACCACCGAGCTCGAAGCCGACTGCGAGGTGGACCTCGAGCTCGGCGCGGGGCGCCCGCGCACGCTGCTCTTCGAACTCTCGCGCTTCTTGAGCGTGTCGGAAGTGTCCGAGGTCGGGACCCGCGCGGCGCCCGCGCCGCTCGAGTATTTCCAGAACGCGACCCTGACGGCCGAAGAGGCCCGCTACCGTGGTACCGATGTGGTGGCGGTGGTGCTGCCGCCGGGGCGCGCCGCGGGGGCCGAGCGGCGCACGCTGCGCTTCCGCTACCGCGGCCGGGTGATCACCGACCTGGGCAACGGCGTGCTCTTCGTGGGCGCGCGCGGCAACTGGTATCCCAACATCAACATATTCGCTCCCGCCCGCTACGAGCTGCGCTTCCGCTTCCCCCGGGCCCTGCAGCTCGTGGCCACCGGGACGCTGCGCGAGGCGCGCGAAGAGGGCGAGTGGAAGGAAGCCCTGTGGGTGAGCGACCTGCCGCTGCCCGTGGCCGGCTTCAACGTGGGCGACTACGAAACCCGCCTGGTGGAGCGCGACGGCGTGCGCATCACCGCCTACGCCAACCGCCAGCTCGAGCCGCGCCTGGCGCAGGCGGCGCGCGCGCGCACGCTGCCGCCGCCGCTCATCCCGCACGGCGATCCCTGGGCGCGCCTGCGCCAGGAACCGGGCAGCCCGCCGCCGGCGCCGCCCACGCTGCTGCTCGACCGCGTCGTCAACGACGTGGCCAGCTCGCTGGCCACCTGCGCCGAGCTCTTCGGGCCGTTCCCTTACGCCGAGCTGCACGTCTCGCAAATCCCGGGCGGCTTCGGCCAGGGTTATCCCGGGCTGATTTATCTTTCCACCTTGAGCTTCCTGCCGGCGGCCGAGCAGGCGCGGCTGGGCTTGAGCGAGCGCGCGCGGGAAGCCTTCTCGCTGCTCACGCCCGCGCACGAGGTCGCCCACCAGTGGTGGGGCAACTGGGTGCGGCTGCCCCACTACCGCGACCAGTGGCTCGCCGAAGGCCTGGCCGCCTACTCCGCGCTGCTCTACGTCGAGAAGCAGGCCGGCGGCGAAGAAGTCCTGCGCGAGTGGCTCGAGCGCTACCGCGCCGACTTGCTCGAGACCGACGAAAGCGGGAACCCCATCGAAGCCACCGGCGCGCTGACGCTGGGCGCGCGCCTCGACTCCTCACGCAGCCCCGACGGCTACGTCCGCCTCATCTACAGCAAGGGGCCGTGGATCCTGCATATGTTGCGCGAGATGTTCCGCGACCCTGCCACTGGCTCCGACGCCGTCTTCACCGGTGCGCTGCGCCGGCTCGCCGAGGGCGGCGGCCCCGACCCGCTGACCACCGCCGAGTTCCAGCGGGCGCTCGAGGCGGTGCTGCCGCCGCAGGCCGACGCGGAGAAAACCGGCCGGCTCGACTGGTTCTTCGACGAGTGGGTCTACGACACCGGCTTCCCGCGCTACCGACTGCGCTGGGAGCTCGGCGGCCGCGGGCCGGATGACCGCCGCGTGGAAGGCGCCATCGCGCAGTCGGAGGTGTCCGAGCTCTTCACCATGCCCGTGCCGGTCTACGCGCGCTACGGGACCGAGCTGCGGCGGCTGGGGACGGTGGTGGTCACGGGGCGCGAAGCGGCCTTCGCCTTTCCCGTGAGCGCCGCGCCCGACGCCGTGCTGCTCGACCCGTACCGCAGCGTGCTGCGCCGCTCCGAGTGAGCCGCGGCGATTGCGCCCGCCCGCTCCGTGTGAGAGACTTCCGCTTCGCCTCGGCCACGGCCTTCCATGTGCGGCATCTGCGGCTTCGCGGGCTTCGACGACGCGGCGCTCCTCCGCCGGATGACGGCCGTCCTCTGCCACCGCGGCCCGGACAGCGACGGCTTCTTCACGAGCGCCGATGCCAGCCTGGGCTTCCGCCGCTTGAGCATCATCGACCTCGAAGGCGGCCAGCAGCCGCTCACCAACGAAGACGGCTCGCTGCGGCTCATCCTGAACGGCGAGATCTACAACTACCGCGCGCTGCGCGAGGAGCTCGCGCGCCGCGACCATCGCTTCTCGACCGGGAGCGACGCCGAGGTCATTCTTCATCTTTACGAGGACGAAGGCGAAGCGCTACTGGCGCGCCTGGAAGGCATGTTCGCCTTCGCGCTCTGGGACGCGCCGCGCCGGCGGCTGCTCGTCGGCCGCGACCGCCTCGGCATTAAGCCGCTCTACTACGCCCAACTCGGCGAGCGCTTCTTCTTCGCCTCCGAGGCCAAGGCCATTCTGCTCAATCCGGATTTCCCGCGGCGTCTGCATCGGCCCGCGGTCGAGCGCCTGCTGCACTATCTCTACTTGCCCGGCAGCGAGACGCTCCTCGAAGGCCTGCGGCGCTTGCCGCCGGGCTGCTGGCTGCGCTGGGAGCGCGGCCGCGCGGAAGTTCACAGCTACTGGCAGCCGCAGGTCGGCGCCACACGGCGAATCACGGAAGCCGACGCCGTCGCCGAATTTCGCCGCCGCTTCGAAGACGCCGTGCGCAGCCATCTCGTGAGCGACGTTCCCGTGGGCGCGCTGCTGTCGGGCGGGCTGGATTCCGCCGGCGTCGTGGCGCAAATGGCGCGGCTGCTCGACCGCAAGCCCAAGACCTTCACCGTCGGCTTTGCCGGCGCCGACGACGAGCGGCCGCTGGCGCGGCGGCTCGCCGAGCGCTTCGGCGCCGATCACCGCGAGTTCGAGCTTGACCCGGCGCGCTTTGTGGACGACTTGCCGCGGATGCTCTGGCATTTGGAAGAGCCGACGCCGATCTCCTTCCTGCCGCTTTTCTACCTCGCCGAGTTCGCGCGGCGCGAAGTGAAAGCGGTGCTCATCGGCGAGGGCGCCGACGAGCTCTTCGCCGGCTACCGCCGCCTGCTGCCCTTCTCGCCCGCCCTGCCGCTCGTGCCGCGGGGCGCGCGGCGGCGGCTCTATGAATTCGGCCTGCACTCGATGGCGCCGAATGATCGCGCGGCCGACGACCCGCTGCGCGCGGCACTCGGCGCGGACGGGCGCTCGCCGCTCGCCGCCATCCTCGACTTCGAGCAACGCTACGCGCTGCCCGATTATCAGCTCCACCGCGTCGACCGCATGACGATGGCCTGGAGCCTGGAAGCGCGCGTGCCCTACCTGGATCATCGCCTGGTCGAGTTCGTCAACTCGTTGCCCGATTCGCTGAAGCTGCGCGGCTTCGAGCGCAAGTATCTGCTGCGGCGCGCGCTCGCGGGACTCGTGCCCGAAGAAGTGCTGGAAGGGACGAAGCGCGGCTTCGGCGCGCCGTTTCGACTGTGGTACAGCGGCGGCTTCCGCGAAGCGGCCAGGCGCTACGTGAACGAGCAGACGCTCAAGGAGCGCGGCTGGCTCGGGCCCGAGGCCGCGCGCTCACTTCGCGGCTCAAGCGGCGGCAGCGGCTGGCTCGAGCGGCGCCGCGGCAGCCAGCTCTTCCTGCTGCTCGCGCTCGAGCTCTATTGCCGTTTGTACATTGATCCGGCGCAGGTGAGCGCCGCGCCGCCGCCGCTCGGAAAAATCTCCGCCGCGCGGATGGCCGCGCCGCAGCCCGTTCCCCGCTAGGATTCCCAGCGGCAGGGGCCGCTGGGCTGAGCACAGCAGGTGCACCTAGCCGGGGGGCCAGCGCAGGCCGCGCCCGCCCAATAGATGCAGGTGGAGGTGGAAGATGGACTGGCCAGCGCCGCGGCCGGTGTTGAGCACGGTGCGGTAGCCGTCCTCAAGGCCGCGCTTGCGGGCGATCTCGGCGGCGACAAGCTGCAGGTGGCCGAGCAGCGCCGCGTCGTCGGCCCCGACGTCGTTCAGCCCGGCGATGTGCCGCCGCGGCACGATGAGCACGTGCGTGGGCGCCTGCGGGTTGATGTCCTCGAAGGCGATGGCGCGGTCGTCTTCGTAGACGATCTTCGCGGAGATTTCCTTGGCGAGGATGCGGCAGAACAGGCAGCCTTTTTCCATGGCGGTTTAGTCGAGCCGGACGACGAGGGCGACGGCGACCTCCGGCTGGCGGCGCAGCTCGTCGGCGAGGGCCAGCGCTTCATCGAGCGTGTTCACCCGCCCGACGCGCACGCGGTAGTAGAGCCCGTCGGGCGCCTGGTGGGTCTGGATGAAGACGTCGCCGTAGCGCGGGGCCAGGCGCGCCTGCAGGCGCATGGCGTTTTCTTCGACCAGGAAGGCGCCCACCTGCACGGCGTAGGCGCCGGGCGGCGCGACGCCGCCGCCGGCGTACTGCACCACTTCCACGCGCACCAGGGCCGTCCCCGGCCCCACCATGTCGATGGCCTCGGCGCCGGCGCGCGAGAGATCAATGATGCGCCCCTCGATGAAGGGCCCGCGGTCGTTGATGCGCACGGTGGTGACCATCTGGTTCTCGAGGTTTGTGACCCGCACCCAGGTCTGGAACGGCAGGGTGCGGTGCGCCGCGGTCATCTGGTTCATGTCGTAGATTTCGCCGCTGGCGGTGGCGCGGCCGTGGTAGGGATGGCCGTACCAGGAGGCGAGGCCGGTTTCCGGCGCGCCGATGGGCGGCGGGCCCGGCGGGGCGGCGGCGACCTTGGGCTTGCGGCGGCAGCCGCCGAGGCCGAAGAGGAGTCCCGCCGCAAGCACGGCCAGGGTCAACGCCCGTCCGATGTCGCGCGCGCGCTTCAAGTCGCTCCGTCGAGAAAAAACCTTCCTGCCCGGCTGGGGTCGGCGGGTATTATAGGAACCGCTTGCCTTGCTGGCAAGCAACATCCGATGCTCACGCCCCGCCTGCGCTGGAAGCTGGCGCGCGCCCGCGAACGGCTGCTCGACGCCCTGCAAGCTTTCTTCCGCCCGCAGCCCCGGCCGCGGGTCTGCTTCGCCTGCGGGCGGCTGGTGGGGGCGGCGGAAAAAGTCTGCTCGCACTGCGGCACCAGCCAGGCGGCGCTCTCGGTCTCCGCCTTCAAGCGCGTGGCCCTGGCGGTGATCCCGGCGGAAAACCCGCTCACCTACGCCCTGCTCTTCGCCAACCTGCTGTTTTTCGTGGTGGCCTGGCTGATCAGCCAGAAGGCGGCGGGGGCCGGCGCCGGGCTCGCCGGCCCGAGCTCGCAGGTGCTGCTGCTGCTCGGCGCCAAGCATGGCGCCAGCATTTTGCTCCTGGGCGAGTACTGGCGGCTGGTGATGCCGATCTTTCTGCACGCCGGGGTCATCCATTTCGCCTTCAACTCCTTCGTGCTCTGGCAGGTGGGCCCGCAGGTGGAAGAGCTGTTCGGGTCGTCGCGCTTTCTCTTTCTTTACATCGCCACCGGCATCGCCAGCTTTCTGGCCAGCACCTGGTGGTACGGGCCGGGCGGGTTGAGCGTGGGCAGCTCGGGCGCCATCTTCGGGCTGATCGGCATTTTGATTTCCTACGTCAGCCAGCGCAGGGGGTTCGTCAGCGAGTACCGCAACTCGCTCATCCGCTGGGCAGTGTTCGTGCTGGTCATAGGCTTGTTCCTCCGCGCCGACAACGCCGGCCACGTGGGCGGCCTGCTGTGCGGGCTGGCGCTCGGGCGGCTGGTGAGCGCGCGGCGGCCGACGACGCCAGCGGCGCGGCTCGGGGTCGCCCTGATGGGTTGGGGCGCGGCCGCGGTCATTGCCTGGAGCATCATTATGGTGCTGCTCCACCTGCCGCCGGCTTCTTGAGGTTATGACGGAAGCGCAACCGCAGCGCTACTGCCGCGCCGCCACTGTGAGGTCAACCTCCGCCGCCTCGTGCATTTCGGCGCGAGGCCGGCGCCGCCTTTCGTAGGCGTCGATCTTGGCAGCGTGCTGGAGCGAAAGGCCGATTTCGTCGAGGCCTTTCAGCAGGCTTTCCTTGCGGGCCGGGTCGATCTTGAACTCCAGGCGCAGGCCCTGGTCGTCGGCGACGGTTTGCTTTTCCAAATCAACCGATAGCCAGTAGCCCTCTTTGGCTTCGGCGCGGCGGAACAACTCGTCCACCTCGGCGTCGGCGAGCGCCACCGGCAGCACGCCGTTCTTGAAGCAATTGTTGTAGAAGATGTCGCCGAAGCTCGGGGCGATGACGACGCGGAAGCCGTAGTCGAGCACGCCCCACACGGCGTGCTCGCGGCTGGAGCCGCAGGCGAAGTTGGCGCGAGTCAAGAGAATCGAAGCGCCCCGGTAGCGCGGCCGGTTGAGCGGAAAGTCGGGGTTAGGGACTTCGCCGTCCTTGTAGCGCCAGTCGTAAAAGAGCAGCCGGCCGTACCCCTCGCGGGTCAGCAGCTTGCAGAACTGCTTGGGGATCATCTGGTCGGTGTCGACGTTCACCCGGTCGAGCGCCGCCACCAGCCCCGCGTGTTGGCTGAACGGCTGCATCCTTCTACTTGCCCCTCTCTCTAACTAGCTGAGCCCCCAGGCCCCTGCCTGGGGGAGCCCCGTTCGCGGCTTCCCAGCGGCAGGGGCCGCTGGGCGGAGCAGTGGGAATGTTCTGTCTGAATTCGTGTGTATCTGTGTTCATCTGTGGTTCCAAGTCTATTCGGCTCCGTCCACGTCCCACTTCCGAATGTCGACGAAGTGGCCTTCGAGCGCGGCGGCCGCGGCCATAATCGGGCTGACCAGGTGCGTGCGCCCGCCTTTGCCTTGCCGGCCCTCGAAGTTGCGGTTCGAAGTCGAGGCGCAGCGCTCGCCCGCCGGCAACACGTCGTCGTTCATCCCGATGCACATCGAGCAGCCGGCGTCGCGCCACTCGAAGCCGGCGGCGGTGAAAACTTTGTCGAGCCCTTCTTTCTCCGCCTGCGCTTTCACGACGCGCGAGCCCGGCACCACCAGCGCCTGCTTGAGCGACTTCGCCACCTTCTTCCCCGCCACCACCCGGGCGGCGGCGCGCAGGTCTTCGATGCGGGAGTTGGTGCAGGAGCCGATGAAGACGCGGTCGAGCGGGATGTCCACGAGCTTCGTCCCCGGCTTCAAGCCCATGTATTCGAGGGCGCGGACGGCGGCCTGGCGGTCGACCGGGTCGGAGAAAGAATTGGGGTCGGGCACGGCGCCGGTCACGTCGGTCACCATCCCGGGGTTCGTCCCCCAGGTGACCATGGGGGCGAGCGCGTCGGCACGCAGCTCCACCACGCGGTCGTACTTCGCCCCCGGGTCGGCGGCGAGCGACTTCCAATAATCCACCGCCACCTGAAAATCCTTGCCGCGCGGCACAAACGGCCGGCCTTCGAGATAGGCGAAGGTCGTCTCATCCGGGGCCACCATGCCGGCACGCGCCCCGGCTTCGATGCTCATGTTGCAGACCGTCATCCGCCCTTCCATCGAAAGGGCGCGGATGGTTGAGCCGCCGTACTCGATCACATGCCCGGTACCGCCGGCGACGCCGATCTCGCCGATGATGGCGAGGATGACGTCCTTGGCGGTGACGCCCCGGGGGCGCTTCCCCTCGACGCGCACGAGCAGCGTCTTCGACTTGAACTGCACCAGGCACTGCGTGGCCAGCACGTGCTCGACCTCGCTCGTGCCGATGCCGAAGGCGAGCGTGCCGAAGGCGCCGTGCGTGGAGGTGTGGCTGTCGCCGCAGACGATGGTCTGGCCGGGCTGGGTGATGCCGAGCTCGGGGCCAATGATGTGCACGATGCCCTGGTTGCGGCTGTTCATGTCGAACAGGCGCACGCCGGTTTCGCGGCAGTTCTGCGCCAGGGCATCGAACTGCAGGCGGGCGTTGTCGTCGAGGATAGGCAGGTGACGGTCTTTAGTGGGGACGGAGTGATCCATCACCGCAAAGGTCAGGTCCGGCCGGCGCACCGCGCGCCCCGCGGCTTTCAACCCGGAAAAGGCTTGCGGGGAGGTGCCTTCGTGGATCAGGTGGCGGTCAATGTAGAGGAGCGAGGGCTGGCCGGGCGCTTCGTGGACGACGTTGGCGTCCCAGATTTTTTCGTAGAGTGTTTGCGGCGGCATGGCCCTCGAAAGCTCGCTCGGAACCGTGCGGGAGTCTATCCTCGCCTAGAAACCGCATTATACCCCGCCGCCGCTGCCCCGCCAACGCCCCGCCGCTCACCCAGACCTCTGTCATTCCGAGCGCAGCGCCTGCCCTGAGCGAAGTCGAAGGGAGGAATCTGCATGTCGTTCGTCCGGGCCGAAATGCAGATCCCTCGGGGCCAAGGCAATCAAGCCCTCGGGATGACACCGGGGGCGCGGCAGCGCCAGCCAGTCAAAGTCCCAGGATGTCTTGCACGGCGGCGCCCCAGCCGGCGGGGCCGGCGGCGGCCAGGCGGACGCCGCGCAGCTTCGCGCGCGCTTCGGGGTCATGGGAGCCGTCGGGCCGGGCGATGAGCACGGCCACGTCCGCCACGGCGAGGAAGTCGAGGTCGTTCGGGCTGTCGCCCAAGGCGACCGTGCGCAGCCGGCCGCTGAATTTCTTGGTGTAAAACTCCACCAGGCGGCGCACGGCCACGCCCTTGTCGTTGTCACCCATTACATGGAGGAAGCGCCCGCCCTCGCGCCAGCGCAGGCCGCGCTGCTGGAGCCAGTTGAAAAACTTTTCCTTCTGCTTGGCGGTGCCCTTCTCCAGCAGGAAGGGCTCGTCGAACTCGCGCTGGCGGGCGCGGCGGGCCTGGGCGAGCGGGAGGCCGGAGAGCTTGGCGACCTCCTTGTCGCTCATCCGGCTGAAGCCGCGGACCGTGACGCCGCTGGTCTCGGCGGCCTCCTCCAGCGCCTGGACGAGCTTGGCGTAGGGGACGCCCAGCTCCAGGACTTCGGTGTCGGCCTCCTTGCGGGCGGCCGGCAAGGGAAACGGGAAATAGTTCCGCGGAACATAGATGGCCCCGCCGTTCTCGGAGACGTAGGGGTCCGGCACGCCGAGCTCTTCGCGCAGCGGCAGAATCTCGGCGCGGGTCTTGCTGGTGCAGAAGACGAGCGGGGTGCGCCGCCGGCGGAGCTCGTCCAGGGCCGGCGCGGCGGCGCGCCAGGAATACGTCTTGGCGTCGAGCAGCGTGCCGTCAAGATCGGTGAAAACGATGAGTTGCGCCATCGCGGTTGTGCGGCCGGAAGCCACGCACTCTAGTGGGGAGTGGCGCGGGAAGTCAACCCGCTCCTCGGGCTAGGACTTGGGCGGAATCTCGGGCAGCATTTTCCCGATGCGCCAGGCGTAGTGGATGCCGGAGAGCACGGTGAGCGCGGCCGTCAGCCAGAGCAGCAGGTCTTTCGTCCAGACCAGTTCCGCACCGGGCAAAACTTCGACCGCCACCACCGCAATCACCGCCAGCACCTGCGCGATCGTGCAGGCTTTGCCGTAGAGGCTGGGCGTGAACGGCCGCAGGCCCGCCGCCAGCACGATGACCAGGGCGATGGCCACAATGAGGATGTCGCGGCCGAGCACCAGGATGGCGAGCGTCCAGGGGAGGTCGCCGCGGATGGCCAGCACGACGAAGCCGGTCGAGAGCAACAGCTTGTCGGCGATGGGGTCGAGGTAGGCGCCGAGCGCGGTGCGCTGCTTGAGCGACCGCGCCAGAATCCCGTCCAGCGCGTCGCTCACCCCCGCCGCCAGCAGCAGCGCCAACGCCCAGTCGTAGCGACGCCCGAGCACCGCCATCGCGAAAAACGGAATCAGCGCCAGCCGCAGCAACGTGAGCTGGTTGGCGAAAGTAAAAATCTGGCTGGTCATGGGCGCCTCGGCGCGGAGTCGCGCGCCGGGTTAGACCTCGGTGAGCGCCGCCAGGTACTCCACCACACTGCGTCCCACTTTGCGCTCGAAGGTCTGCGAGAGCGAAGGGATGGAGCCCTGGGGCTCATCCAGCGCGATGCGCTCCACGCGGCGCATGGGATAGAAGATGGTGGCCAGGCCCACCTGCCCTTCTTCGGGCTGCTTCACCTGGCGGACGAAATCGTCAAAGCTGTTCAGGTCGATCCCCCGCACCGTCACCCCGGCGTCGGTCAGCGAGAGCAGCTGGCCCCAGATGCGCTCCTTGGGCTCGTGCAGGCTGACGATGACGATGGCGTTCAAGTCCATGGCTGCGATTATACCGCCATCTCTTTCAAGTCTTTCGCCGGAGTCAGCTTCGGCTCGGTCGCTTTCTGGACATCGTCCGGGGTCATCCCCGGGGCGACTTCTTTCAGGAGCAGCCCGCTCGGCGCCACCTCGATGACCGCCAGCTCGGTCACAATCACGTCCACCACGCCCACGCCCGTCAGCGGCAGTGTGCACTTCTTCAGAATCTTGGGCTTGCCCTTGGCCGTGTGCTCCATGGCGATGATGACGCGCTTGGCCCCGGCCACCAGGTCCATCGCCCCGCCCATCCCCTTCACCATCTTGCCGGGGATCATCCAGTTGGCCAGGTTCCCTTTTTCGTCCACTTCCAGCGCGCCCAGGATGGACAAGTCAATGTGCCCGCCGCGAATCATGGCGAAGGAGTCGGCGCTCGAGAAGTAGCTCGCCCCGGGGATTTCGGTGACCGTCTCTTTCCCCGCGCTGATGAGGTCGGGGTCTTCCTCGCCCTCGTAGGGCCACGGCCCGATGCCGAGCAAGCCGTTCTCCGATTGCAGAATCACGTCCATCCCCGCCGGGATGTAGTTCACCACCAGCGTGGGCAGCCCGATGCCCAGGTTGACGTAGTAGCCGTCGCGCAGCTCTTGCGCCACCCGCCGCGCGATGAACTCCCGCGCCTGCTCGCCCGTCGGTCCCGCCATCTCCGTCCCCCCTCTGTGTCCTCTGCGCCTCTGCGGTGAATCCTCTTTTCCCCTGCCTCTTGTGCCTTCTTCCATTTGCTTCTCGTCCAGTTTGAGATTCTTCGCTTCGCTCAGAATGACAAACAATAGCCTGTCACCCTGAGCGGAGCGAAGGGTCTCAATCGCCGTCTCGTCGTCGGTCCCGCCATCTCCGTCCCCCCTCTGTGTCCTCTGCGCCTCTGCGGTGAATCTTTCCTACGCCGCGCGCTGGCGCACCGTGCGCCGCTCGATGCGCTTCTCGTAGTTTGTGCCCTGGAAAATGGCGTCCACGTAGACGCCGGGCGTGTGGACGAAGTCGGGCTCGAGCTCGCCCACCTCCACCAGGCGCTCCACCTCGGCGATCACGTGGTCCGCGGCGGTCGCCATCATCGGATTGAAGTTCCGCGCCGTCTTGCGGTAGATGAGGTTCCCCCAGCGGTCGCCTTTCCACGCCTTGATGAAAGCGTACTGCGCCCGCAGCGGCTTTTCCAGCACGTACATGGTGCCGTCAACCTCGCGGGTTTCCTTGCCCTCGGCGATGAGGGTGCCGTAGCCGGTGGGAGTGAAGAAGCCGGCGATGCCGGCGCCGCCGGCGCGGATGCGCTCGGCGAAAGTCCCCTGCGGGACGAGCTCCACTTCGAGCTCCCCGCTCAAGACCTGCTGCTCGAAGAGCTTGTTCTCGCCCACGTAGGTGGAAATCATCTTCTTCACCTGGCGGGTCTGGAGCAGCAGCCCGATGCCGAAGTCGTCCACCCCGGCGTTGTTCGACAGCACCGTCAGGTTCTTGATGCCCTTGCGGCGCACCGCCGCAATGAGGTTCTCCGGGATGCCGCACAGCCCGAAGCCGCCCATCATGATGCTGGCCCCGTCGGGGATGTTGCGGATGGCCGCGTCGGCGTTCGCCACCACTTTATTCATCGCTTCCCCTCCTTGCGCAGCGCGGCGCAGGCCTGCCGCGCCTTCTCAAACTCTGCGGCGAGCTCGCCCGAGCGCAACTGCCCGCGCATCCGGGCCAGCCGCTGCTCCAGCCGCTCGAGCGCCCGCGCCAGGTTCTCGCTGTTGGTCCGGCAGATGTCCCGCCAGAGGTCATAGGGGCTGGCGGCCAGGCGCGTCATCTCGCGGAAGCCGCTCGCGGCCAGCGCCAGCGGCAGGCCGTCCTCGTCGGTTTCGTCCCAGACGGCGCTGGCGAGCGCCGTGGCCACCAGTTGCGGGGCGTGCGAGATCCACGCCACTGCCCAGTCGTGCGTCTCCGCCTCCATTTCAACCGGCTCTGCCCCCAGCCGCCGCACCCAGCTCAAGAACTCCTCTCCTGCGTTTGTCATTCCGAGGCCGGAGGTCGAGGAATCTCTTCTCCCCGCCTGATTCTCCTCCTTTATCACCACATACTTCGCCCCCGCAAACAAATCCGCCTCGGCGTTCTCAATTCCCGAGGTTTCTTTTCCCGCCAGCGGATGCCCGCCCAAGAACGACACGGACTCCGGCAAGACCTCGCGCGCCCGCCGGCAGATTCGCACTTTCGTGCTGCCCGTGTCTGTGACGAGCGTTCCGGGTCGCGCGCGCTTCGCCACCTGCGGGAGCAAATCGAGTATGGTCCCCACCGGGGTGGAAAGAACAACCAGGTCGGCCCCGGCCACTGCCTCACCGGTATCCGTCAGGCCCCGGTCAATCGCGCCGCGCTCCCTGGCCGCGCGCAACACTTCTTCGCGGTCGCAGCCAATGACTTCACCCGCAAAGCCGTTTTTCTTCAGCCCCAGCGCGAACGAGCCCCCCAGGAGCCCGCAACCAATTACGGCTATGCGTTGAAGGACCAAGTTAGATAGTTGAATAGTTGATTGGTTGAATAGGCCTCAACTTGTCGCGCTCGCCCCTTTTCGACGGGTGTGAAGGTACCGCACAAAACCGTTCACCAAGCGAATCGCATCGAGAACCTGTTGTTCTTGCTCGCGAAACATCTTGTCGCTCATGTAACGACATTCCAGTGCAGTCGTCAGGTGGTCGAGAAGCTCATAAAGCGACCCGCGCGTCTGGCGGCAGAATTGTATCGTTTCCAGGTAATGATAGCGTCCATAACCTTCGGCGAGGTTGGCCGCGGCCGAACGACTGGCCCGAATCATCTGGTCAGCCAGGCGGTACCTCTCTTCCTTGGGGAGCCTCTGGGCCAAGGCGAAGATCGCTTGCCGCACTGTCCTGCAAGCCTTCCACGCGTCTAGGTCATGGAAGCTGCGTACCACATTCTTGCTCTTGGCTGCTTCGGCTCCCATTCAACTAATCAACTCTTCAACTATTAACTAACCAATCCGCCGGTCAACCGCCGGAGCGATGATGCGGAGCTGGTGCATCAGCTGAGCGAACTGCTCGGGGTAGAGCGACTGGGCGCCGTCGCTCAAGGCGGTCTCCGGGTCGTTGTGGACCTCGACGAGCAACCCGTCGGCCCCGGCGGCCACCGCCGCGCGCGCCATGGGCAGCACCTTGTCCCGCCGCCCGGTGCCGTGCGAGGGGTCGACGACGATGGGCAAGTGCGAGAGCTTCTTCACCACCGGGATGGCGGCCAGGTCGAGCGTGTTGCGCGTGTAGGTCTCGAACGTCCGAATGCCGCGCTCGCACAGAATGACGTTGTAGTTCCCGCCCTGCATCAGGTATTCGGCCGAAAGCAGCCACTCTTCGATGGTGGCCGAGAGGCCGCGCTTCAGCAGCACCGGCTTGCGCGCCTTGCCCAGCTCCTTGAGCAGCTCGTAGTTCTGCATGTTGCGCGCGCCCACTTGCAGGATGTCCACGTAGTCGGTCATCAAAGGAATCTTGGTGTGGTCCATCACCTCGCTGATGACCAGCAGGTCGTGCCGCTCGGCCGCGGCGCGCAGCCAGCCAAGCGCCTCCTCGCCCAAACCCTGGAAGCTGTAGGGCGAAGTGCGCGGCTTGAAGGCGCCGCCGCGCAGGAGGCGGGCGCCGTGCTGGCGGACGATGGCCGCAATGGTCTCGATCTGCTCGCGGCTCTCGACCGCACAGGGCCCCGCCATCACCACCACCTCCTCCCCGCCCAGGCGGACACCCGGTCCTACTTCGACCACCGTGCCCTCGGGGCGGAAGCTGCGGCTGGCGAGCTTGTAGGGGGCGCTGATGCGGACGACTTCGCGCACGCCCTCGAGCAGCTCGAGGTCGCGGGTGTCGAAGTCGAGCCGCGCCCCCACGGCGCCGAGCACCGTGTGCTTGACGCCGGTCGAGCGGTGCACGGCAAACCCCATCGCCACCAGCCGCTCGATGACGCGCTGGACCTGCTCCTCCCCTGCCCCCTCCTGCATCACCACCACCATGGCCGCCCACCTCGCCTTTCCGCACTCTGCTTGTCATTCTGAGCGAAGCGAAGAATCTCAAACGAAATGTTTGAGGTACGTTTGAGATTCTTCGTCGCCCCGCCCCAACTCGCCGCCTTGTCATTCCGAGCGAAGCGAGGAATCTGCATGTGCACGTTCCGTCCTGCGCTGGTGTTCACCGTTGGGGCGGGGCTCCGCAGAATGACACGCTAAGGTTTGCCGTTCACTGCCTAAGGCTTCTCCTTGTAGGATGCCTGCTCAACGCTGCGGGCCTCGTCGAGAATCCGTTCGAAGAGCCGCTTCAGGGCGTCGTTCGAGAGCGGCCCGCCGTTCATTTTCTGTACGCGCTCGAGAATCTCCCGCTCGCGCTCCGGCTGGTAGAGGGGCGTTCCTGCCTTCCGCTTCAGCTTGCCGACTTCCGCGGCGCAGCGCGAGCGCTCGTTGAGCAGCTTCACCAGCTCGGCGTCGAGCTCGTCAATCCGTTTGCGCCAATCGTTGATGTCCACCGCTTGCCCCTATTCAACTAATCAACTCTTAACTATTCATGCCCTTCAGTTCCCTCACCAGCTGCGCCGCCGCCTCCAAGGCCTGCTGGCCGTGCCCGGCTTGCTCGCAGCATTGTACCAGCGCGCTGCCCACTACCACGCCGTCGGCTACGCCGTCGAGTGAGGCCACCTGCTCCGCCCGGCTGATACCGAAGCCCACCGCCACCGGCAAGCGGGTCGAGCGCCGCAGGCGCTTGACCAGGCCCTTGATTTCGCCGCCGACTTCGGTGGGCGCTCCGGTCACGCCCCGGCGCGCGATTAGATACACAAAGCCGCGCGACAACCGCGCGATCGAGCGCAAACGCCCGTTCGAGGAGGTCGGCGCGGCGAGAAACACAGTGTCGAGCTTGTGCCGCCGCAGCGTGCGCACGAACTCGCCCGCTTCTTCCGGCGTCAGGTCGGTGATGAGCACGCCACTGACGCCGGCGGCGGCCGCGCGCGCGGCGAAGCGCTCGACCCCCATTTGCAGCACCGGGTTGTAGTAGCTGAAGAGCACGAGCGGCGCCGCGCTCTTGCGGCGGAGGCGCGCGGCCAGCTTCAGCACGCCGGGCAGTGTCGTGCCCGCCTTCAGCGCGCGCTCGCTGGCCCGCTGGATGACCGGCCCGTCGGCGACGGGGTCGGAGAACGGCACGCCCAGCTCGATGACATCGGCGCCGGCTTCGGCGAGGCGCAGCACCAGCTTCTCGGTGAACTTCAGGCTGGGATCGCCCGCCGTCACGTAGGCGACGAGCGCGGGGCCATGGCGCCGCCCGCGGCGGAAAGCCGCCCGCAGGCCGTTGGCGGCCGCCCCTGGGCGAGTCGAACGCCTCCGGGTCGCCTTCTTCCGCCGAGTCTTCTTCTTCATGGGGTTCCTGCCGACAGGTACTTCGCCAGGATGTCCATGTCTTTGTCGCCGCGGCCGGAGAGATTGACGATGATGACGTGGTCGCGGCGCATCTTGGGCGCGCGCTTCACAAGCTCCGCCAGGGCGTGTGCGGGCTCGAGCGCGGGAATGATGCCCTCCTGCTCGGCCAGCAGGCGCGCCGCCGCGAGCGCTTCCTCGTCGCTCACGGCGGTATAGGTGACGCGCCCGCTCTCGTGCAGGAAGGCGTGCTCGGGCCCGACGGCCGGGTAGTCAAGCCCCGCCGAAACCGAGTGCGTGGTCGCAATTTGCCCGTGCTTGTCCTGCAACACGTAGGTATATGTGCCGTGCAGGACACCCGGGCGGGCACCGTTGCGGCGCGAGCGCAAACCGAGCCGCGCGGCGTGCTCGCCGAGCGCCGAGCCGCGCCCCCCAGCTTCGACGCCGAGCATCTTCACCGTCGCGTCGCCCAGAAACTCGTGGAACAACCCGATGGCGTTCGAGCCGCCGCCCACGCAGGCGAGGAGCAAATCCGGCAGGCACTTCTCGGCGCGCAGGATTTGCTCGCGGGCCTCGCGGCCGATGACCGACTGGAAATCGCGCACCATCTTCGGGTAAGGGTGCGCGCCGCACACGGAGCCGAGCAGGTAATGAGAAGTCTCAACGTTGGTTACCCAGTCGCGCATGGCTTCGTTGATGGCGTCTTTGAGCGTGCGGCTGCCGGAAACAACCGGAATCACCTCCGCGCCGAGCGCCTGCATCCGCACCACGTTCAGCCGCTGCCGCGCCATGTCTTCTTCGCCCATGTAGACCGTGCACTTCAAGCCGAGGTGCGCGGCGACGGTGGCGGTGGCGACGCCGTGCTGGCCGGCGCCGGTCTCGGCGATGAGCCGGCGCTTCCCCAGGCGGGCAGCGAGCAAGCCCTGGCCGAGGCAGTTGTTGATCTTGTGGGCGCCGGTGTGCAGCAGGTCTTCGCGCTTGAGGTAGACGCGGGCGCCGCCGAGATGCCGCGTCAGCCGCTCGGCGAAGTAGAGCGGCGTGGGCCGCCCGGCGAAATCGGCCAGCAGCCGGTTGAGGGTCTGCGCGAAGCTGCGGTCGGCGCGCGCCCGCCGGTAGGCGCGCTCCAGCTCTTCGAGCGGCGCCACGAGCGTCTCGGGCACAAAGCGGCCCCCGTACGGGCCGAAGTGGCCGCGGGCGTCGGGCAGAGTTTGTTGAGCGGCTCTGGGCATAGCTAGGACGCCGCCTCCCTCTTGGCTCGCCGGATGAATTCGCGGAGGCGTTTGTGGTCTTTGACTCCCGGCTTTTTTTCGACCCCGGTGCAAACGTCCACACCCCAGGGCTGGGCCTGGCGGATGGCGTCGGCGATGTTCTCCGGCGTCAGCCCGCCGGCAAGCAGGATGCGCCCGTAGGGACTGGCGCGGCGGGCGACCGACCAATCGAATGGTTTTCCTGTGCCGCCGCGCTTGCCTTTGACCCGGGTGTCGAGCAGGAAGGCGCCGGCGGCGGCATAGTCGCGCAGGCGCTGCGGGCGAAAGCCGGGTCCGACGCGGAAGGCTTTGATGACTGTCAGTCCGGCGGCGGCCAGGGCGGCGGCGTCTTCGGGCAGCTCGTCGCCGTGGAGCTGCACGGCGCGGACGCCGCTCGCGCGCGCCAAATGCTCCACCCCTGCGTGCGATTCGTTCACCACCACACCCACCGGCGTGATGAACGGCGGCAGATAGGCGATGAGCTCGGCAGCGCGCCGCGCTTCGATGTGCCGCGGGCTCTCCGGCCAGAAGTTGAACCCGAGCGCGTCCGCTCCGGCGGCCGCCGCCACCAGCGCGTCTTCGAGATTGGTGATGCCGCAGACCTTGACGCGCACCATCAGCGTTCTCCCCCGAGCAGCGCGCGCAGGGCCCGGGCCGGGTCCGTTGCTTGCATCAAATGCTCGCCGATGAGGAAGGCGTCGAAGCCGGCGGCGCGCAGCCGGTCGAGCTCGGCGCGCGCGGCGAGGCCGCTCTCGCTGACGGCGAGGCAAGCGTCGGGAATGCGCTCGACCAGCGCCAGCGAAGTCTCCAGGCTGACGGCGAAGGTTTTCAGGTCGCGGTTGTTCACGCCGACGATTTCCGCGCCGGCTTCGAGGGCGCGGTCGAGCTCTTCGGCGGTGTGGACTTCGACCAGGGCCGCCATGCCCAATTGCCGGCCGAGTTGGATCAACCGCCGCAGCTCGGCCGTGGAAAGAACGGCGGCAATCAGCAGGAAGGCGTCGGCGCCGGCGGCGCGCGCCTCGAAAAGCTGATAGGGATCGAAGAGGAAGTCCTTGCGCAGCACGGGTAGACTTGAGATCTGCCGCGCCACCTGCAAGTCTTCGAGTCCGCCGTGGAAGAACTCCGGCTCGGTCAACACGGAGAGCGCGGCCGCACCGGCGGACTCGAGCGCGGGGGCCAGGGCCGCGGGATTGTACGCCCTAGGCGTACCCGCCTCGGGCGGGTAGCTCGCGCGCAGCAACCCGCGGGAGGGCGAAGCTTTTTTCAGCTCGGCGATAATGTTCAAAGCGTCGCGGGCGAGGGCGGCTGCGAAGTCCCGCGGCGGGGGCGCCGCGGCGGCGCGCTCTTCGAGCTTGGCCGCCGGGACGACCTGCTTCGCCTGCGCGAGCGCCTGCCGGCGCGCCGCCAGGATGCGCTCCAAGACATCGGCCGTCTTCGCTGCTGGAGGAGTAGGCACGGCTGCGTCCTCGCCCAAAGGGGAAACGCCTATGCTATGCGGGGCGGGCGCGGCAAGTCAACGCGGGGACGGGGCGGCCCGCACCGTTCTGGGGGCGAGGCCGCCGGCCTCGCCTGACAGACAGGAATGTCTGTCCCACCAAAACGAGTTATTAGCGCAGCGTTGGTTTGGCGGACAACTTGACCGCTCGCAGCGGCGTGGGCTATAAAAGGAGTGCCGTAACAGGGCAGCTTAGGCTGCGCGCCGATTTCTGTGGCGGTATCGTCTAGGGGCTAGGACGCGAGATTCTCAATCTCGAAACCCGGGTTCGATTCCCGGTACCGCTACCACCTTCCCTCCGACGAGGTCCCTCGCCCCAAAAGCCCGGGCTCGGGATTTCGCCGGCGGGCTCCCGCTTGCCTGCCGCAGGCAGGCTGCGCTCACGCCCGCCCAGCGGCTCAAGTTCGATTCCCGGTACTGCTACCAAATTTTCCCAGCGGGACAATTTCCCCTGAGCGCTGGCCGAAGGGCTCATCCCATCGCCAGCTTCCGGGTTCTCCGCCCGAGGCGGATCTGCGAGATTCCCGGT
>Ga0073934_10003989_pt1 | contig 25491 bp, 23 predicted proteins | sample LarsenN4metaG_FD_76834 | JGI IMG/M metagenome (GOLD analysis project Ga0073934, IMG submission 76834) | Hot spring sediment bacterial and archeal communities from British Columbia, Canada, to study Microbial Dark Matter (Phase II) - Larsen... ... | reverse complement strand
TGGCTGCAGGGCAAATATGTCCCCTCGCTGCTCGCCGCCATCGGCAACATCGTCGAACGGCACCTCGCCGGCCTCGGCGATACGCCGGTCAGCGCCGGCGCCTTCGAGGCCAAGCCCGAGCCCGAGGCGCGGCCGCTGCCGATTTGCCCGCAATGCGGTTCGGCCTCGCTGGCGCGGGTCGAGGGATGCAACAACTGCCTCTCATGCGGATATTCCAAATGCGACTGACCCTTGCTTGTGCCGCTGCGGCGCTGATCGCGCCGGCCACCGCCATGGCGCAGGACGTCAAGCCGCTGCTTGATGTCCGGCTGCGCCACGAGCACGTCGATCAGGACGGCTTCTCGCGCAATGCCAATGCTTGGACCCTGCGAGCTCGTGCCGGCCTCGAATTGAAGTCGGGCGACTGGAGCCTGCTGGCCGAAGGCGAAGGGACGGCCGCGCTCGAGGAGCAGTATGACAGCGGCCTCAATGGCAAGACGTCCTATCCGCTCGTCGCCGACCCGGAAAATGTCGAGCTCAACCGGCTGCAGCTGCAATATCGTGGCCTGTCGAAGGCGATCGTCACGCTCGGCCGCCAGCGGATCAACCTCGACGACCAGCGCTTTGTCGGGGCCGCCGGCTGGCGCCAGAACGAACAGACCTTCGATGCCCTGCGCATCGAATATGGCGAGGCGAAGGGCCTCAAGGCCGACCTCGCCTATAGCTGGTCGGTGCGGACCATTTGGGGAATCGACGGCACCGGCGGACGCCAGCAGGCGATCGGCGGGGATAACGTCTTCGCCACCGTCAGCCATCCCACCCCGCTCGGCACGCTGTCGGGCTTCGCCTTCCTGGTCGACCAGGACGAAGCGGCGGTTCAGGGCTACCGCCTGTCCAGCCAGACCTACGGGCTCCGCCTCGCCGGCAGCCGGGCTCTCTCGCCCTCGACCAAGCTCAACTACGTGTTCAGCTACGCCAGCCAGTCCGACCACCATCGCAATCCCAATGACTATCGGGCCGACTATTGGCTGGCCGAACTGGGCCTTGAGCATGGCGCGGCCAAGCTTGGCCTGGGCTATGAGGAACTCGGCGCCGACAATGGCGTGGCGCTGACCAGCTTTCAGACGCCGCTGGCGACGCTGCACAAGTTCCAGGGCTGGGCTGACAAGTTCCTGGTGACGCCGCCCAACGGCATCCGCGACCTCTTTGCCAGTGCCGGTTACGGCTGGAAGAAGCTCGCCGGCCTCGACTCCCTTGCCGCCACGATCGTCTATCACCGCTTCGACAGCGACCGCGCGGATCTTCACTACGGCAATGAATGGGATGCCCAGCTCTCGGCCAAGAAAGGCCGCTGGACGGCAACGGCAAAGGTGGCGGCCTATGACGCCAAGGATTTCGCGACCGACACCGCCAAAGTCTGGCTGCAGCTGGAATGGGCCTATTAGCCCTCGTCGCCGCCGTGCCGGGGGAAGCAAGCGGCGGCGAAGGCATGTAGGCTAGCGGGCAACGACCAGGAGGGCGGCGCCCAGCGACGTCTTGCCGGTGGCGATCGCCTCGGCGATCTGCGGCGCGGCGGCGTCGCGCGCACCATCGGCGCACTGGTAATAGCCGCGGTCCTGCAGGCCGTCGCGGCCGAGGTCAATGTCGCAGACCCGCTCGATCGCCCCGTCGACCCGGTTGTGCAACCGTGCCTGGCCGGCGGCGCTGGCGAGGTTGAGGTCGGCGAAGGCAACCCGCTCCGCCCGGACGTTCGGCGCCTCGCCGTAAACGAAGACGGGAGCCTCCTGGGCCGAGGCGGTCGCGGCATAGCAAAGGGTCATTCCCGACAGGAGGGCGGCAATGACGGTGAGGGTTTTCTGTCCGTGCATCTTCAGTCTCCTACTTCGCCGTGGGGGAGCGGCAGGAGGAAGAATGACTCAGTACGATTGAACTTGCGCGCCTCCTTCGACCGGCAAGCGGGTGCCTTCGTCCGGCGCCGGAGTGGCCTCCGAATGGTCGCGAAGCATCGACCGGTGGACGAACGGCGGCGACGAACGGCATAGCGTCACCATGAAGATCGGCATCATCGGCGCAGGCGCCATCGGTGGCTGGGTCGCGGCGAGGCTGGCGGCCGCCGGCGAGGATGTGTCGCTACTCGCCCGCGGCGCGACGGCGGCGGCATTGCGCGAAGGCCTTGAACTGGTCGAATCCGGTGCCTCGACGGTTGTCCACCCGCGGGTCGGGGTTGCCGCCGGGGAGCTTGGGCCTCAGGACGTGCTGGTCATCGCCGTCAAGGCCCCGGCCCTGGCCGATGCTGCACTGGCGGCGCGGTCGATGATCGGCCCGGACACCATCATCCTGCCGATGTTGAACGGTGTCCCTTGGTGGTTCGCCGGGGGCGACCGGCTGCGTTCCATCGATCCGGACGGCGCCATCGCCGCCGCCTTGCCACTAGCCCAGGTCGTCGGTTGCGTCGTCCACGCGTCGAGCAGCCGCGCCGGTCCGGCGCGCGTGATTGTCGCCCATGCCGACAAGCTCATCCTCGGAGAGCCGGGGGGCGGGACCAGCGACCGGGTGGCTCGTCTCGGCGCCTTGTTCCAGCGCGCCGGAATCCGCCCGGAGCCGAGCGACAACATCCGCCGCGCCATCTGGTACAAATTGTGGGGCAATGCGACGCTCAATCCCCTGTCCGCCTTGACCTTGGCAAGCGCCGAGCGGCTGCTGGCGGAGTGCAAGCCGTTCCTGCTCGCCGGCATGGCCGAGCTAGCCGAGGTCGGCGCGGCGATCGGCTGCCCGATTGCGGAGAGCGGCGAGGACCGCATGGCGGTGACGGCGCGGCTGGGCGCCTTCAGGACCTCGATGCTGCAGGATGTGGAGGCCGGCCGGAAAATCGAGCTCGAAGCCCTGCTCGGCGCGCCGATCGAGCTGGCCCGTCGCGCCGGCGTTCCCGTGCCGACGCTCGAAACCCTTTATGCCATGACCCGGCTGATGGCGGAGAGCCGCGGCCTGCTCTAGGCGGCTGCGACCACCACTTGCTCGATGGTGCCGAAAATCGGGTGGTGCCGTTCGTCGCGCATGGTGATCGCCACCCGGTCGCCTTGCCTGAGGAAGTCGGTTTCCGGCTTGCCGCGCAGAATCGTTTCCACCGTCCGCACCTCGGCGATGCAGCTGTAGCCGAGCCCGCCGTCGGCGACCGGCTTGCCCGGGCCGCCGCCCTCGTCGCGGTTGCTGACCGTGCCGGAGCCGATGATCGTGCCGGCGCCCAGCCTGCGGGTCTTGGCGGCATGGGCGATGAGCGTGCCGAAATCGAAGGTCATGTCCTCGCCGGCATCGGCCCGGCCGAACGGCTCCCCGTTCAGCTCGACCTCCAGCGCGCCGTGCAGCTTGCCATCGCGCCAGCGCTCGCCGAGCGCGTCGGGCGTGACGAACACCGGCGAGAAGCTCGATGCCGGCTTCGACTGGAAAAAGCCGAAGCCCTTGGCCAGTTCGGCGGGGATGAGGTTGCGCAGGCTGACATCGTTGGTCAGCCCGACCAGGCGGACCAAGCCGAGCGCTTCTTCACGGCTGACGCCTTGCGGCACGTCGCCGGTGACGACCACCACCTCCGCCTCCAGGTCGCATCCCCAGCTTTCGTCGGCCAGCGGGATGTCGTCGCGGGGCCCGAGGAAGCTGTCCGACCCGCCTTGGTACATCAAGGGGTCGTGCCAGAAGCTTTCGGGCATTTCGGCACCCCGCGCCTGCCGCACCAGCGCGACATGGTTCACATAGGCCGATCCGTCGGCCCACTGGTAGGCGCGGGGCAGGGGCGACGCCGCCTCGCGCTCATGGAAGCGCTCCAGCGGGATGGTCTGGTGCTGGAGGTCGGTGCCTAGCAGCCGCAGCAGCGGCTCGGTCCTTTCCCAATCGTCGAGCGCCGCCTGCAGCGTCGGGGCGATGTGGCCGGCGTCGGCGTAATAAGCGAGGTCGTCGGAGACGACGACCAGCCGCCCGTCGCGGCCTTGCTTCAGCGAAGCGAGTTTCATGAATTTCCGATCCTGTTTGCGGGAAACGCCGGCGCAGCCATCATTCGCTTAGGGAGCCCGGATCGACATGCAGCCATTGGGCGTGCTTGGGCGCCTTCTTCGTCCGGTTCCACTCCTCGAGCATCAACGGCGCCACGCGCTCGAGCTCGGCATATTGCTCCGGCGTGCCGATGTTGCAGGCGATCTCGAGCCGGTGGCCGTTGGGATCGAAGAAATAGATGGAGCGGAAAATGCCGTGATAGGTCGGCCCGAGCACTTCGACCCCTTGCGCCTCGACATGCGCCTTGGCGGCGGCCAGGGCGTCGAGGTCGGCGACCTGGAAGGCGATGTGCTGCACCCATTCGGGCGTATGGGGGTCGCGCCCCATTTCGGGCTGGTTGGGCAGCTCGAAGAAGGCGAGGACATTGCCGCCGCCACAATCGAGGAACACGTGCATATAGGGGTCGTAGGCGCCGGTGGACGGGACATGGTCCTCGGCGAAGGCGTTGGTGTAGCGCATGCCCATCACGCGGCCGTACCAGGCGACGGTCTCGCCGGCGTCCCTGCAGCGATAGGCGACGTGGTGGATTCGGTCGAGTTTGAAGGGATGGCTCATGCGGCCAAGGCGTTACGCCGCCCCGGGCGAGATTTCAAACCGCCCGCGAGAGTGCGTTGGGCCGGGACCGCGTCTTCCCGCCAGTCCCGGCCCGTATATGCGTCAGTTGACGTTGACCTCGATCTGGTCGGGAATGTTGATGTCGGTCTCGTCGCCGCCAAAGCCCAGCTGGTCGCGGAACAGAAACAACAGCACCAGCACGACGATGATCAGCAGGACCACGGCCAATACGCCGCCGCTGCCGCCGCCGCCGGTTTCGACGATGGTCGTACGCTCAACCGGTTCTTTGTCATCGGCCATGTCGTTCACTCCCTGAAAGCCCAAAAGGCTGTTGTAATGGCGAAACGAACGCGTGCGCCCCCGCACCGGTTCCCACCGGTCCGCTTGCCAGAAAACGCGCGGTTCCAAGCAAAGAAACCGCTCCGGGGGAGTTGAACCTGTGCAGGTAGGGCTTAGCCCTGGCGCGCCTTGAAGCGCCGGTTCGTCTTGTTGATGACGTAGGTCCGGCCACGGCGGCGAATCACCCGGCAGTCGCGATGGCGCGACTTCAGCGACTTAAGGCTATTGCGAATCTTCATGGCCGGGCTGCCTGCTCGTTCTCTTGTTCGAATTGTCGGGGGTCGTGAAACCGGGCGCTCCACTAGTCGGCGGCACCCGCCAAGTCAAGAACCGTCGCCCGTTTCAGCGCATCGACGAATTCGGCGATATCGGCCGGGGCTGCCCCCCGGGCGATGCGCGCGACGATCGCCGAGCCGATGATCGCGCCGGCGGCGCCATGCTCCATAGCCTCGCGAACGTGGCCCGGCTCGGCAATGCCGAAGCCGAGCACCGGCGGGGCGGCGCCGGCCTCCTCGAGCATCGCGAACAGCGGGCGATGGGCTAGCCGCAGGCTGCGGTCGGCCCCAGTCACGCCGGCCCGGGCGACGCAATAAGTGAAGGCGGAACCCAGGGCGGCGAGACGAGCGATGGCCGCGGACGGCGTGTTGGGCGCGGCGATTATGACGAGGTCGAGACCGGCCTTGCGCGCCGCCGCCGCGAACGGCCGCGCCTCCAGGGTTGGGACGTCGGCAACCAGAAGGCTGTCGGCGCCCGCCCCGGCCAGCGCCGCACAGAACCGATCCAGGCCTCGGGCGGCGGCGATATTGGCGTAGGTGAGGATGCCGACCGGAATCGCTGGATGCCGCGCGCGGAAGCGGGTGATCATCGCCAGGCAATCGGCGGTGCGCACGCCGGCCTGGAGGGCGCGCACGGCCGCGGCCTGGATCACCGGACCGTCGGCAATGGGGTCGCTGAAGGGAATGCCGAGCTCGACCATGTCGGCGCCGCCTTGGACCAGGGCGTCGAGATAGGCCTCGCACGCCTCGATTCCGGGATCGCCGAGCATCAGGAAGGCGCCGAGCGCACCTTCGCCCCCGGCGCGGCAGCGTTCGAACATGGCCGCGTAGCGCCTCATTTGCCGATCAGCCGCTGCGCGGACGCCATGTCCTTGTCCCCGCGACCCGACAGGTTGACGAGCAGGACCGGCTCGTCTCCGCGCTCTTCCGCCAGCATCAGCGCGTGCGCGACGGCATGGGCGCTCTCGAAGGCCGGGATGATCCCTTCGCTGCGAGCCAGCGTCGCGAAGGCCGCCAGCGCGTCCTCATCCGTGGCGCCGATATAAGTGGCCCGGCCGCTCTCCTTGAGGTGCGCATGCTCGGGGCCAACCGCCGGATAATCGAGCCCGGCCGACACCGACCATGTATCGTCGACCTGGCCGTCGGCGTCCTGGAGCAGGAAGGTTTCGGCGCCATGCAGGATTCCGGGCCGGCCCCGCAACAGCGTGGCCCCATGCTCGGCGCCGTCCAGCCCCTTGCCCGCCGCCTCGACCCCGATCAATGCGACGCCCTCGTCGGGGATGAAGTCGGTGAAGATGCCGATCGCGTTCGACCCGCCGCCGACGCAGGCGATCACGGCGTCCGGCAATCGCCCTTCCACGTCGAGGATTTGTTCACGCGCTTCCATGCCGATGACCCGCTGGAACTCGCGCACCATCAAGGGGAAGGGGTGGGGGCCGGCGACCGTGCCAAGCAGGTAATGGGTGTTCTCAAAGCTCGCCGTCCAGTCGCGCAGCGCCTCGTTGACCGCGTCCTTCAGCGTCCGCCCGCCGCTCGTCACCGGCACGACCTCGGCGCCCATCAGCTCCATTCGGAAGACGTTTAGCTGTTGCCGCTCGACGTCCTCGGCGCCCATGTAGATGCGGGTCTCGAACCCCATCAGCGCGCCCACCATCGCGGTCGCCACGCCGTGCTGGCCGGCCCCGGTTTCGGCAATCAGCCGCCGCTTGCCCATGCGCTTGGCCAGCAGGCCCTGGGCCAGCACCTGGTTGGTCTTGTGCGCCCCGCCATGCAGCAAATCCTCGCGCTTCAGGTAGATGCGAGCCCGGCCGCCGCCGAGGTTGCGGCACCGGGTCAAGGGTGTCGGGCGGCCGGCATAGGTGGTGAGAAGCGACCCCAGCTCCGCCTGGAAGGACGGATCGTCCTGAGCCGCAAGGAAGGCCTGCTCCAGCTCGGTGATCGCCGGCACCAGGATCTCAGGCACATAGGCGCCGCCGAAGCGGCCGAAGCGGCCGGTCATCAACATGGTCCGCTCCTCGAGGTGGGCCGCAAGGCGTCGAACAGGGCCGCGACCTTGTCCGGGTCCTTCAATCCGGGCGCCATCTCGACCCCAGAACCGACGTCCAGCCCATAGGCGCCGACCCGCGCCGCCGCGGCAGCGTTGGCCGGGGCTATGCCGCCGGCAAGGAAGCCGGCGGGCAGGTCGGCGCGGCCGGCGAGCAGCGACCAGTCGAAGGCCTTGCCCGTGCCGCCGGAGCGGCCGTCCCGCTCCGTGTCGAACAGGCTGCGGTCGGCGCCTGGGCGCGGCGCGGGGACCTTGCCGTTGACCGGGCAGGCGGCCCAGATCTCGGCATGCCCCGGCAAGTGCCGGCGCAGGTCGGCGATCGCCTCGCCGCTTTCCCGCCCGTGCAGCTGGACGGCGGCGAGCCCGGCGGCATGGGCTATTCGGGCGATCTCGGCGTTGGCGCAGTCCCGGAACACGCCGACCGGCCGCAGCCCGCGCTCCGCGGCAGCCGCGGCCAGGACCGCGCCGCGCGCTCCATCCACGGCGCGCGGCGTCCCCGGCACGAAGATCAGGCCGGCATGGGTCGCTCCCGCCCTGTCGGCCAGGGCGACGTCGGCGGTATTGGTCAGCCCGCACAGCTTGACCCGGCCGTGGACCAGGGCCCTTGCCGCCTGGCTGGTGTCGGCTGCTGCCATCAGCGCCGAACCGACCAGGAAGGCATCGACCAGGGGGGCCAGGCAGTCAATGTCCTCACGCGCGGCGATGCCGGATTCGGCAATCGCCAGCACGCCGGCGGGGATGAGCGGCGCCAGCCGCTCGGTGACGGAAAGGTCGGTTGTCAGCGTCTTCAAGTCACGATTGTTGACGCCGATGATCCTTGGCTGGAGCGACAGGGAACGCTCCAGTTCCTTTTCGTCATGCACTTCGACGATTACGTCCATGGCAAGCCGGCCGGCTTCAGCCATGACGGCGCGGGCCTCGTCGTCGGTGAGCACCGACATCATCGCCAGCACCGCGTCGGCTCCGGCGGCCCGCGCTTCCCGGACCTGCACGGGGTCGACGATGAAATCCTTGGCCAGGATCGGTCCGTCGAACAGGCTGCGCGCCTTGGCCAGGTCGCTAAGCGAGCCTGCGAACGCCGGGCCGTCGGTGAGCACGCTGATGGCGTCGGCGACCGGCGCGTAGGCCGTGACGGCTTCGCGCACCGGGACCTCGCTGCGATGCCCCGATGGCGAGGCGCGCTTGACTTCCATGATGAAGCGCGCCCCCGGCTTCGCCAGCGCCGCGTGCAGGCTCCGCCGGGTCGGCGGCGGGTCGAGGCCGCGGCCGCCGAGCCGGGACGCGACTTCCACCCGCTTGCGCTCGACGATGGCGGCGAGCACGTCAGCCATTGCTCGCCTCGACATAGAGGTTGAGTACCCGGCCGGGCTCACCCGATCTCAGGGCGTCGCTCGCCTGGGCAAAGCCCTCGCGCAGGCTGTCGGCCTTGCCGGCGGTCATCAGCAGCGCCCCGGCATTGATGGCGGTGATGTCCTGTTCGGCCTTGGAGCCGGCGCCGGCCAGCAGCGCCCGCAGCCGCGCCGCATTTTCCTCGGCGTCGCCGCCGGTCGCGGCGTCCGCCGGCGAGCGGTGCAGCCCGACGTCCTCGGGCACCAGCACCAGCTCCTCCATTCGGCCGCGGTCGAGCCGCACGGCCTGGGTCGGCCCATGCAGGGCGATCTCGTCGAGGCCCGAGCCATGGACGACCAGCGCCTTTTCGACCCCCATGGCCTCCAGCGTCATGGCAATCGCCTTCAGCCGTGCCGGGTCGGCGACGCCGAGCAGCTGCACCGGCGGCCGCGCCGGGTTGATGCAGGGGCCCAGCAGGTTGAGTATGGTCCGTACCTGCAGCTGCCGCCGCACCGGCCCGGCGTGGCGCATGCCGGGATGATAGGCCGGCGCGAACAGGAAGCAGAAGCCGGTGGCGTCGAGCAGCGAGCGCGCCTTGCCGGGCTCGACCTCGATCCTGGCGCCCAGCGCCTCGAGCACGTCGGCCGAGCCGCAGCGCGAGCTGACGGCGCGGTTGCCGTGCTTGGCGACCGGCAAGCCGCAGGCGACGGCGACGAAGGCGGCGGCGGTCGAGACGTTGATCGAGCCGGACCCGTCGCCGCCGGTGCCGCAGCAATCGGCGAACAGATAGTCGGGCCGCTCGAATGGTAAAGCGGCGGCGAACAGGCCGCGGGCGGCGCCGATCATCTCCTGCTCGGTCTCGCCTTTCATCCGAAGCGCAATCAGCATGCCGGCAATTTCGGCCGGCTCGAGAGTTCCGAGCACCAGCCGCTCGAACAATTCCTCTGCCTCGCCGGAGGTGAGGTCGTTGCCGGCCAGCAGACGCGGCAAAGGGTTGGGCACGGGGCCCTGGTCGATAACTGGGTGGCGCAGTGGCGGAGTCGCAATCCGGGCTTGGGTCTGGGTCAGCATGATGGGTCTCGCTTTGGCGTGAGGCATAAAAAAACCCGCCTGTTGGGCGGGCTTTCGAGGGACTTCGGTCGGTGAGTGCTTAAATCTTCACCAGCCGCGCCATCGCGCCGCGCCAATTGCGTGCGCGCGCCACCACCAGCCACGAGCGGCCGGAATCGTCAGCGAAGAGAAGGCCTTGGCCATGCCCCTACCTCGCGGCCTGTGCCGCCGCTGTCAAGGGAAGGGTTTGCGAGAGCGCGCCGGCCGCACTATCAGGCCCGCCAAATCCACCATTCCAGCCGCAAGGGTCCCCATGTCCATCACCATCTCCAGCGCCTTCGACGCCGGCAACATTCGCGTCGTCAAGCAATCGGGCGACACGGCCGAGCTGGAGATCGTCGCCGACCACATGAGCGACTTCTACCAGTGGTTCCATTTCCGCCTCGCCGGCGGCGCCGGCCGGGAGGTGACCCTGAAGATCACCAATTGCGGTGGGGCGGCCTATCCCGGCGGCTGGCCCGACTACAAGGCGTGCATGTCGATCGACCGCGAGGACTGGGTGCGGATCGACGGTACCAGCTATGACGGCGGCACGCTCACCATCCGCTTCACGCCCGAGGCGGACGTGGTCTGGATCGCCTATTTTGCCCCTTATTCGATGGAGCGGCATCACGACCTGGTATCGACCGTCGCCGCGCTCCCGGGTGTCGGCTATCGCTCGCTCGGCAAGAGCCTCGACGGGCAGGACATCGATTGCCTGACCATCGGCGAGGGCAAGCTCACCTGCTGGCTCTATGCCCGCCAGCATCCCGGCGAGACCATGGCCGAATGGTGGATGGAAGGGGCGCTGGAGAAGCTCACCGACCCCGACGACCCGGTGGCGCGGGTGCTGCGCGACGAATGCACCTTCCATGTCGTGCCCAACATGAACCCGGACGGCTCGCGGCGCGGCCACCTTCGGACCAACGCCGTCGGCGTCAACCTCAACCGCGAATGGCATGCGCCCAGCGCCGACAAGAGCCCGGAAGTGCTGTGCGTTCGGGGTGCCATGGACCAGGACCCGCCGGCCTTCGCCATGGACATCCACGGCGACGAGGCGATTCCCGCCAACTTCCTTGCCGGCTTCGAAGGCATCCCTTCGCTGACCGAACGCCAGAGCCAGCTGTTCAGGCTGTTCTCCGACACGCTCGAACGCCTGTCGCCCGACTTCCAGACCCGCCAGGGCTATGAGGTCCCGGCGCCGGGCCAGGCCAACATGTCGATGTCGACCACCCAGCTTGCCGAGCGCTTCGGCTGCGTGTCGATGACGCTGGAAATGCCGTTCAAGGACAATTTCGACCTGCCCGACGAGCTCTATGGCTGGTCGCCCGAGCGCTCGAAATATCTCGCCTTCTCCTGCCTCGACGCGCTGCACGCCATATTGCCCGACCTCAAGGCCGCGCAGGCGGAACGAACGAAGGCCGAAAAGGTCGAGGCCTGATGCCGAGGCTGGTGCTCCTGCGGCACGGCCAGTCGCAGTGGAACCTTGAAAACCGCTTTACCGGCTGGTGGGACGTCGATCTGTCCGACAAGGGGATCGGGGAGGCGCGGGCTGCCGGCCGCTTGCTCAAGGACCGCGGCTTCGACTTCGATCACTGCTTCACCAGCGTCCAGACCCGGGCGATCCGCACGCTCCACCTCGTCCTTCATGAAATGGACCGGCTGTGGCTGCCGGTGACCAAGGACTGGCGGCTGAACGAACGCCATTATGGGGGGCTGACCGGCCTCAACAAGCAGGAGATGATCGACAAGGTCGGGGCCGAACAGGTCAAGGTCTGGCGCCGCTCGTTCGACGTGCCGCCGCCGCCGCTGCCGGCCGACAGCCCCTATGACGTGTCGGGCGACCGCCGCTATGCGGGGGTCAAGGTGCCGGCCTCGGAGAGCCTCAAGGACACGATCGCCCGAGTCCTGCCTTATTATGAGGCCGAGATCGTCCCGCGCCTCGCCGCTGGCCAGGACATCATCGTCTCGGCGCACGGCAATTCGCTGCGCGCGCTGGAAAAGCATCTGTCGAACATCGGCGATGCCGAGATCGTCGGGCTGGAAATCCCGACCGGCGAGCCGATCGTCTACGACCTTGCCGACGGTCTGTCGGTCAGGCGGCGCTACTATTTGAGCGAGGAAGCGGCCTAAGCAGCGGCCGCCGCATGACGAACGTCCCCCGGACGTTCTATGCGGCGTCCTTCTCCCGGTACATCGCCTCGTCGGCGCGATCGAGGACCGAGATCGGCGAATCGCCGGTTTCGATGTGGGTGAAGCCGATGGCGATGCTCAGGGGCAGGCACTTGCCCTCGAAGCAGAATTCGCAGCCGGCGACCCGGTCGGCCAGCCGCGCCGCCGTTTCCCGGGCGCTCGCCTCGTCGGCATGGTCGAGCAGGATGGCGAATTCGTCGCCGCCGATGCGGGCGACCATGTCGGTCTGGCGGACGCTGGTGACCATCATTTCCGTCAAGTGGATCAAGGCCGCATCGCCGGCGGCATGGCCGAAGGCGTCGTTGAGCGTCTTCAGGCCGTCGACGTCGACGAACAGCAGCGCCGCCGGCGTGCCGTGCCGCTCGTGGCGGGCGATCATCATGTCGAGCTGGGCGATCAGGCCGCGGCGGTTGGCCACCGGCACCAGGCTGTCCATGTTGGCCAGCCGGTCGAGCTCCTCGACCCGCGACTCAAGCCGCGCCACCTCGGCCCTCAGGCGCGTGATTTCCGCAATCATCGCCTCGGGGTCCACACTGACAACCCGTTGATCCATGACATTTTTGCCCGCTTTGCCCGGGAACTCATTATCCGAAATCGTGCCAAAACGGAATTGCCTGCGTTGCATTGTGCCAGATTGCGCCATCGCCGCCATGTTCCTAAAGCCTTGGCGCTCAAGTGGGCAGCAAGGGCTTGGGCATGGCGGGCGCGTTGGTCGGGATCATCATGGGCTCATCGTCCGACTGGGAGACGATGCGCCATGCGGCCGAGGCGCTGGACCGGCTTGGCGTCCCTTTCGAAAAGAAGGTGGTGTCCGCCCACCGCACGCCGCAGCGGCTCTACGATTATGCCCGGAGCGCCCGCGACCGCGGCATCAAGGTGATCATCGCCGGGGCCGGCGGCGCGGCGCACCTGCCGGGCATGGCCGCCTCGATGACCTCGCTGCCGGTGCTCGGCGTCCCGGTCGAATCGAAGGCGCTCAAGGGCCTCGACAGCCTGTTGTCGATTGCCCAGATGCCGGCCGGCATCCCGGTCGGGACGCTGGCGATCGGCCAGGCCGGGGCCGCCAATGCCGGCCTGCTCGCCGCCGCAATCTTGGCGCTTGGCGACGCGGCGCTCGCCCGCCGCCTCGACGATTTCCGCGCGGCACAAACCGCCTCCATCCCCGACAGTCCCGAATGAGGGTCGAGCCGGGGTCCACGATCGGCATTGTCGGCGGCGGCCAGCTCGGCCGCATGCTCAGCCTTGCCGCCGCCCAGCTCGGCTACCGCACCCATATCTTCGACCCGCATGAGCGGCCCTGCGCCGCCGACGTCGCCGCCGCCCACAGCCGCGCCGCCTTCGACGACCTGGGCGCGCTCGAGCGCTTCGCCGCCGCCGTCGACGTCGCCACCTACGAATTCGAGAATTTGCCGGTCGAGCCGCTCGGACTGCTCGGGGAAAAATTGCATCCAGGCCTGAAGTCGCTGGCCGTCGCCCAGGACCGGGCCGAGGAAAAGCGCTTCATCGAGGGGTCCGGCGCCCGCGTCGCGCCCTGGGCGGCGATCGCCACGCTCGAAGACATTTATGCCGCCATCACCCGCCTTGGCTTGCCGCTCGTCCTCAAGACCCGCCGCTACGGCTATGACGGCAAGGGCCAGGCCTGGATCCGGGCGGTCGACGATGCCCCGCAGGCCTGGGCCGCGATCGGCGAGGAACCGGCGATCGCCGAGGCGGGCATTGCCTTCGACGCCGAGTTTTCCGTCATCCTCGCCCGCTCGGCCGACGGCGCCCATGCCGTCTGGGATTGTCCCGACAATGTGCACGAAGGCGGCATCCTCAGGCGCTCGACGGTTCCCGCGGGCGCCGCCGTCCTCGCCCAGGTGGAGGAGGCGCGCCGCTATGCGCTGGGCATCGCCGAAGCGCTCGGCCATGTCGGCGTGCTGACGGTGGAGTTCTTCGCCTCGGCCGACGGGCCGGTGGTCAACGAGATCGCGCCCCGGGTCCACAACAGCGGCCACTGGACCATCGAGGGCGCGCAAACCTCGCAGTTCGAACAGCATATCCGCGCCATCTGCGGCCTGCCCTTGGGCTCGACGGCGCTGACCGGCCGGCAGGCGGTGATGGACAATCTGATCGGCGCGGACGTCGAGCGCTGGCCGCAATTGGTCGCCGAGCCAGGCGCGCATTTGCATCTCTATGCAAAGGGGGAAGCGCGCCCGGGCCGCAAGATGGGCCACGTCACGCGGGTGAGCCGCTAGGGCGTGCCGTAGGTCGTCGAATAGGTCGCCCGCGGAAAAGGCGAGCGGTAATAATGTTCGAAGCCGTCATAGACCGCCCGCGCTGCCGCCGCGATCACCTGCGGCCGGTTGCTGGCCGCCCGCGCGAAGAAGGCGACCGCCAGCCGCCGGCCGTTGGGCAAAGTGATGAAGCCGACGTCGCTGGTATAGCCCGACAAAGTGCCGGTCTTGTGCTCGACCCGCGTTCCCGCCGGCAGCAGCGCCCGCATCCGGTTCCTGCCCGTCTTGCACTGCGCCATGAGGTCGAGGAGGTAGGCGCGGCTCCACGGCCGCAGCAAGGTGCCGTTGTCCAGCCGCCGCAGCAGCTCGACCATCGCCTTGGGGGTCGAGGAATCGCGCACGTCCCACAAATCGCGCTTGGCGGCGAGCAGTTGGGCGATGGTGCGGTCGACCCGCATGCCGGTGAGGTTGCGCTGCTCCAGCCATTCCTGCAGCCGCTCCGGCCCGCCGAGGTTCCTCAGCAGCAAATCGGTCGCATGGTTGTCGCTGCGGATGATCATCGCCGCCAGCAGCTGCGATGCGGTGCGACCGCCGATCCGCTCGTCGAGCGAGCGGCGGCCGAACTCGACCTGGGCGAGGTAATTGGCGGCGACCGCGATCTTCATCGTGCTCGCCATCGGGAAGGGCTCGTCGCCCTGCACCGCGACCAGCTCGCCGGTCTTCAGGTCGAGCGCGGCGATGCCGATATTGCCCGGGCTGGCTGCGGCCAGGTAGCCCAAGCGGGATTCCAGGAAGCGCAGGCTTTCCGGGGCCTCGGCGAGCGCCGGCGCGGCCATCAAGGCCCACAGCCACAGCATCGCTCCCGCCAACCGCTTCATGCCGATCCAATACCCGCCTGAATCCAGGGGATTCCGTCTACGTGCAAATGCTTTCAAAGGAATCAACATATCTGCATCGGAGCGATTGGCCGTGGCCACCGCGCGGTGAATCGAGTCCCGGAACGGTGCAGCGAGCGCAGGGACGCTGATGCGAGGCGGCGTTTGCTCTCTGCTCCGTCATTCCCGCGAAAGCGGGAATCCCGCTTGGCTGACCCGTTTGGTCCATGCCGAGCAAGTGCCCGCCATCGAAGATGCGATCACGCGGGAGAAGGCGATCAGAAATGCAACCGGCCGTGGAAGATCGAGCTGGTCGAAGGCGTCAGCCCGGAGTGGGACGACCTGTTCGAGATGATCGACGCCTGAAGGGAAGCGGGATTCCCGCTTCCGCGGGAATGACGAACTGAGTCAGCTTTCGACCCATCGCGGAATCTAGCTCGCGTCAGCTTCTTGTTTATCGCGTAGTTTTTCACGCAGTGCCCAAACAGTGGCGGCCATTGCGAGCGCTGGTAGGAAAACAACTAGAAAGGCCCCGAAAGCCCATACCAACACGAGAATAGGGTTAGTCCAATCATCTAACAGTGCAAACCGCGGCAGCCCGCCTCCCGTGAACAAATATCCAAATATGGTCAGCGGAAGCCCCGTGGCCGCGTAGATTAACCAGAGTAGAATTGCGGGACTCTTCACTGGCACACGATATAACTTTTCGCTGCCGAACGTGAGTCGGCTTTCCACCCAAAGCTGACTCCACCGCAGAAATGAAAACGGCGGCCGCTGGACCAGCGGCCGCCGCCTTCATTTCTAATCGAACACCGATCAGCGCGGCTGCACGACCTCGACCGGGATGCCCAGCTTGTCGAGCTGCGGCTTGACCGCCTTGGCGTCGCCGACGACCACCCAGGTGAAGCCCTTGGGGTTGACCGCGGCCTTCAGCGCCGCGTCGAGCTCGGCCTGGGTCAGCGCCCGGTACTTGCCGGCCAGCAGCTCGTAATAATTGTCCGGCCGCCGGTAGAGGTCGTTGGTCATCATCGCGCTCAGCACCGCACCCGACGTCTCGAACCGGCCGGGCAGCGCGTCGACATTGTTCGACACCAGCCGGGTCAGCTCCTCGCCGCTGACGCCCTTCTTGCCAAGGAAGGCGCTGAGCTGGTCGTTCAGCGCGCGGATCGACTCGCCGGTCTTGTCCGACTGCACCGGCGCGTTGATCAGGTAAGGCACCGCCTGGACGTTGAGCCCGACGGAGGAGCGTACGCCATAAGACCAGCCCTTGGTCTCGCGCAGGTCCATGTTGATGCGCGACAGGAAGGTGCCGCCGAAGACTTCGTTGGCGCCGCTGATCGGGACGATGTCGCCGAACGGGTCGACCGGCGTCAGCTGGCCGCCGAGGATCACCGACTGCGGCGAGCCTGGCCGGTCGATGAGCACGATCTTCGGCCTGGTCGGGCGGGCCGGCGGCGCGGTGAAGGTCTTCACCCCTTTCGGCGCGGCAGGCGGGGCCCAGCTGCCGAAGCGCTGCTCGATCTGCGGCAGCAGCTCGTTCAGCGGCAGGTTGGAGACGACGAACACCTCCATATTGTCGGCGCGCAGCCAGCTGTCGTGGAAGCGCTTCAGATCGTCGCGCGTCACCGCCGACACCGCCGCCGCCTCGCCCAGCGACGTGGTCGCATAGGGGTGGGCCTCGCCGTAAAGCAGCGCCGGGATCGCCCGCGCCGCCATTGAGTTCGGCTCCTTCTGCGCCTGGGCGATGGCCGTCAGGGTCTGCGTCTTGACGCGCTCGACCTCGGCCGGGTTGAAGTCCGGCCGCTGGACGACGTCGGCGAGCAGGTCGAGCGACGGCGCCAAATTGGCCGACAGCGCCGACAGGATGACCGTCGAGCGGTCGGCGCTGCCGTTGGCGCTGATCACCGCGCCCAGCCGCTCCTGCTCTTCGGCGATCTGCTGGCTGGTCAGGCCGTCGGCGCCTTCCTCGAGCAGGCTCAGGGTCAAGTTCTGCAGGCCGCGGCCGGTCCTGGCGTCGGCGGCGAAGCCGGCGTCGAAGGACAGGGCCATCTGGGTCGCGGGGATCGCGCTACGCTGCGCGTAATGGACCTGGACGCCGTTCGACAGGGTCACATGCTGGACGTCCGGGAAGTCGAGCGGCGGCGTCTGGCCGACCGGCGGGACGGGCCGGACCGTCTTCTTGGTCGGCATGTCGACCGCCTTGGCCTTGGGCCCCTTCGGCTCGACATAGGGCGGGCGCTCGCCCGGCTCCAGCCGGACGTTGAACGACGGGCGGCCCAGCCATTGCTGCATCGCCGCGCGGACGTCGGCGGCAGTCACCGAGGCATATTGGTCGAGCGACTTCTTGTAGAAATTGCTGTCGCCGGTGAACACCTTGCCCTCGGCCAGGGCGACGGCCTTGCCGCCGAAGCCGCCGACCTGCTCCAGCCCGCGGATGCGGCTGGCGACGTCCTGGGTGGCGGCGCGCCGGACTTCGTCGTCGGTCGGGCCGTTGGCGAGGAATTCCGCCATGATCTCGCTCAGGCGCCGGTCGACCAGCGCCGGGTCGACGCCCGGCTTGACCGTCGCCGTCACCTCGAACATCCCGACCCGCTGGAAGGGCTGCAGGCCGGCGGTCACCGACACCGCCAGCTTCTCGTCGCGCACCAGGATCTTGTCGAGCCGCGAGCTGGCCAGCCCGCCGAGGATCGAGCCGCCGAGGTCGAGTGCGGCGAGCTGCGGCGAATTGATTCCCGGCACCGCCCAGTGGCGCTGCAGCTGCACGGCGGCGACGCGGTCCTTCATGACGATCGACTTGGGCGCCGGCAGGGTCGGCACGTCGGCGGCGGCGGGGACGTTGACCGGGCCCGCCTTGATGGCGCCGAAATATTTGGCGACCAGGGTCCGCGCCTCGGCGTCGGTGACGTCGCCGGCCAGCACCAGCACGGCGTTGTTGGGGCCGTATTTGTCGATGAACCATTGCTTCACGTCGGCCAGCGTCGCGCTGTCGAGGTCGGCCATCGAGCCGATGGTGTCGTGCTGGTAGGGGTGGCCGTCGGGGAAGAGGTTGGCCAGCACCTCATAGTCGACCAGCCCGCCGGGCCTATTGTCGCCCTGGCGCTTCTCGTTCTGGACGACGCCGACCTGGTTGGTCAGCTTCTCCTGGTTGATGGCGCCGAGCAGATAGCCCATGCGGTCGCTTTCCATGAACAGCGCCCGGTCCAGTGCGCCCTTGGGCACCGTCTGGAAATAGTTGGTGCGGTCGAACCAGGTCGTGCCGTTGTAATCGGTGGCGCCGATCGCCTGGAGATATTCGAAGAAGTCGCCCGGCAGGTTTTCCGAGCCGTTGAACATCAGATGCTCGAACAGGTGCGCGAAGCCGGTCTTGCCCTTGGGTTCGTCCTTCGACCCGACATTGTACCAGATGCTGACCGCGACGATCGGCGCCTTCCGGTCCTGGTGGACGAGGACGGTGAGGCCGTTCTCCAGCTGGAAGGTGGTGTGCGGGATGGCGACCTCGCTGACCAGCGCGGAGACCGGCGCCGGCTCGGGCGCGGCCGGCACGGCGGGGGCGACGGCGGCGGTCAGGTCGGCAACGGCGGCGGATTCGACGCGGGCGCTGGGCGCGCAGGCGGCCAGCACCGAGGCGGTCGTGAGCAGGATGGTCAGCTGGGAAAGGCTACGCATGGGAGGGAGGCTCCGGATGAAGAGAAATTTGCCGGCCGCACCCTAGGGGCCTGAAGCGCCAGCGCAACTCCCTTCTGCCGGAGGGCGGAAGCGTTCGACGGATGGCGGGACGCGGGGGCGGCTGTGCTCGCCGCCCCCGACCGGGATTGAGGCTATTGCCCCTGCGGTGTCGGCGCCGGATAGGTCTGAGGGATGCCGCCCAGCTGGCCGACCAGCTTGGTGTAGGCGTCGAGATAGGCGAGCACGATGACCTGGCCGATCTCGGTGTTCTGGTAGCCGCTGGCCCCGACCGCGGCGAAGCCGCCCCACCAGCCGCCGCCGCCGCCGGCGCCCCAGCTGATGTCCTTCTTCCGCGCATAGCCCTCGACGACATATTCCTCGGTGGTGCGGGCGTTGACCACCGACAAAGTGACGTTGGCCTCGCCCTTCTTGACGTTGATGCCGCCGACGATGCCGCCGACAAAGCTGCCGCCGGCGCCGAACAGCCCGCCCAGCGCGCCCGCCGCCGCGCCGACGCCGCCGCCGCCCGAATTGCGGTTGGCCGAGACGATGTTGGGCTCAAGGAAATAGTCGGCGGCCTTGACCTGGCCCTTGCCGAGGTTCGAATTGGCCTGCAGCTCGCCTTGGTCGGCAAGCGCGCGCTCCATCGCCCGGCTCTGCATCGAGCGGCCGCGGTTGACCATGGTGAAGCAGCGCGAGTTCTGCACGAACACCTTGATGATCGCTTCCGGGCTGCCGAGGTTGAGCTCGCGCCACCACTGGGTTTCCGGCTCGACGATGGCGAGCACGCCGATCGGCCGGGCGCAGGTCGGGATCTGCGCCGTGGCGTTGGTCTGCATGTTGCGGCCGGAGCTCGGCTTGGTGTTGCTGGTCTGCGCCGCGGCCGGCGAGGCGAGGACGAGCAGCGCCGCCGAAGCGGCCAGCGCGGAAAGGATGTGACGCATTCTTACCCCCGTTAATTAATGGCTCCGCGGCCGTAACACTTCTGCCGAGTCGAGGCGAGGCCCGCCGCTGCTGACAGGCCGCCAAGCCGCTGCTACGGGCGCCCTCGTGAAAGACATCTCCCGCATCCGCAATTTCTCGATCATCGCCCATATCGACCATGGCAAGTCGACGCTTGCCGACCGCCTCATCCAGCGCACCGGCGGCCTGACGACACGCGAGATGGTCCGCGGCCAGATGCTCGATTCGATGGACATCGAGCAGGAGCGCGGCATCACCATCAAGGCGCAGACCGTGCGGCTGGAATGGCAGGGCTATGAGCTCAACCTGATGGACACGCCCGGCCACGTCGACTTCGCCTACGAGGTCAGCCGCTCCCTCGCCGCCTGCGAAGGCGCCCTGCTCGTCGTCGACGCCGCGCAGGGGGTCGAGGCGCAGACGCTGGCCAACGTCTACCAGTCGATCGAGCACGACCATGAGATCGTGCCGGTGATCAACAAGATCGACCTGCCCGCCGCCGAGCCGGAGCGGGTGCGCGAGGAGATCGAGGAGATCATCGGCCTCGACGCCTCCGAGGCCGTGCTCGCCTCCGCCAAGTCCGGCATCGGCATCGACGAGGTGCTGCAGGCGATCATCGACAAGATCCCCCCGCCCAAGGGCGACCGCGACGCGCCCTTGAAGGCGATGCTGGTCGACTCATGGTACGACCCCTATCTCGGCGTCGTCATCCTGGTCCGCGTCATGGACGGCATCATCAAGCGCGGCCAGCAGATCAAGTTCATGGCCGCCGGCACCCAGCACCTCGTCGACCGCGTCGGCTGCTTCCGCCCCAAGATCGAGCAGTTGCAGGAGCTCGGCCCCGGCGAGATCGGCTTCATCACCGCCCAAATCAAGGAAGTCGCCGAGACCCGCGTCGGCGACACTATCACCGACGCCCGCGTCCCCGCGGCGCAGGCGCTGCCCGGCTTCAAGGAAGTCCAGCCGGTGGTCTTCTGCGGCCTCTTCCCGGTCGACGCCGCCGAGTTCGAGAAGCTGCGCGACTCCTTGTACAAATTGCGCCTCAACGACGCCTCCTTCTCCTTCGAGATGGAGACCAGCGCCGCGCTTGGCTTCGGCTTCCGCTGCGGCTTCCTCGGCCTTTTGCACCTGGAGATCATCCAGGAGCGGCTGACCCGCGAATACGACCTCGACCTCATCACCACCGCGCCGAGCGTCGTCTACAAGATCCACCTGAGCCATTCGAAAAACGAGCCCGCGCAGACCATCGACCTGCACAACCCGGCCGACATGCCCGACCCCAACCGCATCGAGAGCATCGAGGAGCCGTGGATCGAGGCGACCATCTACGTCCCCGACGAATATCTGGGCAGTGTCCTCAAGCTCTGCCAGGACCGCCGCGGCATCCAGAAGAACCTCACCTATGTCGGCCACGGGTCGAGCACCCGGGCGCAGGTCACTTACGAGCTGCCCTTGAACGAGGTGGTGTTCGATTTCTACGACCGGCTGAAGAGCCTGTCGAAGGGCTATGCCAGCTTCGACTATCACCAGGTCGGCCACCGCCAGGGCGACCTCGTCAAGATGAGCATCCTGGTCAACGAGGAGCTGGTCGACGCGCTCAGCATGATCGTCCACCGCGGCAATGCCGAGACCCGCGGCCGCGGCATGGTCGAGCGCCTCAAGCAGCTGATCCCCAGGCACCTCTTCAAGATCCCGATCCAGGCGGCGATCGGCGGCAAGGTCATCGCCCGCGAGACGTTGAGCGCCATGCGCAAGGACGTCACGGCGAAATGTTATGGCGGTGATGCGACGCGGAAGCGGAAGCTGCTGGAGAAACAAAAGAAGGGGAAGGCCAAAATGAGAGAGTACGGCTCTGTAAGCATCCCTCAGGAGGCGTTTATTGCTGCCCTGCGAATGGGCGAAGAATGAGCTTGGATGCGGGATGCGTGAGCACCAACAGTGCGGGGCACTGTTGGAGCGCAATGCACGAGCATGCGTCATGCCGGGGGCATGACCGGGCGCAGGACGGGGAGTCGACGCGACGGATCAAATACAGCATCGGAGCTGGGCTAAGCTTGTTCCTCCTTTAGCGTCTCTGTTGCGCCATCGGCGTTCATTTCCTGAAGCATTGCCACGATCCTGCCCTTGATGTTCTCAAACGCGACGTTGAGGTGATTCTTTGCCGTTAGCGTTAGCAAACCCGTATGACCGACCGCATCCCGCGCCGGCTTGAAGCTGATCGACGTTTGATAGAGGGGCGTCAGCACGCCTTCCTTTGCCTTACCCCCCTCTGCATTAATCGCAAGCTCTCTCATGCCAAGGTAGCTCAGGTCATTGACATCGCGACGCAAATCAAAGTTAATATTCGCCTCCGACAAAGCGGTCGCTTCATTATCTTTCCATTTATCAGCTTCTTTCTGTGCCGGCTCACTCATTGGAACAGCAGCGTGCACTAGATATTTTCTAACTAGGTTTTCAGAGAGAAAGCAGTCTGCATATGCTTCGACGTTAAACGTGGCATCGGCTCGAATGTCTTCAACCCAACCGTCGACGATCTTTTTTTGATCACCAACGATCTTATCTGTCATCTCTTCTTCTGCGGCATCGACAAGCCCTACGGCTCGCCTTTGTTTAACCGTGAGCCGCGGGTTCTCATCGTCGCCGCCCTGTCTGTGCTTAATTCGAAGTTCGTCCCATCGCTCGATAACGTCAGGGAACAGTTTAGCGCGCATGTATTCTAAAAGTGCCAAGAAGTTTTCGTCGTTTGCGACTATTCCTTCTCTACTACTTGTGAAGGGAGTGTCGCCGTCCTTATCCATCGCATTGAAGTGGATTTGACCGTAGACATAGCTTTCCACGATACGTTGTGACGGCAAGTGGCTGAGTATGTTTTTTTCACGCAAGCGCCCGTTCACGAATAAGTCCACGGTGGCTCGTTGATCCGTCCCACGAATATTCAAGTGACTGGGTTTCTCAACCGTCGCTAGGAACCCGGAAATAGGAAGGTCCGTGGCCGGGGCATCTACTTGTTCTTTGAGGTTAGTGAATGAACTCGCAAACGCGTCATCGTAACTGTTTATCTTCCAAACAAATTGCGTGTGTTCGGTCAGAGATTTCAAATCATCAATAGAAATTGGTATGCCATTCACATGAATCGTAAAATCTTCATCAATCAACGAGAAGTGGAACGATAGAGCCAGAAGCTTCCTAATCTGCTCTTCAGATGTACGGAGAACATCCCGAGCCCCTTCGAAGACGATTATAGTGCCACGCTCGTGCCCGTCAGCTTTGCCCTCTAGCAGCTTGCCCTCTGGATCTTCGAGAATGTAATCGTCTGGCTCCAGATCATCATGAATCGCTTCGTCGAGTCCGCTGTTGTCTATTGTCCCGCCTACGTACCCCGCATCGGAGGTTTTCCTGGTAAACACCGTGATCTTTTGTGCACATGATAACAGTGCTAACTTGCCGATACCTTTTGCGCCAATGAAGGGTCGGCCTGTATCGGTATTGGAGATACCGTCTTTGCGCTTTGAGTACCCGATCTTCAGAAAGTGTTTTTGGAATTGCTCAGCATCCATTCCAATTCCGTCGTCTTTCACGAAAAAAACATCAGCGTCCTTGTCGAACGAAATCCATACGTTTTTTGCATCCGCATCCCACGAGTTAGATATCGCCTCACCGAGAACGGTAATGAAATTCCGGTACAAGTTCCTTCCTAGGTGATTGAGGACGCTCAGAGAGATAGCGAAATGGAACTTTTCGCCATCTAAAACCGGCTGGTCTTCCGCCATGGATCACCCGCAATTTTCTAGGATTGCCGAGCCTATATGTTCAGCCAGTTTTACTGGAACGGCATTGCCAATCCAGCGCCCGACCTCTTTCATGGACAGGTCTTCATTCGGCGGTAGAAATTGGTAGTTCGATGGGAAGGACTGAAGGATCGCGGCTTCGCGTAGACTAATTGCTCGATCCTGATCGGGGTGGCCAAAGCGACCGTTGCCGTACCCAAAACACTGGGTAGTCATCGTCGGGGCCGGTTTGTCCCATTCCATTCGTGCGTAGACGCCTGGGTAAGTCTTCCCGGATTCCTTCCGGTGGCAGGCGGCGCGCAAATCTTCTGGCCAATCGCGCCAAGTTCCACCCGGCTTTGAAGCCTTGATGCGCCGGAGATTGAGCTTCGAAAGTGCAGAAGTGGTATGCAGCGCATCTGTGCGGCTAGTATCCCCGGCTTCCAAAGCCGGGAGATTGCCGATTGCCTCGCGCACAGATACGTAGCCGGACGAGCTCGGAGAAAGAACGGGTGCTGCCTCGCCTAGAGCTGCCAGTACTACAAGTCTTCGGCGACATTGGGGCACACCGAATTGCTCGCACTTGGCGATAGTATGCTCGACCTTATAGCCAGCCCCTTCAAGCTTCGCCTTAAATTCTTCAAAGACGTAACCGTTCTTGTAGCGAAGCAATGATGGCACATTTTCCATCGTGACGAAGTCCGGTTTCACTTCGACTGCGAGCTCGGCAAATTTATGAACCAGGCCCCATTGCGGGTCCTCCGCGTAGCGTTGCTTATAACTCGAGAATGGCTGACAGGGCGCGCAGCCAGCCAAAACTGTCGGGGCCTCTCCTGAATAGTGCGCGGCTATCGTTGAAGGCAGAAGCTCTGATACGTCGCCGGGGACGAAGGTGCCTCCATTGTTCGTTTCGAACGCGAATTTGCAGCGCTCGTCGATATCATAGCCGGCAAGTATCCTGCAGCCAGCCAGCTTGAGACCATGACTGAGTGCACCCACTCCGCAAAAGAGGTCGACGACCTCCGGCTGTACATGCTTCATCACTCGCCCAAGAATGCCGAAATCGAGTCAGCAAGCGCGCCAATGTCGCTGGTCTGGCATTCCCAAACGACCATCGATCCCCACCCAGCACTCGTCAATTCGGCAATCGCCTTATTATCCCGTTCTACATTCTCGGCAAACTTTTTGTGCCAATAATCGACATTCGAGCTGGGCGTCGTGGCCTTCTTGCAATTGTGGCGGTGCCAGAAGCAGCCATGGACGAAGATGACCTTGCCAAGCTTTGGGAATGCGAGGTCGGGCCGACCGGGCAGGTCCCGCCTATGAAGCCTGAAACGGAAGCCTAGGGAATGGGCTAATCTCCGTACGACCATTTCGGGCTTAGTATTCTTTTGGCGTACCCGACCCATCAGCCAGGATCGACGATCTGCTGTCACGGTATCTGCCATCGCAAGAACGAAACGCGTACCGGCGTCTTAGGGCGTCAAGAACCAGGTGTAGTTTTTCCCCGCCTTCGACAGTTTGCCTTCCTTTTGTAGCTTCTGGGCGGCCCAGCGCATATCGTACTGCCAGGTGTAGAAAAGTGGCCCTGCCGTCTGCAGGTCTTTCTCATGCTTGTCCCAAATTTGCTCGCAGATTTCCCAAATGCGGCCTCGGCCCCCGAGTGCGTTGAGGGCTTCCACTATCCAAGGCATCAGGTCTTTCTTCGTAATCACGCTTCCCCCTACCCCGAGCAGTTCAAAAGCTAGGCGCGATTCGAAACCATCGTCAATGGATCAGCTCGGCGGCATAAGCGCACAGAACGGACTCCCCTCAAACGTATCCCCAATCAAAGAATTATCCCCCGACAACCTAACCCGCGCCGCCAGGGTCGCCGGGCTTTCGCCGGCATCGACCTCGCCCGCGCCGCACGCCCGCACGTGGACGAAGCGGTTGGGCGGGGTGCAGGTGCCGTAGGTGCGGCCCATCGCGTCGCGGCCGGTGCTGGCCCAGGGAACCGCCTGGCCACTGGGGCTGAGGCACCAGGCCCATTCGCCCTTGGCCACGTCGACATGGACGTCGTGGAGCGAGCCGACGCCGGAATAGCAGGCGGTGAGGGCGGCGATCGGCAAGGCGAGAAACAGGACACGCATAAGGGTGAAACGCACAGCGGAGCGCCTGGGT
>Ga0073934_10003987_pt1 | contig 25500 bp, 18 predicted proteins | sample LarsenN4metaG_FD_76834 | JGI IMG/M metagenome (GOLD analysis project Ga0073934, IMG submission 76834) | Hot spring sediment bacterial and archeal communities from British Columbia, Canada, to study Microbial Dark Matter (Phase II) - Larsen... ... | reverse complement strand
GCCGTCTGCTGCAGGCGTGCGATCAGCGCATGGTTCTCGCCCTCGGCGGTCTTCAGGTTCAGCTCCGGCGTCGACAGCGCGTTGGGCAGCGCATTGAGCAGCGCCGACGGATCGGCCACCTTCGACAGGATTTCCAGCAGGCGCGCGCCGGCGTACAGGCCGTCGTCAAAGCCGTACCAGCGCTCCTTGAAGAACACGTGGCCGGACATCTCGCCGGCGAGGCCGGCGTCCGGGTTGGCCTTCAGCGCCGCCTTCATGAAGCTGTGGCCGGTGCGGTTGATCATCGGCACGCCACCGGCGGCGGTGATCGCCGGCGCCAAGAGGCGGGTGCACTTCACGTCGTAGATGATCTTGCTGCCCGGCTGCCGCGACAGCACGTCCTGCGCGAACAGGATCAGCTGGCGGTCCGGCCAGATGATGCTGCCGTCCTTGGTGACCACGCCGAGGCGGTCGCCGTCGCCGTCGAAGGCGAGGCCGATCTCGGCGTCGGTGTCACGCAGCGCGCGGATCACGTCCTGCAGGTTTTCCGGCTTGGCCGGATCGGGGTGGTGATTGGGGAAAGTGCCGTCCACCTCGCAGAACAGCTTGTGCACCTCGCAGCCCAGGCCGCGGAACAGCTCCGGCGCGAAATCGCCGGCCACGCCGTTGCCGCAGTCGACCACCACCTTCATCGGCCGCGCCAGCTTGATGTCGCCGGTGATGCGATCGAGGTAGGCGTCGACGATGTCGTGCGTGCTGTAGCCGCCGTGGCCGTCGGCAAAGTCGTTGTCGACGATGCGCTGGTACAGCTTCTGGATCCAGTCGCCGGCGAGGGTGTCGCCGTCCAGCATCATCTTGAAGCCGTTGTAGTCCGGCGGGTTGTGGCTGCCGGTGACCATCACGCCGGAGTAGGTTTCCAGCTGGTAGGCGGCGAAATACAGCATCGGCGTGGCGACGCGGCCAACGTCGATGACGTCGACGCCGGCGGCGCGGATCCCGTCGGACAGCGCATGGCATAGCTCGGCGCCGGACAGGCGGCCATCACGGCCGACGCAGATGGTGCCGACCTTGCGTTCGCGCGCTTCGGAGCCGATGGCGCGGCCGATCAGGCGGGCGGCGTCGGCGGTGAGGGTATCGCCGACGATGCCGCGGATGTCGTAGGCCTTGAAAATGGAGGGAGAGATGGTCATTGCTCAAACCCGATAAGGAGAAGGTTGGCCGCAACCGCCGGCACTCTGCCGGCGGCCGGGAAATTCATTATAGCGACTGGCTCAGCTGTACCAGCGCGTCCAGCTTGGCGCGCGCCGCGCCGCTGTCGATCACGGAGCGGGCCAGCGCCACGCCATCGGCGAGGCTGTCAGTGACGCCGGCAGTGTAGATCGCCGCGGCGGCATTGAGCAGCACGATGTCGCGCGTCGGGCCGGACTGGCCGTCGAGCACCGCCAGCAGCATGGTTTTCGACTGCTCGGCGCTGTCGGCGCGCAGCGCGGCCAGTGGCGCGTGGGCGATGCCGAAATCGGCCGGGTCGATGCGGTATTCGCGGATGGCGCCGTCCTTCAGCTCGGCGATGCTGGTATAGCCGGACAGGGTGATCTCGTCGAGGCCGTCTTCGCCGTGCACGATCATCACGTGGCGGCTGCCCAGCTCGCGCAGCACGCGCGCCTGGATGCCGACCAGATCGGGGTGGAACACGCCCATCACCTGGTTGGGGGCACCGGCCGGATTGGTCAGCGGGCCGAGGATGTTGAAGATGGTGCGCACCGCCAGCTCGCGCCGCACCGGCGCCACGTACTTCATCGCGCTGTGGTAGTTGGGCGCGAACATGAAGCCGACGCCGATGTCGTCAATGCAGCGGCCGACCTGCTCCGGGCTGAGGTTGAGGTTGACGCCGAGCGCCTCCAGCACGTCGGCGCTGCCGGAGCTGGACGACACCGAACGACCGCCATGCTTGGCGACGCGGGCGCCGGCCGCCGCCGACACGAAGGCGGCGGTGGTGGAGATGTTGAAGGTATGGCTCTTGTCACCACCGGTACCGCAGGTATCCACCAGCCGCGTGGTATCGCTCACCGGCACGCGGGTGGCGAACTCGCGCATCACCTGCGCCGCGGCGGCGATTTCCGACACGCTTTCCGTTTTCACGCGCAGGCCGATCAGGATGGCGGCGATCAGCGTCGGCGGCACTTCGCCGCGCATGATCTGGCGCATCAGGTCCAGCATTTCATCGTGGAACAGTTCGTTCTGGTCGATCAGGCGATTGAGGGCGGCCTGCGGTGTGATCATCTTCTTTTCTCCGGCGTCTGCGGCGCTGTGCGGTTTAGGCGAATTCTTTCAGGAAATTGTCCAGCATCCGGTGGCCGTGCTGGGTGAGGATGGACTCAGGGTGGAACTGCACGCCCTCGATCGGCAGCGTCTTGTGGCGCACGCCCATGATCTCGCCGTCGTCGGTCCAGGCGGTGATCTCCAGGCACTCCGGCAGCGACTCGCGCTCGATCACCAGCGAATGGTAACGGGTGCAGGTCACCGGGTTGGGAATGTCGCGGAACATGCCGATATCGTGGTGCGACACCGGCGACACCTTGCCGTGCATCAGCTGCTTGGCGTGAATGATCTTGCCGCCAAAGGCCTGGCCGATGCTCTGGTGGCCGAGGCAGACGCCCATGATCGGCAGCTTGCCGGCGAAGTGGTGGATGGCCGGCACCGAGATGCCGGCTTCGTTCGGCGTGCACGGGCCGGGCGACAGCACCAGGTACTGCGGCGCCAGCGCCTCGATTTCTTCCAGCGTGATTTCGTCGTTGCGGAAGACTTTGACTTCCTGCCCCAGCTCGCCGAAGTACTGCACGAGGTTGTAGGTGAAAGAGTCGTAGTTGTCGATCATCAGTAGCATAGCGGGTCTACAAGCCTTATTCCTGGCGGCTTACGGTGCCGCATCTATGGGTTTCAATCCTGTCATTTATCCTGTTTTGCCGTGGACTTTATGGAAAGTCAGCGCAACAGACTGACAGGATAACATGATGGAATTCAGGCTGCCTCTTGGTGCCGGCCTGTCGGCCATAACGCGACCCGCTGCGCTGACCGATATGAGGCGTGATCAATAATCGGAAGCACATCCCCCATGGAATTGTGACACTTTTTATTTGCTCAGGCCGGGCCGGGCAGCAGCCCGGGAGTCGGCCGAAGCGGCCAATGAGTAGGGAAATTCACAATGGCAGGTTTGCACAGGAGCCCTGTCCCGCTCCTGTTGCTACTTGATTGCCAGCACCTCGGATTCGTGAGGCAGCCAACCACCACCTAGTGCCTTGAAGGCAGCGACGGCTGCGCGTGCCGATTCCGTTTGCGCCTGTGCTTGCGCGTCGGCGGCGCGGAGCAGGCTTTCATCGGCTTGCAGCACCTCGATCAGGCTGACGACACCCTTTTGATAGGCGGCAAACGAGGCCGACCGGGCGCGGCCGAGCGAGTCGACACCTTTGGCAAGGGCGGCTGCCTGTTCTTCGCGTTTGACCAGGGCCGAGAAGGCGTTTTCCACGTCCTCGGTTGCCCGTAGCACGGCAAGCCGATACGCGGCCAACCTTTCTGCTTCCTGACCCTTGGCCTGGTCGATCTGCGCATTGATGCGCGCAAAATCGAACAGACGCCAGCGCAGCCCCAGCACCCCGGCGGCCTGGCTGGCACCACCGGTGAACAGATTGCCGGCGGACACGGCCGTCGCGCTGCCGATCAAGCCACTCAGCGAGAGCTTGGGGTAATACTCGGCCATGGCGGCGCCGATACGTGCATTCGATGCCGCCAGACGGCGCTCGGCCGCGATCAGGTCAGGCCGGCGCCGGAGCAACTCGCCCGGCAATCCGGTGGCGGCAATGCCAGGGGCGACAGGGATGGCACCGACTTCGGCCAGCTCGGCGCGATGCATGCCGGGTGACGAGCCCAGCATCACATCCAGTGCGTTCATCGCCGCGTCCAGCCCAGTTTCGAGCACTGGCACGGAGGACTGGACCTGGGCAAGCGCCCCTTCGGCCTGGTTCACCTGCAGTTCGGCCGCCAAGCCCTTGCCATACAACAGCCGGATGATCTTGAGCAGTTCCTGCTGTTTCTGCACCTGCCGCCGGGCAACATCCAGCCGGGTTTGCAATCCGCGGATGCTGATATAGATGTCGGCGGTCTGGGCTGCCACCGCCAGCCGCGTGGCCGTGGCGCCGGCTTCAGACGCCTGATACTCGGACAGCGCCGCTTCTTGCCCGCGCCGCAAGCCACCGAACAAGTCCAGCTCCCAGCTGGCACCGAGACCGGCCTCGTAGGCATTGCCGTAACGGTCGAATCCGGGTGTCGAATTCAGGATCTGCCCCAGGGGCGTTTCAAGGGATTGGTAGGCCCTGGCGGCCTGGCCGCCGACATTGCCGGCAGGCAGCAACGCGGCCTTGGCCGCCCCCAGACCCGCCCGCGCTTGCACGACGCGAGCGGATGCCTGCGCGAGATCGAGATTCTGTTCCAGCGCCAGCATGACGTATCGACTCAGTTGCGGATCACCGAAACCCTCCCACCATACGGCCAGGTCGGCACGGGTGGACACATGCCACTGTTCCACCGTGGCCGCGCCCAGATACTGTTCAGGCATCGGCATGTTGGGGCGGACATAATCGGGACCGACGGCACAGCCGGTCAACAGACTGGCGGCGATGAGCAAGGCAAGTGGGTGTTTAGCTAGCACGGACAGGCTCCGAATTAGAATGAACCATAGTGACTATAATACACAATGGTCACTCATTGTCAATTTTTGAGCAGGTCTGTAAGCTACAACCCATGAAGAATACACACACCGCCCCCGCCCGCGGCCCGGCCGACCACGACGTACGCGATCAAATCGTTGCCGCCGCCACCGAGCACTTCAGCCGCTATGGCTACGAGAAAACCACAGTATCGGATCTCGCCAAGGCCATCGGCTTTTCCAAGGCCTATATCTACAAGTTCTTCGAGTCCAAGCAGGCCATCGGCGAGATGATCTGTGCCAACTGTCTGCGCGAGATCGAGAACGATGTCAGAGCAGCGGTAGACGCTGCGGAACAACCGCCAGAGAAACTGCGGCGGATGTTTAAAACCATTGTGGAGGCTAGCCTGCGGCTATTTTTCCAGGACCGTAAGCTCTATGAGATCGCGGCCTCGGCCGCCGGTGAACGCTGGCAGGCGACGGTCGCCTATGAGGAGCGTATTCGGAACTTGCTGCAGGAAATCGTGCAGCAGGGGCGACTGAGCGGGGATTTTGAGCGCAAGACGCCGCTCGATGAAACCACCAAAGCGATTTACCTGGTGATGCGCCCTTATCTGCACCCGCTGCTATTGCAGTACAACTTCGACAACACCGAGGAGGCACCCGCGCAACTTTCCAGCCTGGTGCTGCGCAGCTTGTCACCATGATGATGCGACCCGCTGGTGACTATTGACTAAATTAGTCACAAGAACAATACTGAAAGTCCCGATTACTTCGTCAAAGAGACTTTCATGCTTCGGCATCGCCTTGCCCTCTCTACAGTCATTTGTGCTTTGCCGTTTGCCCTGGTCGCTTGCGGCGAAAAAGCACAGACCGATCCTCGCACCAGTACACCGCTGGTGCGTGCCGCCATCGTTCAGGGGTTCAGCCCTGAGTCACGTTCCTTCACCGGCACCATCGCCGCCCGGGTACAGAGCGATCTCGGTTTCCGCGTCTCCGGCAAGGTACTGGAGCGCCTGGTGGACGCCGGGCAAACCGTTAAACGCGGCCAACCGCTACTGCGGATAGACCCGGCCGATCTCAAGTTGGCCGCACAGGCGCAGCTGGAGGCGGTTGCCGCAGCGCGGGCGCGGGCGCAGCAGACGGCGCAGGATGAAGCCCGCTACCGCGACCTGCGTGGCACCGGTGCGATCTCGGCTTCAGCCTACGACCAGGTCAAGGCGGCGGCCGATGCCGCCAAAGCCCAGCTCAGTGCGGCCGAGGCGCAGGCTGACGTGGCCCGCAATGCAAGCCGCTATGCGGAGCTGGTGGCGGATGGCGATGGCGTGGTGATGGAAACGCTGGCCGAGCCCGGCCAAGTCGTGGGCGCAGGACAGATCGTGGTGCGGCTGGCCCACGCCGGGCGCCGCGAGGCGGTGATCCAGTTGCCGGAAACCCTGCGCCCTGCGGTCGGCTCCAGCGGGCAAGCCACGCTGTTTGGCAGGGAAGACGTCAGCGTTCCGGCCAGACTTCGTCAGCTTTCCAATGCCGCAGACCGACTGACCCGCACCTTCGAAGCACACTACGTGCTGGAGGGCGAATTGGCCGACGCCCCGCTGGGTGCCACGGTGACCATCCGGATTCCGGATGGCCAGGCCGCGGTGAACGACGGCATGCAGGTGCCAATCGGCGCGCTGTTCGACGCGGGCAAGGGGCCTGGCGTATGGCTGATCGATGGCAAGCCGGCCAAGGTTTCCTGGCGGCCGGTCACCGTCCTGCACCTGGGTGACGATAGCGCGCGCATCGCCGGCCAGATCAAGCAAGGCGACCGGATCGTCGCGCTCGGTGCGCATCTGCTGCGCGAGGGCGGGCAGGTTCGCGTGGCTGACCAAGGCGTCCCCATGGCAAGCGAAGGAGTCCAGCCGTGAGCGAAGGCCGTTTCAACCTGTCGGCGCTCGCGGTACGCGAACGCGCCATCACGCTGTTCCTGATCATCCTGATCTCGCTGGGCGGGGTGATGTCCTTCTTCAAGCTGGGGCGGGCCGAGGATCCCTCCTTCACGATCAAGGTGATGACCATCGTCACCGCCTGGCCCGGCGCAAGCGCGCAGGAGATGCAGGACCAGGTGGCGGAGAAGATCGAGAAGCGCCTGCAGGAGCTGCGCTGGTATGACCGTAGCGAGACCTACACCCGCCCGGGACTGGCTTTCACCACGCTGACCTTGCTGGACAGCACCCCGCCGTCGGAGGTGAAAGACGAGTTCTACCAGGCCCGCAAAAAGGTCGGCGACGAAGTACGCAATCTGCCGCCCGGCGTGATCGGGCCATTTCTCAACGACGAGTACGCCGATGTGACCTTCGCCTTGTATGCACTCAAGGCCAGGGGCGTGCCGCAGCGCGAGCTCGTTCGCGACGCGGAAACGCTACGCCAGCGTCTGCTGCACGTGCCGGGCGTGAAGAAGGTCAACATCGTTGGCGAGCAGTCGGAGCGCATCTACGTCGAGTTTTCGCACGAGCGTCTGGCCACGCTGGGCGTCAGCCCGCAGGACATTTTCGCCGCCCTCAATAGCCAGAATGCACTGACGCCAGCCGGCGCGGTGGAAACCAGGGGGCCGGAGGTGTTCATCCGCCTGGACGGCGCCTTCGAGCAACTGCAGAAAATCCGCGACACACCGGTGGTGGCGCAAGGCCGCACGCTGAAGCTGTCGGACATCGCCACGGTCAAACGCGGCTACGAAGACCCGGCGACGTTCATGATCCGTAACGGCGGCCAACCTGCGCTGTTGCTGGGCGTCATCATGCGCGACGGCTGGAACGGGCTGGATCTGGGCAAGGCGCTGGATAGCGAAGTCGGCGCGATCAACGCCGAGCAAGCGCTGGGCATGAGCCTGAGCAAGGTGACCGACCAGGCCGTCAACATCAGCTCGGCGGTCGATGAGTTCATGGTCAAGTTCTTCGCCGCGGTGCTGGTGGTGATGCTGGTCAGCTTCGTGAGCATGGGCTGGCGTGTCGGGGTCGTGGTTGCCGCGGCCGTACCGCTGACGCTGGCCGTCGTGTTTGCGGTGATGCTGGCGACCGGCAAGAACTTCGACCGCATCACGCTGGGGTCGCTGATCCTGGCGCTGGGTCTGCTGGTGGACGACGCCATCATCGCCATCGAGATGATGGTGGTGAAAATGGAAGAAGGCTACAGCCGCATCAAAGCTTCAGCCTACGCCTGGAGTCATACCGCGGCGCCCATGTTGTCGGGCACGCTGGTGACGGCAGTCGGCTTCATGCCCAATGGTTTCGCCCGATCCTCGGCGGGTGAGTACACCAGCAATATGTTCTGGATCGTTGGCATCGCGCTGATCGCGTCGTGGGTGGTCGCGGTGGTGTTCACGCCGTATCTCGGGGTCAAGCTGTTGCCCGACTTCAAGAAGGCGGCAGGCGGCCACAATGCGATCTACGACACGCCACGCTACAACCGCTTTCGCCAACTGCTGGGGCGCGTCATTGCCCGCAAGTGGATTGTCGCCGGCGCGGTAATCGGCCTTTTCGTGGTGTCGGTACTCGGCATGGCGGTGGTCAAGAAACAGTTCTTCCCGATTTCTGACCGGCCTGAAGTGTTGGTCGAGGTGCAGATGCCCTATGGCACGTCGATTACCCAGACCAGCGCCGCGGCCGGGAAGGTGGAAGCCTGGCTGGCCAAGCAAGAGGAAGCCAGGATCGTTACTGCCTACATCGGCCAGGGCGCGCCGCGCTTCTATTTCTCGATGGGCCCGGAATTGCCCGATCCGTCGTTTGCGAAAATCGTGGTGCGCACGGACAACCAGGACGAGCGCGAGGCGTTGAAACACCGGCTGCGGCAGGCCATCGCCGACGGCTTGGCCTCCGAGGCGCGCCTGCGCGTCACCCAACTCGTGTTTGGCCCCTATTCGCCCTTCCCGGTGGCCTACCGGGTCAGCGGCCCTGATCCGGCGGTATTGCGCAAAGTGGCGACTGAGGTGCAGCAGGTCATGGACGCCAGCCCGCTGATGCGCACGGTCAATACGGATTGGGGCATGCGCGTGCCCACGCTGCACTTCACCTTGCAGCAGGACCGCTTGCAGGCAGTGGGTCTGAGCTCCAGCGCCGTGGCGCAACAACTGCAATTCCTGCTGACCGGAGTGCCCGTCACCGCTGTGCGCGAGGACATTCGCACGGTGCAGGTCGTCGCCCGTTCGGCCGGGGATGTCCGCCTCGACCCGGCCAGGATCGGCGATTTCACGCTGGCCGGCGCCAACGGGCAGCGTATCCCGCTGTCGCAGGTGGGCAAGGTCGAGGTGCGCATGGAAGAACCACTCATGCGCCGACGCGACCGGGTGCCGACCATCACGGTGCGGGGCGACATCGCCGAGGGCCTGCAGCCGCCGGACGTGTCCACGGCCATGACCCGGCAACTCCAGCCCATCATGGCCAAGCTGCCCAGCGGCTATCGCATCGTGGAGGCCGGCGCCATCGAAGAATCTGGCAAGGCGACGGTCGCTATGCTGCCGATCTTCCCCATCATGCTGGCCATCACCCTGCTCATCATCATCCTGCAGGTGCGCTCCATCGCGGGCATGGTGATGGTCTTCCTGACCAGTCCGCTGGGACTGATCGGCGTGGTACCGACGCTGCTCTTGTTCCAGCAGCCATTCGGCATCAACGCACTGGTTGGCCTGATTGCGTTGTCGGGCATCCTGATGCGCAACACGCTGATATTGATCGGGCAGATTCGTGAAAACGAACAGGCCGGGCTGGACCCATACCGTGCACTGGTCGAAGCGACCGTGCAGCGCGCGCGTCCGGTGATCCTGACCGCACTGGCGGCGATCCTGGCCTTCATCCCGCTGACGCATTCAGTGTTCTGGGGAACGCTGGCCTACACGCTGATTGGCGGCACCTTTGCCGGGACGATCCTGACGCTGGTGTTCCTGCCGGCCATGTATTCGATCTGGTTCAGGATCCGACCGGTCGCCGTCAAGCAATCTTTGGCAGAAGCACCGGTGTGACGGTGGGCCGCCAAGGCGGCCTGTCCCAATTCGCACAATGCCTGCCTGTCTCTGTCGAAAAGGAAATCCCATGAAAAATCAAAAAGTTGTTGTCATTACCGGCGTGTCTTCCGGTATCGGCCGTGCCACCGCAGAACAGTTCGCCCAGCGTGGCTGTCGTGTATTCGGCACGGTGCGCAACAAGGAAAAAACACAGGCCATACCCGGCGTTGCCCTCATCGAGATGGATGTCCGTGACGACGCGTCGATTCAACGGGGCATCCAGACCATCATCGATCAAGCCAAGCGCATCGACGTGCTGGTCAACAGCGCGGGTATGACCCTGTTGGGCGCCACGGAAGAAACGTCGATTGCCGAAGCCCAGACGCTGTTCGACACCAACCTGTTCGGCCTTTTGCGCACGATCAAGGCCGTGCTGCCGCACATGCGCGAGCAGCGTTCCGGACGCATCGTCAACGTCAGTTCGGTACTGGGTTTTCTGCCTGCGCCGTACATGGCGCTCTATTCGGCGTCCAAGCATGCCGTCGAGGGGCTATCCGAGACGCTGGATCACGAAGTGCGCCAGTTCGGCATCCGCGTGGCACTGGTCGAACCCTCGTTTACCAAGACCAGGCTTGATCTCAATGCGCCCCGGAGCGCCACCAGAATCCCCGATTACGACAAGGAGCTTGGCATCGTTTCCCAGGCAATCCAGAACGCGGTCCAGAAAGCGCCCGATCCCGATGGCGTCGCCGCCACGATAGTCGATGCCGCACTGGGTGCCTGGAAGATGCGCCATACGCCCAAGGGCGAGGCCTCGCTTCTGGCCAGGTTGCGCCGCTTCATGCCCGCGGGCCCGGTGGAGAAGGGCCTGAGGAAAACGTTCGGGCTGGCCTGAGTCGATCCCGACCTTCTAAAGCGGCAAGCGCCTCGACCCGCCTGGCGCCGAGGGGCCGGGTGCAGCAAATGACAACAAGCGCCGCATGGCAGGCTCGGACTGGACCGTCCCGGGTGCCGTAGACAGACTCCCGCCTCAAGCCGAAGCCCGTTCACAGGCCTCGGGACGGATGCCGCCCGCAAGGCAAGGGGACGGCGGAAAGTCAGGCGAAGACGATGCAGCGGGATGAGCGACCCCGCACGCCTAAACACCCCCCCCCCCGTCCCGTGGACGGGGGGTGTTGCTGCGGCAAGCCATATCGCCCGCCCTGCCCTGCGGCGCGGTGCGGGTGTCGCGGTTCAGAACGACAGGCGGGTCTGCACACTGATCTCGCGCGGGTCGCCGATCTTCACCTGCAGTGCGCTGCCGCTGCTGGAGCTGTAGTAGGTCTTGTCGAACAGGTTCTTCACGTTCAGCTGCACGTCCAGCTTGTTGCGGCCAACCTTGCCTTGCCAGGCGACGAAGGCGTCGGCCACCTGATAGCGCGGCAGCTCGAAGCTGTTACCGGCGTCGCCCTGGCGGGTGCCGACGTAGCGCAGACCGCCACCGGCGCGCCAGCGCGCACCCTGCGCGTCACGGCCGAAGTCGTAAGCCAGCGAGACGCCGCCGCTGTGGTGCGGCACGTTGAACAGCGGCTTGCCAACGTTGGCCGCAAGGTCCTCGGTCACCTCGGCGTCGGTGTACGCGTAGTTGGCGATCACCGACAACTGCCGGTTCAGCTGGCCGCTGACGTCCAGCTCCACGCCCTGCGAGCGCACCTTGCCCACCGCGCGGCTGACGTTGTTCTCGCTCACCAGCACATTGCTTTTCTCGATGCGGTACAGCGCCAGGCTGGCGCTGATGCCGCCGTACTCGTACTTGCCGCCCACCTCGTGCACGATGCCGCGTTCCGGGTCGAAGCTCATGCCGTCGCTGGCGGTATTGGGCTTGAACGATTCGCTGTAGTTGCCGTACAGCGACCACTGCGGCGCCAGCCGGTACAGCAGCCCCAGCTGCGGCAGCAGCACGTCGCCGCTGCTGCTGCCGTTGACGCCGTAGGGGCGGCCGCTGCCGTCTTCCTGCCGGTAGTGCTGGTAGCGGCTGCCCAGGCTGGCCGTCCAGCCGCCGGCGAAGTGCCAGTTGTCCTGCAGTACCAGCGCCTGGGTGTCGATGTCGCTGCGGGTGTCACTCTTGCTGCTGCTGAGCTTGCTGGGGTAGGCCAGCGTGCCGTACACCGGGTTGTAGACATTGAAGCCGCCTACGCTATTGCCGCGCAGCACGTCGCCCTTGGCTTCGCGCAGCTGTTCGCTTTCCAGCACGATGGCCGGTTCGTGGCGCTGGCCGAACAGCAGCACGTCGCCCTGCAGGCGGGTGGACAGCAACAGGGTGGTGTTGTCGAAGCCGCGGTTGCCGTCGGCGCTGCGGGTCAGCACGCCGGTCGTGGCGTTGTAGGACACCGGGCGCGCCTGGTTGTCGCTGTAGCGCAGCCGGGTCCAGCCCAGGTTGGCCTTCAGATGGAGAAGCTCCCGGCCATCGACCGACGGCCTTGACTTCACCACAAGGAGATGCCGTTCAGGGCCTGGGCCGTGCCTCTCAGCATAACCAGTTGAATCTCGGTCTCGGGTAGCGCTGGCGCGAAAAGATGCCGGGTCGTTTTGTACGGAAAGCGCTTTTTGTGCAACAAGATCTGGCTATGGATGCTGTCGATGCAAAATGGCTCTCCGCTGCGCCAGTGGGTGACGACCACTCTGGGGTCCCGATAGCCCAGCAGTACGCACGGCAGATAATGCAGCCCCAGCAAAACCGCCGCGCGCGCGCGGTGGTTGCCGTCCATGATGATGCCGGTTTCCCTATCGACGGGAATGGGCGTCGTCCACATGCCCGCCTGGGCGATGGCGGCCGCCAGCCGGTGCACGGCCTCCTCATCGACCTCTTCGGAAGGAAGGAAGAAGTCCACCGGCTTGAGAGCGATACAGTAGGACGGGTAATCACGCATTTGTCTGTTCCCTGGAGATGGTTTCAATGGCTGGTACAAGCACCTCGACCTCCCGCTCAGCGTTGCAGCATGGCCGTCTCCTGGACCACACCATCGACGATGACGTGGCCGGCGCCCTGCGAGCAGCGCTCGATGCGGGCGTCGATCTTGTACACCGCACGCAGCATGTCGACCGTGATCACCTCTTCGCACGGGCCGCTGCCCTGCCCGCTACCGCCGGCGATCACCAGCGCCTGGTCGGCGAAACGCAGGGCCTGGTTGAGATCGTGGATCGCGATGAACACGATCATCCCCTGCTCGCGCGCCAGTTGGCGCATGAATCCGAGCACCTGCATCTGCCGGTGCAGATCGAGCGCGCTGGTCGGTTCGTCCATCAGCAGCACTTCCGGATCGCGCGCCAGCGTCTGCGCGATCGATACCAGTTGGCGCTGCCCGCCGCTCAGCTCCCCGAGGTTGCGAAACGCCAGCGCATCGATGCCGAGCGCGGCCAGGATGTCGTCGATGCGCGCCAGATCCGTGTCGTGCACCGCCCAGGACGGCGTCTGCTGCTTGCGCGCCAGCAGCACCGACTCGTACACCGTCAGCCGCGCGTTGGCACTGATGTCCTGCGGCATGTAGCAGATGCCGTCCCGGCCCTTGCTAGACCCTTCCAGCAGCACGCGTCCGGGGCCGTCGATCAGCCCGGCGATGCGCTTGAACAGGGTGGATTTGCCGGCCGCGTTGGGGCCGATGACCGCCACCACCTCACCGCCCAGGAAGACCGGGGTGGTGATGCCGGAGATGACTTCGTGGCGGCCATAGCTGGCGCCGAGATTTTCCAAACGTAGTGTCACCATGCGTTCTTTTTGCTGCCGAGTATGAGTGAAATGAAGAACGGCATGCCGATGAGCGAGGTGACCACCCCGATGGGGAAGATCGCCCCCGGGATCAGCGTCTTGCTCACCACGGAGCTCGCGGACAGCATCAGCGCGCCGGCCAGCATCGACGCCGGCAGGAAGAAGCGCTGGTCCTCGCCGATCAGCATGCGTGCAATGTGCGGGCCGACCAGGCCGACGAAACCGATGGAGCCGACGAAGGCCACCGGGAACGCGGCCAGCAGGCTGACCAGGATCAGGGTCTGGAAACGCAGCCGGCGCACGTCCACGCCGAAGCTGGCGGCCTTGTCGTCGCCCAGGCGCAACGCGGTGAGCGCCCACGCGCGCCTGGCGAAGACCGGCAGCGTGACCAGAATCACCAGGCACACCACGCCAAGCTTGGGCCAGGTGGCCTTGGTCAGGCTGCCCATGGTCCAGAACACCACGGCGGCCACCGCCTGCTCGCTGGCGAAGTATTGCGCCAGCGCCAGCAGCGCGTTGAAGGTGAACACCAGCGCGATGCCGAGCAGCACGATGGTCTCGGCGCTCACGCCGCGGCGCAGGCTCAGCACGTGGATCAGCATCGCCGACAGCATCGCCATCAGGAAGGCATTGAGCGGCACCATGTACTCGGCCGCGGCCGGAAACAGCTTGAGCCCGAATGCCAGCCCCAGGGCCGCACCGAAGCTGGCGGCGGCGGAAATGCCGAGCGTGAACGGGCTGGCCAGCGGGTTGTTGAGGATGGTCTGCATCTGCGCGCCGGCCAGCGACAGCGCGGCGCCCACCGCCAGCGCCATCAGCGCCACCGGCAGACGGATCTCCCACAGCACCACCCGGGTCTGCAAGGCGGCACTGTCCGGACGGAACAGCGCGTGCACCACGTCGCCCAGACTGTAGCTGGCCGGGCCAAGCGCCAGATCGAGCAGCAGGCTCAACAGCAGCAGGATGGCGAAGCCCCCCAGCATCAGGCGCTTCTTCTGCACCAGCCCGCGGTACGTCGCACTCCGATTGGGCGTGCTCATGTCGGCGACGCTCATGATTGCCCCTCCTTATCGTGCAGGCTCACGAAATAGCCCGGCTGATACGGAATCGGCAGGAAGCGCTCGTGCAGCTCTCGGAAGGTGGCATCCGGGTCGAGATCGGAGAACAGCGCGGGGTGAAACCACTTGGCCAGCTGCTGGATCGCCACGAACTGGTACGGGCTGTTGTAGAACTGATGCCAGATGGCGTGGAACGCGTGCTTACGGTTAGCCGTGATGCCGGCGTAGGCCGGGCGCTTGGGGTAGGCGGCCAACTTGTGTGCTGCTTGCGTCAGGTTGGCCTCCGGTCCCACGCCCACCCAGCTGCCATTCGGCACGAACGCCTCCCAGTTGGCGCTGGTCACCACCACCTGCTCAGGGTCGGCGGCGATCACCTGCTCCGGATTCAGCTGGCCGAACGTGCCACGGATCGCCTGTTTGGCGACGTTGTTGCCGCCCGCGATCTCCACGAAGCGTCCGAAGTTCTCGTTGCCGAAGCTCAGACAGCAGTCCTCGGTGTAGCCGCCGATGCGCTCGATGAACACCCTGGGGCGCGCCGGCTGGCGGGCCCCGATCACGTCGGTGACGCGCTTGACCTGCTCGTTGTGGAACGCGATGAATGCCTCGGCACGCTGTTCCTTGCCGAACAGCTTGCCGAACAGACGCATGGTCGGCTCGGTGTTTTCCATCGGGGCGTGGCGGAAATCCACGTACACCACCGGAATGCCGAGCGCGGCCAACTTCTCGATATAGCGCGCATCCTCGGTGGCGCGCTGGGCCTCGATGTTCATCACGATCACGTCGGGCTTGAGCGAGATCGCCTGCTCGATATCGAAGGTGCCGTCCTCGAAGCCGCCGAAAGTGGGAAGGTCGGCGATACCGGGAAACTTGCGCAAGTAGGCGCGATAGGTGTCCGGATCGGACTGGATCAGATCCTTGCGCCAGCCGGCGATACGCTTGAGCGGGTTGTCGGTATCGAGCGCGGCCACCAGGTACAGCTGGCGTCCCTCACCCAGGATCACGCGCTGCACCGGCAGGCGTACCTGCACCTTGCGCCCGGCCAGGTCGGTGACCGTGGTGCGCCCCTCGGCAAGCACCGCGGACGCATCCGCCTTGGCCGGTCCCGTCATGAAGAACAGCCCCCCCAGCGCCGCCATCAGGCCGAGCGCCACGAGTACCACCAGCGCCCGTCGGCGTTGAAATAGCATCATCAATATCCTCAAAAAAATAACTGCTTCGTATTCGATTTGTTTCACGGCACTCCGAGCCGGCAGGAGAACGAAGCGGCGACTACGCGCCCTGCTGCTGAGGCGCGGGCATACGCTCCTTCCGCACCAGCAGCACCGCTGCCACGGCCAGCAGATAGCACGCCGCCACATAGAAATAGGTGTATTGCAGCCCGAAACTCTGCGTCAGCCAGCCACCCAGCGCGATGCCGGTGATGGACGAAAACTGCGCGGTGCCCTGCGCCACCCCGAGCACGTAGCCCTGCCCCAGGCTGCCGGCCGACCTGGAGATCAGCGCCATCAGTACCGGCGTGGTCGCGCCAAGCAGCACGCCCCAGGCAAAGTGGATGGCAAAGAAGGCTCCGATGTCGTGCGTGATGCCGGCGAAAGCGGTCAACACCGCGCAGGCCATCGCCACATGGCCGATGCGGCGCAGCGCCAACGGCAAGCTGACGTGCTCGAAATAGCGCGCCCACAGCGAGGCGGACACGACGAAACCGAGCGCCAGCAGGCCATAGCACAAACCCACCAGCCAGTTGCTCACCCCGAACACCGAACTCACGTACAACGAGAACGGCGTCTGGGTGACCATGCGACTGACCAGCAGGATGCCGGTCACCGCCAGCAGCCCGGCGATCGGCGTACGACGCCACGCGAAGGAAAGGTCGGCCGGCGCCGTGGCGGCGGCGGGTACGGTCCTGGCGACCGGCCCCACGCTAGGCAGCAGCAGCGCCACGGCGGCGGCGCAGGCGGCGCACAGCACGGCGGCACCGATGTTGATCCAGCGGAAATTGGCATGGTCCAGGATCAGGCCCCCCATCACCGCACCGGCCAGCGATCCGATATTGGTGGACACCTGCAGATAGGCGAACAGGCGCGCCCGGCGTGCCGGCGACTCGATACTGACGCCATAGGCCTGCGCTGGTGCGATGAAGCCGGCGCAGGCCCCCTGTACGAAGCGCAAGGCCAGAATGGTCCACACATCCTGCGCGTAGGCCAGTGCAAACTGGGTCAGCGCGAGACCGAGCAAGGCGCGGATCATCATCAGCTTGTGGCCGAAACGGTCGCCGAGCCTGCCCCAGAACGCACTGGTAAGCACGATGCCGAGCATCGGTCCGACGTAGACGGCGACCCCCGCAAAGCCGAATTCCCAACTGGAAGTGCTGAGCGCCTTCAGGTGCAGCGGCCAGAACGGGCCACTCATCTCCATGGCCCCCATCGACACCAGCTGAATCACGAACAGCAGGTGGACCAGGCGCGACGCCGGCCCCGATGCGACGACATTCGACATGACTCAAGCCATCCGCAGCGGATTGGGCAGCTCATGCTGCAGCCGGTAGTCGGCGTACTTGAGCAAGTGCATACGCAGCACCGAACGGGTGGACCACGGCTGCTCCAGGAAGGCCGTACGCTCGCGCAGCCACAGTTCCGGTTCGACACGCTCCTGGATGGCGTCGAACGCAGCTTCTGCTTCTTCACGCAGGATTTCCCACAAGCGCGTCGGGGCCAGCGAGTATTGACGCATCAGCAGCAAGGCCACTTCGTGCAGATGGCAGACGAAGCATGCATCCACCACAAACGTGCGTACCGGCTCGATATCGTCGCTGAACACGGTCGGCAAAATCCCCGGGTGCACGTAAGGCTTCAGTTCATAACCGCGCGCATTCAGCAGCGGCGCGTAAGTACGGCCATCGCCGAAGTCGCGAATGAGCAAGCTCCTGGGCATACCGTCCGCATCGAACAGCACCGAGGTATTCTGCTGATGCGCCTCGAGCGCAATGCCGTACAGCAGGTAGATGCTCAGCACCGGCCGGGTAACCACGCGCGCATAGAGGCGGAAATAGGCTTCCACCGCCAAGGCAGGGTCATCCGCCGCCCCGGCGCGCTCGATCAGCTCGGTAATGAGCGGGCGGCCGCTAGCCGGCCCGTCGGTCAGCAAGGCCGCCACGGTGATCGGCAGCAGGCCGTCATTACGGTCGAACGCTTCCTTGCTGGCGCGATACGCGACAGACAGGTGGCGGCCGGAGCGATCTTCCTGTTTCACCGCGTGCTTGTAATGGAGCGCCACCTCTTCCGGGAAGATCTCAAGGGTGTGGCCGAAGCCGTTTTCGGCTGCCAGGATGCGCTGGATCACGGCGCTGATGCGCGGCCCCATGTGGATCGACTTGGCCTGCAGGCTGCGCTGTTCGCTGGTCAGCCACAGCGCCATCGGCAACTTGATGAACGGTACCGTGCCCTGCAGCTGCGGCATCATGGTGCGGAACGACATGGTCGGACGCGTTTCGACATCGGGGCCCTCCAAAATCAGGATGCCCTCCTCGATCTCGGTGGCGTACTCCTTGCCTACGAAATGGTCGAGGTGCCAGGAGTGGATCGGCAACGGCAGCCAGTCGGCTTCGTTCAGTCGCCTGGCGTTCAGACCCGCTTTCCAGTCGGCCCACAATGTCGGGAACTGTTCGGCGAACCAGTCGTGATAGCCAGACACGTGCGGCATTCGCTCAAGATAAGCGTGATCCGCGTGCAGCGCGGCGATGCGCACGGAAACCGAGGCGTTGAACTCGGGCGACAGCGCCGCCACTTGCTCCGGGTTCAGGTCCGGCTTGGATTTCCAGGTCGGATAGAACGGGTGCCCCTCAAGCGAGCCCCATTGATCGAGTAGCACCGCTGCTTCACCGGTAGCAGCATGCCGGCGCAGATAGTCAGCAAACCCCTTGGCACCGGTCGCGGCAATGCGCTCGGCCAGTTCGGCGTTCCACGCCTCACGGTAGATGCGCGCCAGTGCGTCGTTCGCAACGCTGTTGGCCATGTCGGCTTTCAGCCCGGCCACGCCGTCGTCGCTGGGTGCGAAGTCGAAGCTGTCTCGCAGAATGTCGATCAGTTGCGCCGCTGTCTCGATCGCCGTGTGCGCACCCTTGTGTTCGATCAGGGTAATGGCGCCGTGGTTGATGAAGGTGTTGGCCGGCGCCGCGTGCAGGTCATCGAAATAGACCAGCGCCATCCGCTGCCACAGCGGCAGCCAGGCGCCCTGCCCGTGCGGGGCGAACACCAGCATGTCCTTGTCGATGATCTTCTCGGCGAACAGGCAACGCACCACGCGGCGCAGCGCATTGCGCTCGGCGTTGCATAGCGCGGCGGCTTCGCGTTCGACGTAGAAGGCATTGTCGGATTGCAGTCGTTTCAGATTGGTTTTCATTGGTATCAGGCCGGCCAAGTTTGCGGAAAATAATCGAGGGCGGAACTGCGCAGGCCTCCCATGTAGGCCACGTTCCAGTTGAAGATTTCTTCGATGTACGGCAGCTTGAGCTCCAGACGCCGGCCCATCTCGACCAGCAACGCCAGGCCGAACGCGACGTCTTCGTGGAAGGCGCGGTTTTCCTTGTCGATCACGTAGCCGTCCGCGGTTTTCACCATCGGTGCCAGAATCGAGTCGTAAGCCTGATTGCTGCGCAGCACCGACAGCATGGTGCGGGGATCGCGGATCTGTTCCTGATAGGCTTCGACGATTTCCTGCCTGAGCGGCTGCACCGACGACATGTCCACGCCCAGGCGCTGCTCGACCACCTTACACAACAGCTGGCTCTCCTCATCGCAGCGTTCAAGGAAATACGCGCCCAGTTCGGGGCAGTCGGTCCACCAGCACAGCGGTTCGGCGAACGGCTTGTCGTGCCACTGCGCATACGGCCCGATCAAGCCGTAGACCACCGACGGATGCATGATCGGATTGCCGGGGGTCAGCGTGATTTCCAGGTAGTGCGCGAGCAGTTCCACCGGCGCCGCGTACAGGCGCTGCAGGTGCGCCAGCAGCACCTGACGCGCAGGCCCGCTTTCACGCTGGTGCGTACCGACGTACAGCGTGCTCTTCGCCCCGCCCATCCGGACCGAAACACCGGGCTGCAGCGCATAGGCGGTATGCGGCACGTCCTTCATGCCCCAGATCACCGCGTTGGGCCGCGCCGCCAGTGCCTTCTCGGCCAGCCAATCGAAACCGCAGAAACCCGGAATCGCCCCGACGTACACCGGCTTGTGCGTGGGCAGGCTGCCGGCAATCGCGTGCAACAGCGCCGGCCGGGCCTGCGCCGGCACGGTGATGATCACCACGTCGGCGTCGGCCAGGGCCGCGTCCGGGTCGCCCGACACGACATCCAGGCGCGCCGACAGCGTTCCGCCTTCCGGCAGCAGCGCGCTGATGCCGGCGTGGGTGTGGCGCTCGATCACTTCCCGGTTGTTCGTGAGCAGCGACACCCGGATGCCGGGCAGCTGCTTGAACAGCACCGCGCTCAGATGACCGGTTCGGCCGCCACCGCAAATGACGACGTTGAGCGGGTCCATCATGCGGCGCTCCGTTGCAGCAGGGTCGGCTGCGCATCCTCGATTTCGTCCGGGCTCAACCAGTCGTCCAGTTGCGCCCAGATTTGCGGGTCAAGCAGATTGCGCTCCTGCAGCCAGCTCTCGTTGTACACGGTGTGCAGGTATTTCTCGCCACCGTCCGCTACCGCCGCCACCACGTTGCCGCCGATCAAGCCGCTGTGGATGAATTCCAGTGCCTTGTAGATCACGCCGCCGGTGGAGCCGCCGACCAGCAGCCCGGTACGCTGGGCGATGTAGCGCGCGGTTTCGAACGCTTGCGTGTCGGACACTTGCACGCCGAGGTCGATGCAGCTGTAGTCGAGCACCAGGCCGACGGTGTCGCCGGCCGGCGTGCCGGTGCCGGATTGGTAATAAGGATGGCCAGGCTGGCCGAACACGATGGAGCCGGCCGGCTCGACCGCGATGGTCTTGGTGTGCGGGTTGTGCACTTTCAGGCCGCGCGCGATGCCGGTCATCGAACCACCGGTACCGACGCAGCCGACATAGGCGTCCACGCCGCCCACCTCTTCGATCACCTCGCGCACGAAGTCGGAATAGCCGCCAGCGTTGGCCGCATTGTCCGACTGGTTCATGAACACCGCGCCGGGGATCTGGCTGGCAAGCTCGGCCGCCAGACGCTGGCGCTCCACCACCGCCACCTCGTCCTCGCGGAAGTTGCCTTCGACGTAGCGAATCTCGGCGCCAAGCGCACGCATCACCGCGATCTTGTCCTGCGCGGCGTGGTGATCCACCACCGCGATAAAGCGCAGACCGAACTCAATGGCGGCGATCGCCAGCCCGCAACCGGTGTTGCCGGAGGAGGACTCCACCACCACGCCCCCCGGTTTGAGGCGGCCCGCCTTGAGCGCCGCGATCACCATATTGCGCGCCATGCGGTCCTTGATGCTGCCACCGGGGTTGTTCTTCTCGATCTTGAGCAGCAGCTTGGAATGTTTGGCAGGAATGGAAATGCTCAGAACCGGGGTATTGCCGATCAGATCGGTCACTTTATTCAGAATCATCTCGTTACTCCATTCGATCGTCAGGGGAAACCACCGGCGCACCGGCCGCGTCGTAGGTCACGGTGACGCGGCGCGGCATCGGGTGGCGGTGAAATTCGTTTTCCAGTAGGTCCATCTGGTAGCCGGCGGTGTTGGCGTACACCAGCAGGTCGCCGGCCTGCGGCATCGTGTTGAAAGCGATCAGGCGGTTAGTGATCACGTCGTCGTCCAGGCAGCTGTGGCCCGCGATGTAGGCTCGCACCGGCTGCCCCCCGCTGGCACGGGAAACTAGGATCGGATCGACCAAGTACTCGGACGCGAACCAGGTTTCGCAGGCACTGAAGCTGCTGCCTTCGACGAAGACCACCGGATTGCCGCTCGCCAATTGCTTGACCCGGGTGACCCTGAACACCGACACGGCACTCTGGTCAGCCAGGCTGCGCCCCGGTTCGAGCGCCAGTGTCAGCTGCTGGGTGTTAAGGTATCCGGCAATCGACAAACCATCCACGCAAGGCGCCGCCAGTAGCCTGTCCAGCCACTCGCAGGCGCCCAGGCGCCCGCCGTATGGATAGAACGACTCGGGCACCTTGCCGGTGCGGTAGTCGTCGCCGCTCTGCGCACGCAGGAATGCCTCGTAGGCGTCGGCATCGACATAGCGGATCGGCAGGCCGCCGCCGATGTCGATGATTTTCGGATCGAGCCCCAGTCCGCGCGCCGCCTCGACGTGGCGGATCAGTTCACGCAGCGCCTGCACACGTGGCTCAAAGCCATAACCGCCCAGGTGAAAATGGAAGCCCTCGAAGGAGAACCGCTGCTTCTGCTCTGAAAGGTGCCGCAGACACTGCAACAGCTCATCCCCTCCCATGCCGAAGCGGCTTGCCGACGAGGAGGCTGGCCGGTAGCGCAGCAGCACTCGCGCCACGCTCCCGTTGGCGACCCTGTGCAAGCAAGCCTCCAGATCCGCCAATTCCTCGGCCGAATCCACCGAGATCAACGCCGCATTGGCGATGAGTTCGGCGTGGAATTCGCGGGTCTTGGCCGGGCCGGTAGCGCACAGTCTGGCGGGGGCCACGCCGGCACGCAGGGCGTCCCGCATCTCGTAGACACTGGACACATCCACGCCGATACCGGCCTCCACCGCGGCACGCACCAGCGCCTGCGACTTATTGACCTTGGCCCCGTAAAACACGTCGAAGCGCACCTGATGCTTACGCAATACCGCGCGCAACGCCTCGACGTTCTGTTTCAGGATGTGCGGCCAAACGATATTGAGTGGCGAACCATAGCGTTCGACCAGATCCAACAGCGACTGCGGCGAGGAATAAACGATATCCGCAACGGCCGGATCCAGGATGGGCCGGAGCACACCGGGCGTCCAAGCCTTCAGGCTCCCGGTTTCGGCCTCAAGCAGCTGGGTATGGCTTTGCATAGTCAACCTCCCCCACCCGGTTTAGAAGTCCACCGTGGCGGACAGCTGCAGCGTGCGAGGCGCCCCTTGGGAGAGAGTGCTGTAGGAGGCCACGCCCGACCAGTAATCGCGGTTGAACACGTTCTGAACGCCGGCCCGGAACGTGGTGGGCTTGCCGTCGATCTTGGTGCGATAGCGCGTGCCGACGTCGACCTTGGTCCAAGACGGCAGGCTTTGCGTATTGGCCTGATTGACGTATTGCTTGCCCGTATAGGCCACGCCGCCCGTCAGCGTGAGTCCCGACAGCCACGGCGTGTCCCATTCGGCATTCAGGTTCGCCTGCACCGATGGAACGCCAACCGGCTCTTTGCCGCGGGTAGCGCTGCTGTTGGTCTTGCTCAGCTCGGCGTCGAGCAAGGTGACACCAGCAAACAGCCGTACCGACTTCGCCACTTCGCCGGCGACATTGAACTCCAGACCACGGTTGCGCTGCTCGGCGTCAACCGCGAACACGCCGTTGGTGAGTTGGCCGCTCGGCTTCGTGATCTGGAAAGCGCTCACCGTGGTCATCAGGCCACCGTGATCGATCTTCACGCCGACCTCGTACTGCTTCGACTTGTACGGTGCGAACACTTCCCCCGAGTTGGATGCCGTCGCCGGTGCGATGTCCCCCTTGCTCAGCCCTTCGATACGGTTGGCGTAAAGCGAGACCTTTTCCCATGGCTTGAAGACGATGCCGAACAACGGCGTCACCGCACTCTTGTCGTAGGAGGACGTCACGGCGCCGGTGGTCGCGTTGAAGTTGTCCGATTCGACCTGCTGCCGGCGCACGCCCACCATCAGCTGCAGGCGCTCGTCGAGCATGGAAAGCGTGTCGGCCAGGGCGATGCCGGACAGCGTGGTTTCGGACACCTTCGGTACCAAGGACGGCGCGCTCACGTTCTGGCTCGGGCTGTCCACCGGCGAGTAGATGTTCGACAGCACGGCCGTCCCGCTAGTGGAGCCCCGCGCCAACTGGTCACGATAGGTGCTGGCCTGCAGGGTGACAGCATGACGAACCGGGCCGGTATCGAAGCGGGCACGCGCACCCGCGTCGGCTGTGAAGCGCTCGATGTCGAACTTGAAGTGCATCGGCGTCGCCGTGGTATCGCCCGCGGCGTTCAGGATCGTCGGCGTCTGATCGGACAGGCGCGACACTTCCGTGTGAGCGGCGCCAACATTGGCAAACAGCGCCAGCTTGTCGCTCAGCTCGTATTCGGTGCGCAACATGGCCGAGCGGTCGTCGATCTTCGACCATGCCCACTGCTGGGTTACGTTGTTCTGGCCGTCCGGCGCCGACGGCACGGCGACGCCGGCGGCGACCAGAAACGGCCGCGACGGCGCGTCGAACTCCTCCTGCTGGCTGATCAGGTCCAGCGTCGCCTTGAAGCGCTCCCCCTGATAGTCGAGCGACAAGGCCCCGACATCCGCGGTGCGGGACTGCTTGTCCACGGCGGTGTCGCCCTGGTGGTGACTGCCGTTGAAACGCACGCCGAACTGCTCATCCGTGCCGAAGCGCCGGCTGACATCGAGATGCCCGCCCCCCTGTGTATCCGACGCGTAGTCGGCGGTGAACCGGGTCAGGTCCTGGGCGAGCGCCCGCTTTGGCACCACGTTGATCACGCCGCCGACGCCACTGTTCGGCGACATGCCGTACAGCAGCGCGGCCGGCCCCTTGATCACCTCGACCCGCTCGGCGTACTCGGTGAACACCCGGTAGTTGGGGGCGACACCATAGAGCCCATCAAGCGCGACCTCGCCCAGGTTCCCCTCGCCAATCGGAAAGCCCCGGATGAAGAACGAATCGACCACGCCCCCGGTCTGGCTGGCGCGGACGGACGCATCCTTGGCCAGCACATCGGCCACCGTTGCCGCCTGCTGGTCCTGTATCGCCTGCGAGGTATAGCTGCTGATGCTGAACGGCGACTTCATCGCGTCAGCATTACCCAGCAAGCCCAGGCGCCCCCCACGGGCAACCTGGCCACCGGCATAAGGCCGGGAAAGCACCCTGGACAGGTCCGCGCTGACCTGCACCGCCGGCAGCTCGGCGACTTCTTCGGCATAGGCATAGCCAGCAAACCCGACCGCCAGCACCCCGGAGAGGGCCATGCGCGTGGCAAAAGCCAGCGGCTTGAGCAGGGATGCTGTTGTGGTAACCGGAGCGGCTGAATGGGAAAGAGATAAAGGAGACTGGGGCTGCATGGCGAGCGATTTCCTGTTTTGTTAAGCGATAACTTTAACTATCGGATGACTGCCTACGACAATAATGCAAATGCAAATGATTTGCAACAACAAATGCATTTCAATTAAAACTGCTGTCAAACAAGATGACTTAATGGCAGCGTGGCGGCAGGAAGCAGTCGCCCAACACGGCGCAGGCGCTGCGACAAGCGCCGGGCACCAGCAAACCGGCACAAGCCAAGTGCCGTATGCCGGATCATTTCCATGCAGGGAGACGGAAGGTTTTGCGGGAGAAACCGTGTGGAGGGTGCGCGTGTGGATGGCGCCTACAGCCAGCAGCGCGAGTACGAGCAGGCAGCACAGGCAACGCATCGCCGAGGCCGCCGGAGCGACCACTACCGGCAGTCAGACTGGCACTACTGCACAACGCGCCCGATGCGGCACACGGCAAGCAAGCCGCCTCAGGGGTGGCTGTCCGCGCCAGAGCTGGCGACCGCGCTTGCGGCCAACCTTGACGCGGGCACGGGCAAAACAAAGCGCCGGCAGATGCCAGCGCGGGGAAAGACAGCGCGGCGGCGCACGCTGGCGCCGCCACGGTGATGGCTCAGACTTACTTGCGCAACTGGCCCAGTGCGCCCTGCAGCTCCTTCAGCACTTCTGCGCCACCGTTGGCCGCAAACTTGTCGAAGGCCGGCTTGGCTTTCTCGCGCATGCGCTTCAGCTCGGCGTCGCTGACCATATTGATCTTCATGCCTTGCTGGGTCAGGAATTTCACGCTGCGCATCGCCTCGGCGCGGGAATCCTTGCGCTCGAAGGTGCGCGATGCCAATGCAGCGTCCTGCAGGATCTTCTGCTCGTCGCGG